>WNEZ01009085.1_pt1 | contig 10902 bp, 8 predicted proteins | sample 5400521 | NCBI WGS metagenome assembly WNEZ01 (sample SAMN13153339, study PRJNA577476) | soil metagenome | isolation source: 120 cm saprolite under Douglas fir tree site 2 hole 1 replicate 1 | place: USA:California | collected 2015-04-18
ATCCATCCACGGTCAGCGGAATCGAACTCGAACTGGTTGGCGTTAATCCGCAGCAACAGTGGTCGCAAATCCAAGCGGAGCGCAAACGCCGTGTGCAGAGGCTCGCCCCGGAATTCGCGCAGACGAAATACCTTGCCGCGAAGACAGATACGGATCTGGACGGTCGCGCATCCGTTTCTGGCCTCGCCCCCGGAGAATACTGGCTAAGCACGCTGAATCTGGATGCCAATGCGGGCGACACGCGCACTGGTTGGGATGTGCCAGTTGTTATCCATGCGGGTCAGACGACGCGCGTCGAGCTGACTAACCTGAATGGCGTCGAGAGACAAGCTTCGGCTCCCTGACAGGGACGCCGCTCTTCAACATGGGTACTCCCCTACTCTGGATTGGATTCAACCTCTTTGTCCTGGCGTCAATCGCGCTGGATCTGGGCGTTTTCAATCGCCGCCTGCACAAAGTCAGCATGCGCGAAGCCACCTTCTTCAGCGTGCTATGGGTGGCGCTCTCCATGCTGTTCGGCGTGGGCATCCTGCATTACTCGGGTAGACAAGCGGGACTGGAATTCTTTACCGGCTACCTGATCGAAAAAGCGCTCAGCGTCGACAACCTGTTTCTTTTTCTGGTTATTTTCCGCACATTTGCGGTCGACGAACGTGTCCAACACCGCATGCTCGAATGGGGCATTTTGGGTGCGCTCATAATGCGCGGAGCGATGATTCTAGCGGGCACATGGGTGCTGTACGTTTTCGGCGCCTTCATCGTGTACGCCGGAATTCACATGCTGTTCATTAAGAAAGAGGCGGTTCATCCCGAGCAAAGTTTCATTTTTCGTTTTGCCAACAAGCACCTGCGCATTACGCGCGATTACAAGGGCGAACATTTCTTTGTTCGCAACAAGGGAAAAATCTATGCGACGCCGCTGTTTTTGGTGCTGCTGGTTGTTGAGATCACGGACATAACGCTAGCCATCGATTCCATTCCCGCGATTTTTGGCATCACGCAAGACCCTTTCATCGTCTACACCTCAAATGTTTTCGCGATTCTAGGGCTGCGCGCCATGTATTTCCTGCTGGCGGGAATGCTTTCGCGCCTGCGCTTCCTGACCCTCGGGCTTTCTTTTGTCCTGACGTTCATCGGCGCAAAAATGATTGCGCATAAATGGGTGGATATTCCGGAATACGTTTCGTTGCTAGTCGTTGCGGGAATTCTGCTTCTGGCGCTCGCCGGTTCGCTGCTTTTCCCAACCAGGGCGGCCACCAAGGAATGATAGGCGGCCGGGACCGAGGCGTGCATTTCGCAGCCGCTTACCCCTCTTCAAACATTAGCTCATCAACGTAGCACCAGAACCAATCTTCGCCAGGTTCGATGGACTTTACGATCGGGTGCTTGGTCGCGCGGAAATGCTTGCCGGCATGTTTGTTCTTCGAGGAATCGCAGCAACCCACATGGCCGCAGCTCTCACAAAGGCGCAAGTGGACCCACGTGTCACCAATTTTTAGGCACTCCTCGCAGCCATGCGTTTTTGGTTTCGGATTCCGAATCTGATCCGTGTGCGTGCAGGTCTCAGCCATGGCTCCTCCTGAATATTTTATTGGGGCACTTGGATCGGGATGCGCACGGCAAAGCGTGTGTCGCCGGGCACCGAATCCACGGATACCTGGCCGTGCATTCCCGTGACGATGCGATAGACAAAGTCGAGCCCCAAACCTGTGCCTTCCCCCACGCCCTTGGTCGTAAAGAAGGGCTCAAAAATGCGCGATTTGACCTCGGATGGAATGCCGGGACCATTGTCGGCGATCTCCACGACGATGAAATCATTCTCGCGAGCGGCGCGGATGCGCAGCTTGCCATTTTCGCCCATGGCATCGGCGGCATTGTCGATCAAGTTGGTCCACACCTGATTGAGTTCGCTGCCGTAGGCCATAATCTTGGGCAAATCGGGATCGTAGTTGCGCGTCACGGCAATTCCACGCTTGAGTTTGTGATGCATGATGGTCAGCGTAGTTTCCAGGCTCTTGGTGATGTCCACTTCCTGTAGCCTGGCCTGATCCATGTACGAATATTCCTTGATAGCCTTGATGAGGTCGGAAATGCGCGCGGTGCTGTGCTCAAGTTCGTCGGCGATGCGCTCCATCTCCAGGAGGGTAGCAAAACGGGTCAGCTCCGGACCGAGCGCTGTGCCCGCTGCCGTAGCAAAGCTTGCGAGCTGCGCGTCGGTCAAGTTTGCCTCGGTCAAAAGCGGCGCCAGTTCGACGCGCTCGAATTCGTCTTTGAACTGCGCCGGCTTCAGCGCCGCGCGAATTTCTTCTTCGCGCTTGGCCAGCAGAGCGCAATCCTCCGGACCAATCGTCGAAGACTGTCCAACTTGGCGCAATCGCGCGAGACAATCGCGGAGCGCTCCCGCAGACCGTCGTGCCGCCGCCGATGGATTGTTCAATTCGTGCGCCAAACCTGCCGAGAGCTTGCCCAGTGCCGCAAGCTTCTCCCTTTCCTGGCTGACCAGAGTGAAACTCCGAACGCGGTCGGTCAACACGCCAACAAGTCGCTGCGCAAGCTCCGGCATCCGATGCAGCATTTCGGGAAAGTGCGACGAGTGCAGTGTCAACGCGTGCAGCGGCGTGACCGCCCGCGCGGTCAGGGGCACTTTCTTCATTCGCGAAAACGGCAGGTATCCGGAGACGGCGGGCGCTTGCACCGTATAAGTCTGGCTGTCGGGTCCATCCGCCTCACGCCGGCCGCGGATTTCGCCCTCCAGCAGGACCAGCATGAGCTCAGCCGGCGAATCTTCCATCGTCACAACTTCGCCCGGCTTTGCGCGGCGCTCTTCGGCGTGACTAATGAACCATTCGAGATCGTCTTGAGAGAGGTCTGCAAACGCAGGCACCTTTCGCAAGGCTGTGATCAGGCCTTCCACGCGGGCCTTTTCCGGCAGTTCCGTCATGCGTTTCGCCGCCTTTCCGAATTCGGCTTGCACTTTCGCTGCAACGGGATCACTGCACTTTGGCCAGATATTGATGCATGAATTGTACGACCACGGCGCCTTCGCCAACTCCGGAGGCTACGCGTTTGACCGACCCATGCCGCACGTCGCCAACCACAAAGATTCCGGGGACATTTGTTTCTAACAATCCGGGGTCGCGATCCAAAGTCCAGCCTTCCGGTCTTTTCCCATCTTTCAGCAAGTCGGGGCCGGACAGAACGAATCCGCGGTCATCACGCTTGATCAAGCCGTCAAGCCATTCCGTGCGGGGCTGCGCGCCGATGAAGATAAACAAACTGCTGGCTGGCAGTTTTTCGATTTCCGCCGTCACGGCGCGCTGAATCGTAATCTCCGAAAGGCGTGTCTCGCCATGGACTTCAATCACGCTGGTGTGCGTCCACACGTCAATATTTGATGTCTTTTCGATCTGCTCGATCAAATAGTGCGACATCGTGCTCGCGAGTGAACCCCCGCGCACCAGCATGATCACCTTCTGCGCGAATTTCGAGAAATGCATCGCTGCCTGACCGGCCGAATTTGCTCCGCCTATGATGTAAACCGTTTCGCCTTTGCAAGCAATTGCTTCCGATGCTCCGCCACCGTAGTAGACGCCCGCGCCCTGAAGACGCTCAATTCCCGGAACGTCGAGCGCACGCCACTGTACGCCCATGGCTAGAAGCAACGCGTGACAGGAGATTTCCGAGCCGTCCGAAAGCTTGATATGCCGATAGGGCCCGTCGATGCGGAGGTTTTGCGCTTCCTGAGGCGAAAGAATCTCCACGTCAAAGCGGCGCGCCTGGGCGACCGCCCGCCGCGCCAGATCGCCGCCGCTCAGCCCAGACGGAAAGCCCAGATAGTTTTCAATGCGGGAACTCAGTCCTGCCTGGCCGCCCGGCGCCTCGCGCTCCACAATCACCGTACGTAATCCCTCAGATGCGCCGTAGACCGCGGCAGCGAGTCCCGCGGGACCGCCGCCGATTATGGCCAGATCATAAAAATTCGTCTGCGCTTTGGTATGCAGGCCCAGCTTGCTGGCCACCGCCGGAAACGGAGGTTCGGCGAGGCGTTCACCATCCGGGAAAAGAATCAGCGGCAGGGTCTCCGCTTCGGGTCCAAGTGACTCGATGAGACGGCGCACTTCGGGATCGGTCGAAGCAATCTCAATGTCAATCCACTGGTACGGCACCTGATTGCGCCCAAGAAAATCGCGAAGTTCGTAGGAGCGCGACGACCAGCGCGTACCCAGAACGCGAATGCCTTCGTAAGGGGGACGAAATTGCGCAGCCCAGTCGTGCAGCAGATCATCGAGCGCGGGGAACAGTTTCTCCTCGGGTGGATCCCACGGCTTCATCAAGTAGTAGTGCACCCGGGCTTCATTAATCGCATCAATCGCAGCGTTAGTATCGGCGTATGCAGTGAGCAGCGCCCGCTTAGCCTGCGGATGAATGTCCATCGCTTGGGTGAGAAAACCAACCCCGTCCATCTGCGGCATGCGCTGGTCTGCCAGGAGAAGCGCCACAGGATTGTTGCGCGCTTTGAGTTCGCGAAGGGTGGTTAGCGCAGCGCTGCCCGAGTTCGCTCGCATCACGCGGTAACGCTCCGCGTAATGCCCCCGCAAGTCGCGCTCAATCGCGCGCAGCACTTCCGGGTCATCGTCCACCGTCAACATCACAGGCTTTGGCATAGCACTTCGGATGAAAAAGGCAGCGGTTTGGTTACGTAATTTCGCTGTGCTTCGTTTAACGCACCCCTCACGCTACAATTTCGCATTACCTATGTCCAGTCCACTAGCCTCAGCGATCGTTGATCTTTCCTCGGGCGACCCCGTCATGCGCTCGGCGGCTGCTACGGAGATCTATCGCCGCGGTCGAGCCCCAGCGGATCGCGCCGTCTATGCTTGGTGGACCAACCCGGAGTTCGCCGCGTTGTGTGGAGCCAACCCGGCTGTCACGGTTGGAATCGCCGTCAAGCGCACAACGTTTGAGCGGATTCGCGAGGCAACTGGGTTGCCGCCTCTTGCCGACGTGCCGCCCGACCAGGATGCCGAGGAGTTCGAGCTGCATTTCCCAAATGATGTCTCTTTGGATGTGCTGACGACACGCGATCCGCAAGGATCAGGTCCGATCGCGAAGTTTTTAGCCAGATTTGGTGAAGGCGTGCAGCAGGTCGAGTTTCAATGCGCAGATGTAGAGCGCGCCACGCGAATCCTAAAGGAACAGTTCGCAGTGCAACCGATCTATCCACAGACACGCGCGGGTGCAAATAATACTCGAGTTAATTTCTTTTTGGTCCCATCGGCAACTGTGGGCAAGGTATTGATCGAACTTTATCAGCCCACCGGGGATCGCTAGAGCAAAGCAGCGGTTTTTCTCACCACTATTGTTTCGCTCCCAGCAGCAGGCTTTGGAACTTGAGCCAACTGGCTCCAAGCGCGCAACACCTCCCCAACACTCCAAGCCTGAGCAATGCAACCATCCGGAGTAAACGGCATATCTCCGTGATAAATTTCCGCGAGCGAGCCAACTCCGTACGAACGAATTGCGTCACCGATCGAATCAAACAACCTCAAGGCTGCCACACGGTCTCCGTACACTCGAAAGTGCGCGAGCGCAAACGGTCCCAGCAGCCAGCCCCACACAGTGCCCTGGTGATATGCCCCATCACGCTCGCGCTGCCCTCCGCCGTAATGCCCCTGATATCCGGGCTCGCCTGGCGCCAAGCTTCGCAATCCATGCGGCGTAAGCAAGTGCTCCGCACAAGCGTCAACCACAGCTTTCTGCTCCGCCAGAGTTAGCGGACTGACCGGTAACGCCACCGCAAAGATCTGGTTCGGCCGCAACAATACATCGTTGCCCAGCCCGGGCACATCAATCACGTCATAGCAACAGCCGCGCTGAGGATTCCAAAATTTCTGGAACGAATCTTTCGCCTTCCGCGAGAGCACATCGTACGTGTCACTTGATTTCTTCAGCAGGCGCGCGAAATGGGCCATCGTCTCCAGTGCATTAATCCACAACGCATTAATCTCGACGGCTTTGCCAATGCGCGGCGTCACCACCCAATCGCCAACTTTCGCATCCATCCACGTGAGCTGCACGCCCGATTCACCCGCGTAAAGCAGACCATCCTGCGAATCCACATGAATCTGATAGCGGGTCCCCTTCACATGCGCGTCGACAATTCCCGCAAGCACCGGAAAGAGTTTTTGCAGCGTCGGCTCGTCGTTCGTGATAGCAAAGTACTGTCGAACCGCTTCGAAATACCACAGCGCCGCATCCACGGTGTTGTATTCCGGTCTGCCGCCCGAATCCGGAAAATTGTTCGGCAACATCCCGCCGTCAACATACCGCGCGAAGGCCAACAAGATCTGCTTCGCCATGCCAGGGCGCCCCGTCGCTAAGGTCAAGCCCGGCAGCGCGATCATCGTGTCGCGCCCCCAATCGGCAAACCAGTGATAGCCGGCGATGACGCTGCGCCCATCGGGCTCGTCCGGCAATGCCCGCTTCACAATGAACTGCTCTGCCGCCAATACAAGCTGCCGCAACCATTCAGGCGAAAGCGCATCGAGTTCTTTCTGCGAAAAATCGGTGGCGCTCAAAAGCGCCGACTCATGAGCAACGCGCTGCATTCTCGCCGGTTCTACGTCAAGGGCGGCGTTCGCTTCAGTCGTCAACACGATCGCGAAACTCTTGCCCACTTCAAGCTTCGCGCGGAATAACGCTGCGAATAAGTGGTCCTCGCGATCATCAAGACCGCGCTTCCTCTCCACCGCAAAAAAACAATCGCGATACCAATCATGCCGCCCCTCGCAACCTGCCTCTGCGCTCATCAGGTAAAATGGCGTAGCGCCCTCAAACGCAACCACTCTCATCCCTTTCGCGATCGGTTCGATGCTCATCCGCCAGTCTTCAGCATGTGTTGTCGCGTTGAAGTCCCGATAGTTCACCAGCGATTTCAGCTCCATCTCCACCGAGCTACTTCCCTGCACCATGGTGTACTGTACGTAGGTTGTGTTCGCGCCCTGCTGCATCCAAACGCGCTTCTCCAACCGCGCATCGCCGACGGCATAAGTCCACACCGGCATCGTCCCTTCCAGACGAAACCCTTCAATGTGCTGAAATCCTCGCGGTTCAATCGCGCCGCTGGCCCAACGGTGCGTGGCCAGCGCAAACTCCGCGCCGTGACACCGAACGATCTCGTCAATCCATGCAACCAGTTGAGTGCGCCCGACCGGCGGCTGCAGCGCGGCCACTAGCAATCCGTGATATCGCCGTGACATGCCCCCCGCGAGCGTCCCTGACGCGTACCCGCCGATCCCATTGGTAACCAACCACTCGCGCGATTCCGCGGTTTCCAGATCTATGAAGAGCTCAGCCCCAAACTGAACTGCCACACTCATGTCGATCGATCTCACCTCAACTATTTCCCAATCTCAACTACTCACCACTCTGTTCAATCAACTTCGCCACCAAACCAGTCCATCCAGTCTGATGACTGGCACCGATACCCGCGCCATTATCCCCATGAAAATATTCGTAAAACAGAATCAAATCCTTCCAATGCGGATCGTTTTGGAAAACTTCCTTTCCTCCCGCCACCGGTCGTCGCCCGTCTTTACCACGCAAGAAAATCCGAATCAGCCGCCGCGATATCTCTGCCGCAACTTGCCACAAGTCGGACACATTCCCCGAACGGGCAGGAAATTCCACCTTGAAATCCTCGCCGTAGTAGTGGTGAAACTTCTGCAAAGCCTCGATGAGCAGATAATTCACCGGGAACCAAATCGGTCCCCGCCAATTGGAATTGCCGCCAAAGAGCCCAGTGGTCGACTCCGCAGGCTCGTAGTCCACGCGGCTCACGTGCCCGTTCACCGCCACTTCATACGGGTACTCGGCGTGAAATCGCGATAGCGCGCGGACTCCATACGGAGACAAAAATTCCGACTCATCCAGCATTCGCTCCAGCACACGCTTCAACTGCCGGCGGCCGACGAGCGAAAGCAGCCGCCGCACTCCGCGCGCGGAACGTTGCGTCGTTTCAATGTGCTCCGGCATATCTGGATGGTTGTCAATGAACCACTGCATGCGCCGCTTGAAACCCGGCAACCGCTCCACAATTTCCGGCTCCAGTGTTTCCACGGCAAACAAAGGGATCAAGCCAACCATCGAGCGAATCTTCAGAAAATGTTCTTCCCCGTTAGGGAGATGCAGCACGTCGTAATAAAATCCGTCTTCTTCGTCCCATAACGACCGGCCCCCAGCACCCATGTCGTTCATCGCGTGGGCGATGTGCACGAAATGCTCAAAAAATTTACTGGCGACATCTTCGTAAGCTGGATCATCCTTGGCCAATTCCAGTGCGATGGCCAGCATGTTCAAGCAATACATGCCCATCCAGCTCGTTCCATCCGATTGCTCCAGGTGGCCGCCAGTGGGAAGTGGCGCGGACCGGTCAAACACTCCAATGTTATCGAGTCCAAGAAAGCCCCCCTGAAAAATATTCATGCCCTCGATATCTTTGCGGTTCACCCACCAAGTGAAATTCAGCAGCAGTTTGTGAAACACTTTTTCGAGAAACCCGCGATCCGCCATGCCACGCAAGCGCCGCTCAATTTTGTAAACTCGAAAAGCCGCCCACGCGTGTACCGGAGGATTTACATCCCCGAACGCCCACTCGTACGCTGGCAATTGCCCGTTCGGATGCATATACCATTCGCGCAGCAGCAGAATCAGCTGTTCTTTCGCGAAATCCGGATCAATCAGCGCGATCGAAATGGTGTGAAAGGCCAAATCCCACGCCGCATACCAGGGATACTCCCATTTGTCCGGCATAGAAATAATGTCGTCGTTGTACAGGTGAGTCCAATCGTGGTTTCGCCCCTGCAATCGCTCCTTCGGAGGAGGCGGACACGCGGGGTCGCCGTCCAGCCAGTTGCGTACGTCGTAGTGATAGAATTGTTTGCTCCACATCATGCCCGCAAAGGATTGCCGCATCACCAATTTGGCGTCCTCCGATAATTCCTTGGGAACACGGGAGGCATAGAACTCGTCAGCCTCTTTCTGCCGCAGCGCAAACAACTCGTCAAATCCGGTTCCAAAGTCGTCCGTGGCCGGAACACGTTCCGCAAGCGCCGCGTGAACAGGACCGTTAGACGTTCCCATTGCGGTCGAATTGTTGTTAGTCGCGCTTAACGGCTCTATGTCCGTCAGCCGCAGTTTCAACGTCACCGATTCGCCCGCGCTTAGTTTCAGACGATGGAGCGCGCCTATCTTCGTTCCCGCCTGTTGAGGATTGACTGCCGCTTTATCGCCCTGAATCAGGTATTCGTGAAAGGCGTCCTTCACATACGAAGGGTTCTGCCCACCATTCAGCCGACGACTGTTCGTTTCGTTCTCGGTGAACAATACCTCCGGCTGACCCGCGCAAATCAACCAGCGCTTCCCATACTGCCAGTGCTGCAACTCGGCACAGACGCTTCCTGGCGCGCCAGTCACAATTCGCGCCGAAGGACGCCGTGGATCCCTGCCCCACGACCACGTATTGCGAAACCACAAAGATGGCAGCAGATGCAAAGTCGCGGCGTCCGGCCCACGATTCACGGCAGTGATACGAATCAAGATATCTTCTACGTCAGCCTTCGCGTACTCCACAAAAACATCGAAGTATCGATTTTCCGCGAACACCCCCGTATCAAGGAGCTCGAATTCCGGCTGATCCTTCCCGCGCCTGCGGTTCTCCTCAACTAATTGCGCGTACGGAAACGCCGCCTGCGGATACTTGTACAACATGCGCAAGTAGCTGTGGGTCGGTGTCGAATCCAAATAAAAATACTGCTCCTTGACGTCCTCGCCATGATTGCCTTCGTGACCGTTTAAGCCAAACAGCCGTTCCTTCAAAATGGGATCGCGTCCATTCCACATCGCCAAACCAAAACAAATCATCTGATGGCGATCGCTAATGCCTCCAATCCCGTCTTCGCCCCATCGATAGGCCCGCGAACGCGCATGATCATGAGGAAAATACTCCCACGCCGTGCCGCCCGCGCTGTAGTCCTCGCGCACCGTTCCCCATTGCCGTTCGGAAAGATACGGCCCCCAGCGCTTCCAATGTTTCTTGCGGTCACGCGCCTCTTCCAACCTGCTGTCTTCGACCGTCTGTATTCGTGGCATGGGCTGTTAGATTGCCGATCCTCGCAAAACGCGACAACGTATCTTGCCATTTTTTGGCGGCCCGAAGTCCATGGAGTCGGACTCCCGTTCCTGGCCTGCTACGTATGCGCTTCTCGTTCGACGGCTAACGGCGCTAGTTCCTCCGCAATCCTTGTAGCGCAGGGCGGAGCCTGCCTGCCGCAGGCAAGTCCGCGCAAACCTGCGGCCTTTTCTCCATTCTTATTCACCCCAAAAAAATACTTGACAATCTATACTGTGCGCCATACAGTGTATGCCATACAGTGGGTGATGCACAGTATGACCATCGAACCCAATCTCTTCGAGAACCTTCGCCTCGAGCTTCGCCGCGGTTCCCTGATCCTCGCCGTCCTCGCGCAACTTCGCACCGAGCAGTACGGCTACACGCTCCGCAAGGCTCTCGCCGAGCACGGCATGGCCATCGACGAGGGTACTTTGTATCCCCTGCTGCGCCGCCTGGAGTCTCAAGGCCTGCTCGTCAGTGAGTGGCGCGAAGAAGACAAGCGCAACAAGCGCTTCTATCTGCTATCCGCCGACGGTAAAGCTATGCTCAAGCAACTACTCGCCGAATGGAAAAGCATCGATTCTTCTCTGAACGGAATTGTCCGGAGGTAAGCCTATGCACGCAAACTCTCACCACTTCGGGTTGAAACTCCTGTCCACAATATTTGCCGCGATGTTGTTGCTAACGGTCGGCCCGCCCGCGTTGCGCACCGTTGCGGAATTGAACGCTCT
>WNEZ01005722.1_pt1 | contig 10901 bp, 10 predicted proteins | sample 5400521 | NCBI WGS metagenome assembly WNEZ01 (sample SAMN13153339, study PRJNA577476) | soil metagenome | isolation source: 120 cm saprolite under Douglas fir tree site 2 hole 1 replicate 1 | place: USA:California | collected 2015-04-18
GTTGCTGAGGATTTCCTCACCAAGTACAACCGCCCGGGACCGCGCTATACCAGCTATCCCACGGCGCCGGTCTGGAACGACGCTTTCGGCCCGGATGACCTCGAGAGAATGCACGAAGTAGCGGAGCGCGCCCGAACGCCCGTTTCCCTGTACATGCACATCCCCTTCTGCGAGAGCCTGTGTCTCTTCTGCGCCTGCAACGTCATTATTCAGAAGAATAAAAGCGTGGCGCCGCCCTATCTCGACATTCTGAAGCGCGAGATGACGCGCGTTAGCCGGAGCGTATCTAAAGACCGTCCGGTCGTGCAGTTCCATTGGGGCGGCGGCACGCCAACCTACTTAACGCCGGAACAAATCGAAGACCTTTTTGGATACACACGCGAACATTTTCAGTTCGCGCCGGACAGCGAAATCGGCATCGAGGTCGACCCCCGAGTCACATCCCTGCAGCATCTCGAAACCATCCGCAAACTCGGCTTCAACCGCTTAAGCATGGGCATCCAGGATTTTCAGCCGGATGTGCAGAAAGCGGTGCACCGCATCCAACCGTTCGAAATGACCCGCGACTTGCTTTTCGCCGCGCGCGACCTCGGTTTTGACAGCATAAACGTCGACTTGATCTACGGCCTCCCCTACCAGACGCCAGACAGTTTCGCACACACGATCGACCAGATTCTCAGCCTGGCCCCGGACCGCGTCGCTCTGTTCAGCTACGCCCATGTGCCCTGGCTAAAGAAGCAGCAAGGTTCTTTTGCGACACACCTCCCCGAAGGCATGGAAAAATTCGAGATTTTTCGCGTGGGCCTGCTCAAGTTTCTCGAGGCCGGCTATCTCTACATCGGCATGGACCACTTTGCGAAGCCCGGCGACGAACTTGCCGTCTCTCAGCAGAATCGCACGCTGCACCGCAACTTCCAGGGCTACACCACCAAAGCCGGCGCCGACCTCTACGGCATGGGCATCACCGCCATCAGCGGCATCCAGGACGCTTACGCGCAGAATTATCGCGACATCGCCTCCTGGGAAAAGGCCGTCACGGACCGCGGGCTTGCCACCATGCGCGGGTATCAGCTCTCGGACGAGGACCTGCTGCGCCGCGCCGTCATCAGCCGCCTGCTCTGCCACACCGTCGTCATCAAGGATGAGATTTCCCGCGAGTTCGGCATTGACTTTGACCAGTATTTCGCGGAAGAACTTCGCCGCCTCGAGCCTTCCCGGGACGACGGCCTTGTACTTCTCGAAAGCGGCGAAATCCGCGCCACCTGGCTGGGACGCATCTTCATCCGCAATCTGGCGATGGTTTTCGATCCCTATCTCGAAAAACAGCATCTCAACGCCAAGCCGCTCTTTTCGAAGACTCTCTGATCCTGCGAGGATGCTCACGACGCCGTGACCCGTCACGTCCCAGCACTGGTAGTCGGCGCCGGTATCTCCGGCCTCGTCTGCGCTTACGCTCTGCGCAAAGCTGGAATTGACGCACAGATTGTCGAAGCCTCCCCTCACCCGGGCGGCGTCATCCACTCCGTCATCCGCGATGGTTTCCTGCTCGAATGCGGTCCGCAAAGTTTCTCGGGAACCGCGGCGCTCCGCGATTTGTGCGGCAAGCTTGGTATTTCTGACCAGCTCCTGCGGGCCCCGCACCGCGCACCCCGCTATGTCTTGGTGGAGGGTGCGCTCCAGGCGGTGCCCTTAAGTCCGCCGGCCTTCTTCACAAGTTCTCTCGTGGATGGTGCCACGAAATGGGCGCTTGTGCGTGACATTATCGGCAAGAGCATCCCTCCGGAAGCGGATGAATCCATCGCGGCCTTCGTCCGCCGGAAATTCTCCGCACAGCTTCTCGATCGTCTGGTGGGTCCTTTCGTTTCCGGGATTTACGCAGGCGATGCCGAACGGCTGAGCGTTCGCAGCGCTTTTCCTCAACTCTACGAAGCGGAAAAGGCCTCGGGCAGCATTATTCGCGGCATGTTCCGCCTCGCCAAGGCCAAGAAAGGTCTGCGAGAGCGCCCTACCTTGCAAACCTTCCGCGATGGCAACGAAACTCTGGTCCGCGCCCTCGCCGCCAATCTTGGTTCCGCCCTGCGAACCGGTGTAAGCGTCGGTGGAATCTCGCGCCGTGGCGACGGTTCCTTCGACGTCCACCTCCAAAACAGTGGTAATGAAGAATCCGCTTCATCACGTGCATTGATCTTCGCCACTCCCACAAACGTCAGCGGAAAGCTGCTGGGCCAGCTCGATTCGGCATTCGAATCTCTCCTGACCGCGGTCGAATACGCCGCCGTCGCGGTGGTTTCCCTGGGATATCGCAAGAGTGGTGTTGGGCATTCGCTAGAAGGATTCGGCTTCCTTGTTCCGCGGTCCGCGGGACTGCGGGTTCTTGGCACCGTCTGGAATTCATCGCTTTTCCCTGGACGCGCCCCCGAAGGTCACGCTTTGCTGACAAGCTTCGTCGGCGGAATGACCGATCCAGCCGCCGCCACGCTGCGGCCCGAGGAACTCGCCGGCCTCGTCCACCAGGAAATCTCACCTCTACTTTCCATCAAGAACGATGCCACCTTTTCGAACGTAACAATTTGGCCGCGTGCCCTTCCGCAGTACAATCTGGGGCACGGCGACCGCCTTGCCGCGGTCGAAAAGCTCCGTGCCCGTTTCCCGGGTATCTGGTTAACGGGAAACTACCTGCGCGGACCCGCCATCGGCTCTTGTGTCGAGCAGGCCCTGGCAGTTGCCGAAGCAGTGGCTGAGGACCTCCGGCAGTAACGTCGTGCGGTCTCATCCAGTTCCACAGGACTGCCGTATATTTCAGTAGGAGACGAAGCAACTCAGTCCCGTGTTCCTAGCGGCTTTTTTATCCACCGCGAACCGCGAAGTATCGCCCGACGCGACGCTTGTGCAACAGCTTCTTCAAAAGGATGTGAGCGCCTTCGAACAGCTCTATGACCGCCATTCACGCGCTGTCTATTCCCTGGTTCTGCGCATCCTTCAACAGGCCGGCACGGCGGAGGAGGTCGTACAGGACGTCTTCTTGCAGCTCTGGCGCAATGCCCGGCAGTATGACGAGTCCCGAGGGCCTTTCGTGCCCTGGCTGCTTACCCTGGCGCGCAATCGCGCCCTGGACACGCTTCGTTTGAAAAGCGAACGCCAGCGCCGCCGCGAAGACCAGACCGAAGCGTTGCCTTCCATCGCTGCCTCGCCGGACTACGTAAAACAGCTTGATGCCAAGCGCCGCGGCGACAAAGTCCGGGCACTTATGGCTTCACTGAACCCGCAGCAGAAAAAAGCCATCGAGATGGCGTATTTCGAGGGCCTGAGCCACCGCGAGATTGCCGCCGCACTGAGAGAGCCGCTGGGCACAGTGAAGAGCTGGATTCGAAACGGTTTGCTGCGCTTAAAGGAAGAATTGCAGGCGGCGACGTGAAGAACTGCGACCAATTCCGTGAGTCGTACGAAGCCTACGCGCTGGGTGCCTTGGACGCCGGCGAACGCGCCGCCCTCGAAGCCCATCTCGCCACCGGGTGCAAGGACTGCGCCAAAGCCATCCAGGAAGCGCGCTCGCTCGTCAGCCAACTTGCTCACCTTGCGCCCGAGGCCACACCCTCAGACATGCTCAAGGGACGACTCATGCAAACCGTCCGCGCCGAAGCTCAAGCAGCAAGGCTCATCAACCCATCCAGGAGCACCATTCCGTTCTGGATGTGGGCCGGCGTCGCAGCTCTGTTCCTGCTCACGGTTTATTCGGCCTGGAACGCCGAGCAGTTGCGTAGAGACATTCGGCTGACCGATGAACGTGCCGCTGCGATCCTGCAAGAGCGCCGGAGACTCGAAGCACAACTTGAGCTTGCTAAACGCGAGGCGACGATCCTGACTGATCCCGCATCCGTGAAGATCTCCCTCGTTTCCGGGGATACCCAAACGCCACAACTCGAAGCCAAGTGGCATTCTCAACTGGGCATAGTCTTAACGGGACAGAAGATTGCCGTGCCTTCCGGCAATCGCGTTCTGCAATTATGGTTGATCCCGAAAGCGCCCGGCGGTAAACCCGTGCCCTCGCTTACCGCGCGTCCGGATGTCGATGGGAAATTCGTTTTGCTGGTTTCGAATCCGCCGGAGCTCATGGCCGCGACAAAAGCTTTAGCCATCACCGAAGAGCCGGCAGGCGGCAGCCCTCAACCCACGACCCCGCCACGCTGGGTCGGCGGCGTCGGCTAACTTCTTAATTTCTCCTCTTTCCGCTTTTGCCGTAGCGCAGCGCCAGCCGCGTCTTCCGCCGCCCCGCGGCCTCGCGGTACCTCCGCCTCTCCTCCGCCGTCTTCAAAATCAGCGGCGGCACCGCTTTCGGCATCCCGGTGTGCTCGTCAATTGCCACGAACGTCACAAGAGCGGACGTGGTGTGCTTGTGCTCGCCCGTGAGCACATTTTCCGAATAAACTTCCACGCCGACCTCCATGGACGTGTGGAACACGCGGTTCACCTGCGATTTCAGCATGACAATTTCGCCGAGGTTTACCGAGTTCCGAAAATCGATGGAGTCCACCGAGGCCGTGACCACATAGCTGTTCGAATGCCGGTGTGCCGCCATAGCCGCCGCGATATCCACCAGATGCATCACGTGGCCCCCAAGCAGTTTTCCCAGCGGATTGGTCTGGGCCGGAAGAACGACCTCGGCCATTTCCGAGCGCGACGCGCTGACCGGCTTTCCAGGAAGTCTGGTCTCCTGATGGCGAATCTCATCCTTATTCCGCTTCATTCGAACCCCTTGCCCCGGCGCGATTTTGGCTGCCGCCGTTGCTCCCCGTATAATACGGGACGAACCGATGACGGAACAAAACAAAACCCGCCGTCAAATGCTCGAGGAATTGGTCGCCAGCAAACCCGATGACGCCTTCTCCCGCTATGGCCTCGCCCTGGAGTGCATGAACAACGGCGATCCAAGCGCCGCCGACACGCACTTCCGCGAACTGCTCGCTCGCAACGCCGATTACATTCCGGCTTATCTGATGTACGGCCAATTGCTTGCCCGGGAATCGCGCACGGACGAAGCCAGGCGCGTGCTTTCGAACGGCATCGCCGCCGCCACGAAAGCAGGCAACCAGCACGCCCGCTCCGAAATGGAAGCCCTCCTCGACGAACTCCGCTGATTTCTCGTTTCGGCGATGGATCCCTCTCATTCTCTCTTTTCGTGCATCTCCCGCGCCCTCTGGTATGATTTGTTCTGGGACCCATGCGGCCTGAACGCATTCCGCTTTTTCCGCTGAACGTCGTCCTTCTCCCCGGCGCCGACCTTCCTCTGCACATTTTCGAGCCGCGTTACCGCCAGATGGTAAAAACCTGTCTCAAGGAGAAGTCTCCGTTCGGCATGCTTCTCTCGCTTCCCAACGGTGTCGCGCGCGTCGGCTGCACTGCCGAAATACTCGATGTGGTGAAGCGCTACGGCGACGGCCGAATGGATATCCTTACCGTTGGCCGCGCTCCCTTTCGCGTGCTCGAACTGTCCACGCAGAATCCGCTCCTCGAAGGCCAGGTAGATTACCTTGAGGACCGCGAAGCTCCCGCAAATCCGCGCGTTCAGCGCGAACTCGTGGAGCTGTACGAAGCCTGCCACACGCTGGTCTACGACGATTATCCCAAGAATCTCGAAAGCCCTGCGCCCGAACTGCTTTCCTATCTCGTTGCCGCCACGCTCCCCATCGAACTCTTGTGGAAGCAGCAGATTCTCGAGCTTCGCTCGGAGCCTGACCGCCAGGAGCGCCTGGTGGCGTATCTCCGCGAGTGGGCGCCGCATCTACAGAACTCAGGAGCCATGCGCCAGCGCGCCGGAGGCAATGGACACGGTTTGAACTAATTTGCTGCGCTTCCCGGCTCGATCGGGGCGCGCGGAACGGGATCCCAAATGACGGCATCCACATCCATGGACTCTTCAGCACATCCGGCGGGTCAGTTGAAACCTCGCACCATCGGCGAGCTGAAGCGTATTCCTGATTTTGACCCACGCGGCATGTCTCGTTCTGTCAAAGATGAGATCCGCCGCAATCTGCTGCGCGCCATCGAGAAAGGCGAGACCCTCTTTCCAGGTGTCCACGCTTACGAAGACACGGTCATCCCGCAAATCGTCAATGCCCTGCTCTCCCGCCACAATTTCATCCTTCTCGGTTTGCGCGGTCAGGCCAAGAGCCGCATCCTTCGCGGACTCACCCAACTGTTGGACCCGCTGATACCCGTCGTGGCTGGCTGCGAGATCAGCGATGATCCCTTCAAACCAATCTGCCGCGCCTGCCGCGAAAAAATCGCCCCGAGGGTGACAATGCGCCGATCGCCTGGATGCCCCGCGAAAATCGCTTCGTCGAAAAGCTCGCCACTCCCGACGTCACCATGGCCGACATCCTCGGCGACGTCGACCCCATCCGCGCCGCTCGCGGCGGCCGCGACCTTTCCGACGAACTCACCATCCACTACGGTCTCCTCCCGCGCGCTAATCGCGGCATTTTTGCCATCAATGAGCTCCCCGACCTCGCCGGCAAAATTCAAGTCGGCCTCTTCAACATCATGCAGGAAGGCGACATCCAGATTAAGGGCTATCCCCTGCGCCTGCCCCTCGATGTACTCCTGGTCTTCACGGCGAATCCCGAGGACTACACCGCCCGCGGCAAAATCATCACCCCGCTCAAGGATCGCATCGGCGCAGAGATTCGTACGCACTATCCCTCGACGCTTGAGGAAGGCATGACCATCACTGCCCAGGAAGCCTGGGTGAGCCGCGATTCCGGGCGCAAAGTCGAAGTCCCCCACTACCTTCGGCAGGTCGTTGAAGAGGTCGCCTTCCAGGCGCGTGAAGACAAGCGCGTCGACCGCCGCTCTGGCGTCAGCCAGCGCCTCCCTATCACAACTCTGGAGAGCCTCATCAGCAGCGCCGAGCAGCGCGCCACCCGCACGGGAGAAAAGTCCGTCGTCGCCCGCGTCGCTGACGTTTACGCCGCTCTTCCCGCCATCACCGGGAAATTGGAGCTCGAATACGAAGGCGAACTGAAGGGCGCGGACACCATCGCACGCGAGCTCATTCGCACTGCGGTCGGCCGCATCTTTTCCAGACACTTCACCGACGTAAACTTCCAGCCCGTGATCCAGTGGTTCGAAATGGGCGGCGAATTAAAGCTGCCGGAGCTTGCAACGACCACCGAGCGTTTCCAGCAACTTTCTAAAATCCAAGGCCTACTGGATCACATCGGCAAGCTTGGCGTTCAGGACCGCAAGGATGCCGGCCCCGTCGCCGCAGCGGCGGAAATGATTCTGGAGGGTTTGTGGGCCCACCGGCGCATCGGCCGCAGCGAAGAGCGCGGCTTCTACGCCGAAAAGCCGCGTCAGCCGGATCAGCGCGAGCGCGAAACCCCTGGCCGTCCTCCGCGCCGCCAATTCAACTGACGATCCGCGGAAGGGTCGTCGCCCCGAGGAGCGTCGCGATGAGCGTTGTTTGCAAGTCCCGATTCATCGGGACGAGGGATCTTTCTTCTATGCTGAAATTACCTGAGGGGCGCGAATCATGAGATTCATCCGCTACGGTAAATATGTCGGCGAACCGGCGGACGCCATTGACCTTGAGGATCTCGTCAAGCGCCTCGGCGATTTCTTCCTCCAGAGCGGCTTCGAATCGCAGTTCTACGGGGTCTCGCAAATGGATTCCGAGCGCTCCATGGCAGCGCTCCGCGAAGCCATCCTCCGCGCTCTACAACAAGGTGATCTGCTGCCCGACAATGCCATGTCCGACGAGCTCCGCGAGATGCTCAACGATCCCAACGCCATGAATTCGCCGGCGGTGAAGGATCTCCTCGACAAACTCACCGAGCGCCTCGCCAACGAAGGCTTCATCAACCCGCAACAGCCGCCGCAGGTCACTCCGCCGCCGCAAACCTCCGCGCGCGGGCAACTCGGCCAGCCGCAAGGGCGTCAGTCCGAAGTTCGCTTCGAAATCACCGACAAGACTATCGACTTCCTCGGGTTCAAAACCCTCCAGGACCTGCTCGGCTCTCTCGGCCGCAGCAGCTTTGGCCGCCACGATACGCGCGATCTCTCCACGGGCGTCGAATCCGGCGGTGTATCCCGCACCTACGAATTCGGCGACACTCTCAACCTGGACATCAGCGCAACGCTTTTCAATGCCGTTCGCCGCGAGGGCGCAAAGGTTCCCATCGAAATGACCTACTCGGACCTCATGGTCCACCAGTGCGAATACCAGAGCTCCTGCGCCACCGTCGTCCTCCTCGATTGCAGCCACAGCATGATTCTCTATGGCGAGGATCGCTTCACTCCCGCCAAGCGCGTGGCCATGGCGCTTTCTCATCTCATTCGCACGCAGTATCCCGGCGACACGCTCAGCCTGGTTCTTTTCCATGACTCTGCCGAAGAAGTTCCCCTCAGCGAGCTCGCCCGTGTCCAGGTCGGTCCGTACTACACCAACACTCGCGAAGGCCTCCGCCTCGCCCAGCGCATTCTCCTCCGCCAGAAAAAAGATATGCGCCAGATCGTCATGATCACTGACGGCAAGCCTTCCGCGCTGACGCTCGAAGACGGCCGCATCTACAAAAACGCCTTCGGCCTCGATCCTTTCGTCGTCGGCCAAACGCTCGAAGAAGTGAACAAGTGCAAGCGCGCCGGAATTCTGATCAACACCTTCATGCTCGCCAGCGACTATTCCCTCGTCCACTTCGTCCAGAAAATCACCGAAATGTGCCGCGGCAAAGCCTACTTCACCACTCCCTACACCCTCGGCCAATATCTCCTGATGGACTACATGTCCCGCAAAACCAAACAAATCCACTAACCGCACCCCGCGTTCTTCTCTTCTCTTCCCCCTTCTCTTCTCCCTTCTCTTCTCTCCTCTCTTCTCCACTACGACCGCAGCCATTCAACCGCCCGTCATTTCTCTTTACGATTTCTCCGCGAACTCTGCGTTCTCGGTGTCCTCCGCGTTAAGTCCTTTTCTTGAATTTAACTTTTAACTTTTAACTCTCAACTCTTAGCTTCCCTCCGGGCGTACATCAGAATTGGGCGATAAGTCATGCGGCCGTCTTCCTTTGATCTGAACGGCGTTCCCAGAAATCCTCAAATCGTCCGCTAAGTTTGCTGCAGCGCAAGGCGATGATCCTGTTTGCGCCCTTTACGGTCCAATGCATGCCCGCGCGCTTGAGCCGGGTTCCGATCACCACTTTACAGCCAGCCTCCACCACGCCGGTCGAGGTGCAGAAGCCTTGTTTGTGGAACTTTGGATATCGCATGCGGTGTCGATTGTTCCAGATGTAGCGAACACATTCCCGGGCCTCTTTGTATTGGCCTGCGTGGCCGTGCAGCGCTTGCACCACGGATTTCAGGCAGCCCTCATCGAGTTCATCATAGCGCGCCTGGATCCATGGCTGGCCTTCTGGGCTGTCCCCATAAATGATTTTTCCCACCTGGCTGAGATGTTCTTTGGCATGAAAGCGGTCAAGAATCTGAGTGGCTTGCGGGAATAGTTCCGAAGCCGAGTTCCAAATCCAGTTCGAACCATCGCCCAACACCACCGGACGTTGAGCTTCTCTGAAACCACGACGGCTGGCCTCGCGCTGTACGCGCGCCGCGAAGTCCGAGAGGTGGGGACTGGTATCCAGAGTCGCGGCGCTTTCAATCGCGGCCGAATAAGTGATCGATCCTGGGTCGCGCACGGGTTGGCCTTCCTCATCGCGCGATTCCGCCGTCCAGATGGTGACCAGCTTGGCTTCGCGGGTTTTGGCCGAGCCGTCGGCTTGCTTGCCCGCACGATCAGCAACTTCTTGAGTGCGCATCGGCACCCCGGTACCATCCATTCCCAGGTACATGGTGGGAGTCACTTCGCCCATCTTTTCTACTTGCTGGTGTTCATCGACGGCGATCTCGGCCCCCAGTGCTTCTGCGGCTCGTTCTACCTGCTTGGCACTGACTTCCGCCCCCGCCAATTCGTGCAATAACCCGCTGCTTTCTTCGAAACTCAGCAGTGCTGCTGCGCTGGCGGTCATGCGCAGAACGCCGGGCGTCAGCGAAAACGATTCCAGCCCCAGAGCCCGGTCTCGCGGGCAGAATCCGCTCTCGCATTGTTCACAGTGATAGTAAGCGCGCTGCAGGTGCAAAGGCCCCAGTACGCTTTCGAAGGTCTTTTCGTGACGGCCATGATACTGGGCGGAGCCTCCGCAGGGGCAGGGCAGTTGCGGTCCCACATGATCGCTGGTGTCCGTGTTGAGCCGTTGTTCCAACGCGCGCGCTGCCAAGCGCAAAGACTGGCGCCGCGCCGCCATTTCGACCGCTTCGAAATCCAAGTCGGCGATCGACTGGTTCCCTATGAGTGTTTCGATTTCCCGGATGATTTCCTTCTGAAGGGCGGTTTGGAGCCCCCTTTTTCGGCCTCTCGGGAAGTTGCTGGGGACCGTTCCAGTTGGGCATCGGCCCATTGTTCGCAAGCCTCTCGATACTGCTCCACCTGTTCCCGAAATTTATGCCCTTGCTCGATTTGCTGCCGTGCGAGCTGGGCTTGTTCCGGGCTCAGATACCGGGAGTGAGTTTTGCCCGCCGTCGGCCTGGTCAAACTGTAATAAGGGCCGTGACGCGCTTTGGGGTCCTCTTGGCACGGACAGCCTGCTTTACCGCATTTCATGGTGCGCTCGGAGACCGACCCCCGGCGCATCGGTTTAGGTTGAGACAAAACGGCGGCCAGTTCACGTAGGGACGAAGGTACTTCAGTAGGAATCTTCATGGAGATATCCTACGGCATTATGTGCCGTAGGAAAAGACAAAAAAAGCCACCCTTTAACCTCCCACCATTCCTCTGGCGTGCACCCTTAAGCGCGAGACATTTTGACGAGGCGCGCGCGGGAAGATATACTCCGCGACAGGGTGCGGTGCGCGGG
>WNEZ01011099.1_pt1 | contig 10901 bp, 14 predicted proteins | sample 5400521 | NCBI WGS metagenome assembly WNEZ01 (sample SAMN13153339, study PRJNA577476) | soil metagenome | isolation source: 120 cm saprolite under Douglas fir tree site 2 hole 1 replicate 1 | place: USA:California | collected 2015-04-18
TCTCGTCGTCGACGTTCGCCAGGCTGTATTCATTGAGCGTGAAGCCCATCTTAAGCGCGCGCTGCCGCAGAGCCACATTGTGCGCCTTGGACCCGGTGAAATATTGCATCGCCGCTCCGAAGGATTCGGGAGGCAAGAGACGCACGTCCACCTGCATGCCGTTGCGGTGGCGGAAGCTGACTTTGTTTTCTCCTTGCGCGATGACATCCATGAGGCCGGGGAATCGCAACAGGTGCTCGATGAGCGTCTGCCGCGATTCCGCCTCAATGCAGCCATTGCCGGTCACCAGGATGTCGAGGTCGCCGACAGTCTCGCGTCCGCGGCGCAGCGATCCGGCGGGCGTAACTTTTTCGATGCCTGAAGCGGCTAGCAGATGCTCCACCAGTTTTTCGGCCAGCTCTTCGGCGGTGTCGAGCAGGAAGCGTCCGGCGATGCGGCGGTAGTCTTCAATCGCTTTGAGCAGCTTCAGTTCTTGCTTCTCGCCCATGCGGGGCAGTTCGCGGATCTTGCCTTCGCGCGCCAGCTTTTCCACGCCCTCAAGGTCGCTCACTTGATAGGCGCTCCAGATCAAGGCAATCGTCTTCGGCCCCAGGCCCTGAATCTTGAGCAGTTCGAGCATCGAGGGGCGGTATTTTTTTAATAGCTCGGAGTGCGCTTCGATGCTGCCATCTTTGAAAAGCTGCACCAGATTGGCCTGCATGCCCTTGCCAATGCCTTGGATTTCGAGAAGCTTTTTCGGCTCCTGAATCAGGTCGGCCACCTGCTGCGGCAGCGCCTCAATAGCGGCTGCGGCGTTGCGATAGGAGCGCACGCGAAACGAGTCCTGCCCGTCGATCTCCAGCAGATCGGCAGTCTCGTAGAGAAGTCCGGCAATCGCCTTGTTGTCCATGTGAAGCACAGCCGAATCCCGCCCCGGAGGGGCGACCGAGTTTAGCCCAGTGCGTCAGCGCTGGGGAAAATGAATAAATGATTCAAGTCCCGGAGAGCCTGCCCTGAGCGAAGTCGAAGGGACACAGTTCTCTCGCTCACTCTTCACGGGCTGAGCGCAGACATCCGAATGCTTCGCAGCACATGTTGTCAACCCGAGAGAAGATTGTAACGCTGAAGATAGTGCCGCAGCAGGGAGCCGACGAGGGCCGGACGACACAACCAGCGCGGGCGTCGAGGTACATAAAGCTTGGTCCGGGAAACCCGCCTGAGTAAAGCGATCTCGGATCAGGGGACTTTGGTTACATTGGCCGCTTGCGGCCCTTTCTGTCCCTGGACGATCTCAAACTCCACCTTGTCGCCCTCCTGCAGGCTCTTGTAGCCTTCGGTGGTGATTGAGCTGTAGTGAATGAACACATCTGGTCCATCGTCGCGGCCGAGGAAGCCGTATCCCTTGGCGTTGTTGAACCACTTGACGGTGCCTTTCAAACGTTCCACGTGCGCCCCCCTCTTTTTTTTGCGGATTCCCCTGAAAAGGCGCGATTCCAGGGGCGCGCAAAAAATGTGTAGGCATTGTGCTGCCGACCGGGGGGACTGTCAAGGCTCGGCATCGCGCAGCCGTATCATCGCCACCCGCCTGTAGAGACGGGGCTTGCCCCGTCTCCGCCGGGAATCGCAAAAATACCAGGCCTTCCTACCGCGCTGGTCGCTCCATCTGGGCCAGCCACAGGATGCCGGAGATGGTCTTGGCATCGCGGATGCGGCCATTAAGCGCCATCTGTTTCGCCTCCGACAAGGCAAAAAATTTCGTTGCAATCCTTTCGTCCGGCTCGGGCTGCGCTTCGCCGGTCTGGAGCCCCCGGGCCAGGTAGATGGTCATGGTTTCGTCGAGAAAGCCTGGGCTGGCGTAGAAATGCAGGATTCTCTTCCAATGGCGGGCGCTGTAGCCCGTCTCCTCGAGCAACTCGCGCTTGGCTGCCGTAAGCGCGGTTTCGCCGTCGTCGATGCGTCCAGCGGGCAACTCCCACATCATCGACTGCGCGGCGTGCCGATACTGGCGTTCGAGCAGGATGCGCAGCTCGGCTTTCCGGCCTCGTTTTGCTCGGCCATCGGAGACAACATCGTCGACGGCCAGAACAACAATGGAGCCGGCATGCCGGATAACATCGCGGCGGGCGCGCACGCCCCCAGGCTCTTCCACTTCATCGGTGGTGACGCTGAACACCGGACCCCGGTAACTGACACGGGAAGCGAGGACGTGGGCCTGACTTGATTTGGTTGATGCCGAGTTTGTTCCTGCCGATTTCGCCATCACAACAATATAAGGTATGCTGCGCCGTTGAGCCGAAAACCAACTGCCGAAAAAACCCGGAAAAACCAGGAAAAACTAATGACCAAAAGACGGACGCCGAGGAAGCCAACCATCGCCATCGTAGGAGCCGGGAGCCTGGCAACTTTCCTGGCCGTGGCGCTTCGCGACGCCGGTTTCACGATCACCGAGATCGTCGCGCGCGATTCGCCCCGCTCGCTCCGGAGAGCGCGCGCTCTCGCCGCGAAAGTGGGCGCGCAGGGAGTCACCGCCCATTCCGCCGCGCTTGACGCCACATTGCTGTGGTTCTGCGTCCCCGACCGTGAGATTCGCCGCGCGGCTTGGGCTCTGGCTGATCATTTGGTTGCCCGCGCGCTTGTTCACCAGAAAGCAATTGCCGGTTGCGCCCTGCACTCCAGCGGGGCGCTCTCCAGCCGCGAACTCAATCCTTTGCACACGGCCGGCGCCGCGGTCGCGTCGGTGCATCCCCTGATGACGTTCGTGGCGGGAGCGCATCCATCTTTAAGCGGCGTGCCTTTTGCGATAGAAGGCGATGATGAAGCCACCCGAGTCGCGCGGCGGATCGTCCGCGAGTTAGGTGGCGAAAGTTTTCCATTGCCCGCGGCGCGCAAAGCGGCCTACCACGCCTGGGCCACTATGACTTCGCCGCTGTTACTGGCGTTCCTCGTGACGCTCGAAGAAGCGGCTCATGCCGCTGGACTCACGCGCCAGGATGCGCGCCGCAAGAGCCTGCCCATCATCCAACAGACTTTGGCGAATTATTCGCGCCTCGGTCCGGCGCGGTCTTTTAGCGGTCCGCTGGTTCGCGGAGACGCGGAGACGGTGGCGAAACACCTGGCAGCGCTGAAGAAGCATCCCGGAGCGCGCGAGGTCTATGTAGCGCTGGCGCGAGCCGCGCTGCGCAGACTGCCGGTCAAGAATCGGGACGGCCTACTGCGGTTGTTGTCGGGGGACTTAGGCGATGCAGACCTCTCAACAAACACGTAGGGACAGCCATCCTCGGCTGTCCACGCGAGCGAAGCTCGCCGCAACCTCTGATTTTGGGTGGCGCAGCGCTTCGGCGCTGCGATAACTCTTACTTTCAGGAACGGCTTCAGCCGCTGAGGGCCACTGCGGTGCGTAACGCTAGTCTGTCAGTCTTAATGCTGCCCCCGCCCGCCGCTAAACAGGTGTCCCAGCTTTTCCTGCTTCGTCTTCAAATAGTCTTCGGTATGTTCCGTGGGCGCGACTTCGCAGGGCACGCGCTCGGTCACCTGAATCCCGGCGCGTTCGAGCGCCGCGACTTTGTTAGGATTGTTCGAGAGCAAGCGAACCCGCCGAATATCCAACGCCTTCAGGATCTCGACCGGCATGAGGAACTCGCGCTGATCGGGTTTAAAACCAAGCCGCTCGTTCGCTTCCACCGTATCAAATCCGCTGTCCTGGAGCGCGTAAGCCTGCAGTTTCGCCATCAGCCCAATGCCGCGGCCCTCCTGCTGCTCATAAATAAGAACGCCTGCCCCCTCATGCGCGATCATCGAGAGCGCCATTTCAAGTTGCTGGCGGCAATCGCAGCGCAGCGAGCCAAATACGTCACCTGTCAGACACTGAGAGTGAATGCGCACCAGCGGCGACCCCGAGTGCACTTCGCCCATCACTAGCGCCACGGCCTCTTCCGTCTTGGCGCCGTTGCCGGATGCAGACGCCCTGGTCGCAAACCCGTGAATTAGAAAATGCCCCCAGCGCGTAGGGAAGTCCGCGGACGCCACTTGCTTTACCTTTAGAGAACTCACAACTGAATTATAGCCCTCGATTTCAGACGCTCACCGCTCAGAGCGCCCGATGTTTGAGCGCCCAATGTTTAGATGACTTAAGACGTTGAGTGATTCAACCGTGCGCGGCGGACACGCTTGCAAAAATGACGTGTATAGGTGAAATCGAGCGACGGCTGGTAAAATCAAAAAAAGTAAACTCCCCACTGTATGGGGCTATAGCTCAGCTGGGAGAGCGCATCGTTCGCAACGATGAGGTCGTCGGTTCGATCCCGACTAGCTCCACCAATCTTCTCAACGGGTTGGCGACAATTGCAGCCATTTCTGTGACCTTCAAAAACGGGCCTTATTGGACCGTTTTGGACCGTGAATCTTTGGCGAACTCCGAAAGCTGTTCAAGCGCTCGGCGTTGCGCCAGCGGAACGATTTGGGCGTAAATCTCCATCGTGGTCGAAATGCGCGAGTGGCGCATCTGACCTTGCACCGATTTCGGGTCGGCTCCCGCTTGAACAAGCCATGTCGCGTGGGAAGTACGCAGGCATCGCCAGTTCACATGCAGCCCAAGCGCTTTGGCTGCTGGTTTGATGTGCCTTCGCAAAACGTTTTGGTCATTCATTGGCTTGCCTTGCTGAACGCTCTGAAAAACCAGATCGTCTGGCCCTGCCGATTTGACTAGTTTGTGTTTTCGCACCGCACGCCCTGCCCGAACTTCTACGGTGAGGGATTTCAAGCGGTTGATGCGGGCGATTACTTGTGGAGCAACGCCAATCGTTGCTGCTGAGGCGCTGGTTTTGGGAGTTGACCAGTCACCACGGCAGAAGCGCTCCTCGACCGTGATGCTGTCGGCATGGATGCAACGCCACTTCAGCCCGATTAACTCGGAGACGCGCAACCCGGTCCACACGCTTACAAACAGCATGGAAGCGTAAGGCTCGGGAACGAGTGCGAGCAGCGCGTGGAACTGCTCGGGCGTGATGGTCGATTTCGGCTGGCGTGGGCGCTTATCCAGGGGCAAGCGCAATCCATCCAGCGGGTTTTTAATCAGGTAGTCTGCATCGACCGCAGAGCGGAGGATGGAAGACAGAGCGTCCCTGATCTTCGAGATTGTGGGATAGGGCACCGTGCCCGCCATGCCGGAGAAATACTGCTGTACCGTGAGCCGTGAAAGGTCGCGCAGAGACAGCCGCGAAAATTCCGGCTCAAGGTACTTCGAGATCACGCCGTTGTAGGAATCTTGGGTGCTGCTCGAAAGCAGGGGCAGGTATGTCGGAATGTAGGTGCCATTCACAAAGTCACCAAAGTTCATCGCCGCGCCGGTCAAAACCAAGCCCTGGTTCGTTGGCCGGAGTTTCTCTGCGGCGATTTTTTGCACCTCCCGCAGCGGCATGTCCGCCGGTGCGAGTTTGACGCGTTGACGTTTTCGGCTGCCTGTTACGCTCGTATCCCAAACACGCAGCCACCAGAATTGACCTTCCTTAAATGGTTTCGGACTTTGAAATCTCCTTCGCGCCATGGTTTCGAAATCCCTTCCATGGCTCGCCGGAGGAGTTGCCTCAGCCGGAAGCATACAACTTTTTGCTTCCGCCCTCGGCATCGAAATTTTGGTGACGTGTGTCATGCTAAATTCGCGACTTCGGAGATTCACTTTCGGCCCGTTATTTCCGGCCGGAGCCAGGCAAATTGCGAAAACATCGAAGACAGTCGAATCTCATGACCTTTCGCCTGTTGGAACAACACCTCGGCAATTCTTCTCCGGACAGCGATAACCCGATGCTTTCCCGTTGAACCAGTTCGTTCCCGCCAATTCGGGATTCGCCCAAAAGGACTTTGTGCAGACAGGACACTTCAGCTTGTAGCGTTGTTCGAGTTGGCCGACCCGCGTCAACACGTCCGCTTTTAGTCCCTGCTCGACGAGCTTTCCAAATGCTTCTATTCCCGCCCGTTCCCGAATGAACATCTGCACTCCGCACGGCGAGCAGATGACATAGGGCTTCGTCCGCTTGGTTGTTCGCACGTCAAGCGGCTTCAGGCAGACCGGGCAGGGGAACCATTGCGTCTCCTTATTAATCATGACAACCTCCGTATAAATAGATGGTACAGGTTCTATCGGAACGCGCAACACATGAAAGTAGTACAATTACTCGTTACTTATACATAGAATAGATATTGAAGGTTTGTCCTACCTAATATCCTCGACGCCAGGCGATATATTCCGTATAATTATGCCATTCGACGAAGGAGAATTCCGGGAAATGCCAATCGAAGGCAAAGATTACTCAGCGCAAAAAATAATTTCGGATGGACCCTCGAAAAAGCGCGGAAGAGGCAGACCAGCCAACATAGACCCCTCGGTGGTGGTCGGATCAGCCGACACCTACCGCCTGTGGTTCGAGCAGCTCTGGTCGAAGCTGGGCCCTCGGTTGTTAGCAGCGCGATCTTCGGAAGAAATAACGAAGGCCATCCGCGAGAATGCCCCGGATGTCAGCGCGAGCCTCGCTCCGCATTCGGAACTCATTCTCAAGATCGTGCGCGATCCGAAATTCCCGGCGGTTCGATCCGCATCGCAGATTCATTTCTTGGCGGATTCTCTTGCCGGGCAGGGTTTTGTCAAGCCGCGCCGGTCCCGAGAAATCTGTGCGGAAGAAAGAAGCAAAGTGCGGCACGTGATTGTTCGGCAGGAATACTACATTGAGTGCTCATGCGGCTACAAAGGGCCCGCGCTGGACGGAGCTTGCAGAGAGTGCGGCACCGGGGAGTTGTCCTGGGACTTGATGTCGAAAAAGAACTACTAGTTTAACGCCAAGAATTCCGGGCCACAGGACTGTGCGTTACGTACGTACGTAACGTTATGACTGTCTCTGGAGCTTCTGCCGCAAGTATTCCAGCCGGGCACGTCCTCGGTCCGTGAGGCGGTACGTCAAATGGCCGCGTCTAGAGTTCGGATGTCGGTCGAGCAATCCCTGACCCTTGAGGCGTCCGAGATAGCTATAGAGGGAGCGGCGGTCAGGAACGGGCCGAAGCTGGCTACGAACGTAATCCGGTTTAACAAATCCGTTAACTTGCGCGAAGATCCGCAAGACTTCCAGTTTCGTCATTGTGACCCAAGAAAATCTAAAACTTAAGTTAAGACACATGTTTAGAGTACTGGAACATGCTAGTGTATGATAAGTAAAATAGCGCTACTAGGGAAACCATTTATTTTGTTTAACGCAAAACTGCAATAAACGCTCTTGCGGACAGACAGAAACTTTAAACAGCAAATTTCTTAGTTGGTGTAATCGCCTGCTTACGACAGTCATCTCACGTAAAAGCCGGATTTCCTTGGACCGCCCCTGACACCCGCGTACCATGGCTGGTGTAACAAACCGAGAATGATGAAACGAACACTGGCATACGTGGGGCATATAGTCATTGCGACACTCGCCGTGCCATGGCTGACCATCTTGGCAGGCGGCTTGATATACGGTGTCTTCAGCCCTTTTCTTACTTCCGTTAACACGCCACAGCAGTTCCTTTCTGACCATTTAATGTTCCTGGTTGTCGTCGTGGGAGCATCTCTTGCGTACGCGGTGAGCGGCACCTTCACGAGCAGGTCTGCCCTGTGGGTCTGGATTCCAGCCACTATAGTTTTCGTTCTCCGGGTCTTAGACCTGGCGAGCGACTGGAAGTGCCCTTGTTGGGTCAGGCTCCTTCATCGAGCATTTCTTCACGGCAAACTGCCAGTTCAACAACTGGCGCGAAGGAGGATTCGACTCAAGATGCCCCGACAAGCTCTTTCTGACACCGCTTTTTATCGGAGGCCTGTCCTATTCGGCTGGAGCCGCGATTCATCGCGTCATCCACTAACTGGCGTCCTCCCAAAGACGCACCTACGACGCCGGTCGGAGCGATGCCCGGCCAACTTCAGGTCGTCACCACTCCCTTTGCGGCGTTGTTCGCTCTGGCGTTTACAGGTAGTGTTCTTGGCCGTCGGTTTCATGAAGAGGTAGCAGCGCGACCCTCTTCGTGGACATGGCTGAGTTTTGGATCCCTTCCAACTTGGCTGGTCGCCATCGGGATTAACTTTGCCCGTGCCCCGTTTCGAAGGGACGAGAAGGCCCTGTTCGTTTCACTTGTCGGAAGCTTCATGCTGCTTCCCGTCGCTGCTTTGCTCCCGAAAACCAGTGGACTTATCCATATCGCACAGACGATGCTCAATCTGACGGCATTTCTCGCAGCACTGGCAATCCTCTTGTCGCTCCGGAAAGAACGCTCTGGTTCGCTGCCATCCGAAAACGGTTAGGGGTTGCGTCAGCGCAAAAGGCAGGCTCGCCGCGCGGTAGTTGACGTTAAATCCCCATATCACTCATTGAGGGTCAATGAGTGTAAACGCCTGATAGCGTCAATTATCAGCTACAATGCGGCCTTAAGCGGTAGGTACTTCTCGTTGCCGGAAGGCACACGGCTTGGGCTCAGTCATCCCAGCACAGGTAACACGAACCCTCAGGCGCGAACTCAGCTTGCGCGATCTCACACTGTTTGCCGCCACATGCATGATATCGACGCGCTGGATCCCGATTGCCGCGCATTCGGGAGCCAGTTCGGTTGTGCTATGGCTATTGGCTACAGTTTTGTTTGCCGCACCACTCACGGCAGCCGTGGGGGCGCTCGCGACGAAATATCCGGCCGCGGGCGGCTTATATCTGTGGACACGGCACGATTTTGGAGCGTGGCATGCCTTCCTCGCTTTCTGGTCTTATTGGCTGGGAATCGCTTTTTTGTTCCCGACGGCGGCTCTCCTGTACGCACGTGTGGGTTTCTCAGCTCTGGGTGGTTCTTACGCTGCGATGGGAGAAAACCGTTTCTATCTCCTTGCTGCCACTCTGACGTTGATTTGGATTGGACTGGGCACGAATCTGGTTGGGTTGAGAATCGGCAAGTGGACAGAGAATCTCGGAGCGCTGGCCGGCCTGGGGGTGGCGGTTTTGCTGATCGCCATTGCGTGGATGACGTGGCTGCGGCGGGGGACGGCAACGCCGATGGATGTGTTTCCCACGTTAGGTTGGAGGACCGTGAGCTTTTCGGCAGCGATCGCCTTTGCAATGTCTGGCATGGAGGGCGTCGGCATGATGGCGGAGGAGATCCGGGAACCCGAGCGCACTATACGTCGTGCCGGCTGGATTGCAACCGCTGTTACCTCCGCTTTTTACATCTCTGCTACCGTCGCATTCCTTGTGGTGCTTCCGTCTGAGCAAATTAGCGAATTAAATGGCTTTGCGGAAACGGCGGGTGCGGCTGGGCTGCTCTTAGGTCTGCCATGGGTCGCTCCGCTCATTTGCATTTTGGCACTGGCCAGCGGACTCGGGCTGCTCGGGGGAATCGGCAGTGCTACGTCCCGCATGCCGTTTGCGGCTGGCGTAGACCACCTGCTGCCTGAAGCTTTTGGCAGGGTGCATCCACGGTGGGGAACCCCTCACGTTTCCATTCTGGTGCTGGGAGTAGTAGCTAGCTTCTTCCTAGTTGTCTACCAACTAGGAGACACCCTGCGCGCCGCCTTCGATGAAATGGTGTCCTTGATGTTGCTCACTGGCTTCCTGCCATTCGTCTATCTTTTTGGGAGCGCTTGGAAAGCCGGCAAACGACTGAGTGCGCTGTCTGGAGGCGCGGTCACCTTGCTCGCGCTGGTTTGTTCGGTTATCCCGCCGGAAGAAATATCTAACGTCTGGTTGTTCGAAATCAAACTCGCCGCTGGCACCTTGGCCGTAGTGGTGTCGGCTTGGCTTGTATATCGTCGAGGAAGGATTCGTTCTCTCCACTCCCTCTAGAAGACATATGAGTTCAGTGCTGCAGTCTACATCGACTCCGTTGGCGAAAAATCACCATATCACTCATTGACCCAGATCGGGCTAAATTCTCAATGAGTGAAATCGCCTGTGGGTGTTGAAAAAGTCACTGTGATTAGTCGGCTGAATGGGAGCAGAAGCGTGGTACAAGGAAGAAATCCTGGCCATGCTTTGCTGGATCGCCATTCTCGGAGGCGTGCTAATCATGATGGGACAACATTCTCGTTCGGAAGCTTTGTTCTACTACTTCCGCCTGGAAGATCAAGTTCCTGAGACTCACCTGCTGCGGCTCATCGATAAGCACATCAGCTTTGCCTTCGTACGGGAAAAGCTGAAAGAGAGTTATAGCGATACGGGCCGCCCGTCCATCGATCCCGAGCTTCTGCTGCGCATCCTCTTGATCGGCTATCTGTACGGCATCACCAGCGAGCGCAAGTTGGTCGAGGAGCTGCGCATGCATCTGGCGTGGCGCTGGTTTACCGGACTGGGCTTCGATCAGGAGATACCGCATCACTCCACATTCTCGAAGAATCGGCACGGATGATTCCAGGAGTCGAAGCTGTTTGAGCAACTGTTTGAGGAGATCGTGGCGCGCTGTCTGGATGCGGGGTTGGTCCGAGGGGACAACTTGTCCGTGGACGGAAGTTTCATCGAGGCCAATGCCAACAAGGAGAGCCGCATCCCGCGCGAGCAGTTAGCGGAGGCGCGCACGTAAACCAAACCGTGCGCCAGTATCTGGTGGAACTGGAGCAGCAGAACCCAACCGAAGAGCCGGTGCATGAGCAGGAACAAGTGTCGACCACGGACCCCGACTCGACTTACGCGACGTAGGGGGAACGCCTGCCCGGCTCGGCTACTACGACAACTATCTGATCGACAAGGATCGACAACCACAGTTGCGTGACTGTGGGAGTGCAAGCGACGGCGGCGCGCATGGGGCAGGAGACAGTGGCCGCCCAAGACATGATCGCCCGATTCGCCAAGTGGCAAGGACGAGAGCCCGCGTCGGTCGCCGCCGATGCCACTTACGGGAACGGTGAGTTCCTGCAGTGGTTAATGGAGCGGCGAATC
>WNEZ01015604.1_pt1 | contig 10901 bp, 11 predicted proteins | sample 5400521 | NCBI WGS metagenome assembly WNEZ01 (sample SAMN13153339, study PRJNA577476) | soil metagenome | isolation source: 120 cm saprolite under Douglas fir tree site 2 hole 1 replicate 1 | place: USA:California | collected 2015-04-18
TTTGGTATTGCTGGCGTCGGTGGGAGCAGGATTTACGAGTGGAGTGACGTTGCTCCGTTGGGCGTACTAGATGCCAACGGAGACGCGGCAAGCCGCGTCTCTACACTTTATTTTGTCGCCATCGCTCCTACCAGCGATTTGAAAATCTTGCATCCATCGATGCCGCCTAGTTCGGGTTCGGCTGCTCGTTCGGGATGGGGCATCATGCCGAGCACGTTGCGTCCGGGGCTGCAGATGCCGGCGATATTTTCCAGCGATCCGTTGGGATTCGCTTCTGCTGTGGTTTCGCCTTGCGGGTTCGAGTAGCGGAAGACGATACGGTTGTCGCGCTTCAGATCAGCGAGTGTGGCCTCATCGCAAAAATAATTGCCTTCCATGTGGCCGATGGGGATGGTCAACACTTCGCCTCTGCGGCAGGTGTTGGTAAACGGCGTGTCGTTGTTTTCGACTCTTACCTGCACCGGCTTGCAGACATATTTCAAGCCGATGTTGCGCATCAGCGCTCCGGGCAGCAATCCCGCCTCACACAAAATCTGGAAGCCGTTGCAGATGCCGAGAACCAGTCCACCCCCGTCGGCGAACTTACGGACCGATTCCATGACGGGCGAGAACTTGGCGATGGCGCCAGTGCGGAGGTAGTCACCGAAGGCGAAGCCTCCGGGGACGATGATCGCGTCGCAGTTCTCCAGTTCGTGCGAGTCGTGCCAAAGGAAAGTTACGGGCTGCTTGGCAACCTGCTGGATGGTCCAGAAAGCATCGTGATCGCAGTTCGAACCGGGGAAAATAATGACGCCAAATTTCATCGGAATCCTCGAAGGTGCTGCAGCCTACACATATCCATTCTAATACTTCACTTTAATACTTTACGATCGACGCGAACGACTTGGGATCGAGCGAGGCTCCGCCTACCAGGGCGCCGTCGATTTCTTCTTCGGACATCAGGGCCTGCGCGTTCTCTGGTTTGACGGAGCCGCCGTAGAGGATGCGGAGTTTGGCGGCGAATTCCTGGCCGAAGGAATCGGCGGCTTGACCTCGGATGATGGCGTGGGCGTCGGCGGCCATCTGCGGGGTTGCGGTTTTGCCGGTGCCGATGGCCCAGACCGGTTCGTAGGCGACCACGAGTCTCGCGGCTTTTTTGGCCGAAACTTTGTGGAAGGCGCGTAGACACTGGCGGCGCAGGACGTCGTCGGTGAGCCCGGCTTCGCGTTCTTCGAGAACTTCTCCCACGCAGACGATGGGAATGAGTCCGGCTTCGATGGCGGACTTGAGCTTGAGGTTGACAGTGTCGTCGGTCTCGCCAAAGTGCTGGCGGCGTTCGGAGTGTCCGATGATGACGTGGGTGGCACCGACAGCGAGCAGCATGGCGGCGTTGACCTCGCCGGTGAAGGCGCCATCCTTCTCCCAGTAGAGATCCTGCGCGCCGACGGCGACGCTCGAGCCCTTGGCCGCATTGACGGCGGCATCCAGCGCAAGGTAAGTCGGGCAGACGACGATTTCGTCGCGGTCGTGGCCCTGGACCAGAGGAAGGAAATCGCGGAAGAAGTCACGGGCCTCGGCGGGGGTTTTGTACATTTTCCAGTTGGCGGCGATGAGTTTTTTTCTCATGAAGGACCTTTCTCGAAGATAGCGGAAATGGGGGGTTGTTGCTGGGACAATTTTTCAGCCGCCCGGACGTAGGCTTTGCAGGTGGCAATGTCGAAGAGCACGAAACGGGCGTGGTCTACGTGGGCGCTTCGTGAATGGGATAGCCAAAGGCTCCGGTCGATATCGATGGGAAGGCCAACGATTTTATTCCGTGATCGTCGGCGGTGCGAATGCATTCAAGATAGCAACTGGCTAGCGTTTCGGCCTCGTGCTGTTGGCCTCCGCGATACACGGGGCCGACGGTGTGGATTACGTATCTGGCGGGTAATCGTCCGCCGGTGGTGATGACAGCTTTGCCAGCGGGGAGAGTGCCGATTTTGGCTACGATGCGCTTGCACTCCTGCAGTATTGAGGGGCCGCCTGCGCGGTGGATTGCTCCATCCACGCCTCCGCCACCGAGGAGATAGGAGTTGGCGGCGTTGACGATGGCCTCGGTGGTCTCTTTGGTGATGTCGGCGGGGCCGTGGAGTTGGAGCGTCTTGCCGTTGGCGAGAGTGAGTCGGGCTGCGAAGTCGGACATAGCGGCCCCTAAAGGGGTAGTTCGTGACGTGCGTGGTTTTGGCACCGCTAAAGCGATGGCCTGATGCGCAACCTAAGGGCTGCAAGTTCCGAGCCAAGTGGTATTTACTGTTTTGCGAAGGAGCCTGGCTTCCGAGCAAAAATGTACGCCCTTCGGCTCTGGTACTCCACTTCCGGAGGATAAGGCCCGCGCTCGATGATCTCTTCAACTGCAAGCCCCGCAGCCTCTATGTACTGTTGGATCACTGAGGGCTGAAAAAAGAAGAAATCCAATGAGATCGGCAGGCCCCACAACTCATCCTCGTGAAGGACTTCGTCGCCAGTGTGAAACGCAACCAACAGCAGCCCGCCCGGTTGCAGTACTCTCTCCATTTCCCGAAAGACCACGGTCAGAGATTCCTTTGGAATATTGACGACGGCGTAGAAAGCGGCGATCCCGGCGAGCCTTCCATCCTGAAGGTCCAGAGCCATCATGTTTGCTTCCAGGAACGATATGTCAGGGTTGAGCTGTCGAGCCTGTTCTAACATTCGCGGAGAAAAATCCAGGCCGAAAACTGTTGTGCCCGAATCGCGCAGGTGGCGGGCGACATGACCAGGACCGCAGCCCATGTCACACACTTCGCCACGACCTATGACTTCAGCGGCGAAGCGATTGAGCAATTCTCGGTCGAGCGGCTTCTGCTGAAGCTCGTTGAAAAGTCGGCGTGCGTACTCTTCCGCGACTCGATCGTAGCTTTCGCGAACCGATTGTGCGATGTTGTCGTTCATACAAATCTGCTGGATGACGCCAAAAGCGCGCCAGCCGCTATTGTGCCATCTGGTGGGACCTTAAGTGCTAACTGCCTACCGCTTGTCCGTCAGCGCCTCTACTCCCGGCAACTTTTTGCCTTCCAGGAATTCCAGCGACGCGCCGCCACCAGTTGAAATGTGGGTGATCTTATCAGCAACGCCTGCAGCTTTGACGGCGGCTACGGAATCTCCGCCGCCCACGATCGTCGTGGCTCCGGCATTTTCCGCGACGGCGTGGGCGATCTTGAAGGTGCCTTTGGCGAAGGGCGGCAATTCGAAAACGCCCATGGGGCCGTTCCAGACGATGGTGCGGGCACGGGTTACCTCTTCGGAAAATGCCTCGATCGATTGCGGGCCGATATCGAGGGCCATCATGCCGGCAGGGATGGGCTCGCCATGGCCGACGATCTTGGTCATGGCGCCGGCTTCGACGTGGTCGGCGATGACGTGATCGGTGGGCAAGAGGAACTTGACCTTGTGGCTTTTTGCCTGTTGCAAAAGGTCGTGGGCGAGTTCGATCTTGTCTTCTTCGACCAGACTCTTGCCGACGGATTCGCCTTGAGACTTCAGAAAAGTGTAGGCCATGCCTCCGCCGATGATGAGAACGTCGACTTTGCTGAGGAGGTTCTGGATGACTCCGATTTTGTCGCTGACTTTAGCGCCGCCGAGGATGGCGACGAAGGGGCGCTCGGGGTTCTGCAGGACGCGACCCAGATATTGCAACTCTTTCTCCATAAGCAAACCAGCGGCTGATTTCTGGACGAACTTAGTGATGCCGACCGTGGAAGCGTGGGCACGATGGGCGGTGCCGAAGGCGTCGTTGACATAGAACTCGGCGAGCTTGGCGAGTTGCTTTGAAAAAGTTTCGTCGTTCTTTTCTTCTTCGGCGTGGAAGCGGAGGTTTTCGAGCAGCAGCGCCTGGCCTTTCTCGAGCTTGAGCGCCATCTCTTCGGCTTCGGGCCCAACGCACTGCGGGCAGAAGCCGACGTTTTCGCCGCGCGACAGTTCTTTGTCGAGCAGCATGCGCAGACGCTCGGCGACGGGCTTGAGACTCAGCTTGGGATTGGGCTTGCCTTTGGGACGGCCGAGGTGAGACGCGAGGATGAGGCGCGCGCCGTGACGCAGAGCGTACTCGATGCTGGGCAGGGTTTCGCGGATGCGCGTGTCGTCCATGACGCGGCCGTCGTCGAGCGGGACGTTGAAGTCAACGCGCATGAAGATGCGGTGATCGTTGAGCGGGAGATCGCGAATGGAAAGCTTGGACATGGGAACCCCGTCGTTAGTCGCTGGTCGTTAGTCGTTGGCGTGCGGGCGCGAGCGCCGCAACATCTTACAGGCCTTTGGCCGCCATCAGGTTGATCAGATCGCGGACACGGCAGGAGTAGCCCCACTCGTTGTCATACCACGAGATCACTTTGATGCAGTTGCCGCCGACTACCAGGGTCATATGCGCGTCGACGATGGAGGAGCGGGAGTCTCCTTTGAAATCAGACGAGACGAGTTCGTTTTCCTCGAACCCGAGATAACCTTTCAGCGAACCTGACTCGGAGGCGTTTCTCAGAGCGGCATTGACCTCTTCTTTGGTCGTCTTTTTTTCTACCCAGACGACGAGGTCGACAACCGAGACATTGGGCGTGGGCACCCGTATAGAGAAACCGTCGAGTTTGCCGGCCAGATCGGGGATGACGAGCTTGAGCGCCTTGGCTGCGCCGGTCGAGGTTGGGATCATGTTGATGGCCGCCGCACGGGCTCTCCGCAAGTCCTTGTGCGGGAAGTCGAGGATCACCTGATCGTTCGTATAGGAGTGGATGGTGGTCATGGTGCCGCTGACGATCTTGAAGTTGTCGTTCACCACCTTGGCGATCGGGGCCAGACAATTTGTGGTGCAGGAAGCGTTCGAGATGATGTGGTGCTTTGAGGGATCATACTTCTCTTCGTTCACGCCGAGCACGACCGTGAGGTCTTCATTCTTCGCGGGGGCGGAGATGATGACTTTTTTCACGGAGCCGCGCAGATGTTTCTTCGCGTCGGTGGCGTCGGTGAAGCGGCCGGTGGACTCGATGACGACTTGCGCTCCGACGGAGTCCCAGGGTAGAGCGGCGGGGTCTTTCTCTTTGAAGACCTTGATGATCTTGCCGTCGACGGAAATACTGTCGGCGCCGGCGGTGATTTTGTGCGGCAGGTTGCCGAGGATGGAATCGTACTTGAGCAGGTGGGCTAGAGTTTTGGGATCGGTGAGATCGTTAACGGCTACGAAGTCGAGGTTCTTGTCGGCGAGCGCGGTGCGGAGAACGTTGCGTCCGATGCGTCCAAATCCATTAATGCCAATTTTTACGGCCACGATGCCTCCGAAAGAAATTGTTATTGCTTAGATAAATTGCGTACGAGCCTGGAACAACCTTCGATGTTAACAGGGCGCAGCAAGTAGCGTAAACGTCATGCGACGGGACGAAGAGAGAACGGCGATAACCACAAAGGGCACTAAGGATCACGAAGGAAACCTATGATCGCGGTGTTTGAAACGGCGGCGGAGTTTGATTCATTGATATATGCTGGCGTAATTTCGAGGACGGTGTCGGTGTTGCGCCACAGGAAGGGGACGCGGGCGAGCCAGTATTTCGCGTTGATCAACCTGCGGACGCGGGGAAACTCTTCCGCTGGCAGGATGCGGACGGTCGCGGGGAACTCGGGACCGGTGATTTTTCCGCGGATGGTGCAGGGTGCGATCTTGACCTGCGGGTTGTTGCGGATACGCTTGTACTTTCCGGTCTTGCCACTAGTCATGAAGTAGAGTTTGTTGTTGTCTTCGGCAAACCAGATGGGCGTGTGCACGGCGACGCCGCTTTTCCGGAAGGTGGCGAGGCTGATGTAACGCTGACCGTGGATTTCGGCGGGGACGGACGCCATGGAGATATTGTAAAGTGCTGCAAAGGATTCTTGCGAGCGAGTTCGCATGGATCACGTTGAACTTCTGCGTTGCCAGCGTTTGACCGGTTGTGCGCATGGTCACATACAATAGCGGGCTATTGAGGCTCTGGATGAGCGAGACCTGGAAGCGATGGGAGGGGGGCACGGTCGATGGGAGATTTCCGCTCCAGAGCTACTTAGGTTGTTCCGATCACAGTGCTGTGTTTCTTACGCAGGGCGGTGCGGGCGATTCCGGGAAGGCCGCCATCAAGCTGATTGCCGCCGACCCGGCGGGTGCGGGGGATCAACTCCTCCGATGGGAGGCGGCCGGCGAACTGACCCATCCGAATTTGATTCGCATATTTTCGAGAGGACGCTGCGAACTGGAAGGCACGGAGCTGCTCTACGTTGTGATGGAGTACGCCGAGGAGAATCTCTCGCAGATTCTTCCGGAGCGTGCGCTGACGGCGGAGGAAGCGCGAGCCATGCTTCCGCCGATTCTGCGGGCTTTGCAATGCGTGCACGACAAGGGGTTCGTGCATGGACACATCCAACCTTCAAATATTCTGGCGCTTGGGGACGACGTGAAGCTATCGAGCGACGCTCTTAGGGTGCCGGACGAGAGGCGCAGCGTAGAGGAGGCGACCGGTGCTTACGATCCTCCAGAAGCGGCGACGGGTGCGATCTCGACGCCCGCCGACGTTTGGCAGTTGGGGATGACATTGATCGAGGTGCTGACGCAGCGCTTGCCGGTTTGGGATCGTGTAGGGCCGAGCGCGCCGGAAGTGCCGGTGGCGGTCCCGGAGCCATTCCGCGAAATTGCAAAGCACTGCTTGCAGGTTGATGCGGGGAAGCGATGGACGGTTGGCGAGATCAGCGATCGTTTGCAATCGGCGCGGACAGTGACGGCGTCGGCTCAGCCTGAAAAGATGGCTTCAGCGACGGCGATTTCGGGTCAGCGGAAAGAATCTGCGAAATGGCCCTACTGGCTGGGGTTGGCGGCGGTGGTTACGATTGCACTTATTTTGATTGCGAGGCCGAAACCATCGAACCCTCCGGCGGAAGTGCAATCGAGCCAAGCTCAGCCGGGCGCGACCGCCGAAAGCTCTGGTGGCGGTGAAAAGGCATCTGTCAACGCTGACTCTACGAGCGCTGACAATGGTGGCGGTGTCGTGCAGCGGGTGATGCCGCAGGTGTCGCCGAGTGCGCGCCGCACGATTCAAGGCACGATCAAGGTTCGGGTGAAGGTCAAAGTGGATGCCGCGGGCAATGTGGCGAAGGCGACGCTGGAATCCGCCGGGCCGAGCAAATATTTTTCGCGTGTCGCAATGGAAGCGGCTAGGGACTGGAAATTTTCTCCGGCAGAGGCCGGTGCGGAGTGGAAGTTGCAATTCGCCTTCAGCCGAGCGCGGACGGAAGCTTCCGCGGTGCGCGCAAAGCGTTAGGGGGTGGACGCTAGGTCCAGGGATTGAGAACAGCTTTAAGCAGCGGAAAATCTGAAACATTGCGGGTCACCAGCGTTAGCTGATGGGTTTCTGCAGTTGCCGCAAGGAAAGCATCCATCGCACCGATCGGACGCCCTGCTGCTTCACTGCGGGACACCGTCCTGCCCCAAGCCTCGGCCACGTTGGCGTCGACGGGCAAAGTTCTGCTCTCAAATCGCAATGGCAGTTCATGTTGCAACCACTGCTCAAGCCGGCTTCGACGCTTTCCCCTCGCCATGCGTTCCACGCCGTAATGTAGCTCTGCCAGCGAGACGACACTGATGAAAATCCGATCCTCATCTGCTGCTTCCATCCAACCGATGAGACCGGAATTGGGCCGCGGCTTGACCCATTCCGAGATTGCATTTGTGTCCAGAAGAAAGCTCACAGGTTAGTCTTCCGGGGGCGTTCCTTGAGCCGGCGCACCTTGAAACCCGATTCTCGCAGGGGAGATTCGGCAAAGAATTCCGCCAGGTTGCCGACGCGCTTTGTCTTTCGTTGCCATTCCTCTGCGCCAACCACCACCGCTGCCGTGTGACCGTTCCGAGTGATGGTCTGCGGTCCCTCAGCCATTGCTCGCTCGATGATTTCACTGAATTTTGCCTTGGCTTCAGCGACGGTCCAGCTTTGCGAACTCATGCGGATCCTCCAACCCTTGTGATGGTCATCATAGTCATTATAGTCATAAGTGAAACTACATGGCAAGGGTCTTCCCGAGCGAAGGAAATTCCTCGCCACAGAGGACACAGGGGGCCACAGGGGAACACGGGGAAGGCTTTTTCGCGATCGATTTGATACCAGGTTGAAGAAGTCCCCGTGTACCCCTGTGTCCTCTGTGGTGAAGATTTTCGCTCGGCTGCTACGTTTTGCTGCTGCTGGTCATTTGGCGGCGCGCTTCTTCGTAGGCTTGCTGCGGATCGCGTCCAGTGACTTGCTTGTACCAGGCGGGGTGGAAGGTCCAGGCCCAGGCTTCGCTGACTGCGCCGCGAATCATTGCATCGAATGTGCCCGGCTCGCCGATCGTGCTCAGGTAGATGTGGATGAAGATTCCGATGATGTAGAGAACGCAGCCGCCAACGACCTCCCAGAACAGAAGCTTTTGTCCGGCATTGAAAAAGCCGGTTTCTGGGGGATCCATCTTTTCTTCGCCGGTGGTGATCTTCTTGATATTGCTCATCCATCGGGAATCGGCCGCGGTCCACAGCATGGGCTCGAGCCAGTTCAGTACCTGGAATGCAAAGAAGAAGACGAAGGCTACACCAAAATATGGGTGCAAGGTGCGGGTGAGTTGTCCGCCGCCGAAGATCGGTGTGATCCAGCGAAACAGCCACGGGAGATAGAGGGCGAAGCCGGTGAACAGCGCAAGGAAGAAAAACAGCGCGACCGTCCAGTGCAGGACGCGCGTGTACACTGGATGGCGCAGCAACTCGCCTCGATAAATGGTCGTGTGGCCGACGGATTCGAAACTCTCGCGAGCCTTGTCGTCGAAACGTTCGACCGCGCTAGGCGTTGACATTGGGATTGGTCCCATCCTTTTTCGGCGGTTCGGGTTGCGCTACGCGCGGACCGTTAGTCACGTGATGGAAGAGAATGCCGACAGCTCCGAAAAATGCGAAGGCTCCGAGCACCGGTTTGAAAAGCCACTTCCACACTGTGTACGTCCAGGGGATCTGCGGATTTTTCGGCAGGCCGCCATAGCGTTCGGGATCGGTCGCGTCGTGGAGTACGTAGATCACGTGCGTTCCACCGACGGACTGCGGATCGTAGACGCCGGCGTTCTGCCAGCCGAAATTGTCGCGCAGTTGCTTCGCGCGCTCCTCGGCGATGAATTTCATGTCGTCTTTGGAGCCGAACTTGAGACAGCCGGTCGGACATGCCTTGATGCATGCCGGTTCGAGACCCTCGCCAACGCGGTCGGAGCAGAGCGTGCACTTGTAAACGCGCTTGGTCTCGGGATTGAAGCGCGGAATGTTGAAGGGACAACCGGACACGCAGAATTCGCAGCCGATACAGTTTTCCTGATTAAAGTCGACGATGCCATTGGAATATTTCACGATGGCGCCGTCGGCTGGACATGCCGCGAGACAGCCAGGGTCCGCGCAGTGCATGCATTGATCCTTGCGCATCAGCCACTGGATCGTGCCATCCGAATTCTGGTGCTCATTGAACTTGATGAGGTTCCAGAAATTCCAGCGCGTCTCGGGCATGGTCTGGTAGGTGTTGTCGAAGGTGGTCGGAGAGAACGGCAAGTCGTTCCACTCCATGCACGCTACTTCGCAGGCCTTGCAGCCGATGCAGGTGGTGGTGTCGACCAGTTTGCAGACTTCGAGGTCGCGCTGCATGCCATGGCCGGCTGAGGATCCGGAATGGCCTGAAATCATTTCGGCTTGTAGTGCCTTGCGGTCTGCCATTTCCGATCCTCACTCGCTAGTGGAGCGCCGGGCGTCCCACCCGGCCTTCCAATTCAGTGCAGGACGGGCGAGGGCGCCCGTCGCTCCACTGGCTAGACTTTTTCGATCTTTACTAAAAAGCCTTTGAACTCGGGCGTGAATGCATTTGGATCAATCACCGTCGGCGTCAGCTGATTTGCCAACGTCTTCGCGGTCCTGCCCTCATCTTCCACAATGCCGCGGAAACCCCAGTGAATCGGGATGCCGATCTGGAACGTCTCCTTGCCATCGATCTTCATGGGCCGAATGCGGCGAGTGACCATGGCCTTGGCAATGTAGTGAGACCGCGCGCTGGTGACCTTTACTTTTTCGCCGCCGCGAATGCCCATGCGGTCAGCGAGTTCGGCTGGCACTTCGACGAACGGTTCCGGCACGAGTTCCACGTTCATGGGATTATTTTTTGTCCAATAGTGATAGTGCTCGGTCAGACGATAGGTGGTGCAGATGACGTTGAATTCTCCGCCGGTTTTTGCGTACTTGTCCATATCGGTCTTATACGTTTTCGCGATCGGATTGTTTGACTGATTCGGGTGAAGTGGGTTCGCGATCGGGCTTTCGATGGGTTCGTAGTGCTCGGGGAACGGACCATCGTTGAGGCCGCCGAGCGGGACGAAGATCCGTCCTACGCCTTCGGGATTCATGATGAACGGACCCAAATGATCTTTCGGCGGTGAGTCGGGTTTGAAATCGGGGACATCGTTGCCGACCCAGGATTGTCTTGCTTCGTCCCACCAGATTTGGCGGCGGGAAGGATCCCACGGCTTGCCGTCCAAATCGCACGAGGCGCGGTTATAAAGCACGCGTCGATTTGCCGGCCAGGACCACGCCCAGTTGGGATAGACTCCGAGGCCGGAAGGATCTTCGGTTCCGCGGCGCTGGATCATCGCCCCAGCTTCGGTCCATGACCCAGAGTAGATCCAGTTGCCGCATGACGTCGTGCCGTCGTCTTTCAGCCAGGCAAAGCCGGGGAGTTGCTGACCAGCTTTGACGGTTATGTTCGTCTTTGGATCGGTGAGGTCGGCGAGGGCCTTGCCGTTGACCTCTTTCGCGATCTCGGACAACGAGGGGCCGTAGGGATTCGTGTACGCGAACGCTGTGTGGAGAACGG
>WNEZ01005725.1_pt1 | contig 10898 bp, 6 predicted proteins | sample 5400521 | NCBI WGS metagenome assembly WNEZ01 (sample SAMN13153339, study PRJNA577476) | soil metagenome | isolation source: 120 cm saprolite under Douglas fir tree site 2 hole 1 replicate 1 | place: USA:California | collected 2015-04-18
CCGTCCGATGGCGATAGCACAAAAATAGGAGCCTGGAGCCAGATCGACAGACAGGGTGACAAGGACCTCGCGCTCTTCGCCGGCTCCCATGCCATCAATTTCCGAACTGAAAGAATTGCCGACTGGAGAGCCCTCGCTTGTGTAGACCGTCATGCTGGCACATAGCCGACTGATCGGCTTCAATGCGCGCAGATGAATGACATACCGTAACGGTTCGCAAAATTTAAAAATGGGTAGTTTACGATCGAAGTGGAGCGAGAGGATTTTCGCTTCGCCTGTTCCTGTGCAATGTTGCTTGGTGGTCCGCACATCGAACTCGACCACCGCTTGGCGCTGCAGTCCACCGATATACTTCTCGATGGCCTCCGCCGACGGCCCGACAAATTGGACGGCGCCGTCGGACAGCACCATGGCCCGACCGGTGAGTTGCGCGATCGCGCCCATGTTATGGCTGATGAACACGACGGTGCGGCCCCCAGCCGCGACATCCTTCATCCGCCCCAGGCATTTCTCCTGGAAGCTGGCATCGCCCACTGCCAATACCTCGTCCACGACGAGAATCTCCGGCTCCAGATGGGCCGCCACCGCGAAAGCGAGCCGCACATACATGCCCGATGAGTAGCGTTTCACCGGCGTATCAAGGAACCTCTCGACATCAGAAAAACAAACGATCTCGTCGAATTTGCGGCGGATCTCGGTGCGGGTCATGCCGAGGATCGTGCCGTTGAGATAGATGTTCTCGCGCCCGGTCAGCTCGGGATGAAAGCCGGTGCCGACTTCGAGCAGGCTCGCGACCCGGCCCTTCACCGTCACCCGCCCTTTGCTCGGCTCGGTGATGCGCGACAGGATCTTGAGGAGCGTGCTCTTGCCGGCGCCATTGCGGCCGATGATGCCCAAGACCTCGCCACGCCTGAGCTCAAAGCTGACGTCCTTCAGCGCCCAGAATTCCTCGACCGCCTCGCCGGCAACGACGGCACGCCCGCGCGCTATATCGGCCGTCTTGCGCCAGAGGCTGCGCGCGCTGCGAGCCACCACGTCACGCAGCGCGACATAGCTTTCGCGCTCGGCCGTATGGCTAATCACATATTTCTTGCCGAGCTCCTCGGCGCGGATCACGATGTCTTCGGACATCTCAGATCAGTCCGTGATCATCTCGTGTCTGGTGCGAGAGGGCACCATATGGAGAAGGAGCCTAGCGGAAAATTTTGATGCGCGGGTCATTCTGATAATGTTCGATGAAGAAGTGCGAACATGGGGGCTCCGGGCTTTTTTGCAGCATCAGCCCCTCAACCGGGAACCGTCGGAAAAAACGCGAAGGTGTCGCGATCGGCACGCGCATCCGCCCCGTGGCTTTAAAGAAAAACACATAACCGAAGCAAGCAGACAGCAATTTTCTCAATGAACGCGGGAAATAGGGAGGTAGAAAGTAATCGGTCTGGCTTTGATGGTAAGCGAGACTAGCCGAGCGCCGCCGCAGGAAAGCTCGGACGTCGGTGACGACGTCGCTGGGCCCTTCAAAATGCCAGGAAAAGAAAGCGTGCTTCACCTGGCCGCAAAAGGAAAACACCGAGCCCGAAAACGCGGTCCGTCGCACCGCTTTCATTACGCAATCGTTAACCATTCGGTGTGCGGGATGCCCGTAACCGCCCCGGGGACCGTGGGTGAGAATCAACTGCGGTTGGAACTGCTCGATCAAGCGAGAGATGCTGCCGGCCACCTGCTCGTGATCCCATGAATCCACCCTGGCAATCTCGGCAGGAATATCGGGCTCTTCCAGGAAAATCACATGGCCAATGCCCAGAGCCGTCGCGGACAGCTCGAGTTCGCGGCGGCGGACCTCGGCCAGTCGGATGTCGAAATTCGCAGGCAACAGTTCTCGATCTCCCCCGTCTCCATCGGTAATACAGGCAAGTGCAATCCTGAAGCCACTCTCGGCACACAGACAGATCGTACCCGATACGAATATCTCGTCGTCGGGATGTGCGATGACGACGAGGACGTCGCTTTGCCCTCTCATGGCTAATCAAATCAGATCGGCGAACGTACTTTCGGTGCGCCGGAAATAGGCGATCCCGAGCCACAGGAACACCGCCACGGCGCCGAGGCTAAGCAGGAACTCAGATAGATAGAGCGGACTTTCTCCGCCCAGCACGCACCAGCGGAAGCCGTCAATTACCCCGACTACCGGGTTGAGATGGTACCACAGCCGCCAATGGTCCGGCACGATCGTGCTCGAAAACCCGACCGGCGAGATGTAGAGCCCAAACTGGACCACGAACGGGATAACATAGCGGAAATCACGGTATTTGACGTTGAGCGCGGCGATCAGAAAGGCGGGACCGAGGCTCGCCAGCATCGCTAGCGCGACGAAGGCGGGCAACAGAGTGACACGCCAGGTCGGCAGGAACCCGTACCACAGCATAAGGCCGATCAGGATCGCGAGGTTAATCGCGAAGTCGACGAGAGCGACAACGGCCGATGATGCGGGGACGATCAGACGCGGGAAGTAGACCTTGCCAATCAGATTGGCGTTGCCGACAAGGCTGTTCGAGGATTCGCTGAGTATCGTCGAGAACAGGAACCACGGAAGCAGGCCCGCAAACACCATGATGGGATAGGGTGCGCCGCTTGCGCTCGGCAATCCGGCAAGCCGGCCAAACACCACGGTGAAAATGACCATCGTCAAAAACGGCCGGACGACGGCCCAAGCGACGCCGATAATGGTCTGCTTGTAGCGCACGGCAACATCGCGCCAAGCGAGGATCGCGAACAATTCGCGATAGGCCCACAGATCGTGCCAGTAATGCCGCTCGGTCCGGCCGGGTTCGAGAACCAATACCCGATGATCGGTCAATGCATGCTCGCTCATGCCCGCAGCAAAGCCCTTTCGATCGTCGCGTTCAGCTGCGCACGGAACACTGCACGGCCAAAGCGGGCGCATACTGCCTGCGACAAAGCGTTCGGATCGGGCCTCGGTTCGGCAAGAAGCGAAGCGATGGCGGCACCCAAATCGTCCTCTTCCGAAACGGCGGTTCCGAGTTCGCCATCGGCCAGGGCGTCGCGCGCGCCAGCGACATCGAGGCCAAGCGCTGGCACGCCACTCGCCATCGCTTCCAGGAACGCAATCCCGAAGCCTTCGCCGGTCGACGGCATCACGAACAGATCGGCCATCCGGTAGGCCCCGGCCAGCTGTTCGGCCCCGACGGCGCCGAGAAACCGGATGCGCTCGGCGGCCCCGGTTTGCTGCGCCAACTGTTCGAGGCGCGCACGGTCGTCGCCTTGGCCGACGATGACATAGACGACATCGTGGCCCCGCCGCACGAGATCCGGGATCGCGGCGATCACGCGGTCATGGCCCTTGTAGCGCTCGCGCGAATCCATCCGACCGACGGTCAGCAGCACACGATTGGCTTCGATCCCCAATGCTCCGCGCAATTCACGACCATCGCCCGGCGTAAACTCCTCCGCGACCGTGTTCGGCACGACGACAACGCGTTCGGGAGCGATGGCAGCCCAGCCGAGAATGCAGGCGCGGGTATGGCGCGATACGCACAAGACGAGATCCGCCGCCTCGGTGGCGGCCCGCTGCAGGCGCGTCGGGCGCGGCCACGCCTCGATCCCGTGCATCTGGAGTACCAGCTTTGTCCCTTTGAGACGCGCGATCAACCACGCCAGCGGCGCCATATAGAGGTGGCAGCAGAACACAATATCAGTGCCCTGGCGGAACGCCGTCAGCAGCGCGATCACAGAGTAGCCAAGTCTCCCCCGCCGCGCTGGCTTTTGGCGAATTAAAGCTGGGATGGCAAGCCGCTCCGGCGTATGACGGGGGAGCACCGTGATCGACGACACGACTCCGCAGGCTGCGAGCGCGCCCAGAAAATCGCGGTTGTATTGTGCGATCCCGCCATGTCCGCCAAACGCGTCGGTGACGAGGGCGAGAAGGGATGCTTTTTGCATTGCAACCGCCTGCTTCGGTCACGCAAAGCTGTGCAGCACGGTTCGCGACCAGCGGCGCGACGCGAGCCCCTTGGTCTCCGGATGATTACTCGCGGTGACCGCCGCCTTGCCGGTGACGGCATTCATCCATGCCCCGGTCGGTACGGCAAAGCCGGTCTTCGCCCGGGCGACTATGTCAGCCGGCAACGGAACAGTGGGCGCCTCCGCCAGCGCCTCCTTTCCGGTCTGCGGAGCCAGGTTCGGGATCACGGGCGCCAGCTCCTCGATCACTGTTGAGTCAACGAGTGGCGTGCGGATCTCGACGCCGTACGCCATCCCGGCCCAATCGGCATCGCGCAGCAGCTGGTTGCGCATGTAGTGCGCCGACTCGAGGACGCAGACCCGCCCGACATCGGAACCGGGGTCCGGCGACAGGTTCGCGGCGAGATGCCGCAGCGGCTTTAGCCGCCGCAGCCCCTCTTGCGCAACGGCGGGGTCCATGACCTCGTCCAGCTCATACGGCAGAAACAGCCCGCGCCGCAGCAAATAGAGGCCGGTCCAACTGCGCGCATATTCGAGCAACCCTGGCGCCTTCGGTCTGTCGCGTTCCAGGCCGGGGGCGAGTGCGCGGATCAGTGGGCGGGCCACCCGCCCGAGCCCCGGCACCGCGGCGAGGGAGCCAAAACGGCGGCGCCAGCGCGGAATGTCGATAAAACTCGGGTACCCAGCCAGCAGCTCATCGCCGCCTAATCCGGACAGCGCGACCTTGAGGCCGAGCTCCTTTGCGGCTTTCGCAATGAACCACGTGTTGATGCCGTCGATCGAGGGCTGGTCCATCGCCTCCATGATGGCGGGCAGGTCCTCGCGGAATTCACGCACGTCGACACGCCTGATGATGTGCCGCGCGCCATAACGCTCGGCTACCAGCCTGGCCAGCGGAACTTCATCCTCCGCCGTGCCGCGAAACTCGTCAAATGCGAGGGTGAGCGCCCGGATCTCGCGCTGGCCGGCATCTCGCATTAGACCCAGCAGCGCGCCGGAATCGACGCCCGCGGAAAGGAATATCCCGACCTCGACATCGGCCAGCAGATGCGCGCGCACGCTGTCGCGCACCGCGGCGCGCAAGCGCTCGGCCAGCTCTTCGGCAGGAGCCGGTTCCGCCGCACCTGCCTTGAGGATGGCGGCCAAATTGGCAAAAGGCACCGGGTCATGCGCGCCCATCGCGTCGACCCGCTGTGTATGCCCAGCCGGCAAGGCGCGGATCTCACGATACAACGTGAACGGTTCAGGTACGCTGCCGAACAAGTGGAACCCTGCAATCCCCGCCGGCTCGGGATTCCGCGAAATCCGGCCACCTGCGAGCAGCGCCTTGACCTGCGACGCGAACCGGAAGGTCCAGCCGTCGTTTGCAGTGTAAAGGGGTTTGATGCCGTAGGGGTCGCGGGCAAGAAACAGTTCCCGCCGTATTTCATCCCAGATGGCGAAAGCAAACATGCCGCGTAGTCGATGCACCATCGCGCTGCCGTGTCGTGCATAAAGATGCAGAAGAGCTTCCGTATCCGAGTTTGATCGGAACCGTATGCCCTCGGATTCCAGTTCTGAGCGCAGCGGCTTGTAGTTGTAGATCTCGCCATTGAAGGTGATAATGATATTGCCGTCCGCGCTCGCCATCGGCTGCGAGGCGCGATCGGACAGGTCAAGAATTGACAACCGCCGGTGCCCCAGCGCGCAGCGCCGGTCGGTACTCCACCAAACGCCTGACCCGTCTGGTCCCCGTGCGCGCATTGCATCGCGCGTCGCGAGGAGCTCAGCCTCGGCCGGCGCATTAGCGGCTGCATGGTAGGCGAAGATGCCGTTAATACCGCACATTGGGCCTTCGGACCTCATGCAAACATCTATAGTACAGACAAGTATTTGAGAAATTCGAGCTCTAAGTCATGTATTCCTAGGCGGTGCCGCCAGCCAATTACCACGGCTATGACCCGAGTGATCAACCGCCCGGACGCAGACCGTCATCTCTGGGCGGTCCTCGACCCCGCCCAGCACTGCCACAGCGTTGGCGGAACCGCTTGGATCCGATACGATCCACACATCGGCAAGCGTGTGCAGCACCAAGTCACGACCCAACCTGGCGCCGGCCCCGAGCACCTCGACGAGCGCGCAGGGCAGGTCACGCCGCCGAGTGCAACTTTTCCGCGGCGGCTATCGCTTGGCAGGCAAAAGCGAACAGCCCGCGCAGCTGCTGTACTCGCTGACCCGTCGGGTGCACTGGTACTGCGACATAGACGAGGACGCATTAGCGGCACACACGCGCTTAATCCGGTACTAACTGCCGAAATATGTAACGTCTTCACCGGCGCGATGCCGCACATGCGCACATAAAAGATATCATTCATCACAAAGACGCTGCGCCGGCGCGATCCGAAACGAGTCACAGATCCAGACGCAGTCGCAATTACTCGACCGACCTGAACATCGTGATGAGGCCGCTGCAGCTGCGATCTAAGCCGGTCCGGCGGGATTCGCTCGGGCACGCTACCGCCATTCGGGTGAAACGTGCGTGCTTCCCCGTTGCACAATAAACATAAGCCAGTGCAGACGTGAGTCAAATACACCTTTGGATTATACCACCTTTGCGACTACTACCTTTGAGATATTGCCTCGGTTTTTTAACTATTTCATAATCAGAAACTCCTGATATGTTCTACTGCATGGGTTCCGCTATCAGCGACTAAGGTATCCGTAGTAAATTACGAGAAGCTTTTATGGTGCTCACCCTTCTGCCCTCCTCGCGCGCAGCGTTCAAAGTTCGTCTTTGTCCGGTTGACGTAGCTCTGGCAGCGGTCGCACCGTTGGCGGCTTTATATCTCCTCAATGTCGAAATTGGTTCGAGCACCAGCCGGCTGGCTGCCGGGAGTTATTTACTCGTATCGCTGGTCTCGTCGCTGATTGCCTTCCAGATATTTCATATCAGTGAACGGGTGCCACGTTACCTCTCCATTGGCGATGTGCTCGACCTGGCCAAAGTCGCCGTGGGTAGCCAATTGATCACCGCCATAGTGCTGTTCATCTGCACGTGCCTCGACGGGATTCCCCGGTCGGTGCCGGTGATCCAGGCGCTGCTATTGGGCACCGGTCTCCCTGCCTACAGAGTGCTGGAAAACCTTTGCGACAGACGGCGATGCCGCTCGGATCGTCCCCGCTCGGCGAGCTGTCAGAATGTAATCCTGATAGGACTGAGTGATTGGTCGGCCATTGTTTTGAAGTTCTTGAAGATGCATGCGCCGAGGCAGTGGCGAGTTATCGCAGTGCTGGACGAGGAAAAGCGATGGCTCGGCCGATCCGTCCATGGCGTGCAAATCTTCGGCCCGCCGGCGCAGCTGGAAGCCGCGATCGGGGAGTTTGCGGCACATGGGATGTACACGGACCGGGTCGCAGTCAGCCGTGACGCGAGCGGATTATCAGAGGAGGCTCTAGCGGAAGTCCGACGCGTTTGTGCCCGCTGCAATGTCGATCTCGTCTTTGTGCCCGACCTCCTCGCGCTCGGGTCTGTGAAAGTCGCCAGCCGGGCCGCCAAAAAAGTTCTCGACAGTTCGCCAAAGCGTTGGACACTGGATTTTGCGCCTTCGCCGTATCTGCGCTTCAAGAGACCGATCGAGTTTGGTATTGCCGCGATCTTGCTCATTTGGCTGTTGCCGTTATTGGCAGTCGCGGCTCTAGTCGTTGTCATCGATGTGGGATCGCCAGTGCTGTTCTGGCAGCAGCGCGTTGGGCGCGACGGCTGCGAGTTGCGGGTTTACAAGCTGCGCACCCTGCGGCCTCCATTTGATCGCGAGGGCCGAAACATACCCGACGACCAGCGCCTCTCGTCGATCGGCCGACTGCTGCGACGGATTCGGGTCGACGAGTTGCCTCAATTGGTGAACGTATTGGTTGGCGACATGTCGCTGATTGGGCCTCGGCCACTGTTGCCGCAAGACCAGCCCCCGAACTCGGCGGTCAGGCTATCAGTGCGTCCCGGAATTACGGGCTGGGCTCAAGTCAACGGGGGCACAACATTGTCGCCTACAGAGAAGGAAGCGCTGGATATCTGGTACGTCCGGAATGCGTCTCCCTGGCTCGACCTGCGCATCATCTGGATGACGTTATGCAGCCTGGCGAGGGTTGATCACCGACCCGAAAAGGTGCTGTCGCAGGAACAGATACTTGGGCAGGATGCAGGCGCGCTAATGGAATTTCATCGCGGAGGCATCACAGAAGCGGTCTCGCGGCGGCCTGTTGACCACGATGATCAGGTGCGTTTGCCGCTTCTCCCTGCGGACGTACGGTCCGAGGCATTGGACTAGCGGGCGAGCTGGCGCGGCACACTGCCCCTCCCATGCCCTCCGCCCGCCTCCACATCAACGCTCCGCCGCCCCCAGGAGTGCAGCCGCGTATTATATTTCTAAACCGCTTCTTTTTTCCGGACCATTCCGCCACCAGCCAAATTCTCTCGGATCTGGCGTTCTATTTGGCCGGCCGCGGTCTCCAGGTTCACGTCGTCACAAGCCGGCAGTGCTACGATAATCCAAACGCTCATCTACCCGAGGTGGAGTCGATCGATGGGGTTGCGATACACCGGGTCTCGACGACGCGGTTCGGCCGGACGGGTCTGATCGGCCGTGGGTTCGACTACCTGTCGTTTTATGCGGCAGCAAGCCGTTGCGTTCTCGCCCAGGCGAAACCGGGCGATGTGCTGGTCGCGAAAACCGACCCGCCGCTGCTGTCCGTCGCGGCGATGCAGGTGGCGAAGCGCCGCGATCTTCGCCTCATCAATTGGCTCCAAGATCTCTATCCGGAAATTGCATCGGCGCTCGGCGTGCCAATAATTAAGGGGCCGGTGAGTCGGGGGCTCCTCCAATTGCGCGACGCCTCGCTACGCGCGGCCGAAGCCAATGTAGTAGTCGGCGAAGGCATGGCGGAAATTGTGCACGCGCGTGGCATCCCGTTGGAGCGCATCCGAGTGATACCGAACTGGTGCGACGACGAGGAAATCCAGGCAAGACCAGGTCTCAACAATCCACTCCGCCGCGAGTGGGGACTGGAAGACCGCTTCGTTATCGGCTACTCGGGAAATCTAGGCAGGGGCCACGAGTTCGAGACTGTCCTTGCGGCGGCGGAGCTTCTGCGGGAAGACCAGCGTCTCTTGTTCCTGTTTATTGGCGGCGGTAAAAAATTTGCCGAGCTCACTCAATGTGTACGCGAGCGTCGGCTCGACCATTTATTCCGATTCTTACCTTATATGGATAGGAAAGTGCTACAGTACTCGCTAGGAGTTCCAGACGTCCATATCGTTTCACTCAAGCCTGATCTCGAAGGCCTGATCGTTCCGAGCAAACTGTACGGGATCGCCGCCGCCGGCCGTCCTATCATCGCCCTCGCCGCCAACCATGGCGAAATTGCACGCCTTGTCCGGCAACATGACTGCGGCCTCGTCATCACGCCGGGCGAAGGAAAACTCTTTGCCGACATTCTGCGTCGTCTCAGCACGGAGAACGATCGGCTCGCTGAAATGGGGCACCGCGCCCGCAGGATGCTCGATGCTCATTTTACGCGGTCGCATGCTTTCGAGCGTTGGCGCAGCCTGATCGAGGAAATCGCGCTAAAGCAGCCGTGCTCGGGCAATCACGCATCCCACGCTAACTTGCTTAGGTAGTAATCGCCTCTTTGCGGCCGTGCACGGTAGAGTCATTGCCGTACGGAAACCCCCGATCCAGCACAAGAACATATCTGCCCGGCGAAATGAGAAGCCGCGTCCTGAGTGGCGCACCCAGCCCGGCATGTAATACGACTCGAGTTTTGGCGATCTCCGCACCCACTCCACACAGTGATGGGCGGTTCCAGCCTGCGGCACGCAGCTCGCGGACAAAGCTTCGGGGAACGACATGACCTGGGCCCCATCTGCTTGGAGCGGAAGTCGTAAGTCAACCAATCGACTGGCAGCGCCCGGCACGCGCACCGGATGCTGACTCGCCGCACTGCTTCCGGGCCAGGCGTCATATCTTTCAGCTGATCGCCTCCTGTACCGTCTCCTTTTCGCAGTCACCAGCTTCTTCAGCCGCTCGGTCTCAGCCTCGAGATGCTTCAGCAGCTTCGTCTCCGAGGACCCGGGCCTTGGTTAGCGTCCACGATGGTGGTGGAACGTATGGCCCGCCCCGTCGGCAAGCGGTGAATGCAATCCGAACTGAACAGCCTGCGCCAACGTATCCGGTCTCAGGACAAAGCCCTGGCCAAGATGGAGCTCCGCACGTTCTGGTCCTCATAAATTCGGCGGCGTCGAAGCGCCATTTCCACCATCAGGTTCCAAAACGCCGATCAACTGTCAGGCCATCTTGCTTGCACCACCCACAGACATTCCCGGCCGCTTGCGCTCGGTCAGAAGGCGCGGCCAACCCTTTCGGCCGTTAGCCCGCCGTTTTCATCTCGAAGATCTGCCGGCTCCGGAGCACTGCCCAGGCCACCCGAGCGAGTTTGTTGGCCAGGGCTACCACGGCAACGTTCGTATGCGCCCGCGCGAGCAGCCCGCGCAGCCAGGTCCCCAGCGGGGTTGCGCTCTTTGAAAGCGACGGCAGAGCCGCGCGGGCGCCATGGATTAGGAGTTTGCGCAGATTGAACTAAGCCTACGGCAGAAGTAGAGCTGCGGCACGGACGGGGCGTTTCTCATCGCGAGGTAATGCGATTCCGATGCCGTCCGTGATAGCCTGGTCTCGGCGTCCGACGCGTCTCGGCTGGCGGGGCGACGCCTGGAACGGGTGCAGATGTCCCAGCGGCGATCGCCCATGACTGATGCCAGATTCATCTTTTGGTTGTTCGCCCACCTGCCGGCTTCCCCTAACCCATTGATCCTGGAAGGGGCGATTCAGATACAATGCCCATAAACCCAAGAAGCGTGCCATACACGCCATCGTTGTGGCCCGCGGCCT
>WNEZ01005728.1_pt1 | contig 10896 bp, 9 predicted proteins | sample 5400521 | NCBI WGS metagenome assembly WNEZ01 (sample SAMN13153339, study PRJNA577476) | soil metagenome | isolation source: 120 cm saprolite under Douglas fir tree site 2 hole 1 replicate 1 | place: USA:California | collected 2015-04-18
CGAAGATCAAATCGTAACCTTCACGTTATGTGGGCCAGAACCCAGGTTTTCAACTGACGGAGCTCCCGGCCGGGTCCCGCTCACCCGGCCGGGAACGCAGGCCTCGCGAGCCACCGCTGCCGCTGCCGCTGCGCCAGCCCGGTGGCCGCGCCGTTGCCGGCGAGTCCGCTCCCGGACGCGAGGCAGGATTCCCTGGGCCGGCCGCCTGCGAAGGCCGGGCTCGCCCGGCATGGCTACTTGAGCAGCCGGGACATCCGGCGGTCAGCCAGCGGCTTGCCGCCGGTCTGGCAGGTCGGGCAGTATTGCAGCGCGGAGTCGGCGAACGACACTTCCCGGACCGTGTCGCCGCACACCGGGCACGGCTGCCCGGCCCGGCCGTGCACCCGGAGCCCGGCCTTCTTCTCTGCCTTCAGGTCCCCCGCCGCCAGGCCCGCCGATCTCGCCACGGCTTCCTGCAGGGTGCCGACGATCACCGCGTGCAACTCGGCCACGTCCTCGCTGGAGAGGCTGGCGGCCAGCCGGAACGGCGACATCCTCGCGGCGTGCAGCACCTCGTCGGAGTAGGCATTGCCGATGCCGGCGATGATCTTCTGGTCCCGCAGGACGCCCTTGATCTGCGTCCGCCGCCCGGCCAGGATCTGGGCCAGCGTGCCGGCCGTAAAGGACGGATCGAGCGGATCAGGCCCGAGCGCCGCGATGCCGGGGATGGCCATCGGGTCGGCGACCAGGTAGACCGCCAGGCGCTTGCGGGTTCCGGCCTCGGTGAGGTCGAACCCGGCTCCGTCGGCGAACCTGACCCGCAGCGCCAGCGGGCCTTTGCCCGGCCGCGGCGGCTCATCCGGCAGCTTGTCCCGCCATCGCAGCCAGCCGGCCCGGGCCAGGTGCGTGATGAGGTGCAGCACCGGGCCGCCGCCGGGATCGCGCTCCGTCACCAGGTCGAGGAACTTGCCGTATCGCGCGGTCGCCGTGATCGTCCGGCCGTGCAGTGCGGTCAGCGCCGGATCGTAGGTCTTCAGCACCGCGAACTCCGCGACGTCGGCGCGCTCGATGACACGGCCCGCCGCGCGCTCTCGCAGATCGGCGGCGAGTGCCTCTACCTCTGGAAGTTCCGGCACGCATCCAATTCTGCCTTGCGCCGGGCGGTCAGCGGGCCGGCCGGCTGGCCGGCCCGCTGGCGGCAGGTAAAATCCGCTGGCCATTGACCGGGGTGCCAGTGACAGGGAACCTGCGGGCGCTTAGGCTGCGGGCCAGCGCACCTTGCGGGCGAGGGAGGAGGAGGGGATCAGGCTACGAGGTGTGGGCGAGGAGGGATTTGAACCCTCACGTCCTTTCGGACACACGGACCTGAACCGTGCGCGTCTGCCGTTCCGCCACCCGCCCTGGGCGAGGCAGTCAGGTTAGCACGTCCTCAAACTGCCCCACGCCGCCGATACGATCGGATGGAAGCACGAAAGGAGGTGCCCCGGTGGGAGTTCTGCAACGCTTCGAGCACAGGCTCGAGGGGATGGTCGAGGGTGCCTTCGCGCGGGCGTTCAGATCCGAGCTGCAGCCGGTGGAGGTGGCCAGCGCGGTGCAGCGCGAGATGGATGACCGCGCAGCGATCGTCGCGCAGGGCCGGACGCTGGTGCCGAACGACTTCGTCGTGGAGCTTGCGGACACTGATCACGGCCGCCTCGAGGTCTACGCCGACAGTCTCGGCATCGAGCTTGCCACGCTGGCCCGCGAGCACGCCAGGGAGCAGGGATACTCCTTCGTCGGGCCGGTCCGGATGCGGTTCGAGGGAGTGCCCGACCTGACGACCGGTACCTTCCGGATTCGCTCGGGCGTGATCAGGGGCACGACGGTCGAAGACGGCGAGATCCGCAGGCCTGCCAGCGATCTTCCGCACCCGCCGGGTAGCTTCGCCGGCGCCCCCCGGCTGCTTGTCTCCGGGCCGGAGCCGGGCGCGGACGGGAACATGCAGCGCACCTACGAGCTCACCGCGCCACTCACCATCCTCGGCCGCGGCACGGACTGTGACCTGCGGCTGGTCGATCCGGGGGTGTCGCGCCACCATGCCGAGCTGCGCGTCGAAGACGGCGAGGTCGTGCTGGTCGACCTGGGTTCGACGAACGGCACCTTCGTGAACGGCCAGCCGGTGCGGCGGGTTTCCCTGACGGACGGAACCCGTGTCACGCTGGGCCGGACGACTCTCGTTTTCCGCCGGGATGGCATTTACTGATACCGCGGCAAGTCCATGACCCATCCGGCGCCGTGGCGCCTGTGACGAGCAGAGGCAGCAACGGCCACCGAGGACAATGACCAGATGAATGCGCTCACCCTCACCCTCATCAGGCTGGCGTTCCTCGCCGTCCTCTGGCTTTTCGTCATCGCCGCGGTGGGTGTCGTGCGCACCGACCTATTCGGGCCTTCCGGCGGCGGCCGCCGGGCGGGCCGCAAGCGCCAGCAGCCGCGGGGCAGGCCCGCTCAGCCCGCCAAGCCGCCCAAGCCATCCCGGCCCGGCCGGGCCAGCCATGCGGTGCCGCAGCAGTTGCTGGTGACCGGCGGCGACCTGGCCGGAACGAGCATGGGCCTCGCAGATGAGCAAATCACTATCGGTCGGGCGAATGATGCCACGCTCGTGCTGACGGATGACTACGCTTCGAGCCGACATGCCCGGCTATTCCCGCAGGATGGTCAGTGGGTTGTCGAGGACCTCGGCTCTACCAACGGCACCTATCTTGATCGCCAGAAGGTGACCCAGCCGACCCCGGTGCCGGTCGGCGTGCCAATCCGTATCGGCAAAACCGTTCTGGAACTGCGCAGATGACCCTTGCACTCCGCTACGCGGTCCGCTCAGACGTCGGTCTCCTCAGGGAGGGGAACGAGGATTCGGCGTATGCGGGCCCGCGGCTGCTTGCCATTGCCGATGGCATGGGCGGGCATGCCGCCGGCGAGGTGGCCAGTGCGGTGGCCATCTCCGCCCTTGCCGGGCTCGACCAGGTGCCGCCTGGCGGTGACCTGCTTGACCCGCTCGCCGCGGCGGTCGCCGCGGCCAACGCCACCTTGCACGAGATGAGTGCGGCCGATCCGGCGGTCGAGGGGATGGGCACGACGCTCACCGCCATGCTCTGGCAGAACGCGCACGTCGCGCTCTGCCACATCGGCGACTCACGGGCTTACCTGCTGCGCGACGGTGACTTCTCCCAGATCACCCGCGATCACACGCTGGTCCAGTCGCTCGTCGATGACGGCAGGCTGACCCCGGAGGCGGCCGCCACCCATCCGCAGCGCTCGCTGCTGCTCCGCGCGCTCGACGGGCGGAGCGAAGCGGAGCCCGACCTGTCGGTCCGCGAGGTCCGGGCGGGTGACCGCTACCTGCTCTGCTCCGACGGGCTATCCGATGTTGTCACCGAGCAAACCCTGCACAGGACCCTGGTGACCATCACCGACCCGGACGACGCGGTCACCCAGCTGATCGAGCTCGCCATCCGCAGCGGCGGCCCGGACAACATCACCTGCATCGTGGCCGACGTCGTCGATACCGCAGCAGGCTCCGCGGCGCCCAGCCAGGTATCGGTCATCGTCGGCGCGGCATCGAGCAGCGATGGCCGCCCGCCGGTGCGCACGGACAGCCCGGCCGGGCGGGCGCACCAGCTCACTCAGGTCTCGTCGCAGCCAGCGGCCGAGTTCAGCGAGGCCGCGGTGCAGGCGGCGCTGGCTGGCGATAACGAAGACGACGGGGGCGAGGACGAGGACTACGGGAGGTGGGCGCGTCCGCGCTGGCCGGTCGTCACGTCCATCCTGGTGGTCCTGGTGCTGCTGATCGCCGGCGGCGGATACGCTGCCTGGCGCTATACCCAGGGCCAGTACTACGTCGGCGCGGCCGGCGGCCAGGTGGTGATCTTCCGCGGCGTCAACGAGCGGGTCGCCGGCCTGAGCCTGTCCAGCGTGTACGTCAGGACCGGCATCCCGATGTCGGGCGTGCCAGCCAATGACGTCCGGCAGATCCAGACGACGATCACGGCATCCGGCCTGGCTGATGCCCGCCGCATCGTGCTGAACATCCGGCATGGCTACCTGTGCCAGCAGGCCGCCGCCGCCGTCGCGAAATGGCAGGCGGGCAAGCCAAGGCCGCGCAAGGTCAAGAAACGGGTGCACGGCAAGACGGTGGTGCATACGGTATACCCGCCCTACCGCCCGAAGCCGCCAGTGCCCGCCTACTGCCCGCAGCAAGGGGCGTCCTGATGACCGCCGTCACGGCCCATTCCGGTGCCGGGGCACAGCAAGTGCCCGGCGGCCCGGCCCCGATGCCCCGCGGCAGGCGTAGCACCGAGCTGCTCATGCTCGTCTTCGCCGTAGGCGTGGTGCTGGCCGCCTACGCCAGCGCCGGCCTCGGCCTGAACGGCAAGCTGCCCGCCGGGCTGATCGAGTACGGCGCTGCATTCGCCGTGCTCGTCTTCGCCGCCCATGTCGCCGTCCGGAGGTTCGCGCCGTGGGCTGACCCGCTGATGCTGCCGCTCGCCGCGCTGCTGAATGGCCTGGGCATCGTCATGATCTACCGCCTCCAGGAGTCAGGACGCGGCGGGAACCCCGGCAACAAGATCAGCACCATCAGCTCGTCGACGACCGCCTACCAGGTGGTGTGGAGCGCGGTCGGAATCGCCGCCTTCGTGGTGGTCCTCGCGGTGATCAGGGAGCCGCGCATCCTGCAGCGCTACACGTATACCCTCGGCGCGCTCGGCCTCGCGCTGCTGGCCATCCCAGCCGTGCTGCCCGCCAGCATCAGCGCCGTGAACGGCGCCAAGGTCTGGATCATCGTCGGCGGGTTCTCGATTCAGCCAGGCGAGTTCGCCAAGCTCGCGCTGGCCGTCTTCTTCGCCGGCTACCTCGTGGCCAAGCGCGACGTGCTCGCCCTGGCCGGCCGCCGGGTGCTCGGCGTCGACCTGCCGCGGGCCCGTGACCTTGGCCCGGTGCTGATCGCCTGGGCGGCAAGCCTGCTTATCCTGGTCTTCGAGTCGGACATCGGCACGTCCGCGCTGTTCTTCGGCTTGTTCGTGGGGATGATCTACGTCGCTACGCAGCGCACCTCGTGGCTGCTGATCGGGATCGCCCTGTTCGGGTTCGGCACCTTCGTGGCCAGCCAGCTGTTCGGCCACGTCGGTGCCCGTTTCACTGCCTGGCTGCATCCGTTCACCCAGGCCAACGTGTTCTGCAACCCGGCCGTGCAGACCCACTGTGTCTCGTCCTACCAGCTCGCCCAGGGCCTCTACGGGATGGGCTTTGGCGGCATCCTGGGCACCGGGCTTGGTCACGGCGAGCCGTTCTTCACGCCGCTGGCGCAGAGCGACTTCATCATCACCGCGTTCGGCGAGGAACTTGGCCTGACCGGGCTGATGGCGATCCTGCTGATTTTCGGGCTGATCGTCCAGCGGGGCCTGCGGGCCGCCATCCAGGTCCGCGACCCCTTCGCCAAGCTGCTGGCGGGCGGTTTCTCGTTCGTGCTGGCGCTGCAGGTCTTCGTGATCGCCGGCGGGGTGACTGGCCTGATCCCGCTCACCGGCGTTACCACGCCGTTCATGTCGCAAGGCGGCTCATCGCTGGTCGCAAGCTGGGCCATGATCGGGCTGCTGATGCGGGTCAGCGACACCGCCAGGCGGCCTGCCCCGCAGCCGATCCAGGACGAGGGCATGACGCAGATCGTGCGGGCCGGCTGATGGCCGCGAGGATGCTCCGGGGCAGGGGCGGCCAGCGGGCGGGCGCCCGGTGAACCGCGCGCTGCTCCGGCTCTCCCTGGCCTGCCTGGGGATGTTCGCGCTGCTCCTGATCAACGTGAACTACGTACAGGCGTTCGAGTCCACCAGCCTCGCCTCCAAGCCGGGGAACGTCCGCGTCTTCGACCAGCAGTTCCAGTACAAGCGCGGCTCGATCGTGGCGGCCGGCGGGACCAACGGGGCCGGCGGGACCACGATCGCCTTCTCCCGGCTGACCAAGGGCGGTAACACCTACCAGCGGTCTTACCCGGACGGCCCGCTCTACGCTCCGGTGACTGGCTACGACTCGATTTTCGGTGCGACCGGCATCGAGGGCGCGGAAGACAAGCTCCTAGCCGGCACCGACCCCCGGCTGGCCGTGCACAACCTGATCGATCTCGTGACCGGGAAACCCCGGCTGGGTGCCACCGTTTACCTCACTATCGATCCCAAGGCTCAGCAGGCCGCCTATGCAGGGCTGAAGTCCCTGGGCCGGCCGAGCGGGCTCGTCGCGATCGACCCGGCAACCGGCGCGATCCTGGCCATGGCTTCCTACCCGACCTTTGACCCCAACCGGTACGCCACGCTCAGCGGCGCCCGGCTCGACAGGATCGACAAGCAGTACCGGCACGATCCCCGCCAGCCACTGCTCAACCGGGCCATCAACGAGACATTCCCGCCGGGCTCCAGTTTCAAGGTGGTGACCGGCTCGACGTGGCTGTCAGGAAGCACGGGCCGCAGCCCGGCCTCGACAGTTTTCGCCCCCCCGGCGCTGAAGCTGCCGAACGGCAACCTGCTGCATAACGACGCCAACGAGTTGTGCGGAAACGGCAACCCGCCGCTGATCCAGGCCTTCTACATCTCCTGCAACAGCGCGTTCGGCAATCTCGGCATCAAGGTCGGCGCTGCGGCGCTGCGGCGCCAGGCCAACTTGTTCGGCTTTAACAGCGCGAACCTGGCGATCCCGCTGCCCGTCTCGGCCAGCACGTACCCGCTGGAGCCGGATCCCTCCCTGCGGGCAATTTCCGCGATCGGTCAGCTCAACGACCAGGTGACGCCGATGCAGGAGGCCATGCTCTCGGCGGCCATCGCCAATCACGGCACGCTGATGACCCCGTACCTGGTGCAGTCGGTGCAAGCGCCAGACCTCAGCATCATCCAGCGGGCCAGGCCGTCGGTCCTGTCCCGTCCGGTGAGCCCGCAGGTGGCAACCGAGATGCAGACGATGATGATCCAGGTGGTGCAGAACCCGGCCGGGACCGCGCACAACATCTACCTGCCCAACCTTCAGATTGCGGGCAAGACCGGCACGGCGCAGAACAGCTCGACGCTGGATGACTCGGTGTTCACCTGCTACACGCCAGCGGGCCTCAACAACCGGAGGATAGCTATCGGCGTCATAGTCAAAGGCGGTGGCTTCGGCGCCGCCGCGGCCGCGCCGATCGCTCAGCAGGTCATCAAGGCGTACCTGAGGATTCCGTGACCGTGTGCCAGGCTGCCGCGATCACCGCGGCAGGCAGAAACCAGGACCGGGCTGGCGGTACCGTGGCGTACCCGGCCGCGAACGACGACGCAGGACGGTAACTTCAGGTGCGAGACATGACCCAGCCCCGGCTGCTCGGCGGCCGCTACGAACTCGACGGGATCGTCGGTCGCGGCGGCATGGCCGAGGTCTACCGTGCGAGAGACATCCGTCTCGATCGCATCGTCGCGGTGAAGACGCTCCGCGAAGACCTGGCCAGGGATCAGACCTTCCAGGCCAGGTTCCGCCGCGAGGCCCAGTCCGCCGCGTCGCTGAACCACCCGTCGATCGTCGCCGTCTACGACACCGGCGAGGACATGATCGGCCCGACTCCGGTCCCCTACATCCTGATGGAGTACGTCGACGGCCGTACCCTGCGGGACCTGCTGAGGGAGGACCGCCGGCTGCTGCCGGAACGGGCGATGGAGATCAGCGACGGCGTCCTGCGGGCGCTTGACTACAGCCACCGCAACGGCATCGTGCACAGGGACATCAAGCCGGGCAACGTGATGCTGACCCGGGCCGGCGACGTGAAGGTGATGGACTTCGGCATCGCCAGGGCGGTCAGCGACTCGCAGGCCACGATGACGCAGACCGCCCAGGTGATCGGCACCGCGCAGTACCTGTCACCGGAACAGGCCAGGGGCGAGCGGGTGGATGCCCGCAGCGACCTCTATTCCGCCGGGTGCCTGCTCTATGAGCTGCTCACCGGGCGGCCGCCGTTCACCGGCGACTCGCCGGTGGCGATCGCCTACCAGCATGTCAGGGAGAACCCCATCCCGCCGTCGCAGGTGGATCCCGAGATACCGGGCTGGGCCGACGCGATCGTGCTCAAGGCGATGGCCAAGGACCCGGCCGACCGGTATCAGTCCGCCGGGGATATGCGCAATGACATCCAGCGTGCGCTGTCCGGCATGCCGGTGTCCGCGCCGACCCGCACGGAGCTGTACCAGGGCACCCGGCGGATGGGGCAGGGCACCATGCTGGCGGGTCCCACCAGCGCGATCCCCGCCTACCGCTACGGCCCCGAGGACCAGCCGCCACCAGGTAAGCGCCGCCGGGTCTGGCTCTGGATCGCGATCAGCCTCGTCGCGCTGCTGATCCTGGGAGGGGCGGGCTATGCGCTGCACTACGCGGCCGCCGGCGGCGGGAAGATCTCGGTACCGAGCGTCGTCGGCCTCAGCCGGAATGCGGCGGAGAAGAAGATTGCCGATGCAAAGCTGCAGTCCACGGTCGTGCTGCAGCCGTCACTCACGACGCCGCGCGGGAAAGTGATCAAGACCAGCCCGTCGTTCGGGTCCCTGGTGCCCGCCCACAGTACGGTCAAGCTCTATGTCTCGTCCGGGCCGCCGAAGAAGGCCGTCCCTCATGTCATCGGGAAGAAGGAACTCAACGCCGAGAACATCCTCACGAACGCCGGCTTCAGGGTCGCCCCGCCGAAGACCAATCCCAATTCGACCCAGCCCCAGGGAACCGTGATCGACCAGAGCCCCCCGGGCGGCAAGCTGGCCAGGCCAGGGACGACGGTCACGATCACGGTCCCCGGCGGCGGCGTCACTGTGCCGAACGTGATCGGCCAGTCGCTGCAGACCGCGGAGGGCACCCTGACGGCCCACAACCTGAGCTATCAGATCAAGTTTGAGCCCGCCGGACCCGGCACCACTCCCGGCACGGTGGTCTTGCAGAACCCGGCGCCCGGCCGGGTGGTGGCGCCAGGGACCCAGGTAACGCTGAGAGTGGCGCAGCAGCAGACGACCAGCCCGAGTCCGACTCCGACGCCCACTACCACGTCGCCGACTCCCACGCCGTCAGGGACACCAGGCCAGTAGTCCCTGGCCAGCGGCGGCGAGGAGGGCTTGCACCGCTCGGGGGCGACGGCGCAAGCCCTCACCTTGCTAGTCGTCTGCCGGCTCGCCGTCGTTACGCGTTGTCGTGACCCACCTACCGTGCGCAAAGCAACCGGCCCGAGGCTAGAGCGCACCCGCCCACTGCAAACCGGCGCCACGCCGAAACCTGGTCTCGCTACTTGACCGACGCTCTAGCAGCCCGGGCCGCATGCACTCGCTTGACCAACTACGCTTACGGCCAGAGGCTCGGATGGCTGCTGAACGCTCCGCAGCAGCGCGCAGCCCCGGGTGGCGAGACCGACCAGGAGACGACCGTGCCCAAGTCCCGCGTCAGAAGCAAGGCGGTCTACACGCCGCCGCCAAGGTCAGCAAAAGCCCAGGTCAGTCCGCGCTGGCTGGTACCGGCAATGCTCGGCAGCCTGCTGGTCGGGCTGGCCTGGATCGCATTGTTCTACGTCACCAGTGGCAACAATCCCGCGCAGAGCGCCATCGCCAGCTGGAACCTGGTGATCGGGTTCGGGTTCATCATCGCGGGCGTCGCGCTCGCCACGAAGTGGCGCTGACGGGGCGTGGCCACGAAGGTGCCTGCCCCGGCTGACTCGAAGAATGCCTTGTGCGTCCCCGGCGCCCTTCGGTAGCCGAGGTCAGCCGAGCGCGCTTGCTGCCAGCTGGTGATCCCTGACCAGCACAGCGACGACAAGCACCGCGACGATGACGGCCGTGGCTCCGGCCTGCGCTAGCACTCGCGACTGACGGACCTTCGGCGCATAGACGTAGGCAGCGGTGAGTGCCGCGCCGACGACGAGACCGCCGACATGTGCCTGCCAGGCGATACCGGGAACGGCGAAGCTGATCACCAGGTTGAGGACGATCAGCGTGACGATCTGCCTGTTATCGAGCCGCAGCCGCCTGGACACGACGAACCATGCGCCGAACAAGCCGAAGATCGCGCCAGATGCGCCAAGCGCCTCGACGTTCGTGGGACCGAAGAGATAGTAGAGCACTGAACCGCCGAACGCGCTCACCAGGTACACGGTGAGGAAGCGCAGGCGGCCGAGCAGGTGCTCAAGCGCAGGACCGACAAAGATCAGCGCCCACATGTTGAACAGGATGTGCGCCGGGCCGAAGCCGGACCACCCGGGCTCATGCAGGAACGCGGACGTGATGAGCCGGTACCACTGGCCGTCGGCGACGCCGATGAGCGGACCGGCGTTCGTCAGCGGGGCGTTCCCGATCATCGACAGGTCGACGACGATCTTCGGGTAGATCCACTCGGTCAGGTAGAAGGCGACGTTGATGCCGACGAGAGTCCATGTGACGAGGGCAGTTGCCGCCACGCGGCCACCAAAGACGGTGCGTGGCTGCCGGATGCTCCGGTTACCTTCCCTGATGCACTCGACGCACTGCTGGCCGACCGCAGCCGAGCGAAGGCAGTCCGGGCAGGCGGGCCTGCCGCATCGCACGCAGGACACGTAGGTCTCACGGCCAGGGTGCCGGAAGCAGGTTGGCGTCCCGGTCTGGTTGCTGGTGCCAGGGCCGGGGGGGACGGCCACGGCCCTATCCCGCGGATCCCGGTGCGTCGCCGTGGCGCTCGATCAGGACCGACTCGAGGACGACATCGTTGACCGGGCGGTTGTTGCTTCCTGTCGCCGTCTTGCTGATCTGCTCGACGACGTCGCTGCCCTCGATGACCTCGCCGAAAATGGTGTGCTTGCGGTTGAGGTGAGGCGTCGGCACGGTGGTGATGAAGAACTGCGATCCGTTCGTGCCCGGACCCGCGTTGGCCATCGCGAGC
>WNEZ01011871.1_pt1 | contig 10896 bp, 9 predicted proteins | sample 5400521 | NCBI WGS metagenome assembly WNEZ01 (sample SAMN13153339, study PRJNA577476) | soil metagenome | isolation source: 120 cm saprolite under Douglas fir tree site 2 hole 1 replicate 1 | place: USA:California | collected 2015-04-18
CGAGCTCGGCCGGGTCGGTCCGGAAAGAGCCTACGAACTCGGCCGCCGCGCAGACCGGCCGGACGCCGACGCCGTCATCATGCCGGGCGGCAATTGGCCGGCCATGAGCGTGGTCGAGCGGCTGGAGCGCGAACTCGGCAAGCCGGTGCTCGCGAACAACGCCGTCAGCCTGTGGGCGGGCCTGCGCCTGCTCAAGACCGGCGACAACATTCCCGGCTACGGCCGCCTCCTTCGCGATCATCTGCCGCATTAGTAATGGGTCGTGGATCAAGGCGAGCCGGCTTCATGAAAATCGTCATTCCCGACGACTACCAAGACATGGTCGATCAGCTTGAATGTTTTTCGCTGATCCGCCACCACGATGTCATACGCTATCGCGAGCCGGCACGCGATTTGACCCATCTCGTCGAGCGACTTTGCGATGCCGACGTCGTCGTCGCCATCCGCGAGCGCGTCGAATTTTCCCGCGCACTGCTCGAACGACTACCGAAGCTCAAGCTCATCGCCCTCGTCGGCCGCAATTCCAAGATGATCGACTTCGCTGCTTGCACCGAGCTCGGAATTGCGGTCGCCACCGGCAAGAGCAATTCACCGGTGGCGCCGGCGGAGCTCGCGCTTGCATTGATCGTGGCGTCCCGCCGCAACGTGGCGCTCGAAGCCGAACGCATGAAGCGCGGCCAATGGCCCTGCACGCTCTCGCATCGGCTGCGCGGGTCGACGCTCGGCATATTCGGTCTCGGCGCCATCGGTGAGTTGGTGGCGCAGGGCGGCCACGGGCTCGGAATGGATGTGCTGGTCTGGGGCCGAAAATCCTCCTTGGAGAAAGCCGCCGCCGCCGGATACGCGAGTGCCGCAAGCAAGCAGGCGCTGTTCGAACGTTCCGACGTGTTGTCGCTGCATGTGCGTCTCGCTCGCGACACCTACGGCATCGTGGGTTCAGACGATCTCGATCGGATGAAGCCGACGGCCTTGATCGTGAACACGTCGCGGGCCGAGCTCATCGCGCCGGGAGCCTTGCTGGCCGCGTTGCGCAAGGGCCGACCGGGCTACGCCGCGGTCGATGTTTACGAGCACGAGCCGGTCACCAACGCAAATCATCCGTTCTTGTCCATGCCGAACGTTCTCTGCACGCCCCATCTGGGCTGGGCCGAATGGACGAACTTCGAACTTTATTTCCGTGAGGCGTTCGAGCAGATCGTCGCGTATCAGCAAGGCCTCCCGTTGCGGCTCGCCAATCCCGAGGTGCAACCGCGAAACTGACCGCTCCTGGGGAAGTCGGACGCAATATGCTCACTGCGCGCCGAGTGTGCTAATATTCGTCCAACGAGCCGCTGGAAAATCGGCCGCAGTACGGGAGGAAAGCGATGGGCATCTTCACCGATACGACGGGATGGCAGACGAAGGCTTTATGGACAGGGACCGCTGTACTGGGCGCGGTTTCGTTCGCGATTGTCGCGCTCAATCGGGGCGAAGCGGTCAATGCCGCGTGGTTGGTCGTCGCCGCGGTTTGCGTCTACTTCATAGCCTACCGGTTCTACGGCCTTTTCGTCGCCGAGCGGGCGCTCGGCGTCGATGGCACGCGGCCGACGCCCGCCTTTCGTCATAACGACGGTCTCGATTACGTCCCGACCAACCGCTACGTACTCTTCGGGCATCACTTCGCGGCGATCGCAGGGGCCGGTCCGCTGGTCGGCCCGGTGCTCGCCGCCCAAATGGGCTATCTGCCGGGCACGCTGTGGATCCTCGCCGGCGCCGTGTTCGCCGGTGCGGTCCAGGACATGACCGTGCTGTTCCTCTCGACTCGGCGCGATGGCCGTTCGCTCGGCGACATCGTCCGTGCCGAGATGGGGCCGATCGCCGGCACGATTGCGGGCATCGGCATCCTTCTGATCTGCGTCATCGTGCTGGCGGTTCTTGCCCTCGTCGTCGTCAAGGCGCTGACCGGCAGTCCGTGGGGAACCTTCGCGGTGTTTTGCACGATCCCGATCGCGTTGCTGATGGGGATCTACAACCAGTTCATCCGCCCCGGCCATGTCGGCGAAATGTCGCTCATCGGTTGCGTTTTGCTGCTCGGGGCGCTGATCTACGGAAGGACCGTGTCCGAGACGCCTGCGCTCGCCGCCTATTTCGACTTCAAGGGCGAGACGCTCGCACTGATCATCATCGGATATGGATTCGTCGCCTCCGTGCTTCCGGTTTGGCTGCTGTTGGCGCCACGCGATTATCTCTCGACCTTCCTCAAGATCGGCACCATCACGCTGCTGGCCGTCGGCATCATCATCGTGCGTCCCGATCTGCAGATGCCGGCCGTGACCAAGTTCATCGACGGCAGCGGGCCGGTTTGGTCCGGCAGCGTGTTTCCATTTCTGTTCATCACCATCGCCTGCGGAGCGGTGTCCGGATGGCATGCCCTCATCGCTTCGGGAACGACGCCGAAGATGATCGAGAATGAACGCCAGATCGTGTTCATCGGATACGGCGGGATGCTGATGGAGTCGTTCGTCGCCATCATGGCGATGATCGGGGCAAGCGTGATCCATCCCGGCGTCTACTTCGCGATGAACAGCTCGGCGGGGCTGATCGGCACCACCGCCGAGCAAGCCGCGCAGGTGATCTCCTCCTGGGGGTTTGTGGTGACTCCGAACGAGATCACCCAGATGGCTAAGGATGTCGGCGAGACGACGATCATGTCGCGCACCGGGGGAGCGCCGACACTCGCCGTCGGCATGGCGAGCATTCTATCGTCCTTCCTCGGCGGCCCGACGGTCATGGGAATTTGGTATCACTTCGCGATCCTGTTCGAGGCGCTGTTCATCCTGACCACGGTCGATGCCGGAACGCGGGTGCTTCGATTCATGATCCAGGATCTGATCGGCAATGCGGTGCCGGCATTCAGGGAGACCTCGTCCTGGACCAACAACTTGATCGGGTCGGCGCTTTCGGTGGTGTTGTGGGGATATTTTCTCTACGTGGGCGTGATCGACCCATTGGGCGGGATCTGGACGCTATGGCCTCTGTTCGGCACCGCCAACCAGATGCTCGCGGCGATCGCGTTGACGCTGTGCACGGTCGTGCTGTTCAAGATGAAACGCGAGCGTTTCGCGCTGGTGACCATTGCGCCTGCGACTTGGCTCGTCGTGTGCACGACGGTCGCCGGATTGGAAAAGGTGTTCAGTCCAGATCCGAACGTGGGATTCATCAGCCACGCGCTCAAATACGGAGAGGCGATCGCAGCCGGCCAGCTGTTGGCGCCGGCAAAGTCGGTCGCCGAGATGACTCGAATCGTCGTCAACGACTACATCGATGCGACGCTCGCCGCCGTGTTCGTGCTGGTCGTTGTGGCGACCGTAATCTATGCCCTGATCGACATTTGGAAGGCGCTGGCCAGCCCGCAGGCGACCGCGGTGGAAATCGGGCTTGCCGGCGCGGCCGCGGGAGGTGGCCATGCCTGACTTGCAGGACTTGTTCGATCGCTCTGCGAGGGCGGCGAGCGCGAGCGTCTATTGGACCAGACGAACGGCGCGCCTGATGATCGGCGTTCCCGACTACGACACCTACGTCGCGCATCGGCGAGCCAACCATCCGGACCAGCCGATCATGACGTATGTGGAGTTCTTCCGGGAGCGCCAGCAGGCGCGTTATGCCGTGGGGAAAGGTCGCTTCCGGGGCTGCTGCTAGGTATCATCGTCGTCATTCTCTCATGCTGCGGGGCTATCTCTAGCAGCGGCGCATGCCCGGCGTCGTGCACGTGCCTACCGACCCTCTTCCAAAAAACCAGGAGCTGGCCATGACAATGCTCGATGACGTCCTCGGGACCGCTGTCCCGGGCGCCAAAAACCGGATTTGCACGCTCTGGAGGAGGCGCAACGGTAAGCGCGGCAGCGATCCTTCGTCGACCGGAATGTCCGTGGGCAAATGCTTGATCGCGGTTCTCATCTGCGCCGGCGCGGCGCTGATGATGTCGGATGCGGCGAGCGCCAAGGCGCGCAAGGGGGGCGCTAAGGCGAGCCCTCCTCCGGCGCTCGACGCGCAAGCCGTCGATGCGGCTCAGCTGCCGGCGCCGTCCGGCAAAGGACGCGCGCGCGCTCCCAGCGCGGCTGTGCTCATCAAAGCCGAGATATTGCTCGATCGCGCCGGCTTCTCGCCCGGCCAGATCGACGGCAAGACCGGGACAAACTATCAAAAGGCTGTCACCGCGTTTCAGGACGCCAACGGAATCAAGCCGAGCGGCAACCTCGACCCGCAGACCTGGGAGCGCCTGACCGCGACATCCAGCGACCCGGTGCTGGTCGACTACGAGATTCAGCCGGCGGACGTGAAGGGCCCTTTCAACACGACCATTCCGTCGGGGTTGGAAAAAAAAGCGGAGCTGAAGACCCTCAACTACACCGGGCCGCGTGAGCTGCTCGCCGAAAAATTCCACATCGACCCGGGTCTATTGACGCAACTCAATCCGAAGGCGCCGCTCGAAACCGCCGGCACCAAAATCCTGGTACCGAATGTTGCGAAGAAGCCATCGGAGGCGAAGGTCACAAAAGTCGTGGTGGACAAATCCCACCGCACCGTTCGCGCGTTGGACGGCGAGGGCAAGCTGGTCAGCTTTTATCCGGCGTCGGTCGGCAGCGAGGAGCGGCCCGCCCCCAGCGGTACGCTGCCCATTCGTTCCGTCGTCGAGAACCCGACTTATCACTACACGCCCAAGCTCCACTTCAAGGGCGTGAAGACGAAAAAGCCCTTCACCATCGCCGCCGGTCCCAACAATCCGGTTGGCAGTACCTGGATCGATCTCGGCGACGGCTACGGCATCCACGGCACCCCGGAGCCGCAGAACATCGGCAAGACCGAGTCGCACGGATGCGTCCGCCTCACCAATTGGGATGCTCAGGCCCTGGCGAAACTGGTCCACAAGGGAATCAAGGTCGATTTCATCAACTGACCCCGGGAGCCGACAAAGCGAGGATCGGCGCCCGGATCAGTGCGCGGCAGCGTCGCGGCGCAGGTCGCGCCGCAGGTCGGCATCGGAGACGAGCGGCGGCTGGTCGCCGAAGCGCGCGCGATAGACCTGCATGTTCTCCATCACGCGCTGCACGTAGTTGCGGGTTTCCATGAACGGGATGCGCTCGACCCAGTCGACGGGATCGACCTTCGGGTCGCGCGGATCGCCGAAGATCGCCATCCAGTCCTGCACGCGCCCGCGCCCGGCATTGTAGCCCGCGAACGTCAGGATGTGGTTGCCGCGATAGTCCTGTAGCAAGCCGGCGAGCTCGGCGGCACCGACCTGCAAGTTGTACGGCGAGTCGGTCCTCAGGCGCTTGAAGTCGTACTTGCAGCTGAAGCGCTTGCAGGTATCCCGTCCGGCTTCCGGCGTGACCTGCATCAGACCCATCGCCTGCGCGTGCGACCAGTCGGACGGATCGAACGCGCTCTCCTGGCGAATGATGGCAAACAGCACCGCATTATCGACATCGATGCCGGGGCCGAGCGGCGAATAGCGCGGCACGCCGACGGCCGGAAACGCGTAGTAGTCGAGCGGCAAGCCACGCGCGAGCGCGCCCTTGCCCATGTGCAGCATGCCGCGCGCGTCCTCGTACTGCTCCGCCAATTCGCCCAGCGCGGACATCGTGCCGGCGTCGTTGCTCGACTCCCCGATGCTGGCCATCAGCGTGATGACCAGCTGGCGTTCCTTGAGCGCGTAAAGGATCTCCACCGCGCGCACGAGCTCGACCCGTCCGGCCTCGGCCTCCTTGTCAGGCTTCGGCGGCGGCGGCGCCAACGCGAGCGCCGAAAGCCCCAGCCGCGCGCGGGCGAGCTGCCCGTAATAGGCGGCCGAACCGCGCGCCGCCGTCTCATACTCGGCCCGCGCCCGCTCCGGCTGGTGCAACGCTTCCGCCACGCGCCCGAGCCAGTAGTGGGAGCGCGCGTGCGAGGTCGGATGGCGGGTCACGTCCTGGATGCGCGTGAAGTGGGTTGCCGCAGTTTCCGGGTCATCGAGAAACCGCAGCGCGATCCAGCCCGCCATGAACTGGCGCTCGATGCGCGAGTTTTCTTTGGTCGGCTCGGCGGCCTCCGCCACCACGCGATAGGCCGAGCGGGCGTCGCCCATGTCGAGCAGCTTGCGCGCCATGATGCGCCGTTCGATCCACCATTCCTCGCCATCGGGGACCTGCGCGGAGTCGTAGGGCGCGGACAGCAGCACCTGCGCCGCGTCGGCGAACTTGTTTTCGTGGCGCAGAACGTGCGCGTGGGTGAACAGATAGCCCGCATCTTGGCGTGCATCGGCCGGTACGGCGTCGAGCAGTTTCCTGACATTGCCGGCCTTGCGGATGAGCGCGACGCGCGCTTGCGCGATCGCGAGATCGGCGCCGCCGAGCCGGCGCGCCATCCGCAACGCCTCTTCAGTATCGCCGGCGACCAGCCGCTTCTCCATGCGCGCCTTGTGATCGGCGCGGCTGAGAAACTCCGAATAGCGCTCGAGCGCCTGCTTTTCGACCTCGGCGGAGAGCTTGTGGTAGCGCCAGGCCTCGCGGATCAACGGCTTGGCGCCTTCGGTGTCGCCCTCCGCGATGAGCGCGCGCGCCAGCACCAGGTGGCCCGTGCCCGACTGGGGCGGCGAGTCTTTGAAGAAGCTCAAGACCTGCGCCGGCTTGGGATTCTCGTTCCAAAGCATCGCCTCCGCGCGCTTGCGGAACATGGTGAGGTTCGGCCAGCCCGGATTGGCGGCGATGAAGGCGAGAAAGCGCTTGCTGTCGCCGCCGCTGTGGTCGCTGCGCAGGATCATCCACTCGACGAGCTTGCGCCCCACCGGGTCGGAGATCGTAGCGGCAACCTCGGTCGCCTTGCTGGCGCCGCCGTGGCGCAGCGCCTCGATGGCGCTCTTGACATGCGCAATTTCAGCGGCGGAGGTCTGCGGCGTCGGACCCGTCGACAGCGGTATCTGCGGCACCGCGGTTTTGGAATCCGACTGATCGTCCTTTGATTTGGATTTGCGCCCGGCCGCCTTCTTTCCCGCGGACTTCGCGATCTTGCCCGCGGCTTTCGCCGTCGCGGCGGACGAGCCTTTGCCGCCGTGAGTGGTCCTGGCCGCGGCGTAATGGCTGGCTGCGAGCAGACTCGCGCAAGCGAGTACAGCAACGAGTGCTGAGCGGTGTCGTGTCAATTTTGCTGATCCCCAATCCCGGCGGATTACTGCGCTCCCCAGCGTGGTAATCACGCGCCCCCACTTGATGGCGCCTATGCTACCTATGATTTGGGCGGAAAAGCGATGCCGGGATGGCAATTCATGGCCTCAAGCCGATGGCACGCGCGCGATCAGCACCTGCACATAGTCGGCTATCGAGGGCTTGCTGTTATGACGCCGATAGCCAGCACCGAGCGAACGTCGGAATGTCCCAGACGTGCGTCCCAGACGTGCCCTTGCAGCGCTTCATGTTAAAGTGGGAAAGCCAACCGAGTGCGCGGTCCGCCGCATCCTGGCCGATGGTGACGGACGCCGCGAATCGTAGGCGGGGAATCATGCCCGACGTGAGGCGGCGAGAGCTCATCCTATTTCCGACGGACTCACGGCCGCTGGGCCACGCGCGGCAGTCCCCACGCGGTTATCGCCGGGTCGCTGCAGTCACGAATCTTTGGCGGCTGACCGCCGCCCTCACGGCAACAATTCTGCTCGGCAGTTTGCTATCGTCGGGAGCCGAGGCCCGTATCCTGGTATGCTGGTGGGAGTATCCGGGTCGGATGTGTACGATCATCAAATCCGCCAAATCGACCATACGACCACAATGGGCCGGCAACGGTCGCGTGCGCGGGTGGGCGCATGCTGGACTCGGTCGCTGAAATATCGCCGTCTCTCGTCGCCGGATTCGTGCTTCACCGCAGTTCGAGATGTCCCTCACCTTCGAGAGTCGCCAGATCGATGCGGGCGACGCAGCTGACTTGAACGTAATCGAGCGTGAGGTCTCCCACCACTTTGATCTCCGCCGACCCATTGTCACTTTCGATGGCGCGCAAGTCGGAGCGGCTGCGGTCGATCGCCACGCCGAGCTCGGTGCCTCCTCGCGTGTCGGTGAATTTGATGCGAACATGACCGCTTGCGATGGATTCCTTCAACGCCTCCCGCGTTTTTTCCCGCAGCCTCGCTTCGATCGGATGATCGCCTTTGCAGAGAAATTGTACCAGCTCGCTCACTCCACCCCTCCTCGTTGATTTTGCAATGGCGCCAATGCGCGTTACTGCTCGCGCCAGTTGGCGTTATTCGGGCTCCGCGGTCAACCCACCTTCTTGCGCGGCTTTGCGTCCTCGACCAAACCGATTTTCATGGGAGGAATTGCAACCAAGATAGCTCAAGCCGCTAGGGTGCTGGCGGGTAGCCGAGCGCCACCACGATTTGTGATGCGATTGCCACTCCAATTCCCGCGCTCAGCAGCAGCGCCGCTCCAGCGACCACGTAGTGCAGATCGCTCGGGCTCTTATGCCAATACCGTCTGCGGGTCCACGCTCGCAAAATCCAACCCGTCGTCCCCACACAGAAGAGAACGGCTGCAAGATAGATCGAAACAACCACAAGGGTCATGCCGCGCAGACCAAGCGAATCTCCTCGGATGTTACATCGCAGCGAAAGCCGCGACCATGCCGTCGCCCCGAGCGAAAACCGACGTCATCGCTCGCGGTCGCAAGCCCAAAAATGCAGAAGAAACGCGCTGACGAATGGAGGCATGCCCGGTTTGAAATCGGAGGGATCGCGAACAATGTGAACGTCGGAAAGTTCAGATAGGGTTTCTTTTTGCAGATGATCGAGAGTGCTCGCGCGCATCTCGCTCGCCGACTTGCGGAAGCGGAATACCTTGATGAGCGCGACTCGTTGCGGCGCGAGCACAAGGAGCCAGGGATCGGTTGTAGCATCGTCAAGGCCGAGACCGGTCTCTTCGACAATCTCCCGCCGGACGTTGCGATCGAAATCGACACGGCCGCAGACGACATCTCCCGGATCGAGCACGCCGGACGGAAAGTAAATGCCGCCGGCACCGGCGGTATGGGAATTCATGACGCCCAACAAGAACGCACCATCGCGGGATAGCAACGCCCCCATCGCGAAGCACGCGCGGACGTCCCGGTCGGGAAAGCCCCAGTCGCGCCAAGCGATGAAACTTGCGTAATCGGTCTCGAACATAGTGCCCTGCAGCGTGGCGTCCGAAATCTCAAAATCGCGCAGGAGCAGGACACGTCCGTTCCACAATTGGGGCTTTTCGCGCCGTAAATGCGTAAAATAGTCTTCGATCTCGGTGCGGCGGTCCGCAGCGAATGGCCATGGCAGGGGAAAAACACGAAAATCCAGGCGTTGAACGGGAAGGATATCGATGTCCATCATTTTGCACTCTCGGCGCTGGCAGGCGCTCCATGGGAATTCGATGCCGCTTGGTCAGCGCCGCTCGAAGCTCGGCAGCAATCTTTCCCGAGTAGACGTCCTTGGAATCCGATCCTATCGCAATTGACCGAAAACCGTGATCGATGCGAGTTTCATGTTGCGACGATCGACCTGCGCTCCAGCTGCGACGCAACGGGCCGAGGCGGGAATTGGTCGACTTGACGGAGCAATCGAATGATTTGGAGAGTGGGGAAGGTAGAGAACATCGACATCGGATCGGGCTTCATTCCCAGTCCCGGATTCACGATCCAACAAGACGGCCGGTCTCCCTCGCTGACGATCATCTTTGAAGACCTGAAAACTGCCGAACAATGCGCCTCGTCGATGCGCGAAATCATCGACAAGGCGACGGCGATCAGAGGCCGCGATTAACGGCTGTTTTAGGCGCTGCGTCCACGTTCCGGGACAGCGCCGACGTCCCCCCTAAGCGGGAGGTCGGCGGCCGAGGGCAGCACCGATCAGCAAGGCGAAAGCGCTCCCCATTGGATCAAAGTGCGCTTTGGCGGCCGCGGCGCGGTGTCCGGCTACTCCTCGCCACGCCGGGAACTTGTCCCCGGTTTTGCGCCCTCGGCATTGCGGGCGGCGCAACGGACCTTACATACATCCCATGTACATAAAGTCTCGAGCCGGAAACGGAGGGATCGGTCAGAGCCACTCCATGAGCGCCAAACCGCAGCAGCTCGGTTCCCCCAACGTCGGGACGCCGCCATCGACCATCCCGATGGGACTGCGGGTATTGGCTATGGCTCTGCGTGCAGTGTTTATCGGGGCGCTCGTGGTCGTGACCGTGCGCGTGAGCAGTCCCCAGAGCGAGACCTTTTCGTCCGTTTACGAGACCCCCGGCGACCTCATCAGGCTTGCGCTGGGATTAGGGGTGTGTCTGTGGATCGTGATCCACCTTTTCATGCTTCCCAAGGACGCCGAGGGATACCGGACCTGGGTCTACCTTGGCCTTGTGGTCGCCCCGCTCGCATTGGTGGTTGCCTTCGTCATCTGGTGATACGCGCCCAACGCAGGCGTCTCTTTTTGGGAAAGGTCACGTAGCGCGGACATCGCTGCATGACCTTGCTCTGCTGCTCGCTGCGACCCATCAGGCCACGTACGTCTTGTTATCCGCGCCCAGTGCAGGGGAAGCGATTGCTGCTGCGGGTGCTGCGCGAAAGGCAGGATCGAGCGGCACCGGAAGCGCCGGCATGGCGGCGCCCTCGGGGTTGGTGAGCACGTGGTCGAACACGCCGCGAGCGGTGTAGTGCGGGTCCGTCAATGCATCAGCGAGGTTCGCAACGATGGAGCAGCAACAATCTTTTCCGGCGAAACGCGAACGCCAGGTGTCTGCCGGCTCGGTCGCAATGATTGCGGCAACACGCGATTTCGTCGCCGCGGGATTTTTCGCATCGTCACGAAATTCGGGCTCGAGATTGATGAGGTCGCAGAACGTCTCCCAGAACTTCTGTTCGAGCGGCGCAGCCGCCAGCACT
>WNEZ01005729.1_pt1 | contig 10895 bp, 6 predicted proteins | sample 5400521 | NCBI WGS metagenome assembly WNEZ01 (sample SAMN13153339, study PRJNA577476) | soil metagenome | isolation source: 120 cm saprolite under Douglas fir tree site 2 hole 1 replicate 1 | place: USA:California | collected 2015-04-18
CGAAGGCGTGCTGGCGGTGGAAATGGCTGCCCTCGCCAAAGATCTTGCGCTCACCATTCACCCGCATCCCACGCTTTCGGAGACCGTGATGCAAGCCGCCGAGGTTTTCTTCGGCACCAGTACGGACATTTACCGTCCCAAGAAAAATTGAACTTCCGCTGAGTAGTGGCTCAGTTTGGACTCACACAGGCGCTTTCTGGAATTTCGCCCTGGATAGGGTGTATTCGCGGGACTGATGTTGGGCTGATTTTGGGTGGAGCAGCGCTTCAGCGCTGCAATAAAAGGCGCCATAGCGCGTGCGGCTGAAGCCCATCGCATGTGGAAGCTGTATGCAGGCCTGAAGGCCTGCTCCACCCTTGCCGCCTGCCCACCCTTGCCGACATGCGGGGTTTCAAACTAACCCACTACCTCCATCTGGAGTCATTCGTCCCGCTTGATACAGGTGAGACTCTCCGCCCGCGCGCGATGGATGCGGGCCAAGCCAGGACGCTCGCGCCTACATTACAATGCAACGGTCATGTTTTGTCTGAAGCGATTACTTTTGCCGCTCACCTGTCTCGCCCTGATGGTTGCCATGGGTGCGCTGGCTTCGGCTTATCAGTTGCCGGGACAGCCTGCTGCAATTGGGAACAACTCGGCAAATGGAACCGCGGCTGATCCGCTGGGCCGCAGCACTCCCAGCGGCACGTTGTACGGATTTCTTCAGGCCGCACAGTCCGGAAACAATTCGACCGCGGCACAGTATCTGCAGATGCCCCCGGCCCGTCGCCTGGCGCAAGGGGAAGACATCGCTTCCAAACTGAAAGTGGTGATTGATCGCTCTTTTTCTGGCGACCTGCGGCGGATCAGCAATCAAGCCGAAGGGACACCACAGGATGGAATGCCTCTCGATAAGCAGCGAGTGGGCACTCTGAGCTCCGGCGACGTCGAAGCGGATCTCATTCTTTCCCGCGTCACCGACCCGGATCGCGGAAAAATCTGGCTCATCTCTGCCGAGACTCTGGCCAAAGTGCCGGAGCTTTACGAGCAAGCCGCAGTACATCAGGTAGAAACCCATCTTCCAGCGGCCCTGGTGCGGAACCAGTTCTTGGGTCTTCCCTTATGGCAGTGGCTGGCGATCCTGATCGCCCTTCCGGTCGCGTGGGCGCTGGGATGGGTGGCGGCGCAGGTGCTTCGGCTGCCGTGGTATTTCTGGGCGCGCTATCGCAAGCATGCCATGACCACGGCGTGGAGTTCGCTCGAGCGCCCGCTTTGGCTGGTGCTCGGCACTCTCATCCACGGCATTCTGGTTTCCTACATTCGTATTCCGGTGCTGCAAAGGCACTACTACCAGCAGATCGCCACGGTGGTGGTGGTGATCGGCGCCAATTGGCTGCTGTGGCGGGTTCTGCAGCAAGTCATGCGGAGTGTGAGGCAACGCGCTGTGCTCTCGGGGCGGATGGGCACCGAATCGCTCATGATTCTGGGCGAGCGCATGCTCAAGGCCGTGATCTTTGTGCTGGCGATCTTCATCATACTGGGGACGCTCGGCTTCAACCTGACTACGCCCCTGGCGGGCTTGGGCATCGGCGGCATTGCGGTGGCTTTCGCCGCGCAAAAAACCCTGGAGAACCTGTTCGGCGGGGTTTCCCTTCTGGGCGACGAAGTCATGCGCATCGGAGATGTCTGCCGTTTCGGGGACCGCGTGGGCACGGTCGTGGACATAAGTCTGCGCTCAACCCGAATTCGGACTCCGGAGCGGACCGAACTTTCCATCCCCAATGGTTCCCTGGCCACCATGAATCTGGAGAACCTGAGCCGGCGGGACAAGATTCTGTTTAACGCCAAGCTCGGACTGCGCTACGAGACTTTGCCCGACCAGATGCGCTATGTGCTGGTGCAGGTCCGGCGCCTGCTTTACGAGCATCCCAAGGTGGAAACCGAGGGCGCCCGCAGCCGCTTTGTCTCGTTTGACGAGAGCGCCATGACGATGGAAATTTTTTGTTACATCCTGACCCGGGACAACGATGAGTTCCTGGCCATTCGCGAGGACCTTCTGCTGCGGATCATGGATGTGGTGGACGCGGCCGGCACCGGCTTTGCCTTTCCGTCGCAGACCGTCTATCTGGGCCGGGATACCGGTATCGACAAGGAGAAGGCGGAGCGTGCGGTCCGCGAAGTGCAGAACTGGCGAGAGAGCAACCGGTTGCCCTTTCCCGACTTTCCCCCTGGCGATATTTCTGGGTTCAGTAATTCGCTGCCTTATCCGCAGCCCGGGTCGGCGGTGGGAAGAAAGTGAGAGTGAGTGTGCGCCCAGTAGTTCGTTCGGTTTTCACAATAGCTGTGGTGGCTTTGTTTTCGCTGCACGTTTATTCCAGGGAGGTACCCATGCAAAGTTCCACCGCGACACCCGTACCCGTGGCTGAAGTGTCGCCTGCGTGGGCAAAAGACTCCTCCGCAAAGATGGAAGCCGAACTGGCGGCCAAGTACGGGGACTCGCAGCGGGCACGAATCAAACGCGGCCTGAACCAGGTTGCCGAATTCTGGCGCGCCGAGGATGGCGCCGCGGCCACGTTCGAAGATTTTGTCCGTGGGAACTTCGCCGGCGATCAGGCCACGCTGGATACGATGTTCAATCGCCTGGAACGGCTTCTGGAACAACTTGGCGGGCACATGCATGAGATCACCCGCGAATTTCGCCAGCAGCTGGACCTCGATCTCGGCCCCGTGCTTCCCTTTGACGAAATTATTGGCGGCTACGATCCGTCGGCGCACGTCACGGATGATTTCTTCAAGAACAAGCTGGCCTTTGTGGTGCTGCTGAATTTCCCGCTCACTACTCTGGACGAGCGTTTGAAAGACGGACCGTCGTGGTCTCGCCGGCAATGGGCGGAGGTGCGGCTGGCGCAAGCTTTCTCCAAACGGATTCCCGCGGATGTGAACCTGGGCATCGCCCAGGTTGAAGCGCAGAGCGGACAGTACATCTCGGAGTACAACATCTGGATGTATCACCTGCTGGATTCGCAAGGACAGCGGCTGTTCCCGCCGAAAATGCGCCTGCTCAGCCATTGGAACCTGCGCGATGAGATCAAGTCGGACTACGCCGACCCGTCCAGCGGTTTAGCCAAGCAGCAAATGATTCAGCAGGTGATGGAACGCATCGTCAATCAGACGATTCCCGCGGTCGTGGTCAATAATCCCGCGGTCGACTGGAATCCATTCACCAACGAAGTGACGCCGGCGGCGGTAAAAGATTCTGATGCGCCCGCGGCGGCGAAGCCCGGCAACGCGCGCGAACCGGATACGCGTTACGCCGTGCTGCAGAAGACATTTCTGGCTTCGAAGAAAGCTGACCCGTATTCTCCGACCGCCCCCACCTTGATTGCCCGCCGCTTTGACGAGGACCGCGAGATTCCGGAGGCGCGAGTTCGCGCCATGCTGGAGCAGGTGGTGACCTCGCCACTGGTGGCGCAGGTGGCCATGCTGATCGAGTCGCGCCTGAAGCGCCCGCTGGAGCCGTTTGACGTGTGGTACAGCGGCTTCCGTCCCGGCAGCCAGTACACGGAGGCGCAACTGGATGAGATGGTGGCGAAGAAATATCCGACGCCGCAGGCCTATCAGCAGGACATTCCAAACCTGCTGGTGAAACTCGGCTTTTCGCCCGAACGCGCGCAGCACGTCGCCCAGAATATTGTGGTGGATCCGGCACGCGGCTCCGGGCACGCGATGAGCGCGGAAATGCGCGCTGAGAAAGCCCATCTGCGGACGCGCGTGGAAAAAACCGGCATGAACTACAAGGGCTTCAACATCGCCGTCCACGAAATGGGGCATAACGTGGAGCAGACTTTCTCCCTGAATGACGTTGACCACACCTTGCTGAAAGGCGTGCCCAACACCGCGTTTACCGAAGCGCTGGCTTTCGTCTTTCAGGGACACGATCTTGAATTGCTGGGCCTGCCGGCTCCCGACGCCAAGAGCCAGGCAGAAAAAATACTGAACGATTTCTGGGCCACTTACGAAATATCCGGGGTCGCGCTGGTGGACATGGCAGTCTGGCACTGGATGTACGACCATCCCCAGGCCACGCCGAAAGAACTCAATGACGCCACGGTGCAGATTTCGAAGGACATCTGGAACCGCTACTACGCTCCCGTTTTTCACAAGAAAGATGTAGTGCTGCTCGGCGTCTACTCGCACATGATTGACTCGTTCCTCTACTTGCCCGACTACCCCATCGGCCACTTGATCGCGTTTCAGATTGAGGAACAGATGAAGAAGGCAGGGGCGGTTGGACCCGAGTTTGAGCGCATGGCGAAGATGGGCGACGTGACGCCCGATCTTTGGATGGAGCATGCTACCGGAAAGCCCGTGGGCGCAGATGCTTTGCTGGAAGCGACGAAGATCGCGCTGGCCTCGGTCAACCGCCACTAGTCAGCTCTTGTTTATTCTTGTTTCGGCAGACGACCATATGTTGCGATCAGCGTTCTCAGAGAGCTACCTCGCGACATCGTAGCGCAGCCGGATGACGTCGTCGGGATACTTCCTGGCCGAACGCAAGCGCAGGGCCACGTCCCGATAGCGCGGGGCTATCAGCGGAATGCCCTCACCGATCAAGGTGGGAATGACGTGGATGTGGAACTCGTCGATCTCATTGGCGTCAAGAAACGAGGCGATCAGCTCGCCGCCGCCCATCATCCAGATGTGTTTTCCCGGCGTGGAGCGGAGACGCTGCGCAAATGCCTTTACTGGCTCCGACACGAATTCGGCTCCTGGCACCGCCCGTTTCGTAGGCTTCCGCGAGAATACATAGTTCGCGAGCTTCGCGTCGAACATCTTGTTTTTCGTGCCTTTCTTCTTGTAATAGGCAAGACCCCAGTCGTAGGTCTTGCGTCCCCACAGTACGGTGTCAATCGTCGAGTAGAACGCCTTCATGCCATAATCGACAGTGTGCGGTCGGCGATTTAGCCATTCGATATCGCCGTCCGGCCTGGCGATGTAGCCATCGGCGCTGGTCGCGATATAGACGATGATCTTTCGCTGCGCGATCATGACGCAATCTCCGGCCCGGTCGCAAATTGACGCTTGCAACCGGTGCAATTCTTGGATTATCACGATCGCGGCACAAATACACACTACAAATAGCAGCGTGCCGAAACAACCGCATAAACAAGAGTCAGCTAACTCTAAACCGGCTCCATTTCGTCGTCCACCACTGCAAGGCCAGATGGGTGGGCCAGTACACCAGCAGCGGGATGACAATCAGATAGCCCAGCAAATACAACCATCCCGGCACTACGTGTTGCTCGCGGAAAAAAGGTCCGCGAGCCCAGTTCACGTCCTGTTCTGGCCGCCAGAAGTAATTGATCGGCACGACTACCCAGGTAGTAAGGGTCTGATACTTCCATCCGCGCTTGTCGTACCCCAGCCGCCATATCGCCCAGAGCAGCAGTGGCGGCGTCACCACGTGAAACAGACTCACAAGTCGGAGATACAGCGGAAGGCCGCTGTCGAACATGTATTCCGTTCCACCGATGAAATGCCTGCCGCTCAGGACTGCGCCCAGCAAATCGATGGTGTAGAGACTTTGGAACAGGAGCAATCCGGAGGCTTGCCAGGAAAAAATCAGGGGGCTTTCCAGCCACAGCGCCAGTGCGATAAAGAAATTCCCCAAATCGCAGAAAAATAGAAGATTCTGGGCTCCGTAGTGCTTCCAGTAGAGCGGCGCCCAGGCCGCGACCCAGACGGTCCACAGAATCTTGAGCCACAAAGGCACCCGCATGGCCGCCATTGTACCCGCCAATTACCACAGTAACTTGCTGGCCTCCACCACTGTACCTAGCATTGAATGCTATGAGTTACCAAGCGCTACTATTCTGCCCGGACGAAAAAACGGCCCGCGTGGTCAGCCAGGTCTTGAGCGAACTGGAATTCCGTGTCGAGCCCTGCAATGAGCCATTTGCCGCAGTCAAGAAATTGATGGCCCAGCACTTTGACGCGATCGTAGTGGACTGTGACAACGAGCAGAACGCAGCGCTGTTGTTCAAGAGCGCGCGAAATTCGGGTTCGAACCAGGCGTCACTGGCCGTGGCAGTGGTCGAGGGACAGGCGGGAGTGGCCAAGGCCTTCCGCATCGGCGCCAACCTGGTCCTGACCAAACCGATTCACGTGGAACAGTCCAAGGGCACGTTGCGGGTGGCTCGCGGATTACTGCGCAAGGGACAGACTGCGAAGCCGGCGGCTGGAGCCTCCACACCTGCAGAGTCACCGGTCACCCAGCAAGCGCCACTTTCTGCGCCGTCAATTTCCACGCCGTCGTTCTCAGCGCCCTTGGCGTCTGCGCCTGCGTCATCCGCTCAGTTTGCCTCGCAGCATTCGAACACGCCGTCGCCGATGGCCAGCGCTTCCGCTTTCGAGCTGGATGCGGAACCGACTCCGGAGCCCGATGCTGCCGAAGCCACATTGCTCGAGTACATGCCCGATTCCACACCTTCGAGCGCCGAAAATGCGCACCCAGCAGCAGATTCCGGCCCTTCGAAGAAATATCCGTGGCAACCACGGTCCAAGCCTCAGGCTGAGCCCATGGCCTCGGCCCTGCGGCGGGCGGCGGAGGTTGCGGGGAAATCCGAGTTCGAAACTCCGGCCCCAAGTCACGGTCCACAAGCCAGAAGCGGAGCGGCCGCGGCACCTGCACGTGCCAAGGAAGCCCTGACGCCAAGCGCCACCGCAATCGGATCGAAGCCTGCTGTGAAGACGGCCCCGCCTCTCATTCAACCTGAAATCGCGAAGACTGCGGAACCTGTAGCTGAGGGAGCCTGGGATTCCAACTCTGCCGCGCCCAGCATTGAGGAGATCCGCTTTTCCTCTTTGGGCGAGAATCGGGAGCAGCAAGCTTCCGGCGCTGGAGGCAGCAAGAAGATCCTGCTGGTGCTGGTTGTGCTTTTAGGAGTGGCTGCGGGATATTACGGCTGGACCAGGATGCAATCCACGCATCCCCAACCGGTGCCACAAGTGGTGGCTCCGGCGAATCCGGGAACCGCCGCGCCGCCCCCACAGCCTGCGCCTGCAGCAGCAACCACCGACACGCAATCACGACCCGATGAGGTTGTAGCCCAGTCGCCGGAACAGTCTTTGGGCACACCGGTTGCCGCTCCTTCATCCTCGAAGCCTTCGGCTGCAGTAGTAGCGGATGTTTCCGCACTCAAGGCCTCGGCTTCTGCCAAGACGCCGGCTGTCGCAAATGACGTGACCGTCATCAAGTCGCCTGCGCTTACGCCGGCCAAGCCAGAACAACCGCAGACGCTGATGGTGAAAAACGCTCCCGCAGTCGAGCCGAAGGCGGCACCCGAAGCGGAGGAACCGGAGCAAGCGCCGGCCCCTGCCAGCATCGCCACCGATGCCAGCAGCAACGTGCTGTCGGGCCTGGTGAATACGAACGCCATAAATGTTCAGAAAGCGCCTCCGCAGACGCTGAAACTTTCCCAGGGCGTTTCGCAGGGTCTGATCCTCAAGAAGGTCCAACCCGAGTATCCTGCGCAAGCCCGGCAGATGCGGCTCGAAGGTAAAGTCGAATTACTGGCGAATGTCTCCAAGACGGGCAGTATCACCGCGGTCAAGCAGCTCAGCGGAGACGGGATATTGGGACGCGCGGCCATCGATGCAGTTCGCCAGTGGAAGTACAAACCCTACTATCTGAACGGCGAGCCCATCGAAATTCAGACTCAGATTACGGTGAACTTCAAGCTTCCGTAGACCGGATTCAAGAAAAGACGGGATTCAGAAAAGGGGCGGCAATTCCTGGGAGTGAGCAAACGTTGCTCAGTTGTCGCCCGCATCTTTCAGTTTTCCGGTTTTCTCTTGAACAGTCCTGTTTAACCTGTAAGAGGTGCTTCTTCCTCCAGCCTCTTCTTGTTCAATGATGCCCATGGCGATCAGTTCTTCGATATCCCGAAGAGCAGTTCGCGAAGAGGTTTTCGTCATTTTCATCCATTTTTCTCTGGTCAACTTTCCCTCGAATCCGCTGAACAGTTTGTTAAGGACCTTTTTCTGCCGCTGGTTTAAGGAAACCTGCCTCTTCATCAGGCTCCGCCAGAACGCTTCTTTCTCGAGAGCACTGCTCGTGATCTGATTGGATTCTTCTATGGCTCGACCCAGGCATCCCAGAAACCAGACCAGCCATCTTGTGATGTCCGACGATCCAGCCTGTGTCTTCTCCAGAACCTCGTAGTAGCTCTTCCGTTCTTCGAGAATTTGTGACGACATACTGTAGAAGCGCTGCGTGCTGCCGTCCGATCTGGCCAGGCACATCTCAGCGATCGCTCGTGCAATCCTCCCGTTTCCGTCTTCAAAAGGATGGATCGTAACGAACCACAAATGTGCGATCGCGGCCTTCAGGAGCGGGTCTTCCTGCTGATTGCCGTCGAACCATCTGAGAAACTTTCCCATCTCCTTTTCGAGTCGATCCGCTGCCGGTGCAACGTAATGAACTTTGTGGCGACCCACTGGGCCTGAAACAACCTGCATCGGGCCCTGGCGATCATCACGCCAGGCGCCGACTTGAAATTTATCGCTGGTGGTACGAACTCCGGGAAACAGATACGCATGCCAGTCAAACAGGCGTTCCTTCGTCAGCGGCTTGTTGAAGTTCTGGGTCGCGTCCAGCATCATCGCAACCACGCCATCGACATTTCGGTCCTTGTGGTCTTTCAATCCTCCGACGTCCAGCCCCAGCTTGCGAGCGAGCGAGGAACGGACATTCTCTGGATCGAGCACTACTCCTTCGATGGCGCTGGATTTGATGGTTTCTTCCGTAAGCACTTTCAGGGTCGCAGTCCACCTTGAAGCAAAGCCATAGCCCTGCATCTTGCCCAGCAACAAGCCCTGGCGCAGCCGGACTTCAGACAGCAAAGGGGCCAGGGTCCTGGAATCCCAGGTAAACCCAGTCCAATCAACACGTTCGTGGATATATAATCTCGCCATATTCTCGCCGCCAATCTGGCCACAACCTTATTACATTCTCGCCATATTCTCGCCATTAATATCGCCATATTCTCGCCACTTATCTCGCCATTGTCAAGTCCCATCCCCATCGGGCGGGTACTTCGCAGTTGAGGCCAAAACCAATAGCGCTTTGACTGGCCAACCCGGCGAGCTTGCTCGCCCAAACGAGAAACGCCTGGGCCTACGTGTGCAGTGGTCGCAAAAAGTCGGCCCAGTTTCCCCCGAGTTATAATCGAGAGATGCCCACCTGCTGAAAATCCTTTCTGTGCGGCATGGGACCAATTTTATGGATTTCAAGCTAGTCAGCGATTACCACCCACGCGGCGACCAGGCCACGGCCATCGAGGCTCTGGTTCGGGGAGTGTTCGACCGCGAACAGCACCAGGTTCTGCTAGGTGTGACCGGGTCGGGCAAGACCTACACCATGGCCAAGGTGATCGAGCAGGCCAACCGGCCGGCGATCGTCATGGCGCATAACAAGACCCTGGCGGCCCAGCTCTATCATGAATTCAAGAGCTTCTTTCCCCACAACGCGGTGGAATATTTCGTCTCTTATTACGACTACTACCAGCCTGAAGCCTACGTTCCGGCGGCCGATCTCTACATCGAAAAAGAGTCAACCATCAATGACGAGCTCGACAAGCTGCGGCTGTCGGCCACCCGATCGCTTTTCGAGCGCCGCGATTGCCTGATCGTTTCCTCTGTAAGTTGTATCTATGGCCTGGGCTCGCCGGAAGCCTACTACGGCATGCTGCTCTTCCTGGAGAAGGGACAGAAGATCAAGCGCGAGGACATCACCCGCAAGCTGGTGGAGATTCTCTACGAGCGCACCGACGGCGACTTCCGGCGTGGCACGTTTCGGGTGCGCGGCGATGTGATCGAAATCTTTCCCACCTACGATGACATGGCATACCGGGTGGAGTTGTGGGGAGACGAAGTTGAATCGCTCTCGCAGATCGATCCCCTGTTCGGAACGGTCAAACAGAAATACGTGCGCCTGCCGATTTATCCCAAGACCCATTACGTGATGAAGCCGGAGACTCGCGACAAGGCGGCGCAGTCCATTCGGGAAGAGCTGCTGTGGTGGGAAGCGGAACTGGAGAAACAGGGACGAGTGGTGGAGGCGCAGCGGGTCCACCAGCGCACCATGTATGACCTGGAGATGATCAAGGCCATGGGCTACTGCCACGGCATCGAAAACTATTCCCGGCATTTTACGGGGAGGCTGCCGGGCGAACCGCCGCCGACTTTGCTCGACTACTTTCCTCGCGACTTCGTGATGTTCATCGACGAGTCGCATCAGACGGTGCCGCAGTTGCACGGCATGTATCACGGCGACCGCTCACGCAAGGAAACGCTGGTGGAATACGGCTTCCGCCTGCCCTCGGCGCTGGACAACCGTCCGCTGACGTTTGAGGAATTCGAACACCGCATGAACCAGATGGTCTACGTTTCCGCCACCCCCGGTCCTTACGAGTTGACTAAATCTGCCGGTGTGGTGGTGGAGCAGATTATCCGTCCCACCGGCTTGGTGGATCCTCCGGTTGAAATTCGCCCGGTCAAGGGACAGATTGACGACTTGCTGCACGAAATTCGCGATCGAGTGTCGCGTGGCGAGCGTGTGCTGGTGACCACGCTGACCAAGCGCATGGCCGAAGACCTGGCCGAGTACTACAGCGAAGTCGGCGTGAAGTGCCGCTACATGCACTCCGAGATTGAGACTCTCGAACGGGTAAAGATTCTGCGCGACCTGCGCAAAGGCGAGTTCGACGTGCTGATTGGCATCAACCTGCTGCGCGAAGGACTCGATCTGCCCGAAGTGTCGCTGGTCGCCATTCTGGATGCCGACAAGGAGGGCTTCCTGCGCTCGAGTGGATCGCTCATCCAGACGATTGGACGCTGCGCCCGCAACCTGAACG
>WNEZ01005731.1_pt1 | contig 10895 bp, 4 predicted proteins | sample 5400521 | NCBI WGS metagenome assembly WNEZ01 (sample SAMN13153339, study PRJNA577476) | soil metagenome | isolation source: 120 cm saprolite under Douglas fir tree site 2 hole 1 replicate 1 | place: USA:California | collected 2015-04-18
TCGCTCTCATCGCCCTGCTCAATGGTGTGATGGGCGGCATTCACAATCATCTCGGCTTTTTTCCGGCGAGCATTGACAGTGTTCTGGGCTTCATCTTTAAGCCAGTGGCGTGGATGATCGGTGTTCCGTGGAAAGATGCCACGGCCGTGGGCAATCTCCTGGGATCGCGAATGGTGATCAACGAGCTTTATGCCTACACGCTGCTTGGCGCACAAAAAGCAACCCTTGATCCGCGGTCATTCACTATTGCCACGTTTGCGTTGTGCGGCTTTGCCAACCTGAGTTCGATTGGCATTCAGATCGGCGGCATTGGCGCGCTGGCTCCGAATAAACGTGATCAACTGGCCAAGCTGGGTTTCCGTGCCATGCTTGCCGGCACCATGGCGAACTTGATGTCCGCTTCAATTGTGGGATTGTTGATGCGCGCCTGATAAATTCCCGCTAGAAATTGCCCACAGACAACCGAAAACGGGCTTTGCCATCTTCATTAAAGGCGACGGCAAATCCCAAAGCGCCCACTGGCGAAGGGAAGAACAGAGCGGTGGCTGTACTTTGATGTGTCTGCCAGCCGGCAAGGCCCAAATCGAGTCGCGCCCCTTCGTGCCAGACCGCAAGATTCACATTCGTAGAAAGGCTCTTTATCGCAGGTCCGCGCAGAATGATTCCTGTTCCAGCGTCAAGAAGCGTGTTGGCATGAAACTCCTGGTAGCGATAGGCATCCAGGTTGCGATCACCGCCAAGCGTAAAGCGGTCAAAGAAGCCCAGAGACTTGCCAAAACTGCTGTCAGCCTGAGCGCGCACAAATCCGGAAACCCGTTTTGCCAGAGGATGGATGCTGGTGACACGGCTGCGCAGGAAAGGATAAGAATGATCGCGCAGGCTGTATCCGGCGCCCGCATCCAGGCGCGTGCCGCGCGTAGGAACGCCCCCGGAATCCTGATTGTTAAATGCTAGCGTAACTTCTGGCTGGTAAAAGACCCCGCTGCGGGAACTCAAACCATCCACTACCACGGGGTTGTTGTAAGCGTCATACCCAATTTGTGCGCCCACGCGCAGCTGTACGAATCGCCAGGTGCCTATGCCGGTATAGAACCACCCGGCTACGCGATCTTGCAGGAATGTCTGCCGCTGGGGCCCCAGGTAGAGGGAGTTGTGCTGGCGATTGACGGTTCCACCAGCAGCGAAAAAATAAGCGCTGCCGTCAAAAGGATGATAGTACTCGCCGTGCAAACCGGGATCACTGCCCACGTTGATTTCGCCCAGAAGCTGCGATTTGTAAGTTGCCACAGGAATAAAAGTGCTTCCAACGTTGAGCGCCGTTCGGCTTCGCTCTCCGGGCGAAATATCAAGCGATAATGTGGGACGGAGCAGGACCACGGAGTTGTGGCGGTCCAGAAACTCCACCCGATAACCTTGAGGCTGGCCGGGCAGGCTTCGCCACTCATAATACGCTCCGGGCAGGCCGCTGGCGGCTACCACGCCCGCCAGAACGTCCTCCAATTTGTCCAGACTAAAAGATTGGAAACCTAGTTTTCGATATAACTCATGCTGAGCGTTCCGCTGCACTCTGGCTTGTGGAGAAAAAACTTCCACCAGTGGACCTTGTTCTCTGGTACTTCGAATCAGTTGGCGGCGATGGGCAGCATAGATTTGCCAGTCAACCTCAGATATCTGATAGATGGCAAGTTCCTGGCCCATACTTTGGGCGGCCGCGTAACCCTGGCGGATGAGTTCTCCAGATCGCTCATAGTCAGAGCCGCGTACGCCTTGTAAGCGAACATGGATCACCGTGTCAGATTTGGCCATACTCTGCCGTTCGTTTTGCAGAACAGCAATGGACGCGGTCTGGCGCAGCACCGTGGTAAGCGATGTGAACTGGTTAGGGGAAAGGCGGGGAGTTTCCAGTGAGATGGCAATCACTTTCTGTGCGCCCATCCGCCGGACCACGTCCACGGGAATATTGTCAGTGATGCCGCCGTCAATCAGTACTTTGCCATCCCAGTTGACTGGCGTAAATATTCCCGGCAGCGCCATGGTGGCCCGCAGGGCTTTGGGCAGGGAACCGTGGTCAAGAACAAAGGATGATCCCGTAACCAGATCAGTGGCCACGCAGCGAAAGGGGGTGGGCAGTTGATCAAAGCTATCCAGATTGGAATACGCTTGCGTGTTGCGGCTGAGCAGTAACGCCAGAGACTGGCCAGAATTGATGCCTACCGGTAACGCGAGTCGCTTGCCAAAACGAAGAGTGAACGTTCCGGACTGGATATTCCACGGCTGCTTTTCCACGATAGGAGCGTCATGGAATTGGTAGTTTGGGCTGAGCAGGTCGTCCCACTTGGCATCGCGGACAATCTCTTCAAGTTCTGACGGGGTAAGACCGGTGGCGTAAAAGCCGCCTATGAGTCCACCCATGCTGGTCCCACCTATGTAGTCAATCGGAATGTGATGGTCTTCAAAGTATTTAAGGACGCCGATTTGGGCCAGACCGAATGCACCGCCGCCGCTGAGTGCAATTCCCACACTGGCCCGGGGCGGTGGTTGGTCCTGAGCGCACACCAGTACCGCATTGATACAGAACGCCAATGCCAGGGCCATCTTATCGAGTTTGATGTGGAAACGCAGAGCTGATTCTCAACGTCTAAGCTGTGTATTCGAGGTAAGACTAAGACATCTCATGGTGGGAGCGCAAAGCCTGCCCCAAAACGGGCTGTGCAATCAGTCTGTTAACGCCAGATTAATTTTGATTCGAAAAGCGCACGTTTTTATATTCACCACGGACTCAATCCCGTTTTACGAAGGCAAGAAAGGATAATTCATAACGACCAGTTGTTGAGAGGTGTAGGATAGCGGGGACTTACCGTGCAATAAAACCAGGATTTGGCCAGTACCGAAAGTGTCACGCTTTTAGTTAGTAGCAACCGTATTCTCAAAAGGTCCCTTCGAGCGTATGATTGGTGGAACTCTCGACTAAGTAGAACAAGTTGTAAGCGAAAGCGAATTTTAAGAAGGCTCTCATACTGTGGGAATGCTGATCTATACGATTTACTTTGTTGCCAGCATAGCGATTTCAGTTCTGCTTACCTGGGCCGTAAGGAACGCTGCCAATCGGCTGAATCTGGCGTTCGCTCCCGTTTCACATCGTCATGTGCACACGCGCCCTATTCCCAGGCTGGGAGGCGTAGCGGTTTTTCTGACCTGCGCGATCGTCGCCACGATTTTCTACGTTGCAGGGAAATTTGGTTTCAGCCAGCCACCCGTTGGGGAAAAGCTGATCAAAATTGTTTTAGCCTCACTGCCAATTTTTGCGGCGGGCGTCTGGGACGATTTGCGCGGCTTGGGTCCAAAAGCCAAACTGCTGGTCCAGATTATTTCTGCCGCAGGTCTCTATTTCGGCGGCTTGAGATTTTTTGCGATGGAATGGCAATTTGCCGGTCCCGTGCTGAGCTCAGCTATCTGCCTGTTGGCGACAATCGCCTGGGTAGTGCTGGTGTGCAATGCAATCAATCTCATTGATGGTCTTGATGGACTCGCCGCCGGCGCAGCCCTCTTTTCCATGGTGACAATTTTCACGGTTGCTTTTGTGGGCGGACGTTATGGTGTGACCATGGGAACCACCATCCTGGCCGGTGCGGTATTGGGGTTCCTGGTCTTTAACATGAATCCTGCATCTATATTTCTGGGTGACAGCGGCAGCTTGTTTGTCGGTTTCATGCTGAGTGCATTTGTGCTGGCTGAAGTCCCCAGGCAGCCTGATACCGTTAACACGTTCTTTGTGCCCTTCATTTCGTTTGCGCTGCCTCTTACAGACACCGTGCTCAGCGTAGTGCGGCGCTTCTTGAGTGGACGCGCCCTGTTTGGCGCTGACCGTGAACATATTCATCACAAGCTGCTGGAATTGGGGCTAACGCAACGCCAGGTGGTATTCGTTCTTTATGGCGCTTCTGCTGTTTGCGCCCTGCTGAGCATGTTTCTGCTGTATGGCTCGCATGTACTTTTGATTCCCGTGATGGCCGCACTCGGGCTTTTCGTATTCTTCAGCGTACGCAGGCTGGGCTACCCCGAGTTCCAGGAGTTCACGCGCGTGGGAAAGCGAGCGCGCCAGCAAAAAAGAATGTTCGCCCGCAATATCGCCGTGCGCAAGGCCGCGGCTCAAATGCTGCATGCCCGGGAGATTGACCAGCTCGTGGAAAGCATGGAGGCCTGCCTCGCCGAGGATTTTGATGGATTTGAAATCCTGCTGGGCGGCGCTTTCATCGGTTATGAACATGATTTGCTGTCCGGCGATGACACGATCCGCCATTTCTGGAATGACGTGCCGGGCGAAAAAATCACCCTGGTGCTTGAAATCAGCACCCCGGCATCCGGAAAAATCGGGCAGCTTTCATTGCACCGTAGGGTTGGCGGAGAACTGCTGATTGATACCGGATTGCTGGCCGGTGAGCTGCGTCGATCGCTGGCCATTGCATTGGAAAAATGCTTTAAAAATGCAGCGCCTTCTTACGTGGTCGTAAGATCGAAGCAGCCGAGCCTGGCGCATACCCAAGCCAGCGGTGACTAGCCGCTACACAAAGTAGACGAAAATCCAGACGTCACGGTTAATACGCTGCGTTGATCGCCAAAATTGTTTGCGTGTTCAACAGAGCTGAGATTTGACCGCTTGTTAACGCGCTGTTATATTCAGGTTGCGGGGTGGAGCAGCCTGGTAGCTCGTTGGGCTCATAACCCAAAGGTCGGTGGTTCAAATCCACCCCCCGCAACCAATAAATCAACCGCTTACAAGCAGGCTTGATTCTCAGCCCTGCCCATTTCCGCAAGAATTTCCCCAAGCTCCGCAGGACTGTCAGGCGTTATCGCCACAGTTCAATTCGCGGTAGTTCCGTCCAACTTCTACAAACGAGCATCAAATCCAATACGCCGAGATACTCCACTTTAATGGGAGGTCAGGCGTCGCACAGGCTTGCCACTTCGGGTGGCAGGCAGACGGGTCGCAGGCGGAATTTTCCGACTATCCTTTGTCTGTCTCGTGCGAAATCTGGCTAAACGTGTGTGCGATCAAGTTGCACGCGTTGGCCTTATTTCACGAGGCACAAAGGTTGACCGATGCGCTACTTATGCGCCCTTTCTGGAGACGTTGTAGCATGACTGGGGCTCGCTCTGCGGAGAATAAGCCTCTCGTGAGCTGTTAGGTGTGTATAGCGCAAAAGTCAGTCAGCTCCACCGGAAGCGGTCGCCACTTCAACACTGGGTGCGGAAATTGGATGAATTGCTGAGATTGGACGAACCCGAGCGTAATCGATGGGTAACGCGCGCAAGAGGCTGTAGATTTCCTCATTGCTGGCGCGCGCAGATGCCGCCTTCTCCAGTTTGGCAATTTGTGTGGCAACAGAACGCGTGAGTTTCCTGGCTTTCACCCGAAAAACGTATTGGAATGGGCTCTCGGAAACCTCAGCGTCTTCATACCAAAGCTGCTCATGCAGCTTTTCTCCCGGACGAATTCCTGTGATCTGGATAGGAATATCAATATCGGGGCGAAGACCGGACATGCGAATCAGGTCGCGCGCGAATTCGACGATCTTGACCGGATCACCCATATCCAGCATGTACACGTCGCCGCTGGAGGCCAGTGTGGCAGCCTGAAGAACAAGTTGCACCGCCTGGGGAATGCTCATGAAATATCTAGTCATCTCTTCGTGCGTGATGGTGACCGGCCCGCCGGCCGCTATCTGGCGAAGGAAAATAGGAACGACGCTGCCTCGGCTGCCAAGAACATTGCCGAAACGAACACAGGCAAACTGAGTTCTTGAACGGAAGCTGGACTGCACTGCGCGATCCTGTACCACGATTTCAGCCGTCCGTTTGGTGGCGCCCATGATGCTTGAGGGTCGGCACGCCTTGTCTGTGGAGATCATGACAAAGCGTTCGCACCCAAATCTCTCCGCCATGTCCGCCAACTGCCGGGTGCCCATTACATTGTTCAAGATGGCTTCACACGGGTTTGCTTCCATCACCGGGACGTGTTTATAGGCGGCCGCATGCAAAACAATATCTGGCGTGTACAAAGCGAACAACTCTTCCAGCATGCTGGAATCCCGGATATCGCCGACGTGAGGAACGATTTCCGTGCAGGTCAGCTTAAGTTCATTCATCAATTCGAAGATCGAGTTTTCGTCCTGATCGAGAAGGATGAGCCTGCTCACGGGCAGCAAAGCAATCTGACGGGAAATTTCCGAACCGATGGACCCACCTGCGCCAGTTACCAGCACGCACCGGCCGTGGAAACATTCAACCACCTCAGGACGCGGGTTGGAAGTCATCTGCCGCAAGCGGCCAATAATCTGCTCGATCTGAAGCGAGTTACTCACACGTACACGGTTGCTTACCAGATCACGAGCTGTCGGCAGGATGCGAACCTGCACCCCAAGTTCAGTGCTGGTGCTCAGGATGTCTTCGGCTGATTGAGCGTTTCCGCCCGTCATCAAGACCAATTCCGCACGATATTCAATGATGGCGCGGGCCAGAGAAGTCATACTGCCCACCACAGGCACGCCGGCAACATTGAGGCCCTGCATGCTCTGATCATCGGTGATGATTCCGACTAACTGGACGTCAGCATACGGTCCGACCAGCCGCACGGCGCCGGCGATGGAAGAATCGTCCGTGATCAGGAGAGCGCGATAGATTGGCTCATTGCCGGGATGTACAGCTTCATGGGTCAAGCGGCGCAATATCCGGCACGAACCAGCCAGCGCGACAAACAAGAAAAGGTCGAGCACGATCACGCTGAACGGAAGCACGGGTAGTGGAAGTCCAAAGCTATGGAAGAGCCGGAAAACCAGAAGACCGAGTGTGACCCATGACGCGCTGGTTGCCAGTTTTAATCCGTCGCCCAGGTGAAAGTGGCGCCAGGTACAGCGATAACCGCCTGAGGCGAAAAGCACGAGCGGCCGGGCCAGAGCAATGATTGCAACCCAACTGAGAAATTGCGGCGCCCATCGCCATGTCTGCAATTCAAAGCGGACCAGGAGTGAGGCAAGGATGGCCACGATCGAAGTGGCTGAATCCAACAATAACTGCACATGAAGGCGGAAAACCCACGCCGGTAGATGACTGAAAATCTGGCCCAAGGCCCTTGCTGATGACCGGAAGTTAAGACTGAACACTGGCGCACATCCCGCTTTTGTTGGAATTTCAGACAGGACGTTCCCTTAACCAATAAATTGGCTTTTGCCCAGGGAATGCCTTGGCTTTGTTTTGTAGCTAATTGGGGGTAAGCGGATTATGTAGCACTAAAGTCCAGAGCACAAGTGGATTTTTGTAAAGTTAGAAGGTTTAATTTAAGACATTTCTTGGAATATCGAAGGCAATGAGTACCCGCTCGCGTTTGGAACGCTGGTCCGCAAGGGACTAAGGCGGCCAGGGGATTCCATTACTTAAGTGAGTGTTTCCTAAGTAAATACCCGATTGCTCCTATCCAGCAGCAAAGCTAGTATTTACGCTACTTTTACAAGTACAAGATGCTCAGGAATATCGTGCAGGAGCACGCTCGTCCGGCGGCAGAGCGGCGGTGTGTCTTTCTGCACCAGAGATTTTGCGTCTGAGTGGCGGGCTTCCCGCTTGCAGTCGATTCAACGTACCTGCCCCGGCGCGATTGAGAAGAGTGGATGATCAAAAGAACGCTTTTAGTTTTCGTAGTTTCCTGCTGTTGTTTCGCGCAAACAAGGCTCAGTACACCGCTGCCTGCTAATAACCAATGCACGGGCTCGGATTGTCAGCGAGGCGAAGCGAGCGGGCCGAGTGCGACAACATCAACGCCGAATTTAACGGGTGCCACACGCGACAACCAGGCCGACAAGGACCGCGCCGATGTGGCGACGCGTGCTGAAGCGCCGCGCATGCCCGGATATGCGAGGACAGAGTTTGAGAAGTTTGTGGACGCGTCGGTTGGCCGCGGGCTTTCTCTGTTCGGACGCCGATTCTTTGCCGAGGTGCCAACGACGTTTTCTCCGGTGGACAGGGTCCCAGTCCGTTCAGATTACGTAGTTGGTCCTGGCGACGAACTGTTGATTCGCGCGTGGGGCAAGATTGATCTGGATGCGAAAGTTGTTGTGGATCGGACAGGACAGATCTACCTGCCGCGGGTGGGAACGATCAACGTTTCAGGACTTCGCTATGAGCAGCTGAATGGCTTTGTGCACGCCGCCATCAGCAAGTTCTTCAGAGATTTCGACGTAAGTGTAAGCATGGGGCAGTTGCGGTCAATCCAGGTATTTGTGCTGGGATACGCGCGCCGTCCCGGGACCTATACCGTAAGTTCGCTGAGCACGTTGATGAATGCGGTGTTTGCATCGGGCGGGCCGGCGGCAAACGGCTCCATGCGGCACGTGCAACTGAAGCGCAACAACACACTGGTGACAGACCTGGACTTGTATGACGTGATCCTGCGGGGAGACAAGTCCGGAGACGCCGCGCTGCAACCAGGTGACGTGATTTACATTCCGCATGTGGGACCGCTGGTGGCGCTGGCCGGAAGCGTGAACGGGCCGGCCATCTACGAGTTGCGGCGAGAGACCACGCTGGAAGAAGCGATAGAGACCGCGGGCGGTCTGGCCACGGTGGCGGAAACAAAGCGGGTTTCACTGGAGCGCATCCACCAGCGCGCCGCACGAGGCTTTGAGGAGTTTGCGCTGGATGCGGAAGGGATGAGGCGGCAGCTTCGCGACGGCGACATTGTCCGCATATTCCCGATCTCTCCCAAGATCAGCAATGCAGTGACGCTACGTGGGAACGTGGCGCAGCCGGGACGCTATGCGTGGCATGAAGGGATGAAGGTGGCCGACCTGATTCCCAATCGCGACGTGCTCATTACGCGGGATTACTGGAACACGCAGAACGTGATTGTGCCGGAAGGCAGGACAGATTCTTTCGCGGCGCGGGCGGCGCACAGGAGCAGCGCAAAAAAAGAACGGCGCGAACAGCAAGAAATGGCCAACGCCGGCAGCGGCGAGGCCACAGCCAACGCCGGGCCGGAAGGCAGCGCGGAAGAGGCGGCCACTGACACGGATTCCGACCAGGACCTGCGCATTGGAATCAAGCACCGGGGATCCGAGGTCAACTGGCAGTATGCGGTGATCGAGCGCATGAATAAGAAAGACCTGACCACGCAGCTCATCCCTTTCAATCTTGGGACAGCGGTCGACGAGCCGTCTTCCGCCGAGAACCAGACGCTTGCAGCCGGCGATGTGGTGACCATCTTCTCCCAGGATGATGTGCCTGTATCCACAGAAAACCGGACCACGTTTGTGCAGATTGAGGGCGAGGTGAAAGCTCCGGGCGTGTATCGGATGGAGCCGGGTGAGACGCTGCGCGATGCGGTGAAGAAGGCAGGCGGGTTGAGCGGCCATGCTTATCTGTATGCGAGCGAGCTGGTGCGCGAGTCCACACGGAAAAGACGGGAGCAGCGACTGGCACAGATGGTGGAGCGGATGCAACGCGACCTGCTGGAATCAGCCACTCCGCAGGGGAGTACGCCAGAGGACCTGGCGCAGGACCGGGAACGGCTGCAACAGCAGCGCGAACTGGTGCAGAGATTGGCACAGGTGAAGCCCACGGGGCGAATCGTGCTGGAACTTAAACCGACCGATGACGCCACCGACCAGGTGCCCGAGATGGCGATCGAGGACGGTGACAGGTTCTTTGTGCCGTCGAAGGACGACACGGTGCAGGTGCTGGGATCTGTCTATAACGAGAATTCATTTCGCTTCCGTCCGGGCAAACACGTGGCGGATTATCTGGGCAACGCAGGCGGAGCGACGCGCGAAGCCGACAAGGGTCGCGTGTTTGTGATCCGCGCGGACGGTACGGTGGTGAGCCGGCAGCAGTCCGGATTGCTGCTGGGAAACCGCTTTGAGAGCATGAAGCTGATGCCGGGCGACAGCATTGTTGTGCCGGTCCATTTCAAAAGCACCACGGTGCTGCGCGAGTTGAAAGACTGGTCACAGGTATTCGGGCAGTTTGCGCTGGGAGCGGCGGCCATCAAGGTGCTACGGCAATGAGTGATACGCAACGTGAGACGCAACCCACGGAAACAACGAGAGGCGAGCGCAAACTCACCTTTGTGATTGATGACGACTCTTGCTTTGAGAACGGGAAAGGAACAGCCGCGGCGGAGTCCGGGAATTTTCTGGAGATCGCCACAGCCCTGGCGCAGAGAAAGTTGTTCATCGCCAAGATCACGGCGGCGGCGGCCGTCGCCGGCGCGGTGGTGGCGCTGATCATACCGAACCGTTACACGGCAAACGTGAAGATCCTGCCACCGCAGCAATCGCAATCGTCGGCGGGCGCGCTGCTGAGTTCTCTGAGCAGCAGCGGGGTTGGAGCACTGGCGTCAGCGGCGGGCAAGGACCTGGGCATCAAGAATCCCAACGATCTTTATGTTGGCATGTTGAAGACGCGGCCGGTGGCGGACGGGATCATCAAGCACTTCGACCTGCAAAAGCTGTATGGCGCCAAGGACATGACAGAGGCGCGCAAGACGCTGGCGGAGTACACCGAGATTGTTTCAGAAAAAGAAGGCTTCATCAGCGTGGCCGTGGAAGACAAACAGAAAGCACGCGCGGCGGAGATGGCCAATGCCTACGTGGAGGAGTTGCGCAACCTGAATCGCGGGCTGGCTCTCACGGAATCATCGCAGCGGCGGCTGTTCTATGAGCAACAGCTCAAGGAGGCCAAGGACGACCTGGGGAATGCGGAGATCGCGCTGAAGCAGGCGCAGCAGAAGAGCGGCATGATCCAACTGGACACGCAGGCCAAAACGATGATCGAAAACGTGGGCAAGCTGCGGGCCGATATTGCGGTGCGCGAGGCGCGGCTACAGGCAGTGCGGTCCTTTGCCACGG
>WNEZ01007575.1_pt1 | contig 10895 bp, 11 predicted proteins | sample 5400521 | NCBI WGS metagenome assembly WNEZ01 (sample SAMN13153339, study PRJNA577476) | soil metagenome | isolation source: 120 cm saprolite under Douglas fir tree site 2 hole 1 replicate 1 | place: USA:California | collected 2015-04-18
ACGGAGGGTCAAGCAGCGCCGGGTCCCGCGCGCGCCGCTCCCGCACCTTGGCCCAGCGGAGGAAGACGTAGAAGGCGCCGGTCGCGGCGACGAAGAGGCCGGGGAAGCCCTCGAGCAGGCCGCCGCGCATGAAGTATGCGCGCACGAAGCGCCACGCCGGCTCGCCGACCAGGCGCCAGGAGCCGATCGCGCGCGGCAGACCGGGCTGCTCGGCGGCCACCGCGGTGAGCTTGTTCACGCTGCGCAGGTGGTCCGAGATGTCGGTGTAGCTGTGGTGGAGGAGCGGGCGGCGGAGCCACACCACGCGGCCCCTGACCTCGGCCCGCTCGTGCGGATCCATCCCCCCCCAGCGCGTCGCCGCGCGCCGCACCAGGCGGACGACGCGGCGCGGGTACCAGTCGCCCCGATACCACAAGCGGCCGAGGTAGCAGACCAGGCGCGGGATCGCGAAGCCCGCCACTCCCGCGGGCACGTGCGGCAGCTCGCCGCGGATCTCGTCCACCAGCTCGGGCGAGACGCGCTCGTCGGCGTCGAGGTTCAGCACCCATTCACCGCGCGCGGCATCGAGCGCGAACTGCTTCTGGGCGCGGTAGCCCGGCCAGGGGTTGATCAGCACGCGCTCCGTGAAGCGGCGGGCGAGCGCGACCGTGCGGTCGTGCGAGCCGCCGTCCACGACCACGATCTCGTCGCACCAGGCGACGCTCTCGAGGCAGGGCCCCATGTGCGCCTCCTCGTCCTGGCAGACGATGGTGCAGGTGACGCGCGGGCACGGGTCGGGCGGCGCCGGCGGGCGGCCGCGGTCCTTGCGTGCCGCACGGCGCGCGACCAGCGCCGCCCACGTCCGCCGCTCGGTACGCGCGCTCTCCCCGCCGAGGTAGGCGGCGAGGAAGCGCGCCCGGTCGGTAGCACTCGCCCGCCGCCCGAGCGTGCGCGCGAGCTGGACCAGATTCTTCACGCGCCGGCGTCGCCCCACGCGGCCGAGCGCGCGCACGCGCTCCAGGTCGAGGAGGACGCAGCGCGGGGCCTCGGGCGGCCCCTGGATCAGCACGTTCACGTCCTTCAGGTCGTTGTGGTAGAGGCCGGCCGCGTGCAGGCGACGGAAGAGGTCGCCGAGCGCGCGCGCGAGCGCGCGGCGGGCGACCCGCCGCCGCCGCGGCTCCGCATCCGCCAGGATCGCCTGCCAGCGCACGTCGGCGGTGACCGCGCCGGCCACCTCGCGCGTGATGAAGAAGCTGCGGCTCACCAGCCCTGCCCGCCGGAACTCGACCGCGGCGACCACCTCGGGGGTGGCGAAGCCGTGCGCGGCGAGCGCCCGCGCGCCCCGCCACGCGCCGAGGGCCGGCGACGCCCGCCAGAGGCTCGCTAGCGCGACCCGCCACGTGAAGACGGCGTAGCGCTTCACCCAGAGGACGCCCGCGGGTGTCAGCGCGCGGCCGACGACGACCTTGCGCTGGAGCTTCACGATGCGGCAGTCGGGACGCATGAGCAGGTGCTCCGGATCGCCGTCGGCGGCGATCGCCCGCTCGAGGTCGACGCCGGGGGCGACCCAGGCACGGAGCGAGCCACGGCGGAGGTGGGTGGGCTCGCTCCCGCGCGCGCCCTCAGGCGCCACGGGCCACCTCGGCTAGCAGCGCCTCCAGGCGGTCCAGGTGATCGTGCCACGGGAATTCCTCGGCGCGCGCGCGGGCGGCGCGGGCGAGCGCGTCGTGCGCGGGGCCCAGCGCGTGCGCCAGGGCGCGGCCGAGCGCGTCCAGATCCTCGGGATCGTCGACCACCAGGGCAGCCAGCGGACCGCCCAGGAGCTCGGCCGCGCCGGTGCGGCGCGTGGTGACCACGGGCACGCCCGCGGCGCAGGCTTCGAGGACGACGTTGCCGAAGGCCTCCTGGCGCGAGGGCAGGCAGGCGACGTCGGCCGCGGCGAGGACCGCCTCCACGTCCGGGCGCGGGCCGGTCACGCGCACGCGTCCGCCGAGCGCGGCCGCCTCGCGCCGGTAGCGCGCCAGGCGCTCGTCGTCGCCGACCACGACCAGCGCCGTGTCCGGCGGCGGCGCTTCGCGCCAGAGCCGGAGCAGGAGGTCGAACCCCTTGCGCGCGAAGCCGCTGCCCACGGCGGCGCACATCCGGGTACCGTCCGCCAGGCCGAGGGCCCGGCGCGCCGCCGCACCGAGGGTCGTCCGGTGCGCGGGATGGAAGCGCGCCAGGTCCACGCCGTTGTAGAGCACGCTGATCCGCTCGCGCGGCACGCCGTAGTCGGCGGCGACCTCGTCGCCCACGCGCCCCGAGACCGCGAGCACGCGCCGGTAGGCGCCCGGGGCGAGGGCCTGCGCTTCGAGCCGCAGGATGGCGCGGTGGTACGGCCCGCGCCAACGACGACGGAGGTTCGCGGCCTCCATGCGCGCCAGGTAGCTCCGGTGCGTCCCCCCGCCCACGCGCACCACGCCCTGGCGCGGCGTGCGTCCGAAGCCGACCACCACGTCCCAGCGCTCGCGCGCCACCAGCCGCGGCGCCAGGGCCGCGAAGGAGAGGAGGCGGGCGAGCCGTCCGGCGCGCACGACCGGCACCCGCCGGACGACGACGCCCGGCGGCGGCGCGTCGCCGCGCGCCGCGAAGACGTGCACCTCGTGCCCGCGCGCCGCGAGCCCGGCCGCCATGCGGCGGAGGTCCGTCTCGGTCCCCCCGCCCGAGAGCCGGCGGTGCATGAAGGCGATGCGCACCCCGCCCTCACTCCCTCCCGCGCAGCGCCAGCCAGAACGCGCGTAGCTGGTAGGCGAGCTTGCGCGGGTGGAGCGCGCGCGCCTGACGCAGCGCCGCGCGCGCGCCGCGCGCGTCGCCGGCCTCGAGCCGCGCCGTCGCCAGGCGCGCGTAGCGGCGCGCCTGGCGGCGCACGAAGGCCGCGCGCCCGAGCAGCCGGAGCGCCTCCGGATGCTCGCGCGCCAGCTTCTCGCCGAGGCGGATCGCCTCCTCGCGGACCCGCTCCCGGTTGCGGGCCACCCCGGCCGGGTGGCGCCGGTAGGCGAAGGCGGGCACGTCGAGGAAGACGGCGCGGAAGCGGAGCGTGACGCGCAGCACGAGGTCCAGGTCGTCGAGGATGGTGAAGCTCGGATCGAGCGGCCCGGTCGCCTCGAGCGCGCGCCGGGTGAAGCACATGCCCTGGAGCTGCCCCAGGTTCCAGCGGAACACCTCGGCGACGCCGATCGGGCGCGCCGCGAGCGCGCCCGCCACGCCCGGCTCGATCCACGGCTCCTCTCTCCCGCCCACATCGTCCTCGGGTGGCAGCATGCGCCCGTTCTGGATCACCAGGTCGACGTCCGGGTGCGCCGCGAAGAAGGCGAGCGGCACCGCGAGCCGGCCGGGGAGCGCCCGGTCGTCCGAGTCGTGGAAGGCGATGTACGGCGCGCGCGCCGCCGCGACGCCGGCGTTGCGGGCCGCGGCGATCCCCGCGTGCGGGCGGTGGAGCGCGCGCACGCGCGGGTCGCCCAGTCGCGCGAGCAGCTCGGCCGTGCCGTCGCTCGAGCCGTCGTCCACCACCACGACCTCGAGATCCACGTCCCGCTCGGCGAGCAGGCTGGCCACGCTCTCGCCCAGCACGTGCGCGCGGTTGTAGGTGGGCACGACGACCGAGACGCGCGGGCTCATCCGGCGGCCACCGCGTCGTCGAAGGCCGCGAACATGCCGGCCGCGAAGCCCGCGAGCGAGAAGCGCGTCAGGAGGCGCTCGCGCGCCGCCGCACCCATGCGCGCCCGCCGTGCGGAGTCTGCGAGCAGGGTGACGATGGCCGCCGCCAGCGCGGGCGCGTCGTCGGGCGGCACGAGGAGGCCGCTCACGCCGTCCTCGAGCATCTCGGGGATGCCCCCCACCGCGCTCGCCACGATCGGGCGCGCGAGTGCCATGCCCTCGAGGAGGGCCAGCGGGAAGGGATCGCGCAGCGCCGGGTGCGCGAGCACGTCGAGACGCTCGACCAGCGGGAACGGGTTGGCCAGGAAGCCGGTGACGGCGACGGCGTCCGCGAGACCGAGGGCGGCGATGCGGTCGCGGACGCTCGCCTCGTAGGCCGGATCGCGGAAGGCCCCCACCAGGAGCGCCCGCGCGCCGGGCACCGCCGCGCGCACGCGGGCCATCGCCTCGACCAGGACGGCCGGGTTCTTCCGCGCATCCAGGTTTCCCACCATACCGACGCACGGACCGTTTCCCAGCGGCACGCCCCCCGGCACGGGCGCCGCCGCGGCGTGCGCGATGCGCTCCACGTCCATGCCGTTGTAGACGACGCGAGCCCGCGTCCCCGGCGCGAAGTCGCCGAGCGCCCGGCGCGCGAGCGCCAGCGAGTCGGCCGAAGGCGCAACCACGTGCCGCGCCCGGCCGAGGAGGTGCTTGCGGTAGGCGGCCCCGTCGCCGTAGCTCGAGTAGACGTGGACCACCTGCGGCACGCGCGCCAGCCGCCCGGCCAGCAGGCAGTAGGGGAAGCTCGACAGCGTGCAGGCGTAGAGCACGTCGGCGCCGCGCGCCAGGCGAGCCAGGCGTAGCACCGACAGCGGCAGCGCGAGCCGCGCGGGCCACGCGCGCCAGCGCCGCAGCGCCGGCAGGTAGGACACGCGCTCGGCCGCCAGTCCCTCCGCCGCCACCTGCGGGTTCGGCCCCGCGAGCGCAAAGCGCAGCTCCCAGCCGTGGCGCGGCGCCGCGTCGTCGAGCACCTTCAAGGCGCGCAGCATGCCGGCGTGATCCGGGTGCCCGAGGGTGACGAGCGCACGCCTCATCGCGCCGCCTCGGGGTCGAAGGGCCCGCCGCTGCGCATGAGCGCGCGGAAGCCGGCGCGCGCCGCCGCCGCCTCGGGGATGCGGTCGATGGCGCAGCGGCGCGCCACGGTCTTCGCGACCAGCCAGCGCGCCAGGCGCCGGCGCGCGCGGCGCGAGAGGCCGCGCGCCGCCGCGTAGGCCGCGAGCACGCGCGCGCGGTCGGTCACGGTCACGTCCGGCACCACGAAGCGGCCGAGCTGCACCAGGTTCCGGCGCGCCGCGAGCCGCACCAGGAGCCGGCTCCGCCGCGTGCGGTCGTTGTCGAGGAAGACGAAGCGTTCGCCGACGACGCGCAGGTTGGGGGGCACCAGATCGCCGTGCACGAAGCCCGCGCGATGCAGGCGCGCCACCTCGGCGCCGAGACGGCCGAGGAGGGCGCGCTTCTCGGAATGCCGCGAGCAGCGGGCGACGGCCGCGAGCAGGTCCTCGCCACCCACGTCACGGGTGACGAGGAGCCCGGCCCCGGCGCGCCGCGCGACGGCGACCACCGCCGGCGCGCAGAAGCCCGCGGCACGGAGCGCCTGTCCCATGCGCAGCGCCTGCGTGGCGCGCCATCCCCCGGGCGCCGGATAGGTCTTCACGAAGAGCGTGCCGCCGGGTCCGGGTAGCGGGAGCGTGCACGCATGCCGCGACGCCCGGCCTCCACCTCCCGCGGCGGCCGCGAGACAGCGTTCGGGATCGACCGCCGCGCTCGCGTCGACCCAGCCGCGCCATCCCGCCGCGCGCCAGGGCACGAGCGACGTGCTCACTGCAGCACCATCGCCGCCCGTGCCACCACGGCGTCGCTCGCGATCTCGCGCATGCACACGCGCTCGATGGGGCAGTCACGGAGGAAGCACGGCGCGCACGGCGCGCGGCCGACGACCGCCAGGCGCTCGGAGCCGAACGGCGTCGAGCGCTCCGGGCTGGTGGCGCCCCACAGCGACACCGCCGGCGTGCCGACCGCGGCCGCCAGGTGCAGCGCGCCCGAGTCCGGACCGAAGGCGAGCCGCGCGCGGGCCAGGATGGCGAGGAGCTGGCGGAGCGTGGTGCGGCCCACCAGGTCACGTACACCGGCGTCGGTGGCGCGCAGCACTTCGAGCGCGAAGGGCGCGTCGGGTGCCGCGCCGAGGAGCACCGCGCTCGCGCCGTGCCGCGCGCGCAGCTCGCGCAGCACCGTGGCGGTGCGCTCCGGAAACCAGCGCCGGCTCGGGCACGAGGAGCCGACGCAGGCGGCCACCAGCGGCCCGGAGAGGCCCGCGGTGAGCGCCTCCGCCTCGCGGGCCTCCGCCGGCGTCGGGGCGAGGCCGAAGTCGACCGGCGCGGGCGGGAGGCCGAGCGCGTCGGCGAAGGCGAGGAACTGTGCGAGCTTCGCCCGCTCGATGCCCTGCGGCGGCAGCCGTCGCGTGGCGAGAAGCCAGCTCCCCTCGCGCCCGTCGCCGCGCGCGAAGCCGATGCGCTCGCCCGCGCCCGAGGCGCGCGCGATGAGCGCGCTCTTCGCGCCGCGCCCGAGATCGAGGGCCACTTCGTAGCGCTCGGCGCGCACCTCCCGCACCAGGGGACCGAGGGCCCGGACGCCGCGCGGACGCGCGAACACGTGCGCCCGGTCGAGCCACGGATGGCTGGCGAGCAGCGGGGCGGACGGCGGCTCCACCACCCAGCCGAGCCAGGCGCCGGGGTGCGCGCGCCGGATGCGCCCGAGGAGCGGCAGCGCGCGCACCACGTCGCCCAGCGCGCCGGGGAGCACGATCAGCAGGCGCACGCGTCCCCCGGGGCGAGGCGCGCGTCCTCGCCCGCGTAGGCGTCGCGGAAGGCGCGGCGCTCCCCGGCACCGGCGAGCGTGCCGTCCGGATCCAGCTTGGCGAGCGAGCGCACCAGGCGGCGCAGGTTCCGCCGCCGCGCGCGCGCGCCGAGCGGGGCGGGGCCGAGCCAGGCGCGGTCGAAGTCGAGGAGCGCGATGCGCACTCCCTCGGGGCCGGGATGAACGAGGATGTTGCGCAGGTTCAGATCGGCATGGAACACGCCCGCCTTGTGCAGCGCAGCGACGGCTCGCCCGGCGGCGGCCGCGAGCCCTTGCCGCGCCGCACGATCGGGCGCGCCGCGTAGCGCCTCGAGGAGCGTCGTCGCCTGCGGCACCTCGGCGGTCACCAGCGCGCCGCGGTACGCGAGCCGGCCCTCGACGCGCGCGGCCAGCACCTCGGCGGCGGCTACACCCCGGCGCCGCGCCTCGACCGTCAGCACCAGCTCGCGCAGCGGCCGCGGGCGGAGCCCGAGGTAGGTCTCGCGCACCAGGTGGGCCACCAGACCGCCGCGGCGGCAGATGCGCACCACGACCGGCGCGCCGTCGCCCGGGCGCACGCGGTAGGCGGGTCCGCGCCCCGACGCGATGGTCTCCGCCCCCGGAGGTAGCGCCAGCCGCGGCGCGAGCAGCCACGGCCCGAGCGCCGGCACCAGGTCCCGCCGGATCGCGGCGCGCACCGCGCCCGCGCGGAGCAGGGTGTACGACGCGGGCATCCTCACCGCGGCCGTGCTGCCTCCTCGCGGCGCATCTCCCAGAGCTTGGCGTAGGCCACCAGCGCGCGGTAGCCGCCGAACACGGCGAGCGTCCAGCGCCCCCGGAACTCCGCCAGCGCGCCGCGTGCCAGGAGCGCCCGGCCCGCGGCCACCAGCGGCGGGACGACGAGGTGCAGCAGGCGCGGGCGCACGCGGCTCGCGTGCAGCAACGCCGCGAGCGCCGTCGCCTGCCCGTCGAGCTCGTCGACCGCGGCGGCGAGCGTCGGGGCACCGTCCGTGAGCAGCCGCTCCGCGAGCCGGGGCGCCCGGCCGCCGTCCGTGGCCAGCTCGGGCGTCAGGCCGGCGCGCAGGCGGAGCCGCGCGCCGGCGCGGCGCGCCAGGCGCACGGGCGCGCCGCGCAGGCGGATCGTCGTCCCGAACGCCGTCACCTCCTGGGCGATGCGATAGGCCGGCGCGGCCGCCGCCTCCACGGCGTCGGCGACCGCCACCGCGAGCGGCGAGCGCACGGTCTCGTGCTCCTCGAGGAGGAGGACCCACGGGGTCGAGGCCGCAGCCGGGTCCGCGCCGCGGAGCACGTCGCTCGGGAGCGGCTCCGTGTCCAGGCGGCCGCTCGGATCGAGCACGATCCGCTCGCCCGCCCAGGCGACGCTGTCGAGGGCGCGCGCCAGGCGGGCGCCGCCCCGGCTCGCGAGCACGACCGCCGCCACATCCTTCAGCGCGGCCGTCATCGCGCGGCGGCTTCGCCCGCCGCTCTGCCGAGCGCCGCGCGCGCCGCGGCGAGTACGGTCTCCGGCGCGACGAGCCGCATGCAGTCCTCGGTGCCGCGCGGGCAGCACCGGCCCCCGTGTCGCGCGCACGGGCGGCAGGCGAGATCGGCCTCCACCACGACCGCGCGCGGTCCCCACGGCCCGTAGCCGAGCGCGGGGGTGGTGGCGCAGAACACCGCGATCACCGGCACGCCGCGCGCGCAGGCGATGTGCATGGGCGCGCTGTCGTTGGCGACGAGGAGCGCCATGCGGTCGACCACCGCCACCATGGTCGCGAGATCCGTGCGCCCCGCGAGCACCGTGGCGCCGCCGCCGGCGCGACGGTCGATCTCCCGCGCGAGAGCCGCCTCGCCGGGCGCGCCGAGGAGCACGCAGCGCGCTCCGTCGGCCGCGAGCGCGGCGATCACGGCCGCGAACCCCTCCGCCGTCCAGCGCTTGGTCGCCCACACCGAGCCGGGCGCGACGCCGACCAGCGGACCGGGGCCGGGCGGCAGCAGCTCCGCGGCGCGGCGCGCCGCCTCGGGCGCCACCGGCACGTGGAGCGCCGGCGCCTCCCCGGCGCCGTCTCCGAAGGGCGCCAGCAGGGCCAGGTTCCGCTCCACGTCGTGGCGCCGCCGGTCGCGCGGCACGCGCTCGTGGAAGAGGCGCGCGCCGCGGCTCTCGCGGAAGCCGACACGCCGCGGGATGCCCGCGGCGGCGAGCACGAGCGCCGTGCGCAGCGAGCGGTGCGGCGAGACCGCGACCTCGAAGCGCTCGGCGCGGAGCCGGCGCGCCGTCCTGAGCCAGCCGAGCGCGCCGCGGTCGGCGCCCCGCTTGTCGTCCACCAGCACCTGATCGACGTCCGGGTGCCCGGCGACCAGGGGCACGGCGTCGGGGCGCACGAGGAGCGCCAGGCGGCGGGGCGCGAGCCGCCGGCGCAGCGCGGAGACGAGCGGCGTGGTCAGGACGACGTCGCCGAGGAAGCTCGTCTGCACCACCAGCAGCGCGGGCCCGCGGGCATCACGCGAGGTGGCGGGCTTCATCGATCAGCATGATCGGGATGTCGTCCTTGATCGGGTACTCGAGCTTGCAGCTCGCGCACACGAGCCCGTCCCCCGACGGGGTGAGCGTGACCTCGCCCTTGCACTGCGGGCAGGCGAGGATCTCGAGCAACTCCTTGCTGATGGCCATGGACGCCTCTCCTCCCGCTCCCCCGTAGCGTCAATCGCGCCGCAGGTCCAACGGGCGGGCCGGTGCGCGTCGAAGGGCGCTCGCGGAGAACCGGCTCCGGCCTCAGCGAATCCGCCGCCGGGCGCCGACGGCCACCAGCACGAGCCCGAGCGCCACCGCGCCGACGGCGACCATGAAGAGGACGTAGACGGCGAGGTTGGCGAGCGGACCGGCGGGCGTGAGCCCTCGGTTGCCGGTCGCGGCCCCGAGCGCCGCGGCGACGACGTTCCCGTAGGCCGTGACCACCAGCGACCACGCGAGCCAGCGCTGTGCCCCGACCCCCAGGGTGAGTCGTTCGCCGACACCCGCGACCGCCAGGAGGACGAGCCCGTTCAGCACGCCTTCGAGGTGCGCAGGGCGTAGGGGAACCCCGCGAGGAGCCCGAGCAGGATCACGATCGCGCCATGGAACGTCATCCGGCGAGCGCGCGCCGCGTCCATCGCTTCACTCCTCTCCGAAGAAGCGGCGCCGGACCGCGTCGTCCGCCGGCAGCCCGGGGCCACTGAAGAAATGGTCGGGCATGCGCGTTTCGTCGCCGGCGATGAGCGGCAGGGCGCGTGCGCGGCGCTCGTCCGCCTCGGGCCCGATCTCCATCAGGAGATCCGTCCACCACGTCTCCACTGCGTGGATCACCCGGTAGTGGTCGTCGTGCGCCGCCGCATACGCCTCCCCGGCGGTGGACCAGTCGTCGTGGGCGAGGAGCGCGTCGCGCAACGCGCGCACGTCGCGGAGCGTGAGCGACATGCCCTGGCCCCACGTCGGGTCGCTGGTCGCGGCGGCGTCGCCGACGAGGGCCACGCCGCGGCGATGGGGATGCTCGACCCAGCTGTCCGCGCCGTCGAACGTCGCGAGCGGCCCGGCCGGGGTCGCCCCGGCGTAGTGCGCCGCATCGATCCCGGCAGCGACGGACTCCGTCACGAACCGGTCCACGTCGAAGGCGGGCCCGCGGGGGAGACCGGCGTGCTTGTGGAAGCCCACGTAGGCCCGCACGCGGCCCCTCCCCTGCGGGAAGAGGAGCGAGATGCGTCCCGCGCCCGGATCGAAGGCGGTGCTGGCCGCGTCGTCCGGCGTGCCGACGTCGTCCATCAGGACACCCGAGAAGAGCAGCCGCTCCGGGTCGCGGCGGACGTCGAACCCCGCCCACTTCCGCACCCTCGAGCCGCGACCGTCGGCGCCCACCACGAGCCGTGCGCGCAGCTCCTCGGAGCGCCCCTCCGCCTCGACCACGACCGTGGGCGACGCACCCGGCGCGACCAGGCGCACCGTCGCGCCGCGGCGCACGTCGGCGCCCGCGCGCGCCGCCGCCACGAGCAGCGTCTCCTGCATGGCGGGATGGTAGAACGCGAGCAGCGGCACGGCCTGCGGGGTGGTCGCGACGTAGTCGCGGCGCATGATCTGCATCCCGCCCAGGTAGAGATCGTTCCAGCGCAGCTCGTGCCCGCAGCCGTGGCGCAGGAGGTCGCCGAGGCCGAGCGCCTCCGCCTCGGCGACGCCCCAGGACACCAGGAGCTCGCCACGCACGCGATCCCGGAACTGCCGCTCGCGCTCGACGACGAGGACGCGCGCGCCGTGCTCCGCCATCGCGCGCGCGAGCGCCGTGCCACCGAGACCTCCACCGACCGTAATGAGGTCGTAG
>WNEZ01005734.1_pt1 | contig 10894 bp, 6 predicted proteins | sample 5400521 | NCBI WGS metagenome assembly WNEZ01 (sample SAMN13153339, study PRJNA577476) | soil metagenome | isolation source: 120 cm saprolite under Douglas fir tree site 2 hole 1 replicate 1 | place: USA:California | collected 2015-04-18
ATCCCCAGCAGATGGCACTTGTGATCATCATCAACAGCGCAATACTCAAACTATGCGGTGTGAACATCGTTTCTCCTTAGAACAGCTTGTTGTTGTGCGGAACGACCGACACTGCAAAACACCACTTACCAGAAAGTCCAAGAAATGCTGCCGAGCTAATACTTTCCTGGCGTGGGTGCTTTCAGCAAGTCCACAAACATCTGGTAAAACTTCTCCGCATTCAAATCCACTTGTATTTCGACAGGCTGGACATCCAGCTTCGGCTTGTCCCGATCCGTCCAGGTCAGGATGTTGCCATAGTTGGCGCCGCGGCCGAGATCAATATCCATAAATCGTGTTTCTTTTTTCGTGATGAGGCTGGGATCGAGCCAGGCCGCCGCAGCCAGTTCGTCCCACAGATAGTTGTATTCGCCCCACAAGCGGGCATACTTGGCGACGTAGCGGGCCGCGGGTGAATCGCCGGCTTTGATCCTGTCGATCAGGGCCTGCGTCATTCTCGTTTTCACCGACACATCCACCGTGGTGCAGACCATCTTCTTCCAATGGGCCCGCAGCACGATGCGGGCCGCTTCCGGATCGAACCAGAGGTTGAATTCGTGCCGGGGCGTGTTGAGGAACTCGGGATCGGTGGTTTGCGGATTCAGGCTGGCGCCCATGAACACAAGTTCCTTGGCTAGCTGCGAAAATTCGGGATCGATGGAGATAGCGAGAGCCAGGTTGGTCATCGGGCCGCCCGCATAGATGGTCACTTCGTGGGGAAACTTCCGGACCATGCGAATCAGGAAGTGGGCAGCGTCCTCATCGACTGGTTTGGTGGTGGGCTTTCCTTCCGGCATTTCCCCCAACTGATCGGGAGGGTGATAAAACCGTGGAGTCCAGGCGCCCAGCCAGGTTACAGAACCATACCGTTGCTGCCAGAGTTCGGTATCTTCTTTTGTTCGCACCAGCGGATACTCCGCTCCCGGCACCACCGGAATGTCGGTTCGTCCGATGAGTTCGAGCATGCGCAGGGTGTGGGCCACCTCGGACTTGAGCCATGCGTCTCCCGTCACTACGGTGACGCCCAGGACTTCGGTTTGCGGAGATTGGATCAGGAGAACGATGGATTGTTGGTCCGTGCCGCCGGGCCCGGCTGCGTCCTGATCAATGATGATCTTGCGCTTCTGTTGACTCCAAGATGTGAGGCACGTCGTGAGTATTGCCGCCATGAAACAGGCTCGACCTAATTTCATCTGTCACCTCAGAAGGTTAGTCAGCGTCCAAGACCGCCGGACTTCGTCCGGCTGGGGGTGAGGGCACCCGCCCCTACGTGGGCGTTTTATCATTCCGCGTTAGTGCTTGCCCGCTAAACGTCCGATCAGCAGGTCGAAGAACCGTGCCGAATCCACGTCCAAGGCCACTTTGGCGTTAGGCACAAATTTGTCGCGCAGGACCGGAGATGTTCTGGTGCCAGCCAGAGTGGGCGCGGATCCGCGAATCGGCATGTTCATATTCGCCTGTTTTTCCGACCCCGGTTTGCGTTTCAAGTCGCCGGCAAGCGGGCTATAGCCGAGGGTTTCGCCGGCGGTCAGTTCGCCCGTGGTTTCAACATCAACGTAGTAGTCCCTCAAGGTGAGGAGTGTTGGATCGAGAAATCCGGCCACCGCCAGCGAGTCATGCATGTTGGGTCCAACCAGAAACCCCCGTTCACGATTGTGGTTGATGGCGTTGCGCCCGATTTTCGCCGCCGCCTGGCTAACCGGATTCTGCGCGGCTTCGAGCACGCGCACATGTTCCTCGGTGAGAGACGTCTTGCGGGTGGCGTCAAGGCCGACCATCGTAATGGGAATCCCCGATTGAAACACGATGCGGGCCGCTTCCGGATCCACGTAAACGTTGAACTCAGCCGCGGGCGTGATGTTTCCTCCCGACAGCGATCCGCCCATCATGACGATGCCCTTCACCATGGCTGCGAGTTCAGAATCGATATTGAGTGCTGTCGCGATATTGGTCAGGGGGCCGACCGGGATCAACGTCACCTCGCCGGGATACTTGCGGACGATCTGTCGAATGAGTTCCGCTGCGGGCTCAGCGACAGGTTTGATTTTCGGTTCTGGAAAGACTGCTCCTCCCAGTCCATTCTCGCCATGGGCGTAGGCCGCGGTTACCAAACGGCGCAGGAGCGGTCCCTTGGCGCCTGCGGCCACAGGAATATCGGTGCGGCCGGCGATTTCCACCATGCGCAAGGCGTTGGGCAGGGTCAATTCCAGCGGCACATTTCCGGCGACCGCGGTGATGGCTTCGATCTTCAACTCCGGCGAGCGCATGGCCAGCAGCAGCGCCAGAGCGTCGTCTACGCCGGGGTCAGTGTCGATGATGACGCGGAAAGGGGTAGCAGGAGCGGTCGGGCTCTGACCCGATGCGAGCGCTTCGCGAGCGAAAGCGCTGGCTGCCAGGGTGGTGGCGGACGCGGCCACAAACTGACGCCGTGTGATTCCAGAAGATTGCTTTAATTCCATGCGGTTCTGTCCTTGAGTAGCGCCGAGGGCGTCTCGCCCTCGGCCGCGCTACGGTTTAGTCTGCGGCGGTTGTGTCATCAATTTGATGTAGAGATCGTACAGCTTCTTCGTGTCGACATCGAACTGCACGGTTGCCTTGCGTTCGTAGGGAGGAAGGTCGGTCCCTGGTTGCCAAAACAGCGTTTCGCCGTAGCTCGGCCCGTGGTCGACGTCGATATCCACGTAGAGTTCTTTCTGTCCGGTGATGATCGAGGGGTCAATCAGGGCGGCAGCGGACAGTTCGTCCCACATAAAGCTTTCCACAGAATATTCAGTAAGGTAGCGCGCCACCGGCGTATCCGCTTTGGCGATGGCGGCCTTGAGTTCCGGATTCACCGTGGTCTTGACCGAAATGTCGATGGGCGTGATGGTGATTTTCTTCCACGGGGCGCGCATGGCGATGCGCACGGCTTCGGGATCGAACCACCAGTTGAACTCGCGGCGGCCATCAATGCCGTTGATCCCGCCATTGTTGGCGTACATGCCGCTGCCCATCAGGACGAGTTCCTTCGCCAGCGTTGCCACCTCCGGATCCAGACGCAGCGCGAGCGCGATGTTGGTCAGAGGGCCGCCGGCCCACACCACAACTTCGCCGGGATACTGGTGCACCATGCGTACGATAAAGTGCGCCGCGGTTTCGTCCAGGGGCTTGGTGTGGGGCGTGCCTTCGACCAGAGGGGGAACGACGTCGGGATCGTGGTACCCGGCGCGGAAGGCGGGTGGAGTGTTCCCGGGGCGCTTGGAGAAATCGCTCCAGCAGCCTTTGTATCGGAACTTGCCGTAGAGTGCTTCCCAGCGCTCAGTTTCTTCTTTGGAATTGAGCAGGGGAAACTCGGCGCCCTGGACGACGGGAACATCAGTGCGGCCGGCGATTTCCAGCAGCCGCAAGGTGCGCTGGGTTTCTTCTTTCACCCACTGATCGCCGCTGACGGTAGTGATGCCCAACACATCGAACCTGTCCGATTGCAGAAAAATCAGGATAGACTGCATATCCGTTGTGGCCGGTCCACGCGCGTCCTGATCGACGATGACTTTGATTTTCTGTGCCTGCAGCGGGGTGGCGCTGGCCAGCCCTACAAGAGCGGTGAGCAGAATAACGAAGCTTCGTGGCTTCATTACGAAGTTTCCCCCTGGGTTCTTTGATCCGCCTCGCAGGATTTGTTGGAAGACTGGCCGGATTTTCCAATGACCCGCTCTGGAAGGACTTCGCATTGTAATGCCTGATCGCGGGCCGTGCCAGCCTTCACTTGCCGGCTGATTGCGGTGCATCGTTCCGGCGACTAGAATTGAGGTCACTCTTTGCACTGCTCACATGGGCCTTTTCCGCGTGATTGCGCACCCAGCCCGACGTCTCGGCACTCTTCCTACCGCTCTCGTTGCGATGATCGTCCTCGTAATCCCATTTCTGGTTCAAGGACAGTCATTCCAGGAAAAATCTGACGGCGCCGTCGGGACAGATACGTTGCAAGGGACGGTCCAGGATTCGCGGGGCCGTCCGATTGCCGGCGCCACTGTTTACGTCCAGTTGAAGGGCGAAACGGAGACTCGGACTACGCTCACGGACTCTGCCGGAAACTATCGCTTCCCGGCACTTCGCGAAGGAGTTTATGTGCTCCGCGCGGAAATGGCCGGATACGCCGGCGCAACTCACGACCCGATTGTCCTGCGGCAGAAAGACGCGAAAAGCATCGATCTGACTCTCAGTTCCGCCAACGGAGCCGCAGCGCAGAGCTCGACCGCAGGAAGTTCAGCGACGGGGAAACCAGAGTTTTTCGACGAGCCCGCGTTTACGGTAGCGGGAGTCACCGATACGACCAACCTCGGCGGGCATGGGTCCAATACGATCGTGCGAAGCAAGGAATCGCTGGCCAGGGAAGCCGCTGCTCTTAGCAACGAATCCCGTCCATCAGCATCCTCGATTGCTTCAACAGAAAACAATTTGCGAGACGCCGCTGAACGTCAGCCCGAGAACTTCGAGGCCAATCACCGGCTGGGAGAATTGTTGGTGAACGAAGGCAAGAGCAAGGAAGCGCTCCCTTATCTCGAGCAGGCCTCCCGGCTCAATGGTAGGAATTACGAAAACACCTTCTTACTGGCGCGCGCCTATGCGGAGGCAGCCAAGTATGACACTGCACGTACGACGGCTCAAACTCTGCTGACTGTTCCGAACAAATCTGGCCAGGAAAAAGCCGAGCTCCACCACCTTCTGGGCGATGTCGCGGAGAAGCAGGGCAATCCTCTCGAAGCGGTGCAAGAGTACCAGCGCGCGGCAGAGCTGAATCCGAGTGAAGCGAATCTTTTCGACTGGGGAGCAGAGTTGCTGCTGCATCGAGCGGCGGAGCCGGCAATCGAAGTCTTCACCAAGGGCAATCGCCTGTTCCCGCGTTCGGTCCGAATGTTGGTTGGGCTGGGTGTTGCCTGGTACGCCCGCGGGGCCTACGACCAGGCTGCTCAGTGCCTTTGCGAAGCGTCCGATCTGAATCCGGACGATGCAAATCCTTATCTGTTTATGGGCAAAATGCAGGGTGCGGGAGCGCAAATTGCAAGTGTGCAGAATACCGGCACCGCGCAGGCAGAATGTGTGGCCGACAGCCTGAAACGATTTGTCAGGCGGCAACCTGACAATGCACTGGCCAATTACTATTACGCGCTCAGCCTTTCAAAGCAACGCAAGGGCATGGAGGACACGCAAACTGTGCCACAAGTGGAGGCTCTGTTGGAAAAGGCGATCCATCTCGATCCCAAACTTGGCGCCGGGTATCTGCAATTAGGAATTCTCTATTCGGACCGGAAAGATTTTGCCCATGCAATCGCTGCTTATCAAAAGGCGACCGCCGCCAGTCCCGAGTCGGAAGAAGCTCACTATCGTCTGGCGCAGGCTTACCGGCGGACGGGCGAGAAATTGAAGGCGCAACAGGAACTTCAACTCTACCAGCAGATATCGAGGAGAAAAGAAGAAGAAGTCGAGAGGCAGCGGCACGAGATCCAGCAGTTCGTGTATGCATTGCGGGACTCGGGCTCTGCGTCGCACTTACAGCAGTAAAACCGCAAAGTGCGCAAAGAAACCTTCGCGATCTTTGCGTTTTTTCTTTGCGTTCTTTGCGGTTGAGGGCTTTTGACTTTCAGTGCGCGCCAGGCGTACTCGCCCTCATCAAACCCACAAACATCCGGTCAAACTTGTCGTTGTCCAGATCTACCTCGACTTCAACCGGCCTCACGCCGAGCCTTGACCCATCTTTCTCCGTCCAGGTCAGCGTGTTGCCGTATCCTGCTTCCCGGTCGAGGTCCACACTCATGTAACGGGTCTCTCTCTTGGTGATCAGCGTGGGATCGATCCAGGCGGCCGCGGCAAGCTCGTCCCACATATACTCGCCACCCTGGCCCGTCTGGAAGAAACGCGCGATATACCGTGCCAGAGGGGTTCCACTGGATTCGATCTGCTTAATCATTGCGGGGGTCAGGCGGGTCTTGATGGAGATGTCCACCGGCGTGCACACGATCTTCTTCCACGGCGCGCGCAAGACGATCTGTGCCGCCTCGGGATCAAACCAGAAATTAAATTCGTGCCGGGGATTACTGGTCCACTCGGGATCGTCAGTCTGAGGACTCAGGCTTCCGCCCATGAAGACCAGTTCCTGAGCCAGTTCGGGGAACTGGGGATCGATTGAGGTTGCCAGGGCCAGGTTGGTCATGGGGCCGCCTTCGTAGATCGTTACCTGGTGCGGAAACTCGTGCACTTTACGAATCAAAAAGTGAGCGGCGTCTTCGTCAGCGGGCTGGGTGGCAGGCTTTCCTTCGGGAAGCGTCGGGACGACAAAAGGCTCGTGCCACCAGCGTTCATCCCAGGCGCCCGCGAAGGCGACTTTTCCGTAACGTTCCTGCCAGAGTTGCGTTTCTTCACGCCGCCGCACCAGCGGAAAAACGGCGCCGGGCACCACCGGAATGTCGGTGCGCCCGATGATTTCGAGCAGGCGCAGCGTGTGCGCCACTTCTTCGTCGCGCCACTGGTTCCCGCTGACTACGGTAATCCCCAGGACCTCAACCGCGGGAGACTGAATCAGCACGAGCAGGGTCTGCATGTTGCTGCCGCCGGGTCCAGAGCAGTCCTGGTTGATGATTACCTTGCGCCGCTGCTGGGCTTGCGCGAAAGAAGCCGCCAGCAGCAGGAGTGTGAGTGTCAGGCGGAATTTGCTATGTCTGGTCTTGATCATCGGCGTGGGGGCCGGGTCATCAGTTCAATGTAGAGCTTGTAGAACTTTTCCGCGTCAATATCGAATTGGACATTGGCTAGGCGCAGGTAAGGCGGAACCTTCGTTGTCGAGTTCCAGAAGATCGTTTTGCCGTAACTGGCTCCGTGATCGACATCAATGTCCATGTAGAGTTGCTTCTGCCCGGTGATGATGGAGGGATCGATCAGCGCTGCGCCAGCGATCTCGTCCCACATGTAGCCCGGCAAAGAATACTTATCCAGATATTGCGTGACCGGAGTGTTTGCCTTGGAGATGACGGCTTTCATCTCCGTGGTGAAGCGGGTCTTGACCGAAATATCGATGGGCGTGATGGTCACTTTTTTCCAGGGTGCGCGCAGGACGATGCGGGTGGCTTCCGGATCAAACCACCAGTTGAATTCCCGGCGCGCATCGATGGCGCCGGGATCAATGGCGCCTTTGTCCGCGTATAATCCGCCGCCCATCATGACGAACTCTTTCGCCAGCGTAGCGACTTCGGGATCGAGTTTCAGGGCGAGGGCAAAATTGGTCAACGGACCGCCCGCCCAAAGGACTATCTCACCAGGATACTTGTGCACCATCTGCACAATAAACTCCGCTGCAGTGCCGGGCGCGGCTTGAATGTCGGGCGCACCTTCCTTCATGGGAGGAACAATGTCGGGCGCGTGATAGGGCTCGTCGTAGACGGTAGAGCGGTTAGCTTCGAAGCGGTCGGTCCAGCATCCCTTGTATTCCAGTTTCCCGTAGAGAGCTTCCCAGCGCTCGGTTTCTTCCTTGGAGTTGAGCAAAGGGAATTCGGCTCCCTGGATGACCGGGACATCGGTGCGTCCGGCAACCTCGAGCATTCTCAGGACGTGCTGGGTCTCTTCTTTCACCCACTGGTCGCCGCTGACGGTGGTGATGCCAAGGACGTCAAAGTTTTCCGACTGCAGGAAAACCAGGATGGCCTGCTGGTCGCTGGTACCGGGGCCGCGGGCATCCTGGTCGACGATGACTTTGATTTTCTGGGCGGCGGCGGTGATTCCGAGTAGTGCTATGAGTAGAGATATTCTTGCAAGCTTCCGCGCGCACCGGCCCATTGTCCCCCCGGGAAGATCTTTATGGTTGCAAATTTGAGGGCAGACTGCGCAATCCTGGGATATCTAAGTCTGGGAGATCCCAAGTCTGCACCGTCTGCCCGAAATTGACGTCGTTCAACTAGCCGGCCCTAGAAACGAAGCTTGACGGCAAACTGAATCAGGCGCGGATTGTTCACCGTTGAGGTAATTACGCCGAAATTGGTCGCCGAGTCCACGTCGCTCCCAGGCAATCCAAACTGCGCATGATTGAACAGGTTGAAGAACTCAGCCCGGAAATCCAGATCCATGCCCTCACGGAATGCCAGAGGGATGCGTTTAATGATCGAAAAATCCGTGTTGACGAAGTCGGGTCCGTAGACGGGCGCGCGAGGAGCACTCCCAAGTTCACCCTTTGGAGCGTCCGCGAAGCATTGTGTGTTGAACCACTTACTCAAGGTTGCATTGGAGGCCGTGGCGCCGCAAAGCTGGTTGGGACGATTAAAGTTGTTCCCGTTGTTGACCTGGTTCACCCCGGAATTGTTGGTGGTGGCAATCACGAATATGGGAAAGCCCGAACTGATCTTTTCGATCACGTTGACCTGCCAGTTTCCCAGGATCGCATTGGTGGCCCCACCCCAGTTGCTGCCGAATTGCTTGCCCTTGCCGAAAGGCAGGTCATAGAGGATGCTGGCAGTGAAGTTGTGGTTGAGCTGGATTTGCGACAAACCCCAGTCCGCGCGCTCATTCCCCGGCAGGGGCCAGTAGGTCACGCCCGCGCTGGAACCCAGACCGTCGTTGAAGCCGGAATCGAAGTTGCGAGCGTAGGTATAGCCCATCAGAACGTAAAGGCCGTGCCGGGCGCTCTTGGTTTCGACCTTGACTTGCAGAGAATCGTAACGGGCATTGCCTGCGTCGGCGTTGGCCGCGATCGTAGTAAATGGGCCGAACGGCGCTGTGGGAACTCCGCAACCCAGGGTGTAGCCGGGCACCACTCCGCATGCGGTGGGAGACGCCACATTCAGGTTCGCTCCATCGACCAGGATGTGATGGCTGCGGGAACCTGCGTACCCAACGGTCGCCACAACGCTACCCGGCAGCTCGCGTTCGATGTTGAGGTTGAACTGCTGCACTCTACCCTGTTTAAAGTTGCGGTTCTGCGACTGAATGGTTCCCTCGAATGTTGCTGGATCCGGCTCTTGGTTGAAGATAGGGAATCCATTCGACACGTTCAATCCGAAGTCGAACGGACCGACAGAACCGGCGCAGGCGGCGGTGGGAGAGGCGCAGCCACCCACCGTGAACGCAAACTGGCCGCTCTCTGCGAAGAATGGCGGGTTCTCCCACAAGCCCTGTCCACCCTGGTTCCAGGAGGAATCGTGGAAAATTGCGTAGCCGCCACGCACAGCGGTCCTGGCGCTGCCGAACGGCTTCCAGGCGAATCCAATACGCGGCTCCAGAGCGGTTTTGTCCAGCTCGATCCCGACGCGGCTGTCTGAGTTCTTCCCCGGAATCAAATAGTTACAGCCGGGAGGGGTTGAGCAGCTGCTGTTGAAATCAAAATTCGCCTGGCGATTCTGGGCCTCGGTGATAGGAGTGACGAAGGCCCACGCCAATCCCAGGTTCAAGGTCAAGTTAGGCGTCACCCTCCAATCGTCCTGGACGTAGGGGCGGAACAGTTTCCAGCGCCGCCCGGTGGTGGCGCCTCGGAACGTCTGATCATGAATCGCGAGACTGTTCAGGCCGAGCAGGAAGTCGGCCGCGTTGTCCCCACCTACGAAGTTGGGACCGCTGCCGGACCACAGATTGGTGAAGACGAAGAAGCCATCCTGAAAGGCGTTAGTGAGCACGTTCATCTGCTGGGCGCGCACCTGGCCGCCGACCCGGATGTCGTGCTTACCGCGGATCATGTCGAGCGAGTCGGAGATCATGAAAACGTTGGTCCCACCCTGGAATGGTGCGAAGCCCCGATCGCCCAATCCCCAATATGGGCCACCAACGATGGTGGCGGTCATCCCACAGCTGACGCAATCCTTGGTCGATTGCGTGAGGCCCGTAGGAGCACCTGGGCAGCTGCTGTCCAGATTGGCGCCGGGAATGCCAAGTTTCGCGGCTTCGCAGGAGCGGTCGCCAAAAGAGAGGATGTGGTTGAAAATGCGGTTGAAGCCGCCGCTGATCTGGTTGACGGTGCGATCGGAAAAGATGTGGGTCTCCGATAGCGCGGCGTTACGCCCGCGGTTGGTGATGTTCTGCGTGCTGGCGAAGGCGCTGGGTTCGGCAAACCCAGGCGAACCGCCGGGGATGAAGTTGGTTGCCTGATCGTAGCTGAAGCGGGCGAAAATGGTGTCCTTGCTGGAGAAGTTGTGATCCAGGCGGACATCGAACTCACCTTCGTCAAGTTTCCGAACGGGAACATTGGTAAAATTGAAGCCCGAGCCCGGCGCTATCCCCGGGGTAGGCAGGGGATAAAAGTTGGCGCCCAGCATAATCTGCTGGGTGATCGGGTTAATGAGCGCCGGTGGGAGTTTGTTGCAAGGCGTACCGGTCGCCTGGGTCCCGTTCGCCGCCACCGGCGAAGGGTTCCCTGCGCCGTCGCACCGGAATGGATCCCGGCCATTGGCGCCGACGATGCTGTAAGGGTTGAAGACTACCTGAGTCCCGGCAGGCAGCGGGACACCATACAAATCCGACGAAAAGTCGCCAGTCCGCATCGCGGCGGTGGGCACAAAGCCGTTAAAGGCGACTCCCTTGCGTTGCCTTCTGCCCTGGTAATCCAGGAAGAAGAAAGTCTTGTCTTTCTTGATGGGACCGCCCAGGGCGCCGCCGAACTGATTGAGATTGAATTTTTCGCGGCTGGAGGCGAAGTAACTGCGCGCATCCAGCGAAGTGTTCCGGAGGAACTCGAACAGCGATCCGTGAAACTGGTTCGAGCCTGCCTTGGTGGTGACCAGACAGGTCGGACCCGCGCGCGTTCCGTACTCTGCAGAGTAGTTGTAGGTCAGAACTTTGAATTCCTGGATGGCATCGATCGAAGGCAAGATCGAAATACCGCCGGCGGTCAGTTCGTTATTAT
>WNEZ01006280.1_pt1 | contig 10891 bp, 8 predicted proteins | sample 5400521 | NCBI WGS metagenome assembly WNEZ01 (sample SAMN13153339, study PRJNA577476) | soil metagenome | isolation source: 120 cm saprolite under Douglas fir tree site 2 hole 1 replicate 1 | place: USA:California | collected 2015-04-18
GCCGAGCAATTGAACACCTCCGAGGCCCAGGGCACTCGTCCCATCTCCTGAGCGCACAAGGCATACTCGAGATTGGTAAGGCCCGCTCCCAGGTATTCCGCCGAGTCATGCTCGCTCGAGGGCGGTAGAAACAAGTTCCACAGACCTTCTCTTTTGGCCTGCGCCTTGAGCTCTTCGATCTTCCGCGAGGGCTGCCAGCGATCGGCCCCCATGGTGGCAAACTCATCGCGTACGGCGGTCACAGCAGGGTAGATGCGCGAGTCCATGAATTCGCGAACGCGCCTCAGCCAGTGTTCCTGCTTCTCCGAAAGTGAAAAATCCAAAGTGTTAGCTCCCTAAATGCTCCGGCGTGGGGACCGCGGGACAGCGAGGATAGAGCATCGATCACAATTATCAAAACCGTGTCTGAAGATGCTGCGTATCTGTCAGAGCGATACATTAGCGCCTATGGAGAGTTGGTCATCGTGCTCGCAGATACAATGTATTCTCATAAACACCTTTGACGATCATCCACAAATCTCCAGACTAGTGCTGGAGTGAGGTAAGTCATTCCCCGGAAGCGCAACGGATAATTGGAAACATCGATGATTGGGGAGATCCAATGAGTAGGGATTTCGACGGCCACGTCATCGTGGTCACCGGCGGCTCAACTGGTTTGGGGCGCGCCATCGCGGTCGAGGTAGCGAAGCGAGGCGCGAAGACCGTCGTGATCAACTATTCGCGCAACGTCGCCGAGGCTGAAGAAACCGCCGACCTCGTGCGCACCCAAGGTGCGGGGCCCATTTTAGTGCAGGCGGACGTCTCGGATGACGCTGCTTGCCGTTTGATCGCGCGAACGGCGGAGCCCTACGGTCGTATCAACGCGCTGTTCAATAACGCGGGAGTCACAAAGTTCGCCCAGGATCACGCAGACATGGACGCGGTGTCGGCGGAGGATTTCCTGCGGCTCTACCACGTCAACGTGGTCGGCGCCTATCAAATGATTCGTGCCGCGCGCACCCTATTGGCAGCGGGGGATATGCCTGGCGCCGTCGTAAACACGAGTTCGCTCGCCGGTGTTAACGGCGTCGGCAGTTCAGTGCCGTACGCCGCCTCGAAGGGGGCACTTAACACCCTGACCCTATCGCTTGCGCGCGCGTTGGCACCGAAGATCCGCGTCAATGCGATATGCCCGGGCTTTATCGATACCCCTTGGTACGGCCGGAGCCTTCAGAAGGCTTCGCTCGATAAACTTCGCGAAAACGTTGTGGCAATGACACCGTTGAAAGTTGCCTCGACCGCCGCAGACATAGCGGTGTCGGCGGTCTTCCTCGCCTCGCCCTCTTCCCGGCATATCACGGGTGAGACGTTGATTGTCGACGCCGGCCTACATCTCGGGCGCTCCCCATACCAGAAACAATAGAATGGGAGCGGCGCCACTCATCAGAAGATTAACTCATGCCCATCGCGCCGCTGGCGATGGTTATGCCCCCATCCACCACGATGGTCTGGCCGGTAACGAATCGTCCTGCGGCGGACGCCAGAAATAGCGCCGCGCCCGCGATATCATCGGCTTCACCGACTCGCTTCAGCGGCGTTGTCGCAAGCGCGGCCTTGAACGTCTCCTGATTTTCAACCAGCGCGCGCGCGAAATCCGTGCGGATGAGCCCCGGCGCGATGCAGTTCACCCGTACGTTGTGCCGTCCGTACTCCACCGCATAGTTTCTCGCGAGTTGCATGTCGGCCGCCTTGGAGACGTTGTAAGCGCCTATCACGGGCGAGCCTTTGAGCCCACCGATGGAAGAAACGAAAATGATGGCACCGTCTGTGCGCTCGATCATCTGGGGCGCGGTCAATTGCACGAGCCAGTGATTCGACAGGATGTTGTTGTCGAGCACTTTACGGAACTGGTCATCGCTGATGGAGCCAAGCGGACCATAGTAAGGGTTGCTGGCAGCATTACAGACCAGGATATCGACGGGGCCAAGTCGGGTATTGGTCTCGGAGACCAGGTGGCGCAGTGCCTCTTTGGAAGAGATGCTAGCGGCAACCGCGATCGATCGACCGTCTCCGTGAGCGCTCGTTATCTCATCGACCACGGCCTGACAAGCTTCCTGCTTGCGCGATGCGATGACTACTCGCGCACCCTGTTCGGCCATCCGCAGCGCGATCGCACGGCCGATGCCCCTCGAAGAGCCCGTAACGATGGCTACCTTGTCGGTCAGATCAAATAGGGACATGTGGGTTCCGTCTTTCGTGTAATGATCGGCTGGTCGTGCGGCCAAAGTGTTTATTTTCTCAGGCGCCGGCACGCAGCGCAAAATCCCAAGCGATCTTCGCCAAACGCGGGGTACGGGATTCCGCGTCGGCAGTATTGGCATTCGCGGCGGTTCCGTCTCGTACCCGCCCGGCAATTCCCTGAAAAATACACGCCAAGCGAAACACGTTGTAGGCAAAATACCAGTCCAAGTTCGGTACGCCGGAGCGCCCCGTGCGTGTACAGTAGAGCAACAACGCGTCGTCGCGCGTCGGAATTCCGAGGGCCTTCAAGTCCAATCCGCCGAGCGCTCCGCGCTCACTCGCCGGCAGTTCCCAATGCATCAACAGGTAGCTCAAATCTGCCAGCGGATCACCCAAGGTCGACAGCTCCCAGTCCAACACGGCTGCTATCCGATCGCCGCTTCCCGCAATCGCCAGGTTGTCGATCCGGTAGTCCCCGTGGACGATCGAAGTCCGCGTCTGTTCGGGAATGCTCTTCGGTAACCACTCCATTAAGCGTTCCGCTTCATCGATTCGTCGGGTCTCGGATGCGCGATATTGTTTCGTCCAACGCTCGATTTGCCGGGCAAAATAGTTTCCGGGACGGCCATAATCGCCAAGACCTATGGCCGTGTAGTCGATGAGGTGAAGATTCGCCAGGGTCGAGATCATTGCTTCGTAGATTTTGCGACGAGTATCCGAGGTCAGGGTCGGAAGAGCCGCGTCCCAATGGATTGTTCCCTCCACCGCTTCCATCAGATAGAACATCGCACCGATGACGGTCGGATCCCGGCATATCGCGTAGGCATGCGGAACGGGAAACCGCACGGTCTCCAATGCGGTGATCAGTCGATATTCGCGATCGACTGCATGAGCGGTCGGCAGCAACATGCCGAACGGCTTGCGACGCAAAACGTATTTTCTGCCCGGAGTGTCCAATTGATAGGTGGGGTTTGATTGACCGCCCCTGAATTGCAGCACCGTGAGCGGCCCGGTGAATCCGCCGACGTTCGCCTGCATCCAGCGCCCGAGCGCCGCTTCGTCGAACCGATGGCGTTTCTCGACAGGCTGCACGCCAAGGAAGTTGCTTTCGGTCGCGCTCATACAAAAGATCCGAGTTCAAGGCGATCGTGACCGAAGTCTCTGGGCGCCCAGGTGCCGCGAGAAGATGGAAATTCCAACGCGATCACTCCCCAAGTAAATCCAGCGGCGCCGTACGACCACCGAAGATAAAGCATTCACGGTAATTCACATAAGCGCCTCTCGAGATGCACCATATCGGCCTCAGCGATGGCAGCCCGAGGTCGTCGTACGATCTGCGGCACAGAGCCGTCAAAGCTGCTTCCCGAGATGCGAGCCATCGCACATATGGGGTCAGATTCGGTGTCGCCTTTTAGTACTTGGTCACGCACCAGGCGCCGTTAACCCAGCGTACCGCCCTGCCCGCTTCGGTCTATGCATCGCCTGCACAGATGCCAGGCATCCATATAACCGCCTTTGGCGACTATCAACGGATACCTATACTCGCGGGTACGGGAGACGACGATTGATAAAAGAAGCCTTCTCCGGATTGCATCTCCCAAGAACAAACGGCAAAGGACCCGGTTGCCACCAGACGACAGAGTCATACTATTTCGGGAGTACACGTGGTAAATACATTTGTTGTAAGAAGTTGCGCCGCTATATTGGCGTCCTTCAGTGCGTTCGCAATCGCAGCCGGCGCGGCGGAACTCACCGGCAACGACTCGGATCTCGGGTCCAGCACTCTCGACGGACGAGCTCCGGCGGGCGATCAGGGACTCGAGGAAATCATTGTGACGGCGGAAAAGCGTTCCGAATCCATCAATAAAGTACCGCTCGCGATCACTGCGTTGTCAGGCAACACACTGCAAGATCAAAACATTCATTCGGTGCAGGATCTGGCGTTGGTGATTCCGGGGTTCACCTACGCAGCCTCGCTGCTCGATACCCCGGTTTATTCCCTGCGCGGCGTGGGTTTCTACGAAACAACGCTCGCCGCGTATCCGGATGTCAGTATTTACGTGGACCAGGTTCCGCTTCCGTTTCCCGTCCTTACCCAAAATGTAGGGCTGGATCTCGAGCGTGTCGAAGTGCTGAAAGGGCCGCAAGGCGTGCTGTTCGGACAAAACTCGACCGGCGGCGCGATCAACTACATCGCCGCGAAGCCGACGGATAAGCCCGAGGGCGGCTTCGACTTTGGCTATGGCCGTTTCAACGATACTCGGGTCGATGGCTTTGTGAGCGGCCCGGTCGCCGACACGCTCAACGCCCGGTTTGCATTTCAGACCGAGCAAATGGGGCCTTGGCAGCATTCGTACAACACGCCGACGGAACAAACCAGTGGCTCTATTTCGAGATCAGCCGCTCGGTTGCTTCTCGACTGGACGCCTACCGATAAATTGAAATTCGAGTTCAACGCGAGTGGCGGCGTCGATCGCTCAGAGCCAATCGTTCCGCAGCTGATCGGCGTTTCACTGCAGGCGCCCGACAGTCCTGTCAATGGACCCTTCTTGTTGGCCTATCCGCACGCACCTAACAATGCGGATGCGGCCGACTACAGCCTTTTGAACAAGCCGCGCAGCAATAACAGCCAATACCAGTTTTCGCTGCGGGGCGATTTCACTCCGGGCAGCGACCTGACTATCACGTCGATCACATCGTATGTGCATTACCTTCGGGACGAAAATGTCGAGTTCGGCGGTGTCTCGGTTAACACCGCGAACGCGCGCAATCTGGGAGATGAAGAGCTCGTCTTGGATTTCGGGCAAATCAACAGCATCTATCAGGAACTGCGGGTTGCCAACAGCACCTCCGATGTGCTGCGGTGGGTGGCCGGCACGAACTTCGAACATTCTTCGGTACATGAGTTCAACTTGTATGACTACGCGGGAAGCAGTGAGGCAGATTCACCTGGGGTCGCGGCGGCGCTGACGCGAAACTTAACCAACACCCCGTTCTATTCTGATCAGATAATGAAGAACTACGCCGTGTTTGGCAATATCGACTGGAACGTCAGTACTCCAGTAACCGTGACGGGCGGGGTTCGACTGAATAAGGCGGATCGCCACGCCAAGATTTGCACGCAGGGAGGATACGGGGGAGGCGTTGATCAGGCTTTCGACCATTTAATGTCTGTCCTGCACGGCGGTGCTGTATATCCGCCATTGACTGCGTCGGACTGCATCACCCTAGACCCCGTGACGCTCCTATCGGTTCGGCAGGGGTACATTGCTGACCTGGACGAGAAGAACGCTTCCTGGCGCGGCGGCGTTGACTACAAGCCGACCTCCAACGCGCTGCTTTATGTCAACGTTACCAAAGGATACAAGGCCGGCAGTTTTCCGATGCTATCCGCATCGACCAGTTATCAATTTCTGCCGGTCAAACAAGAATCGGTGCTCGACTACGAAGGCGGCTTCAAAGTCAGTTTTTTCGATCGCACCGTGCAGTTGAATGGTGCGGGATATCACTACGACTACACCAACAAGCAAATCCGCACTCAGACGGTTCAGCCGATCTTTGGGATTCTGAACAATCTGCAAAACGTGCCGAAATCGACGGTCGACGGTGGCGAACTGCAGTTCGCTTGGACGCCCCTTCACGGTCTGCGGTTGACCGCCGCGGCGACGTACCTCGAAGCTAAAGTAATCGAGTTTGTCGGCACGAACGCAGATGGTATACGTCAAGACTACGCCGGATCCGCCGTTCCCTATTCGCCCAAGTGGTCGACCAACGCCACGGCGGACTACGACTGGAACCTCTCCAGTGCGCTGATCGCGTCAGTGGGACTTACGGCCGCCCAGCGAAGCGTGTCCTACGCCACGGTCGGACCGACACCCATTGATCGCATCAGCCCCTACACCTTGTTGGACTTGCGCGCGAGCGTTCGCACACAAGACGGAAAGTATCGCGTGGAAGTGTACGGAAAGAATGTAACCAACCGCTTCTATTGGGACAATGTTTCCCACCCTTATGATACGGTTGTGCGCTATGCCGGCATGCCGGAAACGTGGGGGATCACTTTCTCCGCCCGTTTCTTCTAACGGTGACGCGATCAGATCGGAGAGACACGATGAGTGGACGGCTCGAAGGCAAAGTATGCGTCATCACCGGCACCGGTGGCAGCATGGGGCGAGCAGCGGCTCTGCTTTTCACGCGCCAGGGCGCTATGGTCGTCGGCTGCGACATCAGCGAGACTAACGGCCTGGCTGCCCTGAAAGAGGTCGATGCCGCGGGCGGTAAAATGGTGTCATTGCAACCCTGCGATCTTACCAAACCCGAGCAATGCCAGGCGGTCGTAGATCTTGCCGTCAAGACCTTCGGCAGGATCGATGTCCTGTACAACAATGCGGCGAAAGCGTATTTCAATTGGATCGAAGACGTGTCGGACGAAGAGTGGCGCGCGACCATCAACGAAGAAGTAGACCTCGTCTTCTATCTCACGAGGGCGGCGTGGCCTCACCTTAAAAAGAGCGGGGGGACCATCGTCAACACGGCTTCGGCCACCGCTTGGACGACTTTTACCAATCTTGGCGCCATTGCGCATAGTACCGCCAAGGCCGGCATCGTTGGCATGACGCGACACATGGCCATGGAGGGCCGCAAATTCGGAATACGCGCCAATTCGGTATCTCCCGGCGTAATCGTGTCGGACCAAACACGCGATCAGCTCACGAACAAAGAATGGTCGGACTATATGCTCGGCCGCACTCTGCTCGGTCGATTTGGTGAGCCGGCGGAAATAGCGAACGTTGCGCTATTTCTGGCATCTCAGGAGAGTTCCTACATCACCGGTGCTGACATCATCGCGGACGGTGGGATGATGGCGTCTTGAACGCCAGAGGCGCGAGATGAGAGCGTTGTTGAGCAAGAGCGCGGGTGGATGCGATACACTGGTCCTCGAAGCAGTAGCCGATCCCACGCCGCAGGCCGGCGAAGTGTTGATCGCGGTGAAGGCGTGCGGCGTCAACTATCCCGATGTGCTCATCATCGAGGACAAGTATCAGGCGAAGCCCGAGCGTCCCTTCGCGCCCGGAGGCGAGATCGCGGGAAACGTCGAAGCCGTAGGCGAAGGCGTCACTCGACTGAAGGTGGGTGATCGCGTCATTGGACAGCTCGTGTGGGGCGGAATGGCGGAGAAAGTCGCAGTCGCCGAAACACATTGCCTGCGCATGCCGGACGCGATGAGCTACGAACACGGTGCGGCTTTCATGATCACCTTCGGTACCGCCTACCACGCGCTGAAGCAGCGTGCCAAGCTCCAGGAGGGCGAAACTCTCTTGGTCTTGGGTGCGGCGGGAGGCGTGGGACTTGCCGCCGTTGAACTCGGCCGGGTGATGGGAGCGCGCGTGATCGCCGCTTGCTCGACTCAAGCCAAGCTCGATCTGTGCCTTGCGCACGGCGCCCATGGTGGAATCGTTTACCCTAGAGGCCCATTCGACAAAGACGGCAAAAAGGCGCTCAGTAACCTCTTCAAGCAGGCCTGTAGCCCGAGCGGGCCGAATGTTATCTATGACGCTGTGGGTGGCGACTATGCCGAAGCATCGCTGCGCGCGATCGCCTGGGAGGGACGCTTCCTGGTGATCGGATTTCCCTCGGGCATCCCATTGATTCCGTTGAATCTCGCCTTGCTGAAAGGTTGTCAGATCATAGGCGTGTTCTGGGGCGCCTGGACCGAGCGCGATCCCAAATCCAATGGCCAGAACTCGGCGGAGCTTTTGGATCTTTACGTCGCCGGCAAAATCAAGCCGCACATTTCCGCCGTTTATCCGCTTGCGGAAGGCGGCAGGGCGCTCGCCGACCTGGCCGAGCGTCGCGCGCAAGGGAAAGTCATCGTTCGATGCCTTTGAACGATCGTTGACGTGCAAGGCGGCTGCGGCTTCTGCCCTTGAGGTTGAGCCCCACGCGATAATTGAACCGGCACAGCATTGAGGAACTGAGGTATGCCTCAACAGACGGGACGGGTCGAGGGAAAGAAAGCATTGATCACAGGCGCCGCCCAGGGCCTGGGGGCAGCGTCGGCACACCTGCTCGCGCGTCATGGCGCGAAGGTCGCGCTTGCCGATATCAATCATGCAGGCGTGGAAGCGGTCGCGGCGAGCATCAACGCCGCGTGCGGCGCAAATACCGCACATGCATTTCGTCTCGATGTCCGGGACGAAACTCAGTGGATCGATGTTCTGGCGAGCGCCGACTCTGCGATGGGCGGATTGAGCGTGCTCGTCAACAATGCCGGCATCATCGGGCCGGGCAACATTGAAGAACTTTCCTTTGCGGATTGGAAGCGGACTCAGGAGATTAATGTCGACAGCGTATTTCTGAGCGTGAAATACGGCTTGAAATATCTTCGTCAAAATCAACCGGGCTCGATCATCAACCTGTCTTCGATCGCCGGTCTGATTGCCGCCCACAACATGCCCGCTTATAACGCCTCCAAGGCGGCGGTCTGGTTGCTCTCGAAGGGAATCGCTTTGCATTGCGCCAAGCACGGACTGAACGTCCGATCCAACTCCATTCATCCGACGTTCATCGATACACCGATTCTCGATTCGTTTCGCCAGAAGTACGGCAAGGAAGTTGCGGAAGAGAAGCTATCCAGGCAAGTGCCCCTGGGGCGCCTTGGCGAGCCCAACGACGTCGCATATGCCGTGCTGTATCTCGCGTCGGACGAGTCCAAGTTCATGACCGGTGCGGAACTTAAACTCGACGGCGGCATTTCAGCGATGTGAAATTGGACGCGAGAAACATAGGCTTCCCCGTTGGAGACATTCATGCAAGGTAGATTCGAAAAGCGCGGCGACATCGGCATCATCTGGATCGACAACCCACCGGTCAACGCCATCAGCGTCGGCGTACGTATAGCCATGATCGCGGGGGTCGCCAATCTTGCGGGGGACCCGGAAATCAAAATCGGCGTCCTTGCGTGCGAAGGTCGTACGTTCATGGCAGGAGCTGATATCACGGAATTCGGTAAGGCACCGCTGTCGCCGGGCCTGTGGGAGGCGCTTACAGCGATCGAAAATTCTACTAAGCCCGTTGTAGCGGCAATCCATGGCACTGCCTTGGGGGGCGGTCTCGAGGCTGCCCTCGCCTGCCACTACCGTGTTGCAATTGCGAAAGCGCAGGTCGGTCTGCCGGAGGTCAAACTCGGCATACTCCCGGGCGCGGGCGGAACCCAGCGCTTGCCGCGACTCATCGGGACTGAAGCCGCGCTCGCCATGATCGTTTCGGGAGATCCCATCCCGGCGGTGCAGGCCGCTAAAGCGGGCGTGATCGACAAAATCATCGAAACGGATTTGATGGAAGGTGCCTTGGCCTACGCGAGGGAATTGGTCGGCCGGCGAGCGCCGCCGCGCAAAATACGCGACCTCGACGTCGACGCGTCTAAACTGCGGCCGGGCTTCTTCGACGACGCACGTAAGCGCATTGGCGAGGAGAAGAGGAATCTTTTCGCACCCCAGCGCATCGTCGATGCAATCGAAGCTGCGGTCACCCTGCCCTTCGACAAAGGCATCGCCCGCGAAACCGAGTTGTTCATTCAGTGCCAGCAGCACAGCCAGGCCAAAGCGCTGCAACACGTCTTTTTTGCCGAGCGTAAGGCGGCCAACATACCTGGCCTCGGTAAGGACGTCGCGTCGCGCGAGATCAAAACCGTTGGAATCATCGGCGCCGGCACCATGGGCGGCGGTATCTCGATGAATTTCCTGAATGCCGGCGTCCCTGTCACACTGCTTGAAGCAACGCAGGATGCACTCGACCGTGGTATGGCGGTTATCCGCAAGAACTACGAAAACACCGCTGCAAAGGGCAGATTGACGACGGACCAGGTGCAAGCGCGCATGAGTTTGTTGAAGCCCACTATGTCATATGCTGATCTCGGACAAGCGGATCTCATCATCGAAGCGGTGTTCGAAACCATGGCCGTCAAAAAGGATGTGATCGGCAGGCTGGATACCGTAGCGAAGCGCGGAGCCATTCTAGCCTCCAATACATCCTATCTATCGATTGATAAAATCGCCGACTCCACCTCGCGCCCGAGCGACGTGATTGGCACGCATTTTTTCTCACCGGCCAACGTGATGCGTCTGCTGGAAATCGTGCGCGGGGCGAAAACCGCGCCGGATGTGTTGAGGACCATCCTCGACTTGGCAAAGCGCGTCAACAAGGTTGTTCGATGCCCGAGTATGGCGCTCGGCGGACTTGCTGGTGGAACTCGGACGTTTAGGTCAAAAGACTCAAGCCGGCTTCTACGACTACTCACCTGGCGATCGATTCCCACGGCCGTCGCCGTTGGTCGCGAAACTCATCGAGAAAGTGTCGGCGGATTATGGCATCGAACGTCGCAGGATTAGTGATGAGGAAATCACCGAGCGGTGTCTTCTGGCATTGATAAACGAGGGCTGCGATGTATTGCGTGAAGGCGTGGCATATCGTGCCAGCGACATCGACGTCGTTTACTTGTATGGTTATGGTTTCCCAGCTTATCGTGGAGGCCCGATGTTCTGGGTCGAGAACGAGATCGGCTTGAAGACGGCGCTGGAGAAGTTGCAGAAGTACAGCGCACAGAGCGGTGGCAAATGGCTCGTGGTTTCGCCGCTGCTCGAGAAATTGGTGGCCGAGGGCAAGGGCTTCG
>WNEZ01005747.1_pt1 | contig 10888 bp, 9 predicted proteins | sample 5400521 | NCBI WGS metagenome assembly WNEZ01 (sample SAMN13153339, study PRJNA577476) | soil metagenome | isolation source: 120 cm saprolite under Douglas fir tree site 2 hole 1 replicate 1 | place: USA:California | collected 2015-04-18
GATCGGGCGAATCGCTGTCCAGAGGCTTGGCCTCGTGATGGAACATCACCCGTGCGATGGGAATTTCATCGTTAATGAAATCTTGATTATCAAGGCTCTACCGTGTTTCGTTATGGGTACGAGGGGGCGTTGATCGCGAAATCGGGGGCCGAGTGTGGCATCGGCGCTACGGTTTCTTAGGGCGAGGCCGAGTAGGATCGGCCACTGCGGAATGGGGTTCGTCGCGGTGCGGCGAACCGGCGGAGACTAGGAATGAGCAAGGTCGGCGGCGATTCCAAAAACACCTTGTACTGCTCGTTCTGCGGCAAGAGCCAGCACGAGGTGCGCAAGCTCATTGCCGGGCCGACCGTCTTCATCTGCGACGAGTGCGTCGAGCTGTGCATGGACATCATCCGCGAGGAGAACAAATCCTCGCTGGTGAAGTCGCGCGACGGCATTCCGACGCCGAAGGAGATCCGCAAGGTTCTGGACGACTACGTGATCGGCCAGGATCACGCCAAGAAGGTGCTCTCGGTCGCGGTCCACAATCACTACAAGCGCCTCAATCACCAGACCAAGCATCAGGACGTCGAGCTCGCGAAGTCCAACATCCTGCTGGTCGGGCCGACCGGCTCGGGCAAGACGTTGCTCGCGCAGACGCTCGCCCGCATCCTCGATGTGCCCTTCACCATGGCGGATGCGACGACGCTGACCGAAGCCGGCTATGTCGGCGAGGACGTCGAGAACATCATCCTCAAGCTGCTGCAGTCCGCCGACTACAATGTCGAGCGCGCCCAGCGCGGCATCGTCTACATCGACGAAATCGACAAGATCAGCCGCAAGTCCGACAACCCCTCGATCACCCGCGACGTGTCGGGTGAGGGCGTGCAGCAGGCGCTGCTCAAGATCATGGAAGGCACCATCGCCTCGGTGCCTCCGCAGGGCGGCCGCAAGCATCCGCAGCAGGAGTTCCTGCAGGTCGACACCACCAACATCCTGTTCGTGTGTGGCGGCGCGTTCTCCGGGCTGGAGAAGATCATTTCGGCGCGCGGACGTTCCACCTCCATCGGGTTCTCCGCCCGGGTGTTCGCGCCGGAGGACCGCAAGCAGGGCGAGATCTTCCGCGAGGTCGAGCCCGAGGACCTGCTGAAGTATGGGCTGATCCCCGAGTTCGTCGGCCGCTTGCCGGTGGTCGCGACCCTGGAGGATCTGGACGAGCCGGCACTCAAGCGCATCCTCACCGAGCCCAAGAACGCTTTGGTAAAACAGTACCAGCGTCTGTTCGAGATGGAGAGCGTCGATCTCACGCTGGCCGAGGAAGCTCTCGGCGCGATCTCGCGCAAGGCGATCGAGCGCAAGACCGGCGCGCGCGGCCTGCGCTCCATCATGGAGAGCATCCTGCTCGACACCATGTTCGACCTGCCGAGCCTGGAAGGCGTCGAAGAGGTCGTGATTTCCAAAGAGGTGGTCGAAGGTACCGCCCGGCCGCTCTACATCTATGCCGACCGCGCGGGCGACGCCGGCGCCACGGCTTGAGCGGCGAATCTCGCCAACGCCTGCCACAAAACGGCCGTCGCGGGGCCCTGGCCGGGTCGGCCGTCCCCACGTATTTACTTGATTTTTCGAGCTTACTTGACACACCCCGGGGCCGTCGCCACCTAATATCGGCGAGCGTTTGATGGTCGAATCGAAGCGTTTCGCACACTTCTCCGGGCGGGGTCTCGCCCACTCTCGGACGCCGGTCGGCGTCCGTTCCTTCCCGGAGCGACAAGCACTCCATTGCGACAGCGCCGTGATGGCGGGTCGTGGGGAGGGGTACATAATAACAAAGGACCAAGGGCCATGACGACTTCCTCGAAGCCCCGCGCGCTGCCGCAGCCTGGCGAAACCCGGGCCTATCCGGTTCTGCCGCTGCGCGACATCGTGGTTTTCCCGCACATGATCGTTCCTCTCTTCGTCGGACGCGAGAAGTCGATCCGCGCGCTCGAAGAGGTGATGCGCAACGACACGTTCATCCTGCTCGCGACCCAGAAGAACGCCTCCGACGACGATCCTGCGACCGACGCGATCTTCGAGGTCGGCACGCTCGCGAGCGTGCTGCAGCTGCTCAAGCTGCCCGACGGCACCGTGAAGGTGCTGGTCGAGGGCGCGGAGCGCGCACGCGTGGTCAAGTACGGCGAGCGCACCGACTATTACGAGGCCGACGCGATCTTGCTTCCCGGCGACGCCGGCGAGCGCGTCGAGGCCGAGGCGCTGGCGCGCTCGGTCGTCACCGAGTTCGAGAGCTACGTGAAGCTCAACAAGAAGGTGTCGCCGGAAGTGGTCGGCGTGGTCCAGCAGATCGAGGACTATGCCAAGCTCGCCGACACCGTCGCCTCGCACCTCGCGGTCAAGATTCCCGACAAGCAGGCGATCCTCGAGACCACGAAGGTCACCGAGCGCCTGGAGAAGGTGCTCGGCCTGATGGAGAGCGAAATTTCCGTCCTGCAGGTGGAAAAGCGCATCCGCACCCGCGTCAAGCGGCAGATGGAGAAGACGCAGCGCGAGTACTACCTCAATGAGCAGATGAAGGCGATCCAGAAGGAGCTCGGCGACGAGGAAGGCAAGGACGAGCTCGCCGAGCTCGAGGAGAAGATCAAGAAGACCAAGCTGTCGAAGGAAGCGCGCGACAAGGCGACGCACGAGCTCAAGAAACTGCGCCAGATGTCGCCGATGTCGGCGGAAGCCACCGTCGTGCGCAACTATCTCGACTGGCTCTTGTCGATCCCGTGGAACAAGAAGTCGAAGATCAAGAAGGACCTCATCAACGCCCAGACCATCCTCGACAACGACCACTTCGGCCTCGAGAAGGTCAAGGAACGCATCGTCGAGTATCTCGCGGTGCAGACCCGCGCCAACAAGCTGACCGGCCCGATCCTGTGCCTGGTCGGCCCGCCCGGCGTCGGCAAGACGTCGCTCGGCAAGTCGATCGCGCGTGCGACCGGCCGCGAGTTCGTGCGCGTGTCGCTCGGCGGCGTGCGCGACGAGGCCGAGATCCGCGGCCATCGGCGCACCTATATCGGCTCGATGCCCGGCAAGGTCATCCAGTCGATGCGCAAGGCCAAGACCTCGAACCCGCTCTTCCTGCTGGACGAGGTCGACAAGATGGGGTCGGATTTCCGCGGCGATCCGTCGTCGGCGCTGCTCGAGGTGCTTGATCCCGAGCAGAACCACACCTTCAACGACCACTACCTGGAGGTCGACTACGATCTCTCCAGCGTGATGTTCATCACCACGGCGAACACGCTCAACATCCCGCCGCCCTTGATGGACCGCATGGAGATCATCCGGATCGCCGGCTACACCGAGGACGAAAAGGTCGAGATCGCGCGCAAGCATCTCATCCCGAACGCCATCACCAAGCACGGGCTCGATCCCAAGGAGTGGGCGATCGAGGATGACGCGCTGCTCACACTGATCCGCCGTTACACGCGGGAAGCCGGCGTGCGCAATCTCGAGCGCGAGCTGTCCACGCTGTCGCGCAAGGCCGTCAAGGAATTGATGATATCGAAGAACAAGAGCGTGCGGGTCACCGACCAGAACCTCGCGGATTATCTCAGCGTGCCGAAGTACCGTTACGGCGAGGTCGAGGACCAGGACCAGGTCGGCGTCGTCACCGGGCTTGCCTGGACCGACGTGGGCGGCGAGCTGCTCACCATCGAGGCCGCCATGATGCCCGGCAAGGGCCGCATGACGGTCACCGGCAACCTGCGCGACGTGATGAAGGAGTCGATCTCGGCGGCGGCGTCTTATGTGCGCTCGCGCGCGATCGCCTTCGGCATCGAGCCGCCGCTGTTCGACAAGCGCGACATCCACGTGCACGTCCCCGAGGGCGCGACCCCGAAGGACGGCCCGTCGGCGGGCGTCGCCATGGTCGCCGCGATCGTGTCGGTGATGACCGGCATTCCGGTGCGCCGCGACGTCGCCATGACCGGCGAGATCACGCTGCGCGGCCGCGTGCTGCCGATCGGTGGCCTCAAGGAGAAGCTGCTGGCGGCGCTGCGCGGTGGCATCAAGACGGTGCTGATCCCCGAGGAGAACGCCAAGGATCTCGTCGAGATTTCCGACAGCGTGAAGAGCGGCCTCGAGATCCTGCCGGTCTCGCGCATGGACGAGGTGCTGGCGCGCGCCTTGACGCGCACGCCCGAGCCGATCGAATGGGACGAGACGACCGCCAAGCCGGCGGAGACGCCGGTCGAGGCGGCGGTCGAGGACGAGCACGGCCTCACCGCGCACTGAAGCAGCGCAAGCAGTGGCCAATGAAACGGACGGCGGCGCCGCAAGCGCCGCCGTTTTGGCGTTTCCGGCCAGGGTCTTGGCCTGGACCTTGAACCGGACGGTACTAATTTGCCGACAAAGACATGGGCCGATATGCCCGGCCGGGGAACTCCCGATCGGGATGTCGCATTGTCAGTCAATTGGCGCCGTGGCCCATTGGCCCCGAGGCGGACGGAGCGCACGATGATTGCAACCCTGTGGACGCACGCCAGGCGGCTCTTCGACGAGATCAAGGGGGTCGTGCTCGCCTGCGGGCTGGTGCTCGTCGCGCAGACGGCGATCGGCCAGCCGTTCATGATCCCGTCTGGATCGATGGAACCGACGCTGCTGATCGGCGACGAGATCGCGGCGGCGAAGTACGCCTACGGCTACGGCCGCTATTCGGCGCCGATCGGCACGCTACCGATGAACGGGCGCGTGTTCGACCGCGCGCCCGAGCGCGGCGACGTCGCCGTGTTCGCGTTGCCGCACGATCCCAAGACGACGTTCGTGAAGCGCGTGATCGGCCTGCCCGGGGACCGCATCCAGATGCAGCGCGGATCGCTCTTCATCAACGGGGTCGAAGTGCCCCGCCGCCGGGTCGGCCGCATGACCACGAGCGATGGCGAGCGCGCGATCAAATACGTGGAGACGCTGCCGAACGGGCGCAGCCACGACATCATCGTCACGCCCGGCGGCGGTCCGCGCGACGACACGCCGGAATACACGGTGCCGCCCGGCAGCTACTTCATGATGGGCGACAATCGCGACAATTCCCTCGACAGCCGGTTCGCTCCGGAGGAGGGCGGCGTCGGCATCCTGCGGGCCGAATACCTCATCGGCCGGGTCGACCGGGTGTTGTTGTCGATCTCCCCCAACCCCAGTTGGCTCGACGTTCTGGCCGCGCCGACCACCGCGCGGCTCTCCCGGCTCTGGCACCCCGTACGGTAAAATCCTCAATGTCCACAGGGTCTTGGCGGCCGTTTGCGCCGGACGCCGACGGCTGGTAGCGGCACGCCGGCGCGCGGAAAGCCGCGTAATTGCTTGCGAATCAGGCCGTTTCGGCAAATTCTCCGCGCGGCAACGGCGCTCTGCCGCTGCTTCGATGGAAGCGAGGGAAAGGAACGGTTCGATGAACAAGCAGGAACTGATCGCTGCGGTCGCCAACAAGGCCGACCTCACGAAAGTCGCCGCGGCATCCGCCGTTGATGCGACCTTCAGTACCATCCAGTCCACGTTGAAGAAGGGTAACGGCGTCAGGATCACAGGGTTTGGTAATTTCCAGGTCGTCCGGAGAGCCGCGCGTGAGGGCAGGGACCCGCGGACGGGTGCCCCGCTCCAGATCAAGGCGGCCAAGCGCCCGCGTTTCTCCGCCGGCAAGGGACTGAAAGAGGCCGTGAACAGGTAAGGCCGCCGTTACCACGAGTTCGGCGACGTATAACGCCCCCGCGGCGCGATCCGCGGGGGCGTTTGCATGGAAACTGCGCGGCGCTTGCCAGCTGTGGCCGCGCGCTATAATCCGCTCGCAGGGCGGTTAGCTCAGTTGGTAGAGCATCTCGTTTACACCGAGAGGGTCGGCGGTTCGAGTCCGTCACCGCCCACCAGCCTTCTCGCGCAGGCATGACTGGCAAGGCAGTCACCGCGCGCGCCCGACGAACCGATCCATCCCGATATCGCGCCGCCACACCTGCCGGTGCGCCTCGAGCATGTACGGCAGCGCGCGCTTGCGTGACTCGACGACGCGCTCGTAGTCGGCGCTGAAATGGCGCATCAGGTCGGCGACCTCGCGGCGCAGCGCGTCCTCGTCGACGGTCGTGACCTTGCGCTCCTTCATCACCACGCGGCCGTCGACGATCACCGTCTCCACGCCGCGTCCCGCCTCGGTATAGACGAGCTGCCGCGCCGCGCTGTTGTAGGGCAGATAGGCGACGTCGTTGAGATCGATGAGGACGAGATCGGCCTTGTGGCCCGGCCGGATGGCGCCGAGCCGGCCGGCGAGGCCGGCGGTGCGCGCATTGCCGAGCGTCGCGTGGCGCAGCCCCTCGTGCGCGAGGCCGGGGCCGGGCTCGGGATCGCTCACCGCCGCCAGCAGGCAGAACATCTTCATCGCCTGGAAGACGCTCTGCACGTCGGTGCCGCTGCAGTTATCGCAGCCGAGCCCGAGCCGCACGCCGGTCTCGCGCAGGTCGCAGACAGGCGCGATGCCGCTCTTGAGCTTGAGGTTGCTCAGATGGTTGAGCACGATGCCGGCGTCCGCCGCCGCCATCTGCTCCATTTCGCGGCGCGAGATCCAGACGCTGTGCACGATATTGAGCCGCGGCCCGAGCAGGCCCGTGCTCTTGAGATAGCTGATGAGCGAGCCCTCGTGCTGGGCGAACTGATCGCGCGCGATCAGCACCTGGCCGCGCGTCTCGTAGACGTGCGTATAGATCGTGAGGTCGTGCTTCTCGGCAAGCTCCGCGCAGCCTTCGAGCATTTTCGGCGTGCAGCGCTGCGGCGCGAACGGCGCAACCGCCCAGTGCAGCGTGCCGGCTGCGGGATGCCGCTTGAACTGATGCTCGAGATAATCGAGCTGCTCGCGGATCGGCAGCGCCTTGTTGCCCATCATCTCCTGCACGTCGGGCGGCAGCATGTCCTTGTAGCGCACCATGCCGACCGTCGGGATGTCGGACACCATGGGCGAAAAGACGACGCGGATGCCGGCCTCGCGATAAGCCGAGATGACGACGTCGGTGTATTCATCGTTGAGGGGATTGAGCCCCAGCATGTCCTGCAGCGTGGTGATGCCGCAGTGGAGCGACTCGATCGCGCCGACGAGCGTGCGCGCGCGCACCTCCTCCTTGCTGCGGTTCGCCCCCATCGGCACCGTGTAGAGGAGCCACATCTCGAGCGGCAGCTCTTCGAACATGCCGCGGCAGAGCGTGTCGTGCGAATGATAGTGCGCGTTGATGAGCCCGGGGATGACGAGGCGCCCGGACGCGTCGATCACGTCCGCCCGATCCGCCGCGAGATCGCGGCCGACCGCGACGATGTCGCCGCCCTCGATCAGGATGTCGGCGTGCGCCGGCCGATGCACGTCGCCGTCGTGGTCATAGACCTGGCCGCCGCGGATCAGCAGTCGGTTCGCGACCATGGGTGTCTCGCTGGTTTACGGCGAGGACGCCGCGCGCGCCCTCTCTGCGCTCGATAAAAAAATCCCGATGCCGCGCCCGGTCAAGCCCGGGCGCCGCATCGGGACCAAATGGATGGATGGTGCGGAAGCTAGACCGCTTCCTTCAATTCCTTGGCGGCGCGGAAAGCGACTTTCCTGCTCGCCTTGATCTTGATCGGCTCGCCGGTGGCCGGATTGCGGCCCATGCGCGCGGCGCGCTTTCGCACGACGAGAATACCGAGCCCGCCGATGCGGACGCGATCGCCTTTCTTGAGGTGCTTGACGAGCAAGCCGACCAAGTCGTTGAGGATCGCCTCGGATTGTTTTTTCGGCATTTCGTGATCGCCAGCGAGGCTGGCGGCGAGGTGCTTGAGCGTGACGGTAGGCTGAGCAGCCTTGGACATTTGGAATTCCCTCCTAATTCGACCAGTCGAAACTGCGAGAACACCCGTGACATAAGCGATTCTCGCGCCTTTTGGCCATGCGCAATTTCAAAAAAGCCCGATTTTTGTGGCGATTCTAGGTGGACAACCCCAAAAAACGCCATTTTTGGCCGATTTTTGCGGCTTCCGGCTTGGCGAAATGGGGCACGTCCTCCAGGATGGGCCGGTCAACCCGGCCCCGCCGGGCCGGTCCGGGAGGGTTTGCCATGCGCGTTATCGCTGCTGTCTGCGGTCTTCTTCTCTCCATCGGGGTGGCGTTCGCCGACGCGGTCGGCCGCTACGACGTCGACGGGACAAATCCCGGCAGCGGGTCGAGCTACCGCGGCACGGTCACGGTCGAAAAGACCGGCGAGACGTTTCGGGTGATCTGGGACGTCGGCGGCACGCGCTACGTCGGCACCGGGATCGGCGACGACAAATTCATCGCCGTCTCCTACCGCACCGGCGACAGCATCGGGCTCGCGCTCTACGGGTCCGAGGGCAACGGCGTCTGGAAGGGTGTGTGGGCCTACGCCAACGGCCGCCAGATCGGCACCGAGCGCTGGCTGCCCCGCTAGTTCCAGAAAACCCCCGACCTTGACTTGGCGGGGGCGGTTCCGTATCTCCCCGGCACCGCAGGCGCAAACGCGCCGTTGCGGGGGCGTAGCTCAGTTGGTTAGAGCGTCGGCCTGTCACGCCGAAGGTCGCGGGTTCGAGTCCCGTCGCTCCCGCCATTCACACAATGGCGATTTTGGCTGAATTGTCCGTGCGCGACGATATTCCGAAGCTCGCCGCGCACGGCGCAAGAATGCCGGCCATCGGCTTCGGCACGTCGGGCCTTGCCGCGCCGGTCGGCGAGATCGTGGCGACCGCGTTGCGATCCGGCTACCGCCACCTCGACGCGGCGCGTAAATACGGCACCGAGGAAGGGGTCGGGGAGGGCATCCGCGCCGCGAAGATTCCGCGCGACGAGCTGTTCGTCACCACGAAGGTGTCGCACGAGAATTTGCGCGCCGCCGATTTCGCGCGCTCGGTCGAGCAGAGCCTCAAGGCGCTCGGCGTGAGCCATGTCGATCTTCTGCTCGTGCACTGGCCGAACGCGCAGATTCCCTTGGCCGAGACCATGACGGCGCTGGCGCGCGCCAAGCGGCAGGGGCTCGCGAGCCACGTCGGCGTTGCGAACTTCAACATCGCGATGCTCGACGAGGCGATGCGGCTCTGTGCCGAGCCATTCGTGACGTTGCAGGCCGAATTCCATCCTTATCTCGACCAGTCGAAGCTGCTCGAGGCTTGCCGCGCGCGCGGGCTGATCCTCACCGGCTACTGCCCGCTCGGCCGCGGTCGCCTCATCGACGATCCGGTGCTCGGTGAGATCGCGCGCTCCAAGGGCAAGACGCCCGCGCAGGTCGCGTTGCGCTGGTCGATCCAGCACGGCAATGTCGCGCCGATTCCGCGCTCGTCCAACCCGCAGCGCATTGCGCAGAATCTCGACGTGTTCGATTTTGCGCTGAGCGCGGACGAGATGAGCCGCATCGCCGCGCTCGGGCGCGCGAAGGGCCGGATCGCCAATCCGGCGGGACGCGCGCCCGCGTGGGACAGCTGAACGGAGAAGCGTACGTGGACATCGATCTCGCCGCACCCGGCTTCGATCGCATTGCCGGCAAGGACCCGCCGCTCGACCAGATCGCCGACGGGCTCTATTTCGGCGAAGGTCCGGTATGGGACCGGCGCAAGAAGCGCTTCCTGTGGGTCGATATCATCGGCGACACGATCTACGAATGGACTCCCGGGGTCGGCAAGAAGGCGCTGATCCATCCGTCGAGCCATGCCAACGGCATGACCTTCGACCGCGAGGGCCGCCTCGTTGTCGCGGGCTGGTCGCAGCGCACGATCTGGCGCGTCGAGCACGACGGCTCCTTCACCACCATCGCGTCGCGCTACGAGGGGAAGAAACTCAATAGCCCGAACGACATCGTGGTGCGCTCGGACGGCAGCGTGTACTGGACGGATTCCGCGGGTGGGCTCGTGATCCCCGGCATGGTGGGCGAGGACCTGCAGCGCCAGCTCGACATCCAGGCGGTCTATCGCCTCACGCCGCAGGGCGAGGTGAAGCTCGTGGTGGAGGATACGGTCTATCCCAACGGCCTGTGCTTCTCGCCGGACGAGTCGATCCTCTACGTCAACGACACGCGGCTCGGCCTCATCCGCGCCTTCGACGTCAACGCGGACGGCAGCGTGAAAAACAGCCGCGTGTTTCACAAGCTCACCGGCGCCGAGCCGGGCGTCGCCGACGGCATGAAGTGCGACCAGGAAGGCAACGTCTATTGCACCGGGCCGGGCGGCATCCACGTGATGGACCCGGGCGGACGGCTGCTCGGCCGGCTGCGCGTGCCGGGACACTGCACCAATCTCGCGTGGGGCGACGACGACTGGCGCTCGCTCTACTTCACCACGTATCACGGCGTGCATCGCACGCGGCTCAATATTCCCGGCGTGCCGGTCTGGTAGGGGGCGCGAGATGGCTTGGCAATTCGACCTCGTCGCCGGTCCCTACGAAGGCCCGACCGGCGGCGTCGTCCCGGATGGCGACGGCGTGCTGTTCAGCGCGATCGACGAGGGGCGGCTGCTGCGCTTCGATCCCGCGAGCAAGGCCGTCACCGAGGCTCGCCGTTACACCAATCGGGTGAACGGCCTTGCGCGCGGTCCGGGCGGCGAGATTTACGGCGCGCAGGAGGGCGGCCGGCGGCTCGTCGAGTTCACGCCCGACGGCCGCGTCATGGCGGTCGACGCACGGCTCGACGGCAAGTACCACAACCAGCCCAGCGATCTCGTGGTCGACCGGGCGCACCGCATCTGGTTCACCGATCCGCGCCACGCCATGATTCCATTCGGGCCCGCGATCTTTCCGTTCCTCGACCACTGCTCGGTGCTGCGCCTCGAGCGCAACGACCGCCGCGCCTGGGTCGCGACGCGCGTGACCTACGACACGGTGTCGCCCCGCGCGGTGCTGCTCGCGCCCGACGAGAAGACGCTCTACGTG
>WNEZ01005750.1_pt1 | contig 10886 bp, 12 predicted proteins | sample 5400521 | NCBI WGS metagenome assembly WNEZ01 (sample SAMN13153339, study PRJNA577476) | soil metagenome | isolation source: 120 cm saprolite under Douglas fir tree site 2 hole 1 replicate 1 | place: USA:California | collected 2015-04-18
CAGTGGAGCCACGACCATCACGGTTACGATCGGGCCATCCAACTGGAGCAACAGAGTATTGCTCTCGATAACTCCAATGCCTTTGCCTACGCAATAATGAGTTACTCATATACGGTGACAAAGGAGTACGGTCTGGGTATTACAGCCGCCGAGCGAGCCCTCGCTATCGCGCCCAATTCTGCGGAAGGCTATGATGCTTTAGCGTTTGCGCTGACCGATTCGGGAAAACCGGCGGAGGCCCTCGTGGCGGCGCAGAAGGCGATGCGCCTCGATCCGCAGAGGCGGGACTACGCTCTCGTCGAGGGCGGAGCCTACGTGCTCATGGGAAGGTACGAGGAGGCAATTCCACCCCTGAAGAGGTTCCTGGCCCGCTATTCCAACATTGTTGGAGCTCACCTTCTGCTGATTGCCTGCTATGTTGAGCTGGGCCGGAACGAAGAGGCGCGAGCGGAGGCCGCAGAACTGCTGCGAATTAACCCCCAATTCTCTTTAGCAGTTGAAAAGCAAAGGTCCCCGCTCAAGGAGCCGCTGCGTGACCGCTTCTATGCCGACATGGCCAAGGCGGGCCTGAAGTAAGATGCACCTCGCAAAGCGCGTCTTGACGGCTCAGGCTTGCGCGGTCTGGCCGGGTGGGTGGGGAACATCGCATGGGCTTAGCTGGTCCGGGGGATCTTATCGGTCACGTTGATTACATTGATTGGCGGCGGCGCGGAGCAGTCGATCGGCGTCCTGATGAAGCCGCTTTCGCTCGGCGACTCCGCCCTCAGGCGTCTCCTCCAGCGCCGCTTGGATTCTGAGCCGTACGTCGGAAGGCGCTCTTGCCACGCGGATGCGAGTACGAATCAACTCTTTCAGTTTACGTTCGTCCGCAAGACACGCGCGGCACGCGCCGCAGCCGCCGACATGGTCGTTAGCGGCGCGCCGTTCGCGCCCCCTTAGCTCGTTATCAGCGTGCGCCGAAAGGAATCTCTCAATGTATTCCTGACAATTCATTGAGCGCCAAAAGGAGGAGCAATTGATTTCCATGAAGCGCGGCTGTTCCCAACTCACTTCCGAACGGATTGAGCGCAAGGAACTCGGGCGTGCTCTGTTCGCCCTTGCTCAGATCGACGGAACAATCTCGTATACGAGCCCCAGCTCGAGCAACGCGAAACCGATCATCTACGGATTGGGTGACGGAAAATGGTAAAGTTTCATCTCTTTCCTCCCTGACTAAGCCCGCTGCTGTTTCATTGCAGCTTCAGCTCGTTTCTGTAGTTGCAGTGGCAACAGGCGCAGCACCTGACGAGTGAGCACAAGGCACGAGGAGGATTCTCAGACCGGCCACCAGTCTTCACCGTAAAGATTCGTTTTGGCCGCCCTCAACCTGTGACTTCGCGAAGCTTAACAGCTCCACACGTGCTACCACCGAGTTAAAGAACGCGCTCTTCAAGACCACGGTTCTCACTAAGCCGACATTCGGCGCGTACCAGTCGATATATCTTAGGCGCAGCGATCGGTCGGACTGGGAGAGGTTCCTCTGGTACACCGCCTCCGTTTCGATTCGGATGCAGCTGGAGAACCGTCCGGCAGGAACCGCAACTTCGTCGGTCTCCAAGAAAGTGCGATGGTATTGCATGACATGGAACGCCCCAGTCAGATGGCCGAACGGAAATAACGAGTTGGACCAGGTTAAATCCGGCTTCAAAAGTTGCGGGAGGAACTTCTTCTCCTCGAACCGAATCCAGGTCGGGCCATCAACGGATACACGGTTGATGTAGCCGCCTTCCGTCACATAAAGAATCGTGGACTTGGAAGCCCCGCCGGAAACGGAACCTTCTGAGATCGCTTCGCCACCGGTCTTAACAATGTTGATGAGCTGTTTGTCCACCACTCGATCGCTGATGATATCTGTGGTGCCTAGATTTTTGTCGATGACCCGGTAGGTCCAGCTGGAACCTGGATGGAGAGGGAAGAATGCGCCGGCCAACGCGGGATCGAACGACGCTTTCCTCTCACAACTCGTGAGCTGGACCGCCGCGAGCGCCAAAACGATTACAAAAACAGCCCTACTCATCATGGTCATATAGCGCCCCTGAGTAGCCTTGGCCGAGCAGAGTGAAGCCCGAAGATCGCGGAACATTTACCTTCACCCGCAAGTTTTCCCGGTTTTCTCCAATCTTTTCCCCGGGCGCAGCCATGTGGCCACGCCCAGGCCATGACCTTCACTGCGCAACCCGGACGCCGAACAAAGACCGCCGCGCACCCGCTCGCCAAGTGACGTTGCAACGCACATGCCCCATCGAAATGCCGATACCGCAACCACAAACAGTGTTGCCCCCGAGCTCTTTTTGATTCGGCATTGGGCGGATGCTTAATTGATGGGCAATTCTTTCGATTCCTCGACAACCTGCGCCACATGCACAAAAGCCCAAGACCTCCCACTTTTTAACCCACCAGGGTTTCCGAGCAATTAAGGGATGATGAAGATTATTTCTTCGGCCTCGTCGGAGTCGCTCGTGGGACACACGGTTGATCAATATGCGGAGTTCGCGCAGGAACTCCCGCATTTCTTGGATGGGATTCGGGGCGTGTTCAGCCTCGAGGAGACCGGCTATTATGTCGATTAGCTTGAGCTGACGAGCCCGCTCAGCCCGCCTCAGAGTTCATGAGTTTTCCGTTTGGAGCTGTCATCCCGAGCGGAGGCCGCCCGTTCGGCTTCGCTCATCGTCGGCTCGCCAACGGAGTCGAGAAATTTCTCACCGACGCATGCCGGTCAGCGCTATGCGATGGCGGGTCTTGCCAAGGCCGCGCCTCATGCGCGGTTCCCGCGCTGACGTTGCTGAACAGCCGCAATCTCTTCCGCCTTCTTGCGCCAGACCTCTTGCGCTCTGTAGTACGCTTCCATGACCGGATTCGGCGGCGGTGGCGGCGGCTTGCGTCCATGTAGGAGAGCCCCAGATTCCGCGCGATGCTTCGTAAACGGTCAGTAAGCCGTTTCGAATCGACAATCAGTCGGTACCGCAGGTTCGAATCTATTCCGCTCCAGCGGGGAGTCCTCCAATCAAGGGATTCTCTGGTCAATTCGTCGAAATATGCCACCGCAGCGGCTTGATTTGCACGCGCAGCGGCACCAGAGAAGGCAGCATCCCCGGCTTTCGGGATGAATATTCTCCCACATTCTCTGTTGGCAGGTGAGGCGGTTCCATCCGTGAGTAAGGAAGGGCATGCGCGGCGGAGGGACGCCGGAAAGCGAAAAAATCGGGGGCGTCTCAAGTTGCGGTTCTAGCGGAGGTCGAGAGCTTCCATCTGTGCGGTCCAGTCAAGCGGCAGATTGATCCGTTGGCTCAGGGCTTCGGCGGTCAAGTCCGGCGGCTGATGGCCACCGGCAATGGCTTCAACCATCTCCGGCGCGAGGAATGCCAAGCCGAGCAATCGTCGCACGTAACGCGCGGTGATTCCCTCCCGCAGCGCGATCTCTGCGACCGATCTTGCTCGACCCGACGAAAGCCGGTCGGACCATCGGCGTGCTCGCGTGACGACTTTGAGGAGTGGCTGATCGGTGCCGCGCGCTGGAGCGCCGTCACTTTCGATGATCAGCCGCATCTCCACACCACGGCGTCTGACTTGAACTGGGATGAGGCGCGTAATGGCCACTTCGCTGGGAATTGCTCGATTTTGAGCTTCGGCCGCCGGAATCGGTAGCTTTAGCGACACGTCCATGCCGAACTCCTTCAGCTCGACCCGATCAATCAACGCGGCCAAGGCCGCGGCAGCATCCACCTCGGATTGGAGGCGGTGTCCGGAGGCCTCCGCGACCTTGAAGATGGCTGGCAGTCGATTCTCGGCCAGCCCGATCGCCTGAGCGGCTGCGGCAAGGCTCGGTTGGTCACTTAAGATTTGACACACAGCCGCAGCCAGAGTCCGCTCGAGCTCCGGGGCTGGCACGCGCCAACCGCGCTTTGCTGGGTCAGCTGTACCGGCTATCAGGTTGCGGGAGACATAGTATCGATAGCGCCGTTCGCCCTTGACGGCGTGACTTGGGATCAGACTCTCGCCGCTTTCGTCCAATAATTTCCCCGCGAGCGGGCTCGACGCCACCTTGTTCGTTCGAATCTTGCGTCGCACCGCGCGCTCACGCAGCAGCGTTTGGATATGCTCGAACAACTCGCGCTCTATGATCGCCTCATGCTGGCCGGGATGACGGGCGCCCTTGTGGGAGATCTCCCCGATGCAGATTGGGTTCGAAAGCAACTTGTAGAGCGCGCCGCGCGAGAAGGGCTTGCCGCCAGAGCGGTTGCCATTCTTCGCGATGCGCAGCTTGGAGTGGATTCCCCGCCGGTCGAGATCCTCCTTGAGTAGTCGCACGGAGCCGAGTTCTCGGTAGCATCGGAAGATCTCTTTCAGGGTCTCTGCTTCTGCAGGATTAATCACGAGGTGGTGCTCGTGGACGTCGTAGCCGAGCGGAGCAACCCCACCCATCCATACCCCCTTGCGCTTGGAGGCGGCGATCTTGTCGCGGATGCGCTAGCCGGTGACCTCCCGTTCGAACTGCGCGAACGACAGCAGCACGTTGAGCGTCAGGCGTCCCATCGAGGTGGTGGTGTTGAACTGCTGCGTGACCGCGACGAACGACACCCCGCGGGCGTCAAACAGCTCGACCATCTTGGCGAAGTCCGCCAGCGACCGCGTCAGCCGGTCAACCTTGTAGACCACCACCACATCGATCAGACTCTGGCCGATATCGACCAGCAGGCGCTGCAATCCGGGCCGCTCCATCGTGGCCCCGGACAGACCGCCATCGTCATATGCGGTCTTCACCAGGCGCCAGCCCTCCCCCCGCTGGCTCTGGATGAACGCTTCGCACGCCTCGCGCTGCGCGTGGAGCGAATTGAAATCCTGCTCGAGTCCTTCTTCGGAAGACTTGCGCGTATAGATCGCGCAGCGCCGAAGCGCAGTCTTAGGGCGTTCCATGATGGTTCTCCACGATGGGCGAGCGCAGACCGAAAAACAGGGGTCCCGACCACCGGCTACCCGTGATTTCGCGTGCGACTTGAGAGAGCGAGCGGTAGCGTTTCCCGTCGAAGAGTGCTCCGTCATCGAGCACCGTGACCCGGTGCGTGGTGCCCTGCCACTCGCGAATCAAAACCGTCCCGATGCCGACCTGCCGGCGCGGCGCTTTGATTTGTGACCTTCGCGCGGCGGCGTCTTCGCCGACCCGAGCGAGCAGGCGCCTGGTCGCGGGCTTGAGACCGCCGAAAGCCCTCTCCTGGATGCGGTAGGCGACGCCTCGGAGCAGCAGGACCGGCCGATTTTGCTCGGCGGCTCTACCCCATACAGCGCTTTCCAGCGCTCTCGCAGCCCTTTGAACCCGAGCTCGGACAGGCTAGCGATTTCCGCGCGGACAGCTTCTCGGCTCGCAGCGGGCTTGCGCTGCTTCATGCTCGCGGCTCGCCGCTGACCGCTGGAACAGGGATTATGTTGGCGCGCATGTGTGGCTCCTCCTTGGGGTCGGCATCTGCCACCCCATCCACACACACAAGCTCGATTTGCGGCGAACAGCCAGTCCCAAGGGCACGCGGCCTTGCGTTGACACGCACTCGCGCGGTCGCGGAGAGGAACCCTGAGTTTGAATGCCTCCCGCCAAGAAGAAACGAAAATCCCAGACCTCCGCAGAAAGACACGAACCAGAAGATTGCGGTCCTTGGGGCAATTCGACCAGTCAGCGCGTCATCTGCCGCCTCAGTGGTCTAAGCTTTGCGCGGCATCGGCTCACGATCTAAAGTCCCTACTCTACTTACCTGGTGACACCCCAGAGCCTTGCAACTATGAGGCGTTGCGCTCTTGAAGTGGCAACAGGAGATCGACGATGGAGGAGTCCCATACGGTGAAAGAAACCGCTCGACGTCATCCGCTGGATCCATTGAGCGCTGAGGAAGTGGCGACGGCCGTGCGCATTCTGCGCGCCCATGGTCCTGCGAGCGACCATTGGCGCTTCGTTTCGGTCAACCTGCACGAACCGGCCAAGAGCGAACTCGAAAGTATCAGTGGCGGCAACACGCTCGACCGGCGCGCCTTCATTGTCGTGATTGATCTGGCGGCTCGACGGGTGCTGGAAGCGCTTGTCAGTCTGCGTGACGAGACCCTGCTCTCCTGCGAAGAGCGCCGCGGCGTCCAGCCCGGCATCATCGTCGAAGAGTTCATCCTGTGCGAAAAAGCGGTCAAAGCCGACCCTCGATGGCGCGCCGCGCTCTTGCGCCGGGGTATCACCGAATTCGATAAGGCCATCGTCGATCCCTGGTCGGCGGGCGCCTACGGCGATGAACATTTTCCCGACCACCGGCTTGCCCAGGGCCTCACCTGGATTCGCGGCAACGATGCCGACGTAGGCTATGGCCGTCCGGTAGAGGGATTAATTACTTTCGTCGACCTCGAAAAGATGGAGGTGCTTGAGGTAATCGATGATGTCGAGGTGCCGCTCCCACCTTTGACCGGCATTTATGCTGCTGAAAGTCTCGGGCCTCTGCGGCAGGACTTGAAGCCGCTGGAGATCTTACAACCCGAGGGACCGAGCTTCACCGTGAATGGCTATGAGGTGCGCTGGCAGAAATGGCGCTTCCGCGTCGGCTTTACATCACGGGAGGGCCTCGTACTTCATCAACTCGCCTACGAGGATCAGGGCCGTATTCGCGCAATTTTGTACCGGGCGTCGTTGTCCGAGATGCAAGTGCCGTATGGCGATCCCACGCGAACGCACAGCAAAAAGAATGCATTCGACGTGGGGGAATACGGCATTGGCCGGATGGCTAACAGCCTCAAGCTTGGATGCGATTGCGTCGGCACGATCCACTACTTCGACGCGCATATGGTCAACATGGCGGGCGAGGTGGAAACCATCGCGAACGCCGTCTGCATGCATGAGGAGGATTACGGCACGCTGTGGAAGCACACCGACTGGCGTACCAATCATTGTGAGGTTCGGCGCTCACGCCGCTTGGTGATCTCCTTTTTCGCCACAGTCGGGAATTATGATTACGGGTTTTTCTGGTACCTGTATCAAAGCGGTGAAATACAGCTTGAGGTTAAGCTGACCGGATGCCTGTCGGTCGGTGCCTATCCGCCAGGCGAGCAACCGACTCACGGCGTGCTGGTAGCTCCTCAGCTTTACGCGCCGATTCATCAACATTACTTCAACTTCCGTCTCGATATGGATGTCGACGGGCCGGGCAATTCCGTCTACGAGGTCGACACCATCGCCGATCCTGTTGGGCCAGCCAACCCGTACAACGGCTCGTACCGGCCGCAGTACACGCTCATTAGCAACCAGCTGGAAGCAGGCCGCGATGCGGACCCCGCGACCGGGCGTGCCTGGCTGGTCGTGAATCCGTCGCGCTGCAATGCCGTGGGTCAGCCGACCGGCTACAAAATCATGCCTGGCGCGGACGTGGCTCGGCCTTTCGCGCACGAAGGAGCAAGTCTGCTGAGACGTGCGGGTTTCATTCGCCACAACCTATGGATCACAGCTTACGATCCGGCGCAGCGCTATGCGTCCGGCGATTACATTAATCAAAACCCTGCGCCTGAGGGGCTTGATCAATGGATCAAACGTGATCGCCCGCTCGAGAATACGGATCTGGTCGCGTGGTACTCATTCGGCGTGCACCATATTCCACGGCCCGAGGACTGGCCGGTGATGCCCGTCGCATATGCCGGCTTTATGCTCAAACCCTCCGGTTTCTTTGAGCAAAATCCCGCCATGGATGTGGCTCCGTCGCGGACTCGCCACAAATGCTGCGATTAGCAACGGCGCTCGAACGTGCGCGACGCGACTGACACGAACGGTTGATGGATAAGTTCCACGATTGGGCCGATAGCGACGGCGACCATGCCCGCCCCGCATTCCCAAGGGACGAAAAATGCACGTGTTGCTGCATCGGTGGCCCTCCCCTTGTCTTGGATCAGGCTCTCTCTACGCCAATACGGCTGCAAGCCATGGAGAACCGTTCACATGCCCCACGCCATCATCCGCGGCGGCAATGGTCGTAGACACGAAGTAGATTTTGCAGACGCGGAGATTCGCATCGAAGTGCATTCCGGCGATGAGACAGTCGAGATTGTCGTCGAAGCGGTCAACGACCTCACGCCTTCGGATCGCCGCCGGTTTGCGCTCCTCAACATTCCAAAGCATCTCTTCTCGTCGGCGCTCGGCGAGGCGGCGCAGCGGAAGGGAACGCCAGGACCGCGGCGAACGTAGTCGTAGACCAACGAAGACCCGCGACAGCGGTGTGTAGCGCGACGGTTTCTGCCTTCGCGCGGGGTGTGATTAAAAACGGCGGATTAGTCATGCTGTTGGCGCCTGTTCTCACTCCGCACGGGGTGCTGACCCTGAGGCCATCCGGCGGCGGGGACGGACCCGGCTGGGCCTCCTGGGTTCCGGTGACAGCCTTTTGAACGCGACTCGGTCCAGGCATCGCGCTCGCCTCGAACAACGAAGCGAGTGGCTCCGCTGGGTCGTCTTTCTCTTCGGCAATCTTGGCGCCGCCGCGGAGCTTAGCGGTTCTGACGGGTCTTTTTCGGTTCCGGTTGCGGGCGCACCACCTTCGGTTTTGTCATCATCCACTTCCGCACCACCCAGCGCCTCCGGTGGGCTTTGCCCTTGGGCGAAGCACTATCCTCACTCGGAAGGCCGCCCCGTGCAATGGGCGAGCAGATCGGCGCGGACAGCAGTTGTCAACAGGAGCGCACGTGAAAGAGGCTCGTAAACCACCGCGCCGCCATTGATTTTCAAATGAAAGCCACTGTTAGAATGCGGAATCACAGCGCACGTTTGGGGTCGAGTAGTTCTCCTAATTTGTGCGCACGTTTCGCGCCCAGACATAGAAAAGTACGCGACGAGTGCAACAATAAAGATGGGTAGAAAGCCAGCCCGATTCGCTTAATGCTTATGATGCAGCGCAAATTTCGAAAAACTCGTACAGCGCGGAAGAATAACGCGAAAACCAGGTCGGCGCTGCAATTGACCGAAAGAAAAATCGGCCATTTGGTCGATGAATGTGTAATTCCCAGACTTGTCGCGGATTCGGTCCTCGACGTGTTCGCCTTAGACCGTCCCGAGCACGACGCAAACGAGATCCGGCAATACGTCGAAGTACAGGCGCGTCCCGAAAAGGTTACGCATCTCGAAAAGGTTAAGACGGAGCAACTGTTCGAACGTCAATACGAGGTCTGGGATGTTCGTACGAACAAGGACCGCTATTGGGTGATTACCGGTCCGACAACTTGTATTCCCAAAACAATTTTCCAGGCGCGGATTACACTCTGTCATTTCACATCGGCGTGACTACGAGGGTCATGGCAAGGCAAAGAGCCAGGGATCGCGATGAACGGGAAGACCGCCTTGCGCCAGCATGGCGTCGATTAATCCAAGCGGAGGAGGCACTCGAAACAGCGGACGAAGCTGAAGATTTTCAGGCCGTCGGCATGCGATGCCGTGAAGCTCTGCTCGCAATGACGAGAGGAATTGCAAACGAGGCGATGGTCCCGGCAGGAAAAGAGCATCCGCAGAAGGGAAATTTCCTTCAATGGGCCGAACTGATCGCAAACGCAATTGCTGCGGGCCCTAGTGCTGATCAGGTCCGGGGTCTTTTGAAAGCGATCGCTAAGTCAACGTGGCAACTTGTTTCCTGGCTCACTCACGCGACTAACGCCGTACGGTTCGATGGGCGCCTAGCGATTGATGCGACGGAAAGCACGCTTGCGGCTTTCAGCGCCGCGCTGATTCGGTACGAACGAGGCACTCCGGACCGATGCCCGGTATGTTCATCCTACCGAATTATCTCGATTCACGTGCCCGAATTAGGAATCGATCCGCCATATACGGCAGCTTGCGAGTCCTGTGGGTGGCGGAGTGTTGGTGAGGAAAGTACGCTCAAAAAAAAGCTTGAGAGCACCAAGGATCAACTTGAAAGCGCCTTAGAGGAACTTGCCAGATTTCACTGCCCGACGTGCGCAGCGCCGCTCAGTGAGACCCGCACAGTTGTCCACGAATATGGTGATGATTTAATCGAGATTTTCGAATGTGGGTATGAGTCGGGGGGTAGCAGACCGTGTCCATCAGATCCGAACTTTCCCAAAATAGATGAATATGACTTCCGAACCGAGTGTCATCCCGAAGAACGAAAATGGAAATGGACATGCTTTGCCGTTCCGCTTACCAGCATGGCACGACGTGTAGGGATCTTGAGCGGCACTGGAGAAACCGAGGAAAAGGCAAAGATGATGGTGCAGGACCGTTACATACGCGCGGCACGCCCATGGCGCGCCGCAGCGGACTAGCCCTATGGTGGACGTTCCGAAAACGCGGAAGCGCGCGTTTATGCGCGAGATTCGCGCGCGAGATTTTTGGCTTCGCGCCCGCCTGCTGCCAAGGCGGCGCTTCAGAAAGCTACCTCAAATCGCGCTGGTCGGAAATCCAGACCGCCACGGCTACGATTCGGGATCGCGGTCAATTTCCAGCCAATCTTGGGTCCGTCGCCATTACTTTGTGCACCCGTCGAAGCGCCACCTCGGTGTCGTAATAGATCGTCACGAACGGGGTTCGAATTTCACATTGCACGCCCGGTAATTCATTCAGAATCTCCGCCAGGGTGCGATTGTGATCCTCGTCGAACGAGGCCCACATCTCTTTTCCGGCCTTGGCTGTGTTCATGGGTTGATCTTAATGCGTTTGTTCTGAGACTCTATACCACATTTCCGTGGCGCTCCTACGAGGCTATAGGCTGTCAGAATATTATGGGCAATATCGATGGTACGATTGGTAGCCCTGGATCGTGTCCCTGAACGCTTGCTCTCGCCCCCACCTCATAAGCTATCAGATCGTTAAGTTGCCGCTCGCACAGGTTGACCCC
>WNEZ01005751.1_pt1 | contig 10884 bp, 9 predicted proteins | sample 5400521 | NCBI WGS metagenome assembly WNEZ01 (sample SAMN13153339, study PRJNA577476) | soil metagenome | isolation source: 120 cm saprolite under Douglas fir tree site 2 hole 1 replicate 1 | place: USA:California | collected 2015-04-18
GCTGGTATTTCAATGGCCGCGTGCCGGTGATCCAGATCAACGAGCGCGGACGATTTTTGGGCTTTCGCGATCCCGGCATGGTTTCGATCCGAGGTCGCACCGGTCTTTACGTCGCGCGCGAGCCGGACAATGACAATCCGTTGTGGGCTTCCACGACCGCGGTCAGGGAGCCGCTCGAACGGGTGGAGCGCAGCTGGCGCGGGATCGTGATGGATACCTATGCGCTGGAAAAACTGACCGGCTGGACCCCGGAGCTTTCGCCGCCGCCGGACTCGCCGCTGTTTCGCTGGCGCGTGCTGGCTGGGGATTTTCAAGACCTACCGTGCAGCGGAGTTCGGAGCGTTGCGGCTTTGGCCGACGATCATGACGCGCGCCCTTTCCCAGGAGAGTTTTAGAATGCTTTTTCGGATCGCCGCATTGGCATTCTCGGTTTGCGCGCTCGCGCTGCCGGCTTCCGCCGCTGACTACCCCGATCACGCGATCAAGATGATCGTGCCGTTTGCCGCCGGCGGTGGCACCGACGTGCTGGCGCGCATCATCGCGCAAAACCTCAACAGCAAATGGGGCCAGCCGGTCGTGGTGGAAAATCAGCCGGGCGCATCAGGCGGGATCGGCACAAGGGCTGTCATGAAAGCGCCACCCGATGGCTACACCTTGCTGATGGCATCGACCGGCGCGCTGATGGCGGTATCTGGTAGCGCCGACGCAGACGGTCCGTTCGACGTCAACAAGGTGCTTTCTCCAATCGCCGTCGCCGCGGCGCCGCCCTATCTGCTTGTCGTCAGCCCGACCTTGCCGGTTAACTCGACGGCCGATCTGATTCGGTATGCAAAGCAAAAGCCGGAAGGATTGACGTTCGGTTCATCGGGCGTCGGAGCGGCGTCACATCTGTCCGGCCTGTTGTTCGCAAGCGCCACCGGAATAAAAATGCTGCACATCCCCTACAAGGGGACCGGCCCGGCCGTGACTGATTTGCTCGGCGGTCGTATCGACATGATGTTTGCGCCGGGACCGGTGGTGCAGCAATTCGTACAGTCCGGCCAACTCAAGGCATTGGGCGTGACCGACACCCAGCGATCGAAATTCTATCCCGATGTTCCGACCGTCGCTGACGGCGTGCCCGGCTACGAATCGGTCGGCTGGTTCGGCCTGCTGGCGCCACCGAATACGCCGCACGCCATCATCAAGCAGCTCAACGAGGTCATCGTCGCCGCAATGCAGACGCAGGAATTTCGCGACCATCTGGCGACGCTGGGCGCCGAGCCGAAGCCGCAGACGCCCGATGAGTTCGGCCGCTACATCAACGCCGATGTTGCCAAATGGAGCAAGCTCGTGAAAGACAACGACGTGCAATTGCCGGGAGGAAAGTGAATATGCGTCTTGCAACTTTTGTCGATCCTCAGCTTGGCAGGGAAGCGCGTTTCGGCATTGTCCGTGGCGAAAGCGTTGTCGACGTCGTTGCGGCCGCGAACGCGCTGCATCGGGCGGTTCCGGCATTGTCGGTCAAAGTCGCACTCACCAGCGGCCCTCAGATGCTCGCGGCGCTGGAAGAACTCGCAGGCTCCGCCGAACGCGAGAAGTTGCTTCGCCCGATCGCCGGTCTAAAGTTCCTGCCGCCGATTCCGGATCCTTCAAAATTCTTTTGCGTAGGCAAGAACAACAAAAAACATCGCGAGGAACTCGCCGCCAACAAGATGCTGACTGAAGTCCCGAACGAGCCGACCGGGTTCATCAAGCTCACCTCGACGATATCAGGTGATGGCGACGAGGTCGTCAAGCCAGCCGGCATTACCACGCTCGATTACGAGCCGGAGCTTTGTTACGTCGTCGGCAAGCGCGCCCACGGCGTCAAGAAGACCGAGGCGATGGACTATATAGCGGGCTTCACGCTCACCAACGATATCAGCGCGCGGGAAATCCAGAAGCGTGAGGTGGCCTCCGGCAGCCGGTTCTGGACCGCGAAAAACATGCCCGGCTTCGCGCCGGTCGGTCCGCACATTCTGACCATGGAGGAAGTCGCCGATACCGACAATCTGTGGGTCACCTGCGACGTCAACGGCAAGCGGCGGCTGCGCGCGAACACCGGCGATTATCTCTACAAGATCGCCGACGTGCTGGAGCATTTTTCGCGTTATGTCGTGTTCGAGCCCGGCGACCTGATCGCCATGGGGGCGCCGAGCGGTGTCGCGGTAGGGCAGCCCAATGCGGCCGAACTCTATTTGCAGCCCGGTGACGACATGGTGATCTCGTTGGAAGGGCTGATGTCGCTGCAAACACGGATCGTCGCGCCGGCTGGCGCTTCCAGAAAATAATTTACCCGCTTGCGCGCAGACTTAAGAAAGCGTTAATCACGAAATGTATGATGGTCGGTTGTGGCGGTCCGTGAACGATTTGCGGCTGCGACTTGGAGAAACCTGATGGGCAAAATCGCTTCAGCTATCGTGGCTGCTACCTTGGCAACGGCTCCGCTTGTGTTGCCGGCGCCCGCAAGAGCGGAGAACGGTCAAATCGCCGCTGGCGTCGTCGGCGGACTTATCGGCGGGGCGCTGCTCGGCGGCGCACTGGCAGCACGTCCTGCGCCTCCGCCGCCGGCTTATTACGCGCCGGAGCCGGTGTACGTCGATGAACCAGTTTGCCGTTTGGTGCGCGAGCGCTACTGGGATGGATATGACTGGCGAATTCGCCGGGTCCAGGTTTGCAACTGATCGCGCACTCCTCCGCGGTTGCGGCTTGAACGAACTCAAATCCGGCCGCCCTCGGGGCGGTCTTTTGTCTGGCCTAATCGTCGCGCCAAATTAGAGCTCACTCCTCGGCCTCGCGCTTGCGCAAGAGGTCCTTGGCGAGATCGCCGAGCGCCGGCCGCGGCAACGCGGTGAAGGGCAGCGGACGCGTCACGTCGATGGCCGCAAGCCCAAGCCGCGCGGTGAGCAGTCCGTTGAGCACGCCTTCGCCGAGCCGCTGCGACAGTTTTGCTGCGATGCCATGGCCGAGCACCTGCTGGACCAGGCTGTCGCTTGCCGCCATGCCACCGGTAATGGCGACATGCGCAATGACATGACGCATCAGCCGGATCATGCCGAGCGCGCCCGGCCGTCCGCCATACAGGCGCGCCAACTGCCGGATCAGGCGCAGCGATGCCGCGAAGACGAACAGCACGTCGATCAAGGCGCGCGGGCTGACGGCGGTGACGATCGAGACGCGCTGCGCCGCCGACGAGATCAGGCGGCGCGCCTCCTGATCGAGCGGCGTCATCAACTCGCGTTCCGCGAGGCGAATCAGATCGGCGCCGTCGATGATGTCGTCGGCATGGCCCTGCAGCGTGGCGCGGGCCCGCGCCAGCTGCGGGTTCTGGTGTGCAAGTTTTAACAGATCCTGCACGATGGTCCGGCTTTCCGCACGATCATCGCTGAGCAGTGCCGCGGCAGCGCGCAGATGCATTTTTTCAATGGTTGCAAGTCGCGCCAGACCGAACGCCTCTCGCGCGACGACGACGACAAGGGCGAGCGCGGCAGCAAAGGCAAATGCCAATCCGAGATAGCCGAGCCCCTCGCTTCGCGCGAACAGATCCTCGATCAAACGCGTGGTGCTCAGCCCGAGCCCGAGCAGGATCAATCCGCCGACCGCCGCCCAGAACACCGCGCCCCAGCGAAAACCTCGTCGCGCGGCAACGATCGGCGCCTCAACCGGCACCGGCAGCAGCGCAGGCTCCAGTTCCGGCGTGATGTGGATCGTGCCGCGCGATGGGCGGCTTGAATCGTCCGGATCGATCACGGTCACGCCGGGATCGTCGAGCTTGAAGGTCGCCGGCTTGCGATGACGGGGGCGCTCGCTCATTGCAGTCTGTCTCCGATCAGGAACTGGAGGGCGCGGTCGAGGCGGATGTGAGGCAACATGGGACCGTCCGCATTTTGGCTATCGAGATGCGGCGGCCGAAAGCGAAGAAAGCGAAAATCGCTCTTTTCCGCGGTCGCGCTGGAAAGGCCCTGAAACGCGCTGTCGCCCTTGAAGAGCTCTTCGGGATCGGCCGGCAGATCGCCGGGAAATGTCGCGACCTCGGTCTCGCCGTCGAAGGCCTCGCCACCCGCTATTTCGCCTGATGCAGGGGTGCCCAGGATCGAGGGCAGTTTTTCACGGCCGCGCTGCACCTGGGCCTCGCGGGTGGCGCGCACCGCGGCCAGCGCAACGACGTCGATATCGGCGCCAGTGTCCTCGGCTTTTGCGACAGCCCTGTTGAGGATTCGCCGCAGCACCGCCTCGAGACGATCATGGCTGGAATGGTGCAGGTGATCGGCCTTGGTCGCGGCGAACAAGATCCGGTCGATCCGCGGCCGGAACAAACTGCTGAGCAGCGTACTGCGGCCGATCCTGAAGCAATCCAGAATTCCCGCCAGTGCTGCTTCCAGATCGTGCAGCGCTTCCGGCCCTGAGTTGAACGCCGAGAGCGCATCGACCAGCACCACCTGGCGATCGAGCCTTGAAAAATGATCGCGAAAGAACGGGCGAACCACCACGTCCTTGTAGGCCTCGTAACGCCGCCGCATCATCGCCCACAGCGAACCCTCTGGCGCCGCGCCATCGTCAGGCAGATCGAGCGGCGCAAAGGTCAGCGCCGGCGAGCCTGCGAGGTTTCCCGGCATCAGGAAGCGGCCGGGCGGCAACAGGCTCATGGCAAAGCGTTCGTCGCGGCAGGCGCGCAAATATTCGGTGAACAGCCGCGCGGCAGCCAGCGCGGCCTGCTCGTCTTCGGGGCCTGAGGCGCTCAGTGTCGCAAGATGCGCGTGCCATGGCTCAGCGAGCCGCGCACGCGGACTTTCTTGTGACAGAGCGAGGCTCTCGGCGGACCATTGCTCAAAACTCTTGTTGAGCAGCGGCAGATCGAGCAGCCACTCGCCGGGATAATCGACGATGTCGAGCGTCAGCGTGCGGTCCGCGCCATTTTGTCGCTGGTAGTCGATGACCAGCCGAAGCTCGCTGATATCGACCGTCGAATTCGGCCAGCGGCGCTGCTCGATCAAGGTGCGGACATGGTTTTCATAGTCGAAACGCGGCACCGCATCGTCGGGCTGCGGCGCAAGCCGGGCGCGAGCGATCCGTCCCGTGGCGAAAGGCTCAAAGATGGGAAAGCGGCCGCCACGGGTGAGGCCGTGAATCAGCGCCGTGATAAAGACGGTTTTGCCGGCGCGTGACAGCCCGGTGACGCCCAGCCGCACCGTTGGATTGAAAAAGTGATCGCCATAATCCAGCAGGGCCCGCGCCGAAAGCCGCGCTTCTTCGACGATTTCGGAAAAGCTGAGGGCCATGCGGGCTTGAAAAACTCGATCTGGTGGGGGAAATTGGCTGCAGAACAACCTGTAAAGTGGCGGTTAGCGCGCCAAAATCAAGTTTCACATTTCGGACGCGATTACAGCGAGGGATTTGAACGTTCGTTGACCTCGCGAGACCTATGTTTTATCGCTTCGCGTATGAATTCGCCGGGACCGCTATGACCATTTTCAGGCTTAAGCAACTCGCTTCGACGTCCGCCCATGCGGTGGCTGGCGCCGTCCGCTGGAATTACGATCGGGCCGAGCTGATCGCGGACGGTATCGTGCATGGCATTGGCGTGTTCGGCGGATTGATCGCAGCGACCGTGCTGGTCGTGCTCACCGCGGTTTATGCCACGGGGTTTGAAGTCGCGGTGGTGTCGGTTTACGTCGCGGGATTGCTGGCCATGCTGGTGTTGTCCGCAACCTATAATCTTTGGCCGATCTCGCGGGCCAAGTGGGTGCTGCGCCGCTTCGATCACTCGGCGATCTATGTGCTGATCGCGGCAACCTACACCCCGTTCATCACCCAGATGAAGGACAGCATTTTTGCCATCGCGCTGCTGACCGGCGTGTGGTGCGTGGCGATTGTCGGGATCGTGATCAAGCTCGTGTTCCCGGGCCGTTTCGACCGGCTGGCGGTCGGTCTCTATCTGGCGATGGGCTGGAGCGGCTTCATGGTCTACGACACCGTGGTGGCGTCGCTGCCGCCTCTGACATTGTGGTTCATCGCGGCCGGAGGCGTGCTCTACACCTTCGGCGTTATCTTTCATGCCTGGCAGCGGCTGCGTTTTCAAAACGCGATCTGGCATGCCTTCGTGCTGCTCGGCGCGGCCTGCCATTACACCGCCGTGCTCGATCTCGTTTTGACCTGAGACTTTTCAAACAACGGGTGTAACGATGCAGGTGGCAGGCAAAGTCGTGGTTGTCACCGGAGGCGCCAACGGCATCGGCCGGGCGCTCTGCGAAGCCCTTCATCGTGCCGGTGCGGCAAAGGTGGTCGTCGCCGACCTGGATCTGGCGGGTGCGGAGGCCGTCGCCGCCTCGGTTCATGGCGCGGCGTTCAAATGCGATGTCGGACGGGAGAAGGATATTCTCAACGTCATCGAGGAAACCGAACGGCAGTTCGGTCCGATCGCGCTGTTCTGTTCCAATGCCGGCATCGGCGGCGGGTTCGATCCGTTATCGGAAAACGCCGGCGGCACGTCCGACGAGCCGTTTGCGAGGAGCTGGGCTGTTCATGTCATGGCGCACATCTATGCGGCGCGGCATCTGATCCCGCGCATGAAGGCGCGCGGGGAGGGGTATTTCCTCAACACGATTTCCGCCGCCGGACTGCTGTCGCAGGTGGGAAGTCCGGCCTATTCGACGACCAAGCATGCGGCGGTGGGATTTGCGGAGAACCTTGCGATCTCGCACAAGGCCGACGGCATCAAGGTTTCGATCCTGTGCCCGCAGGGCGTCGATACCAACATGCTCCGCTCGATCCCGAAGGGGCCGCAATCCGGCGATGGCGATCTGACGCCGGAGCAAGTCGCGAACGATGCGTTGGCCGGACTAGAGCAGGAAACTTTCTTGATCCTGCCGCATCCGCAAGTCTTGGGCTACATGCGCAAGAAGACCGAAAATTACGATCGCTGGATATCAGGCATGGCGAAGATCCAGGCCAAGATGCGGGAAGCCTACGGGAAGTAAAGGGCCCATCATGGTGAGGAACGCGGCTCGCTCGCAAACCGTCATTGCGAGTTCCGTACCGGCCTTGGGGCCGACCCTGATGGATGAAAGTGTGGTGAATCAAGGCGATAGGGCTCGGGGAGTTTTCCCACTTTCTTCCTAGGAGCCAACGGGTCGCGCGAATGCGCGCCCGATGACAGGCTTCGCGACGAAGCAATCCACTCTTCCTTTGCCGCCCTATGGATTGCTTCGCTTCGCTCGCAATGACGTGTGGGGCGTTCCCGTCAGCCCTTCTGCGCGTAGAGCAGCGGCACCGCCGAATCCACCATCACTTCAATCAAACTGACGCCGTCATGCGCAAGGCCGCGCTTGAGCGCCGGCGCCAATTCCGATGACTTGCTGACGCGCACCGCTTCGCAGCCCATGCCTTCCGCGATCTTCACAAAATCGATGCCGGGAAGGTCGAGGCCGGGAACGTTGCGTACCTGCATCACCTGGCTGAACGAGCGCATCGCGCCGTAGCCGGCGTTATTGATCACCACCACCGTCAGCGGAAGTTTTCGTTGCGCCGCGGTCCATAGCGCCTGGATCGAATACATCGCCGAGCCGTCGCCGATCAGGCAGACGGTCCTGATGTCGGGACGGCCGAGCGCCACGCCGACCGAGGCGGGCAGGCTGTACCCGAGGCCGCCGCTCGCCATGGTGTAAAAACTGTCCTGGCCGCGCATCGGCATGAACTTTTGCATCGCGGGGCGATGCGACGGGGCTTCCTCGACCAGCGCGGCGTCGTCAGGCATGGCGCTGAATAGCGCGTGCAACAGGAATTCAACCGGTATCGGATCGGCGGCGACCGGCGCGGATGGCAGAAGCCGGCCCGCCGGCATCGCGCGCCTCGTCTCAGGCAGCAGCTCGAGCAGCGTCGCCAGCGCGGGCTTCATGGTCGCGATAATGCTGTTGCCCTGCGGCGATACCGCAGCCGCCGTGGGATCGTCGGTGATCTGGAACAGCGCGGTCGCGCCGTCGAAGATCGCGGCGTGGCCTTCGACGTGGAACGTAAACACCGGCGCGCCGATCACGACCACCAGATCATAGTTACGCAACGCGTCCGAGAGCTGACCTGGAGAAGCATGCAAAAAGCCTGCGAATAGCGGATGCCGCTCCGGGAAACTGCAGCGCGCGGAAAACGGGCTGACCCAGACCACAGCCTTGGCCTTCTCCGCGACCCGCACCATCAGATCGACCGCGTGCGCGCGATCGACGCCGGGGCCGACGACGAGGGCAGGGCGCTTGCTTGCCGAAAGTGCAGCGACCAGCGACTTCATCGCCTCGGGATCGGGGCCGAGCTCCCTGCTGACGCGACGGGCTTCTATCGCCCGGGTTTGATGAGTCCAGTCGTCGATCGGCACGGAAACAAAAGTCGGTCCGCAGGGCGGCTGCATCGCCACGTAGTAGGCTCGCGCGATCGCCGCCGGCACGTCTTCGGCACGCGCAGGCTCGACGCTGAATTTGACATAAGGCCGTGGAAATTCCGACGCGCGTTCGGCGTACAGGAACGCCTGCAGCGGCAGAATGCTGCGCGCCTGCTGGCCCGCGGTAATCACCAGCGGGGTCTGGTTCCGATGCGCGGTATAGATGTTGCCGAGCGCATTGCCGACGCCGGCCGCCGAATGAAGATTGACGAAACCGGCATTGCGGGTGGCCTGCGCATAGCCGTCGGCCATGCCGATCACGGATGCTTCCTGCAAGCCCAGCACATAGTCGATATCGTCAGGCCAGTCGGCGAGGAACGGCAATTCCGTCGAGCCGGGATTGCCGAACACCTTTTTGATTCCGAAGGCGCGCAACAGGTTGAGCGTTGCGTGCTTGACGGTAACCGAAGTGCCTGTCGCTTTGGGTTTTTCACGCGGCGGCAACTGACGATCCTTCGGTGAGTGTTTGCGGCAAAACGTGCTACGAGTTCGGTTTCACCTCTCCCATGGGGAGAGGTCGGCGCGAAGCGCCGGGTGAGGGGAACTGGCCTAACGATAGACCGTAACCCCTCACCCCAGCCCTCTCCCATCGAAGTCGGATATATCCGACTTCGACCGATTTAGATGCCCAACTCGGGTAAACCCGAGTTGGGTGGGAGAGGGAGCAGATTTCCCGTTGACGCGAGACTGGCGAACCTCACCACGTCGCAGTGCCTTTCATGGTCGGCTGCCCCTGTGAATTCGCCGTCCACAGTTCCATGCCGGCATTGGATTCGTTGGCATTGACGCTGAACTCGCTGCCTTCGAACAGCGGCAGCACCCCGCGATAGCTGAATTTCTTCGGGGCCGCGCCGCCATGCAGCTTCGCCGCGAACTCCACCAGAAACGCCGCCTGCATCGGGCCGTGGAAGATCAGGCCGGGATAGCCCTCGACCTTGGTGACGTAGTCGCGGTCGTAATGGATGCGGTGGCCATTGAAGGTCAGCGCCGAATAACGAAACAGCAGCACCGGATCGGCCATGTGGCTTTCGCGATGCTGCGCCGACGGTGGCGCCACGGCGGGCTTGGCTGCTGCCGGCGCGGTCGAGATATCCCGATAGACGATATCCTGCCGCTCGCGGATGGCCAACCCGCGCGGCGTGGTGACCAGATGTTCGACGGATACGAAACACAGCACACCGGTGCTGCCGGTCTTCATGGTCACATCGGCAATGCGTGAGGTTCGCGTCGTCTCGTCGCCGACACGCAGTGGTTCGAAGAATTCAAGCTCACCGCCGGCCCACATCCGGCGCGGCAGCGGCACCGGGGGCAGGAAGCCGCCGCGGGTGGGGTGGCCGTCCGCACTCAATGCCGACATCGGGTAGACCGGCGGCGCCAGGCACCAATGCACCGTCCACGGCGTCGCGTCGCCCGGTTTCGGCTTACCGATCTCCATGAACAAAGTCGCGCGCAAACCCTTCACCAGTTGCGCGGTGACGATGTCGGAGGCTTCTTCGGTGCGGCCGATCCATTGCCGCAAATGGTCGAGATCGGGTTTGTCGGTCATGACGATTTGGTCCGGACGTGAAAAGATTTGGCGATGTCGGTGTGATCGCCGATGCCGGGCACGGCGCCATAGTGGCGCGGTTGACCGACGACGATGGCAGCCGGCGCCGGATAGGTCACCGGTCCCGCCGGCGTGTCCACTTCGATGCGGCGCAGATGCGGGTGCACCGCAAGGTCAGCCATGGTGTTGACCTCGGCAAAGGCAATGTCGGCGTCCGACAGGCGTTTCAGCAGATCGTCGCGCATCATGGTCGCAAAGCTGTCGCCGACGGCCTTGTCGGTGAGTTTGCGATTACGGACGCGCTCGACCATGTTGGAAAATCTGGGATCGTTGGGCAGATCAGGCTGCGCCAGAACGTCCGCGCACAATTTTTTCCATTCGCGTTCGCTCTGGATCGAAATCAGGATGTCCTTGCCGTCCCTGGAGCGGAACACGCCGTAGGGCGCGATCGAGGGGTGGGCGAGACCCATCCGTTGCGGCGGATTGCCGGCCTCCGCATTGAGCAGCGGCACCGACAGCCAGTCGGCCATCACGTCGAACATCGAAATCCGGATGTCCGCGCCCTTGCCGCCCCGCGACCGCGCGATCAAGGCTTCGAGAATGGCGGCATGCGCGGTGGCGCCGGTGGCGATATCGACGATGGAAAGACCGACCCGCGACGGTCCGTCCGGACCGCCGGTGATCGAGGCCAGCCCGCTCTCGGCCTGGATCAGGAGATCGTAGGCCTTGCGATCGGCATAGGGGCCGTCGTCACCATAACCCGATATGGTGCAGCAGATCAGCGCCGGATAGTCCTTGCGCAGGCGCTCCAGCGAGAAGCCGAGCTTGTCCATCGAGCCCGGCTTGAGGTTCTGAATCAGCACATCCGCCCCGGCGATCAGGTCTTCGAGGT
>WNEZ01005754.1_pt1 | contig 10882 bp, 12 predicted proteins | sample 5400521 | NCBI WGS metagenome assembly WNEZ01 (sample SAMN13153339, study PRJNA577476) | soil metagenome | isolation source: 120 cm saprolite under Douglas fir tree site 2 hole 1 replicate 1 | place: USA:California | collected 2015-04-18
AGCACCGCCCACCTCCGAGCGTTCGTGATGGTCTGCTCGGAAACTAGCGCGGCTGCCGGTTAGGAGGGACATCTTGCATCGGCCTTCAACTGACTTTTTACGCCGGCATTAGACCGACATTTAGCGCCGGCACTGACATCAGCTGCCGTTTGCCCTGCGCGGTCTCGACACGGACAACGACAGCGCCTTCATGAACGAGACGCTGCAGAGCTACTGGGGTGAACACCAACTCGAATGGACCCGCTCACGCGCCTATCGCAAGAACGATCAGGCCTGGGTCGAGCAGAAAAATGGCGTCGTGGTGCGGCGGCTGGCCGGCTACGGGCGGCTGAGCGGACTGAACGCCACAGCGACGCTCGGGCGGCTGTACCAAAGTGCCCGGCTGTGTGTGAACTTTTTCCAGCCCTCATTCAAACTGGCCAGCAAGCAGCGTGACGGCGCGCTGGTACGGCGGCGCTATCATCCGCCGCTTACCCCTTATCAGCGTCTGCTGGCCTCGCCTTATGTTGACGAAGTGGTTAAACATCAACTGCGCTAGCGGTTCGCTACACTTGATCCCGTCGCGTTGTTGAAAGCAATTCGGGATACGCAGCAAGAGCTCGCCGCTGTAGGCGACGGCCACGGCCAGCCGCCAGCGCGCGCCACCGACGACCTCAACGCGTTTCTCGATGGTCTGGCCACCGCATGGCAGAATACTGACCGTCCGCCCCGAGGGCGGAGAAAGGCCGCCACCAAACACTGGTGGCGATCCCGAGTCGACCCATTCGCACATAGTTGGTCGCTGGTGGAAGGCTGGCTGCAGACGGAACCTGATGTCACTGCGAAGGCGCTGATGCAGCGGCTGCGTGAACAGTTCCCTGATGTGTATCCTACCGGCGCCCAACTGCGTACTCTCCAGCGACGAGTGCAACTGTGGCGCAACGAGCAGGTCAAACGACTAATCTTCCAGGCGAGTGACATTCATCTGACAAGCTCCGACATACCTTCCACGGATTAGCATGGTGAGGCAACGACGAACATCGAAAGGTAAAAATCTAGTAAGGGTTACCGTTGAGGCAAGACGGGTAAAAATCTAGTAAGGGTTACCATTGAGGCAAGACGACCGGCAGAAATGGTTGACGCCGCGCACCCCCAAGACCCTCAGCCACCGCATTTCCTCGCTCTCGAGCTTCTACAAATACCTGGCCGGCGCCGCAGCCGAGTTGCGGCTGCCCATCAATGTGCCCAATCCCGCCCATGCGCAGTTCATCGCCCCTAAGTCCTCCGACCCGCTCGAAGGCACGCGGGAGCTCAGTGCCACACGTGCGCGCCAGCTGATGGGCTTTCTGGCCGGTGATGGTGTGCTCGACTATCGCGACCGCGCCATCTTGAAGACATACCTCTACACCGGCGTGCGGCTCGCTAGTGCCTGTCGGCTGCGAGTTAGGGACTTTCACCAGGACGGTGACGAGGCCACCCGCATCATCAATGAGAAAGGCAACCGCCACCGCACTATCGGCATCCATTTCGCCGCCACGGAAGCGATCGCCGAGTACGTCAGTAAGGCCGAGTTGGAGAGTGGGCCTCTATTCCGCGCCCGGCGGGCGCCGCGCGCGGACGAGCTTGGCGAGCAGCCCATGGGCGATGCCAGCATGTACCGGGTGGTCGCGGATTATTTGGAAAGGCTGCCCGGCGCGGTCAAGGAAGGCGCGCATCTTCAGCACCCACTCGCTGCGCGCCACCACCGCGACGCTACTCCTGGATGGCGGCGTCGACATTCGCAAAGTCCAGGAACTGCTCGGCCACCGGCATGTGACCACGACTCAGATCTACGACGAACGGCGCCGCACCACCCGCGAAAGTGCCTCGCACGACGTTCCTATCTGACCAGTGGGGGCTTTAAAAGCAGGTGAAATGTTGCTCGCTTTTTACGCCGAGAACTGTGAGTCGGTCTTTTATTACGAGTTGAGGCCGGAAAAGCGTCTGACGCTTCGCCTTCCGCGCTGCGGACTTTGCGAATCCGGAACTACATGCGCTTTCTGACCATTTGCAACAGCTGGCGACACAGGTGGATATTTGATGGGCTGTGGCGAATCGGGCAGGCTACGTTCAGCCCATCTGACTGACGTGAAAAGCGACGCAATTTGCCGTCATTGGGGGTAAGCGGAGATGCCTAGCCGTTACGAGGAATCCTATTTTACTTCAGCGGGCTTGCAACCAAAATGGATACCGAGCGAGATGCCGCCTGATGGCTGCGTATCTAGTGAGGTTCTTGTAGAAATCAATAATGCAAGGCTTGACCCACTGAAACGCAGGATGGCGGCATGGACTATGGCTGCGTCGGCAGCGTTCGAAGGGGCGGGCCGTCGGGTTGTTTTTCCGGGATTTCGGTTTGCCACATTCGGGCTGGCTGATCCCCGGGCGGAGAAGGAAGGACTTGCGGTGTTCATGTACGTGGATCCGGAAGCGGCTCCAGCTGTTGACAAGAGCGCACCGATTGATGAACTCAGAATCGGCAACAAAGAGTCGTTTACTGTATGGGTCCGCCCAATAGAGGAAAGAAAGCACATAAGCCTATGGCCGCGGATCCTGGCCGGAGCCAAGCATTGGGTGCGACCTGCTGCCTCGCACGGTCTATATCTGGTGGCGACATGATGCTGCTGACTGCGAAGCATGTTGTAGCGGAGTTGCTGCCCGCTGCGATCGTCGGTGGAGAGTGGGTGCCGATACTGGACGCGAAGAACAACTATTTCGCGGGCAAAGTCCACGAGAAACCTCCTGGTGTTCTGGATGCGGTCTTGATCGAACCGACCCCTGTTATATCTCGCAGTGACCCTAACTATTCTGCATTCACGCCTCCGGCAGTCGTGACGGTTGGGGATGTTGTCGAGCTTCAATTGCGTTCGCAGGCGAGCGTAGCAGCGAAAGTAGTGGAAATAAATCCTCTGGCCAATGTTCCTTTCTCCAAAACGCCTCCAAATCTCCAGGCGGCCCAAATTATCTTCGATCAATACGGGCAGGACGGCGATTCCGGATCGCTTATCGTCGATAAGGCTAGTTCCAACGGCGTAGCGCTCTACGTGGGGGACCTTGATCTGACAAAGGTGGGTGGAACTATTCGCGGAGTGGGGCAGTATCTTGGGCAAGTGGCTGAGGCGATGAACGTGGAGTTGCTGAAGGAATAGCGGTCGATATCGACACGCAACAGCAAAGGCAGCCGAGGTTGTGCTGTGGAGGCCGGAACGGTTTTGTGTCGACTCCGCAAAGGACTGATTGCACATCTGGAAGAGGGAAATTGAAGCCATGGAAACTTCCGAGCCGAAGCTGTTGGTGAGTACAGAAACAGTCGAAGTCGAAGACGAGTTATTACAGCAACTGGCTGGTGAGCATGAAATAGAGTTCAGAGAGCACACAATCGCGGATGACAGGTGTCCTTTCAATCTTGAGGTGGCTGCGCCGCGTGCTGTGGACGTTGCCAGACTTTATAAACTTTGGCATCAGAATATACCGCCTGCCATTGCAGCTGCTCTGGGACCGCAGTTTGCGGTCTTGCTGTTTCACAGTGTTACGCCATTCTACCGGCCTGGACAAAGGGCAGTTGGTGTCGCGAGCCTTGGATATACAGCTACGCTGGAGCAACCGGGTTGCGTCACCGCGAGCTTGTTTCCGGAGAGCAAGCTCGTGAATTACGGTAAGATAGAAGCTGAGCTTCAGCTTGGTTTGGATTGCGGGGGCGCGCTAGCGGTACCGAAGGAGACGCTCGCCCTTGCTGACGCAGCTGTTCCGGGACTACACATCGGCGGCGCGAGCATCGAGGCTACTACGAACGCTCAGTTCGGTATCGCCATTCGATGTAGCTTCTCTTTCATTCAGGCACAGGCCGGGCCGGTAGGCGCGGGAGGCGCAAGATGGAATATCTACAAAGGAGGCCAACGGATCGATCTTAATCACACACTACTGCACACATTGCTAGCTCCCGATGGTACCGAACAGCTTCATGTGTATATCGATTCCTGGGTAAGGCGGCCAAGAAGACTTTTGGGGCTGCTGAAGGGCGTAGAGTGGAGGTTCCCCCGAGTTGAATATGACGTTTCTCTCGAAAGTCAACCTCTGAAGACTTCACGGTTTACGGTACGCTGATCGCAGCGGCTGTGCTTACGCACCACGCAGAGCTGAAGCGCGAAGCGGCGGCCATTATCGTCACCACGGCATTGTCGCACCTCTGCCCTTGTCTGCCTCGGACAGGCTGAAGTCGCGCGCCAGCTCTTCCTCGCTGGATCAACCGCGAGGAGCACGCGGGGCGACCGGCCACGCGCAAACGGTGCGATCCCAGCGATGGTGTCGGGCGTCAACATTGAGACGGCTCCGTTCGAGGTCTTGGGCGAGCTCTTCGATGGAGGGTCGGGTATGGATCGGAGTGGTGTCCAGGGATTCGTCGCCTTAAAGGCTCACCAGCTCCACCAGCTTGCCCGGGCTTTGGCGCAGGTGGTTGAGCGCGAAGGTGTGACGCAGCGTGTGCGCGGAGACGTGCACGCGGTCAATCCTGGCCCGCCGCGCCAAATGAGCAATGACCGCCTGAATGGTACGGGCCGGCATCGCTCCGCCGCGCTCGCTTAAAAACAGCGGCTTCGCGGCTCCGGCACCGCTGCGGGTGAGGTACAGCCGCAGCGCGCGCCGCGCGGTCGCATTCAGCGGAACTTCGCGGGCCTTAAGGCCTTTGCCCTCCCGGAAGCGCACCAGCCCTGAGCGGTCGCGCGCGGTGGTATCCGCTATTACTGCAGTCAAACATCCTCCGGGCCTCCCGAGTTACCCCTCGAACTGCCCTCTTCCCGTGCCTTGATCATTTCCGCGATAGCCCTGAAGTCTCCCATCCGCAGCGATATCAGCAGTGTTTGGTACACCTTCGCATCGGCAGGCTCCGGGTTTAGGCATAGTAGTTTGTCTAACGCCTGCGCCGCTTCCTCGGGGCGTGGAATCAGGCAAGAGGCCAGAGCCTTGAGCTGCCACGGATGAGAGTACTGCGAGGGCACGTCGAATTTCGGGGCACAACGATCCGCCAGTGCGATAGCTTGGTCTGCAAACTGGATAGCCTTCTCGAAGAGTCTCTGCGCGAAACAGTCCCAGCCTTCATTGTTCCAGGGACGCGGATCTTCAGGTTGGCGGTGACGACACCACGCGAAGTCAACTGAGGCGAGACCGTACTCCTTCATGGCGCTGTAATGGCGTCCGCGGACAAGATGCGCGCGGTAGTGTTCCGGATGAGCGCCCAGGATGGTATTGCAAAGGAGCAACGCGAGACCGTGTTCTTCTATGATGGTCAAAGGATAGACGAGATCGAGGATCTTCTCGTTCTGCTGTCTCAGACAGGCGGTAGCACACGATAGACACTCTGCAACACGAGAGGGCTCGCCTGCTTGTGCGTGCCTCATAGCAGCCCGCAGTGCCGAGCGAGCCGGCTCAGATGTTTTCTGTTCGAAATCTCCGCAAACGTCTACGAAGTAGGTGCACATTCGATCAGCGTTGCCCGCCTGTTGTGCGTGTAGCAGGGAGAATGCCTCGCTGAAGAGTTCAAGCCCCTCGGTCCATTCGCCATTCGCTACAGCCAAGGCGGCAAGATTCCAGGTGGCGCCAAGGCGCCATCGATGAATGTCCGTGGTCGTTGCGCGCCCGATGTCATTGGTCAGCTCGCGAACGCTTTGGAAAGCAGCCCGGGCCCGACCGAGCTGATCTGGAACGGTTGCACACAGTTCACCGAGGTTTTCGTGGGCAAGAATAAGTCCGTCATCTTTATCCTCGCCGCCCTTCAGTAGGAGAATGCTCTGCTCATAGCAGACAATGGCATCATCGGGGTGGCCCCTCTCGTGATGGAGATAGCCCAGGTTGTTGAGGACATGCCCACGCCTCCGCTCCGTTCCAGGGCGCACCTCGAGGGTTCGAAGGGCATCCTCATACAAATTGCGGGCTCTCTCGTGAAGAGCCTCACGAAGATTGGGGTCCTGCGTGAGGTTGGAGCCTTCCAGCAGGGCGCTCGCGAGATCCACTTCTACGTCTATCGACTTGTCCTCAGCGCCCGCGCCACGAAGAATGAACCGTGCCCGTTCGAGGAGCTCCACTGCGCGTTGCCACTCGCCCGATCGTTTAAACTGATTAGCAATTGACGAAATTTTATTAGCGTGAGCCAATCGGTCTTCCGACGGCTGAAGGCTCCCCAGCTCGTCTAGTAATGACTTGGCCACTTCATCCTGCCGACCAAGGGCGATAAGCAGAGTTCTGCGCCGGTCGTCATCGATCGCGTCGGAGAACCGTACCAAGAGGTTATGAGCGGCCCGAAAGCCGCCTCGCGCCAAGCAACTATCGAAGACATCACGAACGATAACGCAAAGCCCTTCCTCTCCAACGAGTTGGCGGACCGCGTCGACGTTCGGTTCCGATGGTCCTTCGGTCGTTTCTCTCAGCGCTCGGATGAAGCCAACAATCAGGTCGGACTCTTGTACGCCATCAATCGGCACCCTGGCACGAGCGAGCGTTTGATCCCCCTCGACGAGTTCGGCCAATGCTTCTCCCTTTCCTTGGCGAAGGCGAACGATCGCGAGCTGCACCCGGAGCTGGGCCACCAAGGTCGGGGCCTGAAGCGCCACCGCCTCTGCCAATCCTCTAAGCAGCGTCCGGTCGCTCTCGTCTAATAGGCCACGACGAGCCAACCATCGCCCGCGTTGCAAGCATAGCTCGGCTATCCCTTTCGAGTTGCGGGAGCGCTGGAAGGCATCGGCAGCCTGCGAGTAGAAGTCCTCAGCGACTTCAGGATCAGGTTCGTTTTGACTCAAGTCGCCGAGATGCAAAAGCGTGTTGCCAATATCAGCGCTGCCGAGTCGCCGCTTGATCAAGTATGCACGCTCGAAATAGCGCCTCGCCGTAGCATTGTCACCATCAATGCGAAAGAGAATTCCCATGTTGTTAAGGGTTGCTGCAATCTTAGTGTTTTGATGCAGCGCAGTGTACAATTCTACGCACCGGTGGTAATGCGCTAGCGCTTCGCCGAGCCGTCCTATATTGCGGCAGCGTTCCCCCAGTCCAAAGAAGAAGTCGGCGACACTAATTCGTGTCACTCCCGTGTCGCTCCCTAACGTCTCGAGTGTGCGCTGCGATGCCTCCGAGATTTGCGAACCGACGGGGTCGTTTAAGCCCTTTTCTATTATGTCGATCGTCGTTTCTTTGAGAGCGCTGTCATCATCCGCAGCGAGAACCCGCAAGTTCGCTAGGGCGGAGCGCATGGCTCCCCAGTTGCCTTGTAGACGCGCCAATTCAAACTCAACAGCGCGAACCCCCAATCGGATTCGAGCCGCGATTCTCGAATCCATCGCATCACGCAATTCCGTAAGAACCTCGGAGGCCTCCGATAGACGCTGGAAGCCGAGCCAATACCTCGCGAGCGACAGCAAAATCTCGCAACGCCCGTCGCGATAGAACTCTTCGGCGGTCCCCGCCAAGTCGGATTTATCGTTTCTCACAGACGTCAAGAACTGGTCGATTGTGGCGAGTGCCTTTCGGTAGAGTCGCTCCGCATTCCCTCTGCATCCTTGTCGCTCTTCGAGAATCTGCTCGCTCTGCGCTCGCCACAGCCAAAGGTACGCTTCCATCTCGGGACAAGAATTCCGGGCCAACTCATGCAGGACCAATCTGGTCGTTTCGATATGCTGTGCATAAGCCTTGAGAAGAGACTCATCCGCGCGTAGCAGCACATCCTGGAACAGACCCTCTGCCCATGCGATCGCAAGCCAGATCTGCTGCGCGGTCTCCGAAGACTTCAGAAAGTTAAGCCGTCCACCGATTTTCGAGAAGGGACTACCCATGCAAACATAATTGGACCCGTGTTCGACCCCTAGTTTTGCCGTCACCGTATGGACCGTCTGTACAAAGGGGACCGCACCTCGCGAAGTGAGGAGCGCTTCGCCAACGTCAAGGGCGACCTGCGCCTCGACGGGCCACAGAGTTCCTACATAACCAAGAGCACCAAGCTCACGGAAGACCGCCGCGAGCGATGTCCAGGTCGCGCAGCCGTTGTTAATCACAACGCCCCAGCGCAGCGGCGCACGGAAGGCCGCGTGGATGTCCTCAGGGGTTATCAAGGCGTCGCTCATCATGATGCCGTCGATTTGATCGCTAGTCCTAACACGGTCTCGCCCAATTCGCATTTCGGGGGGCATCGGTGTTTCGATACCAGCGGAGCTCCAGTCAGGTATCTCACGATTCGAGCAATCGATCTCGACGAGGCGCTCTCCTTGTGCGGTCGGTATGCGGTAGAGATCGTGGTAGAAGTCCTCCCGGCCTCCGTGCGCCACGATCACTATTAGTTCGAGTGGAAGCACCTGCATGTCGAGCAGCAACCCGAATTTCGTAGCTGCCTCACGTACGATGCAGAAGAAATCTCCCGATACGTCGCGTAATTTGGTCGCAACCTCGCTGTTCGGAAAGTCTATCGAGCTAGCAAGGAGAGCAATGGGCACGGGCGGACATGCGCCGAAGCTTCGAGCTAACTCCACGATCATGTCGCGCGCCGCGTGTTCATCGAGCACATGGCCGACCGGAAGGTCGCTGTACGCCACCGAATACGGCAGGGCGTGAGTGAACGCCGTGAGCGTCTCGTACCCTTCGACCTGAAGACGGACGGCCTGCCGAATGAGCGTGGCGAGTGTGTGGACTTCTAAGTCCTCCCTCCGCTCAAAGCATAGTTTTTGAATGCGCCGAATGTGATCCCAGACCGAACCGCTAACCTCGGAAGGGATCTCACCTACATCGACGAGGTCGGCGTCGCGGAAAAAGGCAAAGTTGGCGGCGATGATGGCGGCTGGTCCAATCCCCTCGAAGGTGACCAGGTCCTTTCGGTGTATCGAGCCGATGTCGGGTGGCAGCTCCGCTGCGTCGTCTAATGCCAACCGCATATGCTTACGACGGGCCACCAGCAGTCCCAGGGCCAGTTGTGTTCGCGCACAGCGCAATACGGGCAGTTCCGCGTAATCCGGGACTGCACTAACGTCAGCCTCGTCACAGAATACATGGCACCGCTCGCGGAATGATGTTGAGCGGTCCCAGAGCAGATCCTCAACTGCATCTTTCGAGACGCCCGCAAAGACGAACGCCTCGGGACGAGTAAGCTGAAACAGCGCGTCCAGATGTAATTGCTCTTCGGCAGTTACTCCACGATTCTCTATGAAGATGACCGGGAGGTAGAGGCCGGGGTCATGGAGCACAGAGCATACGATTGCGGCCATTTCCACGCTCCCGGCGATCACAACAGTGCCTACAAAGGTGCTCTCAGGACGGAGCCCGATTGTCATGGTCAGCCCATCAGCAATGCGATACGCCGCACCATCCATAGGTCTTTCGCTTTCTTCGCAGCCCTTCCTGGAGAAATGGATCGAGACTTCAGCGATTCCCCCCGCATCGTCAGCTTCTACGTGCAGGCCAGCGCCGGTCCCGCGCGCAGATCGCCAACCAGACAGCGCAAAGCGCGAAGCGCTCGTTACTCGCGAATAACGAAGCTGGACGGTATTGTCGTCCGGATTGATCTCGATCTCCCGATCGGAGCCTTGACCCTCGAACCGATAGACCAGTTTGTGGGGCGGTGAAATCCTTCCAGGCTCAATGACGAAATGCTTCTCCTCAAAGGATGGCTTATGCACCAGCCGGTACGACTCGAGGCTCTCCTCCCACACTCGAAACGTAGATTGGTTGAAGGTTAGCGATTGCAGTAGCCCCTTTTCATCAAGCACCACACCGAGGCCGAAACCGCTGCCCAAATAACTGGATACGTCTTTCATGGGGCGATGTTGAGCCGAGTTCAGGCACGCGGCAAGGCCTTCGAGGCCTCACCGAGGACAGCAGCCCGTCTCGCTCCCGATTTGCCGCCGCCCGAATTGGCTTGAATTAGAAGTCGCGTGTCGACCAGCGTAGGGAGATCGACTTGCAGCTGCTCACCTCCGACGATTGGTCCATGATCATTGTCCGTGTTCGCTCTAACCCAAACGTTTGCTCGACCGAACTCTGCTTGCGCGAACTCTCTCGCTGCGCAGGATCGAGCATAACAACGGATCACTTCGTCTTGGACCTCCGACGCCGTTTTAGCCGTATGGGTTTTGGCCAACGAGCGGTCACGCCGTGGCTTGGGCGGGGCCTCCTTTTCCTCATCACGTTGGATCGTGTTCGGGGTCACCGGCAGGCCCTGCCGAATCTGTACGGACTTGAGAATCGGAAACTCGTACCCAGCCGCCTCGGTCGACCTCGCTGATCACCCGCCAGCATTTCCCACCAATTTCGATGCGTCTTTTTCCCGCTCGCCTTCGAGTCACCCGTGATCTTGTCGGTCATGGCCGCGGCATCCACATAATAACCGTTCTGTCGCCGCCATTGTCTGGCGAGGTCGTCGGTGGCCACCTTCAGCCGCTGGTATCAGCTTCCACTCTCCATATGTGGAGCCGGTTCCGCATCCCACTTTCGACCATCCATGAGGCGCGATCTATTGATGCTGCATATCATAGTGACAGATTTGCTTGCCGCCAGAACGACTGCACCAGGCGCGGGCCCCGGCGCATGTGCCGCAGTGCGCGGCGCGCCTAATAGCTGAGCTGGCCGAAATCGCGCGGGCAGAAGTTGGGCAGCTCGTGGTGTTTCCAGTAGCCCCAGATATATTCGACCGGATTGAGTTCCGCAGCGTAGGCCGGCAAGCGCTCGATCGCCAGCCGGCCCCCTTGCGCGCGGATAAACTCCGTGACCAGCCGCGCCCGGTGCTGCGGCAGCCCGTCCCAGACCACCAGCAGCTTGCCCGGCAGGTGGCGCAGCAGATGGCCGAGGAAGTCGATCACCTCGGTGGCATGGATGGCGCCGGGATAGAGCCGGAAGTAGAAGT
>WNEZ01017205.1_pt1 | contig 10882 bp, 9 predicted proteins | sample 5400521 | NCBI WGS metagenome assembly WNEZ01 (sample SAMN13153339, study PRJNA577476) | soil metagenome | isolation source: 120 cm saprolite under Douglas fir tree site 2 hole 1 replicate 1 | place: USA:California | collected 2015-04-18
GGACGGCGGAATTCCGCATCCCGCTGTCGCAGCTGCGCTACGGGCGGGAACGGCGCCACACGTTCGGCTTAACGGTGGATCGCGATCTGTACCGCTACGCCCAGCGCGTGAGCTGGCCCCTGTTCCGCCAGTCGAAGGCAGGGTTCGTGTCGCAATTCGGCGAGGTCAGCGGGTTCGACGACCTCGAGGCACCGCGTCGCCTCGAGGCCGCCCCCTACGTGGTGACTAAGAACGTGTCGGAGTTCACTCCGACCGGCATTGGCCGCACCCAGGACGCGACGCTCGGCGCTGATTTGAAGTACCGCGTCGCATCGAACCTGATCCTCGACGCGACGTTGAACCCGGACTTCGGACAGGTGGAGGCCGATCCGGCGGTTTTGAACCTCACGGCCTTCGAGACATTCTTCAACGAGCAGCGCCCGTTTTTCGTCGCCGGACGCGGCCTGTTCCAGTTCGACGTCAACTGCAACAACGTCAACTGCAACGGCGAAGGGCTGGTCTACAGCCGGCGCATCGGGCGCGCGCCCGAGCTGGCCGGCACCTATTCGGACACCACCTCGCCCGCCTTCACGCGAGTCCTCGGCGCCGGCAAGCTCACCGGTCGCCTCCCGGGCGGGCTGACGATCGGCGCGCTCGAGGCCGTGACGGAACACGTGACGGGCGTCGGCGGCGCGACGCTCGAGCCGACGACCAACTACGGCGTGCTGCGGCTGCGCCAGGACGTACGCGGCGGCGAGACCAGCGTCGGCGGCATCGTGACCGCCGTGAAGCGCGACAACGACTCCTGGAGCTCAGCCTACCTGCGCCGCAGCGCCTACGTGGGCGCCGCCGACTTCCGCCATCGGTTTCCCGGCGGCCGGTTCGAGATCTCCGGCTCGCTTGACCTGAGCCGGGTGGCGGGCAGCGATTCCGCCATCGCCGCCACCCAACGCGACGCGGTGCACTACTATCAGCGGCCGGACGCGGGGCTGCCGTACGACAGGACTCGCACTTCGCTGTCCGGTGATGCTGAGGAGCTCCAGGTCGGTAAGGTGAGTGGTGAGCACCTCCTGGGCCAGACCAGCTACCAGCGCCGCTCCGCCGGCTTCGAGACCAACGATCTGGGCTACCTGCAGCGCGCCGATCAGCAGTCCTGGAGCACCTGGATCGGATACTTCGACCGCCACCAGCGCGCGCTGTACCAGCGGTTTCAGTGGAATATCAACTGGTGGCAATACTGGACCACCGCGGGCTTGCCCGAGGAGCGTGCGTTCAACACCAATATGCACATCACGTTCCGCAACACCTGGAATTTCCACGCCGGGGGCACGCTGGGCCAGCTGGGCGAGACGTACTGCTACTCGTGCTCGCGCGGCGGCCCCGCCGTGCGGCAGAATCCCTACCTCGCGCCGTGGGCCGGCCTGAATGGCGACGATCGCAAGGCGATCGTCCCCTACTTCTGGTTCAACTATTTTCGAGGCGACGGCGGGCGGTCCCACAACTTCAACGTGATGCCGGAGCTCGACTTCAAGCTGGCGTCGCGTATCACGGCGGCGATCATCCCGAATTACACGCGGACGACGAGCGATGTACAACCGCTCGGTCCCACCACGGACGCGAACAACGTGCCGCACTATCGCTTCGCGCACCTCGAGCAGCGACAACTGGGACTGACCCTGCGCTTCACCTACCCCTTCAGCGCGAGGATGTCGCTCCAAGTGTACGGGCAGCCGTTCGTCTCGAAGGGCACCTTCAGCAACGTGCGCGAACTCTCGGCCACGCCGCGCGCGGCCGACTACGCGAGCCGCTATCAGCCCGTCGCGGACACGGCCGTCACCAACAACCCCGGGGGCTTCAACTACAAGCAGTTCCGCTCGAACGTCGTGTTCCGCTGGGAGTACCGGCCCGGCTCGACGCTGTTCGTGGTGTGGAGCCAGGGGCGCCACGGGTTCAGCGGTGTCGAGGGCACGCGCGCGTTCGGGGGCGACCTCGGCGATCTGTTCGCGCTCCGGCCGGACAACAGCTTCCTCGTGAAGCTGTCATACTGGATCAACCGGTAGCGCCGCTCGACCAACCCAGTGGGCCCGAAGGCCCGCCGCGAGAACGAGCAAAGCCGCGACGATCCCCGGGGGGCGGAAAAAACGAAGGGGCACAAGATGCTGCGCCCCTTCGAACTTCGCGGCACGGGATGGACGTCAGTCCGTGCTGTCCTTCTTTTGCTGCTGGTCCTGGCCCACGTCCTTGCGATCCTTGCGAAGATCGCGGCGGTCGGCCTTCGCGTCCTTCACGTCCTTGCGGAGGTCGCGCTGATCCGCACGCACGTCGCGGCGGTCATTGCGTAAGTCCTTCGCGTCCTTCTGGAGATCCTTCTGGTCTGAGTGCAGGTCCCGCCGATCGGTGCGCAGGTCCTTTTGGTCGGCCTTCAGATCCTGACGCTCCTGCTGCGCGCCCTTCAGGTCGCCCTCTTTCACCTCGGTGCGGAGGGCACTCTTGTCGGCGCTGACGTCCTGCTGGTCTTTGCGGATGTCCTGCTTGTCCGACCGGACGTCCTGCACGTCCTTATGGACGTCCTTTTGGTCCTGCCGGATATCCTGTTTGTCCGAGTGGATATCCTTCGCGTCCTTGTGGATGTCCTTGCGATCGTGCCGCAGGTCGCGGCGGTCGTGGTGGACGTCCTTACGGTCGTGCCTGACGGGAGCAGCGCCCTGGGCGCGAACCGCCACGGGCGCGCTCACGGCGAGCGCTAGTACGACGGAGAGAGCGATGCGACGGCCCATGATAGAATCCTTGACTGGGTTCGGGGGTGAGACGGAAGCAGGGCCCCGGCGTTAATACGGTGACACTGGTCACCATCGGCCACAGCCACCGCACGAGGCGGCGCCGGTGAGCGGGGAGGAGCGTCGCCGACCGGAAACCTGCCCCAGCGTCGCGGCCCGACGTAACCGGCGTCACAGAGGGTTACGTTATCGTATGGCGACCGGCCCCTGCGTTTCCTCGTATCCGGATACCACCGTGTGCCGACCGGCTGCTGTCGTCGTCCTGATCGTCGGCGTCCTGCCAGTCGCACTCGCCGGCAGGCGCCCCCCCCAGTTCGCGGGGGCGTAGCGGTGGGCGTCATGTCGTTGAGCGACGTTCGAGCGTCCGACGGAACACGGATCCCTCAACTCCTCATCGATCCCGCGCCAGCGATACCGACTCCCCGACGACCGCTGGCCGAAACCGCTCCGCCGGCACATCGCGCTCCCGCAACGCCTTCGCCAATTCGCGAACCGGTTCGTCGATTCCCTCGGGCGTCAATTGAAACGTGCCGAAATGCATGGCGATACTCCGACGCGCCGCCAGATCGAGGTGCGCCTGCACTGCTTCGGCCGGATTCATGTGGATGTCTTTCATGAACCAGCGCGGCTCGTAGGCCCCGATGGGAAGGAGCGCCAGATCGATGGGACTCAGCCGCGTGGCGATCTCCCGAAAATGGGGCCCATAGCCCGAATCTCCGGCGAAGAGGATCCGGCGCCCGGCGGCCTCGATGAGGAACCCACCCCACAGGGCGCGGTTGCGATCGAACATGCTGCGCGCCGAGAAGTGCTGCGCGGGCGTCAGGGTGATCGGCAGGGGTGCGGTGCTCGCGCTCTGCCACCAGTCGAGTTCCTCGACCGCACGGATCCCAGCCGCTCGGAGCAGGCGGCCGTTCCCGATCGGTGCGACGAACCGCGGCTGAAAGCGCCGATCGAGCGCGCGCAGCGTCCGGAGATCGCAGTGATCGTAGTGATTATGACTCAGGAGCACGAGCGCGATGGTGGGCAGATCGTCGAATCGCACGCCTGGCGCCCGAACCCGGCGGGGGCCGGCGAACGAGACCGGGCTTGCCCGCTCGGCGTATACCGGATCGATCAGCAGGTTGGTGGCCGCGACCTGGATGAGGAACGAGGCGTGACCGACGAACGTGAGAACCACCTCGTCGGGGCCGATGGCGGGCGGCCGCCGCGGCTCGACCGGGACGCGCGACGGCCACCGCGTGCGTGGCGTGAGCAACAGCCGCGGCACGTTCCAGACGGGCAGGCCATTCGCACCGTTCGGATTGAAAAACCGGCGGCCATCGAAGTGATCGGCGCGGCGGGGCCGATGACTGGCAAGAACAGGTGAGGCGTGGCCGCGATCAGCTGAGCGCATCGAGTAGCCGCTTCGTCACGTAGAACACCCCCGCTCCGAGGAAAAACGCCGCCGGCAGCTTCCAGCCGCGCTTCCCTTGGAACTCGGGTACCAGGTTCGAGGCCGCCACGTAGATGGCGACCCCCGCCGACACGGCGAGCCCGTGGCGCGCGAGGACGCCCACCTGGTCCGTGACGAAGACGCCTCCCAGGGTCGCGAGGCCGAGCAACGCCGCCGCGCCGATCGCCTGACCCGGTGTGCGCCCCGCCGCCACATAGAGGCTGGCGATCGTCACGCCCTCGGGCAGTTTGTGCAGCAGGATAGCGGTGAACACCATGACGCCGAGCGCCGGGCGCACGAGGAACGCGCTCCCGATCGCCACGCCGTCGAAGAACGTATGGAGCAGGAGGCCCACGAGCGCCGAGGTTCCGGCCATGCGCTGCACGGCGTGCGTTTCTTCGCCGAAGTGGAAATGCGGCGTCAGGGTGTGTTGCGTGAGGTGGCGCGGCGGGTGACCGCGAGCGCGCCAACCACATTGCCGAGCGCCGCGACCACGGCGTAGCCGATGGCGCTAGACACGCGAGAGGAGGTACTGGCGCGTGTTGCGCGCCGGGTCTTCGAGCACGTCGGCCAACAGCCGCGCGAGCGTCTCGCCCACCTCGGGGCCCGGCCGCACGCCGGCCGCAATCAGATCGTTGCCGTTCACGGCCAAGTCCTGGAGCGTGAGAGGATCCCGCGCCCCCCGAATGGCGGCGACGACCCTCCTAAGCGGGGAGCCGGCCACGGAGCTCACGGGCAGCAACGTTAACAGGTCGTCGGCAGACGCGCCGGTCGCCGCGAGCCAGCGCCGCACCGCCGGGAGGTGGGTGGGATCGGGGTACTTGTCGCGCCACTCACCGATCGCGCGACCACGCTCGATATCCTTGTTCGAGCACTTGAGCCGCGTGAGCAGTGACGCGGGATCACCCGCCAGAAACGCCGTGATCAGCACCGGGTCGCGCGGCAGCTTGTCCACGGCCTTCCCGTCGCCACTCGCGTCGGGGTCGCGCAGCTCGGGCAGCCAGATACGCACCGCGCCGACCTCGACCCATAGGGCCACGAGCCTCGACACCCGCCCCGCCGTCAGCATGCCCTTCCACCACTCGTCGCGCACCCGCTCGGCCGAGAGCTGCGCCAGCCCCTGCACGTTGGCCTTGGCGGCCTCGAGGGTCCGCGGGTGGATGCGGAAGTCGAAGCGTGCACTGAAGCGCAGCGCCCGCAGGATCCGCAGGTAGTCCTCCTGAAACCGCCAATTGGGATCACCCACCGAGCGGATCAGCTTCTTCTCCAAGTCCTCGGCACCCTTGAACGGGTCTTGCCAGGCGTGGCGGATCGGGTGGTAGGCGATCGCGTTGATCGTGAAGTCGCGGCGCGCGAGGTCGTCCATCAAGGACACCCCGAACTCGACCACGGCATGCCGGCCGTCAGTGCGGATGTCCTTGCGAAACGTGGTGACTTCATGCGCCTGGTTCGCCCGATCGAGCACGGCGACGGTGCCGTGTTCGATCCCCACCGGCACCGTGCGCTGGAACAAGCGCTGGATCTCGGCCGGGGGGGCCGCGGTGGTGAGATCGAAGTCGTGGTTTTCGAGACCCAGCAGGTTGTCGCGCACCGCGCCACCGACGCACCAGGTCTCATATCCGGCGGCTTCGAGCTTCGTGGCGATCTTGACGACCGCGTCGGGAATGGGAAGTCGGGCGGGAAACGCCATGGCGGCGCGTTAGCTCTCGAGGATTACGGCGGCGCCGGCGAAGCCGCCCGTGTGGGTGAGCGTGACGTGCAGGCGGGCGACCCCGAGTTCGTGCGCTCGCTCCAAGGCCCTACCCGAGAGGTGCAATTCCGGCGCCCCGCTCTCGCGACTGCGCACCTCGACTTGCTGAAACGACACGCCCTGGTTCCAGCCCGTCCCGAGCGCCTTGAAGCACGCCTCCTTCGCGGCGAAGCGGGCGGCCAGCGCGTCGACCTTATCGGCGCGGGCGGCGCAGTCGGCGCGCTCGGCAGCAGTGAACACTAGCTCCTCGAAGCGCTCACCCTGGGCGGAGAGGAGTTCTTGGACCTTCGCCGTCGCCACGAGGTCGAGGCCGATCCCGAGGATCACCGGGCCTCCAAGCTCAGCCGCACAGCACGCTGCCGCCGTTCACGTTGAGGATCTCCCCCGTGATGTGCCGCCCCCACTCGCTGCACAAGAACACGATCGGCCCCGCGATGTCGGCGGCGCTCGCCACGCGCCCGAGCGGAATCGCACGCTCGATCTCCCCTCGCCTCGCTCCGCCCGCCTCCGCATACGTCCCGGCCGCCATTTCCGTATCCACCCAACCGGGGGCGACGCAGTTCACGTTGATCTGGCGTGGGGCGAGCTCGATGGCGAGGGACTTGGTGAAGGCGAGGACCGCACCCTTGGTCGCGGCGTAGTCGGCGTGGCCTGCCTCGCCGCGCTGACCCGCGGTGGACGAGACGAGCACGATCTTCCCACCGTCGGGGAGGCGCGGGATCGCGGCACGACACACGTATAGCACGCTATCGAGATTGGCGCGCACCGTCTCGTCCCACTGCGCATCCGTCATCTCCGCCACGGGTCGGTCGTCCGGCGGCCAGATTCCGTGATTCACGATCAACAAATCGAGCCCGCCCAGCGCCGCCGCCGCCCGGTCGACGACGCGTCGAGCCGCGGCGGGATCTCCTAGATCTCCCGCGATCGCCGTGGCCTCGCCGCCCGCCCGCCGCACCGCGCCGATCACCGCCGCGGCATCCGCGCCGCGGCTCTTATACCCGATCGCCACCCGGGAGCCGGCTCGGGCCAGCAACAGCACGGTCGCCCGCCCGATCCCCCGACCGCCGCCGGTGACGAAGGCGCGCTTACCTGCAAGGGTGATCACAGTTTGAGCGTCGCTTCGACGATGGCGCAGAGAGTGTGCTCGAGCGCTAGGTGGAGCTCCTGGATGTGCGACGTCTCGTCGGAGGGAATCACGAGGGCGTCGTCGACCAGGCGACGCACCGCGCCGCCGCCCTTGCCGAGGAGGGCCACCACGGTGACGCCCTTCGCCCGCGCCGCCTGGGCGGCGCGCACGACGTTGGGGCTGTCGCCGCTTGTCGAGTGCAGCACGACCAGGTCCCCGGGCCGCGCCAGCGCCTCGATCTGGCGCGCGAAGATTTCGTCGAACCCGAGATCGTTGCCGCAGGCGGTGAGGAGCGACGTGTCGGTCGTCAGCGCGACCGCCGGCAGCGCCCGGCGCGTGTGGCCGTAGCGCACCACGTACTCCGTCGCGATGTGCTGGGCGTCCGCGGCGCTGCCGCCGTTGCCCGCGAACCAGAGCGTGCCGCCTCCCCGGAGCGCCGTGACATAACGCTCGGCGAGCCGCGCGATGTCGGCGGCGTGCTCGGTCGCCACCCGGGTAGCGAGCGCCGCCAGGGCAGCGAGGTCGGCGCGCGCCTGCTCGGCGGCGCTCACTCGGCGACCGCGCGCACCAGCGCCGGGAGATCGACTCTCTCCCCGCCGTCACCCCGCTCTTCCAGTGCCGTCCCTACCACCACGAAGTCGGCTCCCGCGTGCCGCGCCGCGCGCACCTGGTCCGGGCTCCGGATGCCGCCGCCCACGAAGAGCGTCAAGCCCGGGACCGCGGCGCGGCACGCACGGATCACCGCGACCCCCACGGGGTGCGGCGCGCCGCTGCCCGCGTCCAAGTAGATGGCACGCATCCCGATGAGACGCGCCGCCGTGGCATGCGCCGCGGCGAGCTCCGGCTTGTCGGCCGGCAGCGGCCGGGTCTGGCTCACCGCCTCCACGCTCGTCACCCGCCCGCCATCGATCAGGATGTATCCGGTCGAGAGCGTGGGCACGGCGTGGCGGGCGAGAAACGGCACGGCGCGCACGTGCTCCTCGATCAAGTACTGGGCGTTGCGGCCGGAGATGAGCGAGAGGAAGAGGATCAAGTCGACATCGCCCGTGAGCTGTAGGGCGGAGCCAGGGAACAGCGTGATGGGAAGCCCGGTCGCCGCCTGCCGGATCGCCCGCGCCACGAGCTCCGTCGTTTGCGTCCCGTCGAACGAGGAGCCGAGCATGATGCCCGCGGCGCCGGCGTCGCGCGCCGCCCGCGCGACCCGGGCCGCCTCCTGCGGCGCCGTGCGGCTCGGGTCCACGAGCACCAGCAGCCCCGGACCGCGCTCGAGCAGCGCGCTCACGGCGCGCTTCCCGCGCCCCGCGCCACGCCGTCCGCGAGCGGCGCGACGCGGGCCACGTCCGCCTCGGCCTGCGCCTCGAACGCGTATGTGACGAACGCATCGGCCGCGAGCAACTCGAGCGCCAGCTCGCGCCCCCCCGCCGGGCGGTCAGCGACGCGCGTCAGCATGCGCTGCCCCAGCAGGGCCAGATGCTCAGACAGCGGCAAGGCCGTGTCCGTGACGGCGGCCGCGAGGCAGGCCGCCAGCGCTGCGGGCGGCACGGGGTGCCGCGACTCCAGCCACCCCAGCACTTCGGCCCGCGTCATCGTGCGAGCAACCGCTTGACGATCGCCGCTGCCTGGGCACGTGCCTCGCCGAGCTTCGCCGCGTCGCCCACCCCGGCCGAGGCGAAGTGCGGCCGACCGCCGCCCTTGCCGCCCGAAACCGCAGCAAGGGCCGCCGCGATGTCCCCTGCCTTGAGCCCCTGCGCTACGAGATCGTCCGTCACGGCGACGTGAATCCCCGGGCGATCGCCATTGGTGAAGAGCACCGATACCGCCCGCCGGTGGGTCGCCCGAAATGCATCCATCACGAGGCCAATCTGGTCGCGGTCCTCGAGATCCGAATTAGCGAGGTGGAGCTCGACATCGCCGATCCGCTCGACCTCACCCGAGCTGGCCTCCCGCGACCCTCCCGGCCCCGCCCCGGCACGGAGCAACTCTTCCACCCGCTTCGTAAGCTTGCGGTTCTCATCGACCAGCTGCTCGATGCGCCGCACCAGGTGCTCGGGCTGCGTCTTGAGGGTCCCCGCCGCCGCTTCGAGCTCGCCCTCGAGCCGGCGAATGAGCGCGTACGCGCCCGGGCCCGTCACCGCCTCGATACGGCGTACGCCGGCCGCCGCCCCCGTCTCGTGCGTGAACCGGAACAGCGCGATCTGGCCCGTACTCGGCACGTGGGTCCCGCCGCACAGCTCGAGCGAGACGCCGGGAACGTCCACCACCCGCACCAGGTCGCCGTACTTCTCGGTGAAGAACGCCATCGCGCCAGCCGCGATCGCCTCCTTGTACTTCATCTCGCGCGTCGAGACGGGGAGGTTCGCCCAGATGTGACGGTTCACCTCCTCCTCGACTCGGGCGAGCATGCCCTCATCCACCGGGCCATGGTGCGCGAAGTCGAACCGCAGCCGCTCGGGCGCGACCACGGAGCCCTGCTGGCGGACGTGGGGCCCGAGGAGCTTGCGCAGCGCGGCGTGCACGAGATGGGTGGCGGTGTGATTGCGCTCGATGTTGCGACGGCGCGGCTCGTCCACCTGAGCGACCACCGCCGTCGGCTCGAACACGTCGGCAAAGTGCCCCACCACGGCGCTCGCGCCGTCCACCTTCTCCACGCCCTCCACCTCGAGCGTCCACCCCTCCCCCTTCACCCGTCCGGTGTCGCTCACCTGGCCACCGGACTCAGCGTAAAATGGATTCTCCTCGAGCACGACGTCGACTCGGTCTTGGACCTGGCGGAACTTGAGGATGCCGGTCTCCGCCTCCGTCGTGTCGTAGCCAACCCAGCGCTGCCGGCCCTTGGGCTTAACGGTGCGCCAGTCGCCCCCCGGCTTCACTGGCACCGCCGGTCCTCCTCCCCCTCCCCCTTTCGAGCGCTCGAGCGCCGCGCGCGACCGCGTACGCTGACGCTCGAGCTCGCGCTCGAACCCCGCCACGTCCACCGTCTGGCTACGCTCGGCCGCGATCAGCTGGGTCAGGTCGATCGGGAAGCCATAGGTGTCGTAGAGTTTGAACGCCTCGGCCCCCGAGATCACTTTGGCGCCTTTCACCTCCTCGAGCCGCTCGAGACCGCCCTCGATCGTGTCGAAGAAGCGCTCCTCCTCGGCGCGGGTCACGCTCTCGCTGTGGGTGCGCTTCTGGACGAGGGCCGGATACACGCTGCCCATCAACCCATCGACGCTTTTCACCAGGTGCACGAGCGTCGGCTCCCGGCGCCCCAAGAGCCAGGCGTGGCGCACGGCCCGGCGGAGGATGCGACGCAGCACGTAGCCGCGGCCTTCATTCGACGGGTAGACGCCGTCGGCGAGTAGGAACGCGACGGCGCGCGCGTGATCGGCGAGCACCCGATAGGAGGCTCCGCGTGGGCCGCGGTCGTATTTCTTGCCCACGATCTCCACCGCGCGCTCGATGATCGGCGTGAACAGGTCGGTGTCGAAGTTCGAGGGGACGTTCTGCATGACAGCCGCGATGCGCTCGAGCCCGGCCCCGGTGTCGACCGAGGGCGCGGGCAGGGGCAGCCGCGACCCGTCCGGTTGCAGGTCGTACTGCATGAACACCAAGTTCCAGATCTCGAGCAGCGCCCCGCCCTCCTGCAGCTCCATGAACTCTTCGAGCGACAGGTCGGCTTTGCCCTTCTTCCAGTCGCCCACTCCCCGCAGGTCCACGTAGATCTCGCTGTTGGGACCCGCCGGCCCCGTGTCGGCCATCTGCCAGAAATTGTCCTTGTCGCCCAGGCCGTAGATGCGCCGGTCGGCGATGCCCGTAAGCTCGCGCCACAGCCGCCG
>WNEZ01044797.1_pt1 | contig 10882 bp, 8 predicted proteins | sample 5400521 | NCBI WGS metagenome assembly WNEZ01 (sample SAMN13153339, study PRJNA577476) | soil metagenome | isolation source: 120 cm saprolite under Douglas fir tree site 2 hole 1 replicate 1 | place: USA:California | collected 2015-04-18
GCGCCCTGCCAACGGTGGCGCAGCTCGCGGACCGCCGCCGCTTCTCCACCCTCCATCAGAAACGAGAGACCACAGAGGCCACGGTCTAGAGCTGCGAACAGCGCAGGCCCCAGTGGCGTCTCCTCGACGCCCCAGCGCACCGTCATCCCTCGAGCCCCCGCCTTGTACTCTCCGGGAGTCATCTGCTCGAGCGTCAGGAACAGGTCGTGAAGCCGGCTCGGCCCGGACAGCCCCAGCTCGAGACTGGCCTCCAGCACGCTCCGGGTTTCTCGGAGGAGCTGCTTGGCTTGCTCGAGCGTGAGGAATTGCAGGAACCGCTTTGGGCTGACTCCAGCCCAGCGTTGAAAGAGACGCTGGAAGTGGAACTCGCTCAAACCGATCTCGGCGGCCACCTCGCCCAGGCTCGGCTGCTGATGGACCCGAGATTGGATGAAGTGGATGGCTCGTTCGACGCGAGCAAAGTCGCTTGCGGCTTCCGTCGGCATCACCTCACACCCTATCTATCTGACAGGCGAAACAGCCAGCGCGCGCGTTGTGGACATGGATGTATTTTGCCCGAGGGTCCTCAAACAAGCGTTGGATGGGAGCGGAATGCGGCCATCACCTGCCGCACAAGACTGATATGGCCCTAAAGCCCAGGCGCCGGCGACCCGATTCTTGCTGTCATCCTCCGATCCTACTTGCGCTCAAAGAGGATGGTCGGCTGACCCTTGTAGGTCGTGCGTTTGAACTCTTTGTATCCACACTTCTCGGCCACCCTGATGGAGGCCAGGTTTTCGGGGCTGATCAAACATACCGTCCGCCCCGATTCGAAGTGGGTGACCCCCCAAGCGACGGAAGCCCGAACTGCCTCCGTCGCAAGCCCTTTCCCGTGAGCCCAGGGGGCAAGCGCCCAACCGATTTCCGGCGCGCCTTCGAGGGAGGGCTGGATGTCCCGCTTGAAGTCGGCGAACCCCACCTCACCGACAAATCGCCCGGTGGCCCTATCGCGGATGACCCAATAACCAAACCCCATCACCGACCAATGCCCGACGTAGCGCAACAGCTTGGTCCAGACCTCTTCCTTGGGGAAGGGTCTGCCGCCGATGTAGCGGGTGACCTCCGGATCGCCCCACATCGCGGCGCTATCGTCGAAGTCCTGGAGTCGATGGCTGCGGAGGGTGAGCCGCTCTGTTTCGATGCCGGGAATCGCGCTCGTCGGGCTTTGAATTTTTGGCATGGAGACGCTCTCCTCATTTAGTCCTACTACATCGAGTGTTTGTCGCGATGCGGCATTCCAATCCGCTGCGAATCGCCTTGACGACCGGTAATCCCAAAGTGCAGGCTCCTGCCGCCTTTTCCTGAACGCGGAGGCTGCCATGCTGATTCGGCGTCGCACTTTCCTCCAGGCCACGGCGGTGGGAGCTGCTGGCCTCGGTTTCTTCGACTTGTCGCGCGCCCGGGCGGAGATGCGCCAGTTCAAGATCTCCCGCACCACCGAGACGCGCAGCATCTGCCCGTACTGCGCCGTCGGTTGCGGCGTGATCATCCACACCCTCGGCGACAACTCGAAAAACGTCGCGGGCTCGGTCGTTCACGTCGAAGGCGACCCCGATCACCCGGTCAGCCGCGGATCGCTGTGCCCCAAGGGCGCAACGCTCAGGGACGACATCACCCACACCAATCGGATCCTCACCCCCAAGGTACGCCGGCCCGGATCCGATCGCTGGGAGGACATCTCCTGGGACGACGCGATCGCGAGGATCGCTCGCCACATCAAGACCACGAGGGACCGGACTTTCGTTGCCAAGAACGCCAAGGGGCAGGTCGTCAACCGTACGCCGGGCATCGCCTGGATCGGCGGCTGCACCGACACCAACGAATTCAACTATCTCCAGTGGAAAGCGATCACTGCTTTCGGAGTGCCATACCGAGACAGTCAGGCCAGGGTTTGACACGGTCCCACGGTGGCCAGTCTGGCCGCCACGTTCGGACGCGGGGCAATGACCAATGGTTGGGTCGACATCAAGAATACCGATGTCATTCTGGCGATGGGCGGCAATCCCGCCGAGAACCACCCGGTGGGGTTCAAGTGGTTCATCGAGGCGAAGAAGAATCGCGGGGCGAAGCTGGTGGCGGTGGATCCGCGCTTTACGCGGACGGCGGCAGTAGCGGATCTATACTCGCCCATCCGCGCAGGCACCGACATCGCGTACCTGTACGGCATCATTCGATATGCGCTCGAGAAGAAGCGGTTCCACGAGGACTACGTCAAGATCCACACCAACGCGCCGTACATCGTCAGCGAAAAGTTTGCCTTCAAAGACGGGTTGTTCTCCGGGTTCGACGACGCCAAGAAGGAGTACGCGAAGGACTCGTGGGCGTACGAGGCGGACGAGACGACCAAGGGGTACAAGGTCGACCCAACGATGCAGCATCCGAAGTGCGTCTTCCAGCTGCTGAAGAAGCACGTCGATCGCTACACGCCGGAGATGGTGGAGCGCATCTGCGGCACGCCCAAGGAGACCTTCCTCAAAGTTGCCGAGATGGTGACTTCCACCGGCAACGCCGAGCGGGTCGGCACCGTCACCTACGCGCTCGGCTGGACGCAGCACTCCACCGGCGTGCAGATCATCCGCACCGCCGCCATGCTCCAACTCCTGCTCGGAAACGTGGGCCGACCGGGCGGAGGCGTGAACGCTTTCCGGGGGCACTCCAATATCCAGGGCGCGACGGACATGGCGGGAAATACCGAGATCCTGCCCGGCTATCTGCGCGTGCCCACCGGCACGATGACCACGCTCGCCGAATACCTCGAGGTGAGCACTCCCACCACGCTCAACAAGCAGCCGTGGGCCAGCATGAACTACTGGAGCAACTATCCCAAGTTCATGGTTTCGCTGCTCAAGGCGCAATACGGCAAGGCGGCAACGAAGGAAAATGACTTTGGTTATGCGTGGTTCCCGAAGATCGACGGGAACTACTCGTGGATGTACATCTACGACGACATGTACCGCGGTTCCTCGATGAGGGCGGGCGGGAAGGAGCCGGGCCCAGAGGGATTCGTTACCTTCGGCATGAACCCCGTTGGCCTCGGCCCCAACTCGAAGAAGATGGTGGCCGCGCTCTCCAAGCTGAAGTGGGCGGTAGTTGTGGAGAACGTGGAGACCGAGACGGCGGGCTTCTGGAAAGCGCCCAAGGAGTACGGCGGGCCTCCACCGGAACAGATCCAGACGGAGGTCTTCCTATTGCCCGCCGCCAACTTCGCTGAGAAGGACGGCACCTTCACCAACTCGGCCCGCTGGATGGCCTGGAAATGGAATGCCGTCGACCCGCCGGGGAGCGCTAAGGCAGACCAGGAGATCGTCGCGCGGATCTTCCTCGCGGTCCGCGACCTCTACAAGAAGGAGGGCGGCGCGCTCCCGGACCAGCTCGCCAACGTTACGTGGAGCTACACCAACCCAGTGAACCCCGACCTCTCCGAGGTTCTCAAGGAGATCAACGGCAAGGCCTTGACGGACATCCACGATCCGAAGGATCCAACCAAAGTCATCAAGACTGCCGGCCAGCAGCTCGACGGCTTTGCCCAGTGCATGGACGACGGCTCCACGATGTGCGGCAACTGGCTGCACTCCGGCATCTACCCGGAAGCCGGAAACCTCGCGCAGCGCAGGAACAACGCGGACCCGCTGGGCCTCGGGATGTTCCACAACTGGGCGTACTCGTGGCCGGCGAACCGGCGCGTGATGTACAACCGCGCCTCGGCGGACGCGGACGGCAAGCCGTGGGATTCCAAGCGCGCCGGCATCCAGTGGAACGGCGAGAAATGGGTCGGCGACGTACCGGACATCAAACCCGACTCGCCGCCTGGGCAGTACGGCGCGTTCATCATGCTGCCGGAGGGCGTTGGACGGCTCTACTCTTCGGCTCTGAACGACGGGCCGTTCCCCGAGCACTACGAGGCAATCGAGGCCCCCATCGACAACCCGCTGCACCCCAAGGTGAGCTCGAGCCCGGTCTTCAAGAGATTCACCTCGGACAAGGACGTGTACGGGACCAAAGAAGAGTACCCCGTGGTGTGCACGACCTATCGATTGCCTCGGCCCGGGCGCAGATCCAAGGCGTGGCGATGGTCACCAAGCGACTGCAGCCGATGAAAGTGGAGGGCAAGAACGTTTGGCAGATCGGTTTCCCGATCCACTGGGGCTACGCCGGGGACCCTGGTCACACCGGACCGCTGGCAAATCTACTGACGCCCTCAGCAATGGATGTGAACGCCTGGTGCCCGGAATACAAGGCGTTCCTGGTGAAGGTCGAGAAGGCGTGAGGAGGAGACACCAATGCCCACTCAACTGCTGGAAGTTCGTCGCTCCTCCGCCTCGCTGATCGGCGGACAAACCGGCATCCGGTCGATGCCGACCGTCTCGAAGTACATCGACACCTCGACCTGCATCGGCTGCAAGGCATGCGAGGTCGCCTGCCAGGAATGGAACGACCTGCGGACGCTGTCCACTCACCAGGTCGGCAGCTACCAGACGATGCCGACCCTGGAAGCGGATTTCTGGAACCTGATCCGGTTCAAGGAGCAGGAGCTCGAAGGCGGCTTCACCTGGCTGATGCGCAAGGACCAGTGCATGCATTGCGCCGATCCGGGATGCCTCCGCGCTTGCCCCGCTCCGGGCGCGATCGTTCAGTACGAGAACGGGATCGTCGACGTGAACCCCGAGCAGTGCATTGGCTGCGGCCTCTGCGAGACTGGCTGTCCGTTCGACGTGCCGAGATTCCACGCCAAGACGGGCAAGATGGCCAAGTGCACGCTGTGCGTGGATCGGGTGGAGGTCGGGCTGGAACCGGCCTGCATCAAGGCTTGTCCGACGGGATGCCTCCAGTTCGGGACGAAGGACGAGATGGTCGCGCTCGGCGAAGCGCGCGTGAAGCAGCTCAAGGACAACGGCTTCGCCAACGCAGCGCTCTACAATCCTCCGAGGGTGGGAGGCACCGGGGTGGTCACCGTGCTCGCCCATGGCGATCATCCGGAGTGGTACCAGCTGCCGAAGGATCCTCAGGTTCCCTGGACGGTCCGCTTCGTCAAGTCGGTGCTCAAGCCGCTCGGGTTCATCGCTATCTTCGCCGCGGTGGCCGGCGTGCTCGGGCACTACATGCGGTTTGGCCCCAAAAAGCCGCACGAGTCCGATCGCGAAGAACCGAAACCACCATCCCGCGCCTGAGGCGCGAAAGGCAAGCCTATGCGTGAAACGACTTCTGGTGCGCAGATCGCGGTGACACCCCACGACGCGCGAGACATGGCCGTGGTCCGGGCCAGAGAAACCGAGAACGTCGTGGTTGGACAGGAGATCGTCCGTCACCGATTCGCATCGCGCGCGATCCACTGGTCGGTGGCGGTGTTCATGCTGCTCTGCCTCCTCACCGGGCTGCCGATCTGGACGCCCATCTTCGGCTGGATGGGGACTCTGTTCGGAGGTCTGTCCGTCTGCCGCTGGCTGCACCCGTGGACGGGGGTGCTCTTCGCGGCCAGCTCGCTGGTGATGTTCGTGCACTGGCTAAAGGAGATGCGCCTCGAGCCGAACGAGCGCGACTGGCTCGGACCGAAGCTTTTCCAGTACCTGAAGTACCAGAGCGAGGATTCCGAGGTTGGCAAGTACAACGGCGGGCAGAAACTGTTCTTCTTCGCCGCCTCGCTAGGGGCCCTGGGGCTTCTCGTTTCGGGTATTATCCTTTGGTTCCCACTCAGCTTTGGTCAGGAGCTGCGCGAGGCTTCCTGGATTATCCACGACGTGACTTTCATTCTCTTCACGGTGGCCATCGTGGCGCACGTCTACCTGGGCACGGCGGCAGAGCCGGGCACCTTCAGCGCGATGACTCGCGGCACGGTGAGCAAGAAGTGGGCGCGTTTCCATCACCCCCGGTGGTATCGCGAAGTCACGGGTGAAGATTCGCGCCGCCGGTAAGAGATTCGGTCAAGCCGAGCTCAAGAAGCCCTTCCCGGAGAGCCTCTGCCATCGATGCGCCGCGCCGCCGCGGTACGTTGAGACAGAGACCTCGACCTTCATCATGTGCCCGCTGCTCCCGAACAAGTATCCGCCGCAGCCGGTGCGCGAGTGCGCTCTGTTCAAACCGAGGCGCCAACCCTGATCGGAAACCGGCTGCCAAGCTGGCCTCTGCGCTTGGAGCCCTGCTCATGGAAGCCGAGCGCGAAGTTGCGAGCTTGACTGCTTACTCCGGCCTCGGTAGGTCCGGACGGCATGCCAACCGCGAAGAAACTGTCGGGCACCACCGTTCGCCTCAAGCCAGCAGATCCATTTGAGCTAATTCGGTGGCTGGCTCGAAGCCAGGGCGATCCTCGCAAGGCGGTCGCGGAGCTGGTTCAGAACTCGCTGGATGCGGGGGCGCGCAACATCGCCCTGACGCGGAGACGCGTTCACGGAACCGCAACCCTGCTGGTGCGCGACGACGGCGAAGGGGTGATTCCAGAGCTGGATCGCGAGGAGGCGCTTCACTACCTGGCCACCCACGTCGGCCACTCCCGGAAGCTGGGACTTACTCCCAGGGAGCGCGCGGAACGAGTCATCGCGGGCCAGTACGGCGTGGGGCTCTTGGGCTTCTGGTCCATCGGGCGACGCCTCGAGTTGCGCTCCCGGGTTGGATGTTCCCACCTCTTCGCCCTGAAGCTGATCGAGGATGACCCCAGGGCCGCTATCGTTCGGCTGCCGATTCGATTCGATCTCCCAGCGACCTTTACCGAGATAGTGGTTTCCGAGATTCATTCGACGGCGCAAAGGACCCTCGGTGGCCGGCGACTCGCCGACTACCTCGGCGCTGAGCTCCGCGGCCAGCTGCTGACTCGCGAGGTGAAACTCTCAATCCATGACGGCGTCGCTCGAGGCCCCTCTCGCAAGGATTTTCTGGTCGTGCCGCGACGATTCGTCGGCGAGAAGCTCAATCTACCGCCGCAGTTCGAGGTTCCAGGTCACGGCCTTGCCCGCATTGAGCTCTACCTTGCGCAGGGCGCCGAGAGGCCGGCTGTTCAGGTCGCATCTGCCGGCACTTTAGTCGCGGATGACATCGGCACTCTGGACATTCTGGGGCTGACCGGCTCGCCCTGGGTTGGGCGCTCGCTGACCGGAATCGTCGATTTTCCCGCCTTCAGCATCCCGCCTGGTTCTCGGCGCGGGGTGAGCCCCGACGAGGCCGCCGCCGCGTTTGCGGCGCAGATGGAGGGACTCGCTGCTGCGGTGGAAGCCGAGCTCCAACGACTTGACCAGGAGCGCGCCCACGCATCCGACCGCGATCTGCTGAGAGACTTGAAGCGTGCCCTCCGGGGGTTTCAGCGGCGATTGCCCCAATACGAAATGCCTCCCATCGCGCAAGAAGGAAAGACGCCGAGCTGTTCCCTCCCGGCGCCCTGCACCGGGTGTACATCAAACCTGCGACGATCGAAGTTCCTTCAGGCGGCGAACGCCGGGTGCGGCTGATCGCGGAAGACGCCGAAGGCCGACGAATTCGAGAGAGCTTGGCGTACGACTGGCGGGTATCGGGAGGCGGATTCTTTCTGAGGGGTGAAGGCGCTTGGCCAGCGGTTTGCGTTGAGCCACTGACTCGGGTCGGAACGCTGGGAAATCTTTCGGTGGAAGTAAGCTCCGATGGTCTCCGGCACTCGGCCACAGCGGAGATCCGCGTGACCGAACCGCGGGAGGACGAAGCAGGCTCAGCACTGGGAATCCCCGAGCCCCGACTGGTCAGCGATTCGGGCGGGCTCTGGCGTAGCCGCCTCTCTGGCGGCGGCTGGGAGGTCAACGAAGCACACGAGGACTATGTCGCGCTTCGTTCCGATCCTCGCGGCCGGCTGAGGTACTTTCTGGCGCTCCTCGCCAAAGAGCTCGTCCACCGATCTTACGCGCAGCCTGGCAGCGAAGGCCTACTCGAGAAAATGGTAGAAATCCTCGCGCATGCAGAGCGGAACCTGAGGGGCGTTTGAGGCACGGGTCTGGTCCAAGCGTCTATAGCCATGGTGGCTATAGAAGATATGGCTATCGTTCTGGTGACAGGCGATCGACGAAGCGGGGTTACCCATTAGATTTGTTTTAGCGGCATCCTATGGGTCTGCTATCCCAAGGCGAAGGCCCTCGGCACAGACTTGAGTCGCGACGTGGTTCGCCAGACCGTGGCCCGGGCGGGACTTGAGACGGTGGCGCTCGTCGCGGTGGACGAGGTCTGGAGCGCGCTGCGGTGCAAACGGGCGCATTGATCTGGCCGCGTAAGGTCGAACCAGGAAGTTGTCGACAAATCTGCCAGAATTGGATTCACTTGTGCTCGACCTCACAGTAGCCGTGCTTCCAGGCACTAAGAGCTTGCCTTTTTCTCCCCGCTCGATAGACCACGCTCTTCATTCACCAGACCAGGGGTCCTTCGCCATGCGTAAGCCAGTTTATCTCCCCTTGATCGGGGCATCGTTGTTTGTCTGTGCCGTCGCGGTCGCGCAGGAGGAGCAGGTCGTCCTGCCGCGCAATTTGACCCTGGAGGAGCAACAACTTTTCGAGAAATCAGATACACCAAACGACTTCTATATCTGGGAGTGCTTTCCTGAGCTTGCTGGCTTTACGAAGTTTCCGCCCGTGACCTCTCGCTTCCCCACCGAGGGTGAGCAAACCAGAGGGGCGATCTACGGTTGGCCGTCGTATGGCGGTCAGATGTCGCCCCTGACCGAGCTCATTCGCAACTCGGTTCAGCAAGACGGGTACGAGACGACGGTGATGGTGCCTAGCAACCTGCGCGGTAATGCCGAATTAACGCTGCGCAACCGCGGCTTCGATGACCTGATGATTTCCCGTATTAATTGGTTCCTCACGAATTTAGACGGCATTTGGATTCGCGACTATGGCGCTGAGGTTCTGATCGGAGAGGACGGCAGTCCGCAGTTCATCGACATGGGTTATTACTCCATGCCACGTTCGAGCTGCCCAGGCACACCCGAAGGCTTCGCAGGTGCGGGTTCTCGTCCAGCAGATGATGTTTCACCCACTCGCTTTGCGCCCAATTTTCTTTCGGGTGTCGACGTCTTCCGGCCGCAGCTTCGAACCGAGGGCGGCAACCTGCAGACCGACGGATACGGCACCTGCGTTCACATGCAGCGCGACGTGCTCGCGAAGAACAACTTCTCCCGATGGATGTATACGCAAGAACAGTTGGATGACGTGTATCGGAATTATTTCAACTGTCCCACCGTGATTACCCTGGAGTCGCTGCAGCCTGATCCGTCCGATCCAGGTGAGGGGATCGGCCAGCGCATCGTCATCGACCACGTCGACATGTTGATGACCTTCATCTCGGCGAGGACCGATACCAATCCGGGAACGGTGCTCGTCGCTCGGCTGGACCCGGAGGACGCTGCGATTGACCCAGCTAACGCCGCCATTCTCGATCGTAACGCACAGACGCTGGTTGACTATGGCTATAACGTGATTCGCATTCCGCAACCGGCGCGGTATTGCACGCGCCGTAGCAGCTGTATCGCCAATCCAGGTGACACGCTCGAGTGCGTCAGTGGCTCCCCTCCCCGGGACCGGGTGTGGGCGACTTATGCCAACTCGATGCGCGTCGGCAATCGAATGCTGGTGCCCATTTATCGGGATCCAGTCTCTGATGGCAGTCCGCTTCCACAGGACGTCAAGGACCGCATCATGCGGCAGGAGACGGAATCGCTAGCCACATATCAAAGTGCACTCGACGGTGAGTATGGGGTGGGCGCGGTTCAGGTCGTGCCCGTGGTCTCGGACGACATGATCCCCTGTCAGGGCTCGATGCACTGCATCTCGATGACCTACGCTCCGTAGTCAGCTCCGGAGTCCAGTCCGAAGGCACATTCACCTTTCGAACAAGCTGCGACGGAACCCGCTGCCTGATACCGTGCGCGCATGGTCCGCGCCACGATCGTGTTAGTCCTCATCCCGATGGCTGCTTCCGCGCTCGCCGACCGTGCGCTTACGATCGATCAGGCGTCGCACTTTGCGAAGCTAGCGCTCGGTTGCGTGCAGAAGGAGCTGCCGAACAAGATCGATCATCTCGTCAACGACCCGAGCGACGTGAAGCGACCCAGGGATCTGCATCCGGCATTCTACGGTTGTCTCGATTGGCACTCGTCGGTCCACGGGCACTGGATGCTGGTGCGACTCCTGCGCACCTTCCCCGCGTTACCCGAGGCCGCGGAGATCCGCAAGGCTCTCGACGCGACGCTGACGGCGAACAACATCCTCGCCGAGGTCGCATACTTCGCAGGCGCGCATCGCCAGTCGTTCGAACGCACCTACGGGTGGGCGTGGCTCCTGCAGCTCGCCGGCGAGCTCAACGGCTGGGATGACGCCGACGGCAAGCGCTGGGCCACGAATCTCCGACCGCTAACCCAAGCAATCGTCGATCGCTATCTCGCATTCATGCCAAAGCAGACGTATCCAATTCGCACCGGCGTGCACCCGAACACGGCGTTCGGTCTCGCGTTCGCGCTCGACTACGCCCGTGCTGCGGGCCACGCAAAGCTCGAGGCGCTGATCGTCGAACGCGCAACGACATATTACGGCACGGACGCCAACGTTCCCGCGTCGTGGGAGCCGGGTGGCGAAGATTTCCTGTCGCCATCGCTGGCCGAGGCAGACCTGATGCGCCGAGTCTTGCCGTCGGCGAAGTTTGCGATCTGGCTCCACGCGTACTTGCCCCGCGGGCTGCCTGCCTCATTGCATAAGCCGGCGCTCGTCTCGGATCGCAGCGACCCGAAGCTTGCGCACCTCGACGGCCTGAACTTGTCGCGTGCGTGGTGTCTGCGCGCAATCGCCAATGCGCTTCCGGCGAAAGACTCGCTGCGCAAGACGTTGACCACGGCCGCCGATACCCA
>WNEZ01005755.1_pt1 | contig 10881 bp, 9 predicted proteins | sample 5400521 | NCBI WGS metagenome assembly WNEZ01 (sample SAMN13153339, study PRJNA577476) | soil metagenome | isolation source: 120 cm saprolite under Douglas fir tree site 2 hole 1 replicate 1 | place: USA:California | collected 2015-04-18
TTGGCGCTGGGATTGAAGCGCGGGCTGGGTTCCATGCCTAGCCCCGCGGCGGCCATCAGCGGCGTCACGCCCATCGCGTTGGGCACGTCGACACGCCCTCCGTATTCCAGCAACAGCCGCACGGCCCCGCTGTCTTGTCCCGCGGCGACGCGCAACATGGGCGTGGCGCCGGTGGTTATGATCTCATCGGCGAAGCGACCGGAGTTACCGCCGCGCCCGGGCCGGTGCATGTTCAACTGAGGATTGGGGTTGACGCCGGCGCCGAGAAACAGTCGTGCGAGCTCGAGCGCGGTGGTCTTCGTCGTCACGATGGGCGGCCCGGTGCGTTCTGCGTAAGCATCCAGACTGTACGTATTCATGTCGATCGCCGTGTACAGCGCGGTGCGGCCCCACCAATCCCACAGATGCGGATTGGCGCCGCGCTCAAACAGGAGCTTTGCCGTGTCGAATGCGAAATTGTCGATGGCCACCATCAGCGGCGTCACACCGTCGGGGTTCGGCCGGTTGGGATCCGCGCCGGCGTCCAGCAGCGCTTGCACGCAATCCGTACATCCCGAGCGCGCCGCATAGAGCAGCGGTGTCAGGCCGCCGGTCGGGCGATACTGATTGCGCGGCTCGCCGGTCAACTGGCTCGGCCAGTCGTTGGCCAGCGCCCGGGCATTGACGTCCGCCTTATGGTCGATGAGAAACCGCGTCAGCTCGGCTGAGCGTGCGTCCGCCGCCCACATCAGCGCCGTCTGGCCGCGCCATTTTTCTCGTGCATTGACATTGGCGCCGTGGCGCACCAGCAGCTCGGCAACGTCCAAGGATCCCGCGCGCGCGGCCAGCATCAAGGCCGTCTGGCCCTCTTGGTTCGGCACCTCTACGTTGCTGCCTGCATCGAGCAGCATTTCGACCAGGCGAGCATTGGCAACCTTTACCGCCTCCGCCAAAGGGCTCGAGCCGTAATTGTTGATGACATCGGGCTTCGCCCCGCGCTCGAGTAGCGCGCGGGCAAGATCCGCGTCGATCTTGTAGACTGCCCAGTGCAGCGGCGTTGTACCGTCTCCCTGGGCTGCGTTCACATCGGCGCCCGCGGCAATCCTCTTGAGCGCAGCGTCCCGATTACCGGCCTGGATCAGACCGGCGAGGGTGTCATCGGCGGCGGCAGCCGTGCTGGCCGCTGCGAGGCAAAAAATGACTGCGAAAATGGCACGCTTCATAACGGTGTCCATCAGAGCACATCCGGTGCGAGAGAATTGTGATGCGCCCAATAGCCCTTATGGGCGTCGTAGGTGAACCTGAACGGGTCGCGGAATGTCCGATTCAGACCCTGCATAAGTCCCGCATCGAGCATGTCTTGTGCGCTCATGCCCTTCCTGAGGAGATCAAGCATGCGATCGAAGAGCATGCGCGTCATGTCGAACTCAGCCTGTAGCTCGGCGCGGCCCACCACCGGACCGTAGCTCGGCACGATCCGCGTCTCCGCATTGCTCAGTTTCAAGAGTTTTTCCTGCGCGTCGACACGCCCGCCCAGCCAGCCGCCACCGAACCAGTCAAGCTCGGGATCCCTGAGCGGCGAGATGGCATCACCCGCGGCCAGCACGTTCGCGTCTCGGAAGAATACGTAGATATCGCCGTCGGTGTGGGCCTCGAGCAGATGGCCGTATTCGATCCGCTTGTCGCCGGCGAGGGTCTGGTCGCCGGCAAAAAAGGTCACGGTCGGACGAGCCTCTGCGGGCAGCGCTTTCTCGTACCGGTCCTCGTCCTGCAGGTAATAATCCGTCGTCGCCATGGGACCGACAATTTCACGGCTGGGACCCAGCCGTCCGTTCGAGCGATACCATCGTCATCGAAAACGGCAACGGCGCTTAAAACGCACACATCCGGATGTGAGTGATCCTGCCCGGCCGCAAGCCGGGCTTTTTTGCGAGCGCTCGCACCGCGGCTACGTCGCGCAACCGGCTTGACCATCACGGTTGCGGGCGGCTCCGCGGCGGCGGAGTTCGATGCGTGCACTTTCTAGTCTTGACCCCCGGTTGAACGCGTCGGCGGGGTCGTTAATAGCGGTTGGGATGGTCAGCTCCTCATCAGGCCAAGGCGGAAAGCGCGTTGCTGTAGAAGCATTTCGCTTGAAATCGGAGCTGACGAGCGCAAGTTTGGACTTACGAACGAGACGAGGTGTGCATGAAGGAGAGATTTGAAGGCGCCGGACGGTCGCTCCTTGTGGACGCGCTGAGGCGGCAGGAATTCACGGGCGGCAGCGTGGAGATCGCAGCGGCGCTTGCCGACGCCGGCACGCTTGAAGAATACCGGCCCGGCGACAAGCTGATCACGCAGGGCGGCTCCGATAACGATGTGTATCTGCTGGTCATGGGCGTCGTCGCGCTGATCATCAACGGTGCCGAACATTATTCGCGCAAGGCCGGTCAACATGTCGGCGAGATGGCAGCCATTGAACCAATGCAACCTAGGTCTGCGACAGTGCTCGCATCAGAGACGACCGTCGCGCTGAAAGTGCCCTGTGCTGAGTTCCTGCAGATCGCAGAGAGATATCCGCAGGTCTGGCGGCCAATGGTGCGCGAACTTTCGCGGCGCCTCTATCAGCGTAACTCGACGATCATGCGTCCGAATGAATCGCCCAAGCTCTTCATCATCTCGTCTTCCGAAGCGATCGCCGTTGCTCGAGCTATTCGGGATGGACTCGGCCACGATGTGTTCAGCACGGTCTGGAATGAAGGCGTTTTCTTCGCGGGTGGCTATACGCTCGAAGTTCTGGAGAAGCAGGTAGAAGAGTCGGACTTCGCCGTGGCCATCGCGGAGCCCGACGATATCGTGGAATCACGTGGGACAAGAGCGCCGACGTTGCGTGATAACGTGCTGTTCGAGCTCGGCCTGTTCATGGGCAAACTGACGCGTTACCGGACCATTCTCGTCCACCCGAAGGTCAAGAACCTGAAGCTTCCGTCTGATCTTCAGGGACTGACGCTTATCTCCTACGAGTCAGGTGACGATGCCACGGCGAATGACCGGCTGAAGGATACCTGCGACAAGATCAGGACCATCGTGCAGGCCCGCGGCGTGCGCACCTTTACACCCGAAAGAAGCCGCTGATCCTCTGTCTGATCGACCGTGGCTTTTGCAGTCTGTCTCGATCCAGGATTAGCTCGACGGGCTCATGCTCTGCATGCGGCCGGAAGGCGTTCGCCGATGTCTCCAGCCGTCCCCAAAGTCGTAAGCGGGCGATAAACAGGACCGCGAAATTCACGCCAACGTCTGCGTCCTCGACAAGGCGCTGCATCGTATGGATGTCGTTAAGGCTTGGAACCGCCGGGAAAGACGGATGCGAGTGCCACTCGCCCAGATAATTGAAGCGTGTGAACTCGTTTCTCGTGCGTGCAAAGAATTCCGCGAGAGCGACGCGGTGATGTTCGGGATCGCGCTCGAAATGAGCCACCGTGCCGCCAGAGCGCTGAACGGAAATCTCGACGATCCTGAATGTTCCTCCTTCGACGTGCTCGCCCATGAGCACGCCGCCGATCTCGCGCCGGCCTGCGGTCCTCAGCTCACTCCGCAGCCGCGCGATCACTGCCGGTGTCAGGAGAATCTGCATTCGAGAATTTCTGAAATAGTTGAAGGATAAAGGCTCGATCTTGGTCGCTCATCGTCTTTGCAGGCTGCGCATCGGCGGCAGCAACTGGCTGACCGACATCGATCGGCTTTGTGTCGAAGGGCTGGTCGAAAATCCAGTCGTCGGCGAGCCCGATCATATAGACGGCGTGCGGATAGGCTGATGGCGAGCGCTGCAGCAGCATGTCAATTGCAAAACGCGCGGCATGCGCCGCAATCACGCTGACCTCAGTGTCATCGGCGATTAGAGGCACGCCATTCTGCTGCGTCTCGTATCCGCCGGCTGCGCGCTCGATCGGCTTGCCCTGACTCAGGCACCAGCTTTCGATGATGTTACGGATGGCCTGCGGATCCGGCTCGATTCCGGGGCGGCTGCGGGCCATGAAGCCGCCGATACCGCCCGCGAAAATCTCCGTCCAGAGCATGGGCTTCTTGCCGATCGTGCAGGCCGCAGTCAGGTAGTTGAACACAAGCGGATCGGATGTTGCGTCAATCACGAGGTCGCATTTTGCGATACCCTCGATGATGTCCTCGACCTCGCCACTTGAATGCTGGCCGCCGACACGATGCCTGCGCCGTTCGCAACTGACGCGCGCATTGACGAGCCTGATTCGAAGCGCAACCGCGTCAACCTTGTGCTTGCCAACTTCCCGCCAGTCGAGATCGTTGCGGACAAGGTTGCCGGGGAAGAGGATATCGTCATCGATCAAAAGGAACCTGCCGACACCGCAGCGTGCCAGCATCACCGCGACCTTACCGCCCAGCGATCCACAGCCGACAATCGCAACGCTGCACTCTGCAAGCGCGGCGTGCCCTGAATTGAGTCGCGGCCCGCCTGCCCCGGTTGGCAGAATGGTGATCCGGATAACCCTGTCGTCCTTCCATCCCGAGGTGTAGGCGTATAGCTCCGTGCCCCGGACGACCAGAAAATAATCGGCGTCTGCATCTTGGAATGTCGCCTTCAGGGCGGCAAAGCTCGTGGCCGGCGGCAAGGGTTCGCCGTCCTCCAGACGCTTGATCATCGCCTTAAGACGGTAGCCTTCCTTGGCGAGGATCGCGGGGACGGTATCGTCCGTCCATTTCGCCCCGTCGAGCAGATCGACTTCATCGAATACGAAGACGGCTGTTTCTTCGCGGAACGTGACCGCTAGCATGCCGGTCGTTTGGCGTCCCGGCGGCAGCGCCTGCAAGGCCTCGACGAGCGTGTACGGCGCGACAAGCCGGAAGGGCTCCCCGACTGTGGTTTGTCCAAGCGTCATCGTGTGGCGTGAAGAGACAACGCCGCGAACACCCGGCGCCGGTGATTCGCCTTCCAGCAGCCGGTAAGCGCTTTGCATCATCTCCGCCCCGGTGACGTCCTTGTGCCAGTTGTCAGGACCCCATTCGAGACAAAGCTCGCCACCGACACCCCATTGATGCGCGGACCAACGCTCGTCGCTCGCGTCGCGTGGTAGCACGAGCGGCGGCGAGTACGGAAAATGACTGGGGTAACGCAGCGAAACCGGATAGCTCCGCGCGGGCGCGATAATGTCGGCATCCCAAATGAGGCGCAGCCGCTCGTCGACGCGCCATGCGATCGGGCTGAGCCAAGCGGCTTCGGCCGCGAGCGCGTCAAGCGCCTCCCGTTCCGAGCGGAAGCGTTCAGGGTCTTGCAGATACCAAATCACGAGAACCCGTCACGCTTCGCCGGCCCGGTGGCACGGTCGGGGAACGTGTAGGACGCCGCAGCCGGTGTCGCCGGTTTCAGCAGACCCGCCGCCCCCATCGCTTGCGCGGCCTTGGCCGCCTTGTCGTTTCTCCTGCTCAGCACCTCGACAGCGAGATCATAGGTGAGGTCCGTGCGCTTCCGATCTTCATTGAAGACGTACTGAACCGCGTCATTCCCGAAATACGCGTCGAGGCCGATCGCCGTCTCGCGCCCTGTACAGCGTTGTTGCTCGAATTCAGCCGAAAGCACGCCGCGGCTCACCGAGCAGCGGATGAGTTCGCCCTTCATGCCAAGACGCGTCACCGTCATCGGCCCATAATCGAAGCCGATCGCAAGGCCGAGGCTCGAGGCATCCGTGCCTGCGGCCGCGAGCTTGCCAAGGGCAAGGTTGAAACTACTGCGCATGGCACCCGCGCAGAGCGTCATGTTGGCGATTGTCACTTCGCGGTCTGTGGTCTGCGCGGTGCCTTCGACGAGCAGGCCATGCACGCTGTCGCCGATGAAGCGCACCTTGCGCCCCGCGAACTCGGTGTGGAGCACTGCATCGAGTTCGCTGCGCAGGACGTGCAGCGTGCGCACCACATGCTTCGCGTGATAGTCAGTGATGATGTTGTTCGCGACATAAGCCGTGAAGCCGTCGAGATCGGCGTAAACGGTCGCGGCATACTGCCGCCGCGAATTCTTGACAGCCAGGCTTTCGATGTCGAGGTCTGCGAAGGGTGGCGTGTGACCGCTGAACTCGAACTTGCCGATCGGATTGTTCGCCAGATCGTCCTTCCATTGCTTCACGATCTCATCGGCGGTGACGCCAAGATGTGCTTTGTCCTGACTGGTCTTGATTTGCTCGGCGGTGAGCGCGTGCGTGTATTCGAGCAGTGTCGGCCCCAGGCCGATCGTGGTGCGTGCCTTACTGGTCAGATAGATGCCCCGTGTGTTGCCGCCCGCAGCGCACTTCGCGGCGTAATTGGCGGGTTCGCCAAGAAATAGCGGTTCGCGGTGCCCGCGTCGGCCGTTATTGACGGCAAGCGCTTCGCCAGTGTCAATCCCGACCCGCACCTTCGCAGCCGGATGTTCGGTATCTTCGCCCGTCTGGGCCAGCACGTCGATGATGAGCTGCGCAATGGCAACGGCACGGTGAACGCGCTTCTCTTCGGAGTCGTATGGTCTGGCGATGACGGAGTGAAGTCGCTGATTGTGGAAGTCGACGAGCATCGCATCGACGCGCTGAAGGATGCGATGCACCGCTCGGTAATGCAGGTTGAGAAAGCGCATTGTACGGCGATGACAGGTCTCACCCTCGAACTCCGTCACGTGCAGCATGTCGGTCAGATTCAGGATGTCGGCGTAGAGGTGCGCGCCGTCGACCCTGTAAGCGACCCTGTTCAGCAGGCTGGAGAGGTTTGCCTCCCGGACATACTCTTTTATCTCTATGGCGTTGAGCGGCAGCTCGGCGATCTTCGCGTCGATGCGCTTGGCAGCGCGATCCCTATTCCACGTTCTCGTGGCCATTCGGATGACCCCCTGATGGCGATTGCGCTCCGACAAGCGCGCAAATTTCGAATTTTCTTGCTTGCTGCGGGCAAACCGCTTTAGCCGTCCAGATGGTGTTCACCGCGCCGACCGCAAACAGACCTGTGTACAAGGGCGGGGTACCAGCCGATCACGGCACCATCTAGGGCGGAGCCAGGGCAACCGCAAGGCCAACTTGCGCCGGCCCGACGCCGACATCAAAAAGGTCTGTTCGAATAGAACTTTCGACGCACCCTGCGATCGCAGCGGCGTCGGCGCCGGCACGAGGCGCCGGGGGCGAGGCGAAAAAAGAGGCCGCCGCGTCATGCTGGCAAAGCAACGCGGCGACATCGATAGCGCACGCGCACCTTTCCATCGGATAGCTTCGCGATCCCGCGAATCAACGGCAAGGGAAGCATTGCCCGGCGGCATAACGAGCCGGGCGAAGGGCGAAAGGTCCCCAGCGGCCCGAGGTCTCGGCAGCGTAGCGCATCAGGCAGCGCGGGCCAAACCGCAAGCCGCGCTTTCGCAGGCCCGATAGGCCGCCACGCGCCTAAGGAAGGCCGTACAGCGGCCGGCCAGCCGACGGCACCCGCGCCGCGGGGGGGGCGAGAGGGAGGGAGGAAGAGGCTCAAAGCCGGCGCGCGCACGGCCGCCAGCGGCGCGCAGAGCCGCTGGGCCGGCGAACCCGGTCGCTTCGCCAGCCTCCGGGCGCTCGATGACCTCGGCGGGCTCCTCCTCCCGGAGTCGAGCAGCCAACTGCCATGGCCCACGAGCCGGCCCGATCTCGATCACGTCGCGAGACTGGCGACGATCAGGCCGACGAAGTGGAAGGAAACCGCGAAAAATTTTTATGCGCTAAGCAGAGATTCACGGGCTGCCCAACGGATCGAGGTCCCGGATCATGTTGGCGATAGCTGTTTTGGTTGCCCATCCGTTGGCCAGCCGGCCGAATCCTGCTTAGACAGGGCAAACGCTCGCGCGCGACCCTCGTGGCCACCCCTATCTACCAAGGACCCGCGCAAGTTGAGCGGCGCCTCGCGCCTCTACTTGAGCAAGCAAAGGGACCGGTTCAGTGCATCCACCAGCGCGTTAAGCCGCTTACGCGCGCCGTCGTCATCGCTGGATTGCACCAGCCCATTGATGTGATCGGCAATCACACTCTGTGCCGCAATGGCCGTGCGCGCTCCGTTAGTCAACTCCTTAATCGCCAAATTCAATTCCTGAAGTTCCTCGCCGATGGCGAGGAGTTGTTTTACGTCGATCGGGGCGAACACCTGTGGGTTGTCGCAGCCATACTGTGCGAGTTCCGCAACTCGCTTAGCCAACTCATCGAGAGCATCGTTGAATTCCCCAAGCTTGCGCATCATGTTGAAATCCTCCCTCCCGGTGCACTCAGGCTCATTCATCGCCTGACCTGATGCCCTCGCGCTAGCCTCACTCGCCGTAGGCTCGCACAACCAAAGGAGACCCGAGCATCCTTTGGTTTCCGCCCGTCACTTCGTCACCTTGACCAGACCGGGCGTTGCCGGCGCGGGCTCATAGACCGCGACCTGTTCGCCGCCCAATTCCACCACGCGCATCGGCCGGCGCCGATGTGACGGTTTCAGCCGCTGGCGCGGCAATTTCGACCAAATTCGGTTGCGATTCTGGTTTGGCTGGCGGGTTCCCAGGGCTGGGAAGCCGCGGCTTGATCTCCATTTCCTCGGCGATGCGGTGGCGCTTTGCGTCGCGGTGCGCGTCCATTGCGGCGGCGAACTCGGCTTCCGCGGCCGGCAGGGCAGCGGCGTTGCCGCCGTGCTTGATGTAGATCGCATCGAAGTTCGGCGGGCGGCCCCCCTCGGGCCGGCGGCGTCTAAAGCCATCTATTCGGTTCCACTTGGCTTGCTCGTTCCGACCACGATAACCGGAACGCTAGGCGGTTCCATCTTCTCGATCATGCGCCACTCCATGGGGCTTAACGGATGCCAGGACTTCGGTTGCAGTCGTTCGAGAGCTGCCCAATCCGGCCGATGATAAAGCCGAAGCACGATTGCAACGGCCGCATTTGTGAACCGGAACCGGGGATCATTGATCGGATGGTGGCTCGCGTCTTGGGGAAGGTTCGTTTTCAGGCTTGAACACAAACCTTGCACGCGTGGCGCCTGAAACGACATTCCATGTCTTGCGTGCGCAAATTCATTCCTCACTTTTCGAAGCAATGCGATTTCGCTGTATTCATAGTCATCGATCAGCCCAAGCGCGAAGCAGGCTTCGGATCGTGAAGAGAACGTGCCCAGAGCAGCATTGCTGTCATCGAGCAATTTGGCGGCGGAAGGGCTTTCGTCGCAAAAAAACGATCGTAGCGTCTCCCCGAGCTTGTCGTCGATCAAAGCCGCAGCGACAAGCGCGAGACCGCGATCGGATTCCCGTTTCAACTCCTCTACAAATTTGGCTAGGTCCTCAGCCGTCGAGACCAGCATATAATCACCCCCTAGATCATTCCCGAACAACCTCCGCGTGGCGCAACGGGCACCGGCCCAGTTTTGCCGGGCTCGATCTCTTAGGCGCTGCAGATCGTGCAAAGCAGGTCGCCTAGATCATGTTCACGTCGACGCGCAAGGCTTCAGCGATCGTTTTTCGGTGAAAGTCTCTTCCACCGCCATAGGTATCGAGGGAGTTGGATAGGCCAAAAAGACCACCGCTAGCCGTGAGCGGATCGTACCCGAGAAGCCGGACAGCATAACCGCCTAAAGTCTCGTTCAACGCGAAGGCCCGCAATTGCGAAGCAAGGTCGCGGAGAACGTTCTCAGCTTCGTGCAATCTCTCAATTGCCTCTTCTGACAGAGGCAGCTCCTCGCGATTACCGGACACAGCGCCGACATCGTCTGGGATTTCCTTCCAGCGGGGACTCACGTTCGAGAACTGCACCAATCGCGAGATGATTTCGCCTCGCAGATCATAGAATCTACGAAATGGACGCCCGACGAACTCGAGTGTGAGCCATCCGATCACGGCCGCGGCAAAAGACCAAGCTACGGTGCCCATTTTCCACCACCCCCCATCACTTCGTCACGCTTCGCATGCCGGGCGTCGCGGGCGCGGGCTCATAGCGCGCGACCTGAGAGCCGTCGAGCCGCACGACTGCGCGTCGATCGCGGCGTGCTCGGCGATGCGAGCCTTGCGGGCGTTCCAGTACGCGTCCATCGCGGCGTCATACTCGGGGCGCGCCGCGGCAACGCCGGGTTCAAGGCCGCCGACGGGACGTTCGTCACCGTCAACGCCGCGCAGATGACCGGGCTTTACAACGGCGTGGTGGCGCACGTGCAGGCGTGCTACGCGGCGGAAGCTGCGGCAGCCGCGGCGATCAACGGCGGCACCATCACGACTTACGCCGGCGTCGATCAGCAGTTTGCAGCCATCACTTAACAGGAAAAAAAGCATCAAGCGCGCGGCCGGCCTGCCGCGAGAAGCGTGTCGGTATTTCGTCGATAACACGATACGCCGCTGCTGACGCCACGAAAACCAATACGACAGTGGAGAGTGCGGCAATCTTTGCTCCGAACGCCAGGAACGCCCATGACGTGAAGCTGCAGATGATCGGCACATGGATGAGATAAAGCACAAAGGAAATTCTGCCCAGGAACCGGCCAAACCGGCTTGCGAGCGCGGCTTGGGCGAGCGGCCAGTGCAACGTCGTGGCGACGACGATGGGCGCGCCGATCATATGCCAATGCATGTCGTTGTCTTCCGCCGACAGCCTCGGCAGCCACCCGAAAACCCGCCCGGTAAATTCCCGCTCCGTCGTTATCACCATGCAAAGCAAAAGTCCGACGGCAAAGCTGACAGCCGGCAGCGCATTGCCACGTAGTTTCGAAACCGCGCCAGCGATTTCCGGTTGGAATTCGCAGAGCAAGGCGCCGGCCGGAAACAGCGCCAGGTAATCGGCCGCGTAGAGCAGGGCCATCGCGGCATAGCAGACCGTGCGCAGACCGCGCGCTCCCGCCGTCGCGTTGATGACGAAGATCCAGAGGCTTCCGATCAGCTCAGGGCGCATCGTCCACAGATTGCAGTTG
>WNEZ01005756.1_pt1 | contig 10881 bp, 13 predicted proteins | sample 5400521 | NCBI WGS metagenome assembly WNEZ01 (sample SAMN13153339, study PRJNA577476) | soil metagenome | isolation source: 120 cm saprolite under Douglas fir tree site 2 hole 1 replicate 1 | place: USA:California | collected 2015-04-18
AAACAAGTCAGGTCATTCGATGGTTTTTCTCCGCAGACTCGGCTTGGGCATATGCACCTGAATGTGGGTGACCTTGACCGCAGCGCGGCTTTTTACCAGGAACTTGGATTGGAACTGACCGCGGATCTGTACAATCAGGCCCGGTTTCTATCCTGGGATGGCTACCACCACCATCTTGGGATAAATGTGTGGGCGGGCCGCAATGCCAGCCGTTTGGAGCCTGACATGTACGGGCTGGATTTTTTCGAAATGTCACGTCCAGGGCTCAAGCCAGGCACATTTGAAGATCCAGATGGTGTTAAGGTGGTTGTCGACGCCGTTGAATGACGGGGGTCTGATCGGCTCCCCGTCATTTATCAGACCGCGCCGTAAAAACCCTGTGGCTTTTAGCCGTGGGGAGTCGTCACGAAATAACGAGTACGGCTTTTCCTGTTACTTTGCGATTCATGATGTCGTTCAGTGCTTGCGTGGCGCTCTCGAGTGGGTAGGTCGCGGAAATGTGTGGCTTGAGCTTACCTTCTGAAAACCAGGTGAGCAATTCCTGCAGATTCTCCGAATTGTGCTCAGGTTCACGCTCTGTAAATGTGCCCCAAAATACACCGACGATGGAACAGCCCTTGAGGAGGGGTAGATTGAGTGGAATGCGGGGAATATCTCCCGCGGCAAAGCCGATTACCAGGAAGCGCCCGTTCCAGGCCATACCACGCAACACCGGTTCCGAGTAATTACCTCCAACGGGATCGAAGGCCACATCTACTCCCTTTCCTCCGGTGAGCTGTTTTACTCGATCCTTTAAATCCTCGGCTCCATAATTAATGACTTCATCCGCGCCGTGCTGCTTACTGACCTCAAGCTTCTCGCTGGTCGAGGCCGCGGCAATTACATGAGCGCCCATCACCTTGCCAAGCTCTACAGCAGCGATACCCACACCTCCTGAAGCTCCAAGCACAAGAAGTGTCTCTCCCGGCTTGAGTTGCGCCCTGTCCTTGAGCGCGTGATGGGATGTCCCATAAGTTAGTACAAAGGCTGATGCAGTGATGAAGTCCATACCGCGAGGCATGGGGATGAGGTGAGCAGCGTCGGCAACGACCTCCTCGGCGAAACCGCCCAGGCCGGTGAAAGCCATCACTTGATCGCCAACCTTCACCCGTTCTACTCCCTCGCCAATCTCTTTGACAGTGCCAGCAACCTCGTTGCCGGGTATGAAAGGTAAGGGTGGCCTGGACTGGTATTTGCCCTGGATGATCAGCGTGTCCGGAAAGTTCACTCCGCAGGCTTTCACGCTGATAACCACCTGCCCCTTTCCTGGCTTGAGTGGTTCAATGTCTTCGATCACAAGACTTTCGGGTGGACCATAGGCTTTACATAACACTGCTTTCATGAAGCGGTTCCTCCTGAGTAGCCATACGAAAGTGGTTTCTGTTCGTGTTAGTCTCATTACTGTGCTTGCATAATGATACCACGAACCTTGGGACTATACCCATAAATCTTGCCGCTATGGCAAGGTTATGGATGCGCCTTATACCTCCACATCCGCAATTGACTCCCGTATCCAGGTGGGACGATAGGGGAAGCGCTCCACATGCTCGTGCGTGGTGACTCCGGTGAGCACCAGGATGGTGTGAAGGCCGCTCTCGATGCCGGCGACGATATCGGTATCCATGCGATCACCGATCATCACGGAGTCCTCCGAATGGGCATCGAGAGTGCGCAGGGCCATGCGCATCATCAGCGGGTTCGGTTTGCCAACGTAGTAGGGCTTGACGCCCGTAGCCGCGCTAATCAACGCGGCTACGGCACCGGTCGCGGGGACGATTCCACCCTCACCGGGCCCCATCACGTCCGGATTGGTGGCAATGAAACGCGCGCCAGCCGTTATTAAGCGGATGGCGCGGGTAATGCGGTCGAAGCTATAGGTGGTCGTCTCCCCCAGCACCACATACTCCGGTTCCTGATCGGTGAGGACGTAGCCGATGTCATGCAGCGCCGTCGTCAGTCCAGGCTCTCCGATGGCGTATGCCCGCCCACTGGGCCGCTGGGAGTGAAGGAACTGCGCGGTGGCCAGCGCGGACGTGAAGATCGCTCCCGGTGGCACGTCCAGCCCCATGTAGTGCAACCGCTCCTGCAGGTCGCGCGGGGTGTACTGCGAGTTATTAGTAAGAATCAAGAACGGGATCTCTTGATCCCGCAGACGCTGCACAAACTCTACTGCTCCAGGAATAAGCTTCGCGCCCCGTAGGATGACTCCATCCATATCTGTCAAGTAATTTTTAATACCGTCCATTACACTCCTCCGTTGTGTGTTATATACCAATTACCGGTACATTGTTGGTTAAGAAACGATCATCTCCTCGCTCTTATGCTGTTCCGCCTGATCATGATCCATCCGCTCTGTATACTCGTGATAGTCGGGTGACAAACGTTGATACGTACTCGCCAGCAATGGCGATGAGATCATGAAATCGGCAGAAGCTCGATTGCACGCGACGGGAATATTCCACACCACGGAGATGCGTAAGAGGGCTCTCACATCCGAATCATGCGGTTGTGTGGTGAGAGGATCCCAGAAGAAGATCAGCAAATCGATCTCTCCTGCTGCAATCATCGCTCCAATTTGCTGATCTCCGCCCAACGGTCCGCTCTGCAGCTTGTGTATTTCGATCCCAAGTTCCTCTTCAAGGAGTTTACCTGTAGTTCCTGTCGCATAAAGTTCGTACTGAGTTAGAAGGGGTTTATTAAATCGTGCCCATTCCAGCAGATCGTGTTTTTTCTCGTCATGTGCGACGAGAGCAATATTTTTCTTAGAACTCATTTCTGTTTACCTCTTGTATCTTCGACTACTAATTGTCTGCCTGGTGAGAAGCCAGCTCGTTTCACTGATCTGGAGATCGTTTTTCCTCTTTATCTCGATTTCTGCTTCTCTCTCCAGTTCGCTACCACTTCATCGAAAGTGATCCCTGGATCGGTTTTGGCCTTTAATTCTGCCAACCGTAAAAAGAAGGCGGCTTGTTCCGCTGTCATTGGGACCTCATATGTTACATCATTTCGTCCAACAACACGCACTATTCTCTTCATCATCATCTCCTTCTGAGCTTGAATAGATGTTTGTTCTCGTTTATACACTCAATGACTCCTTGTTGCCCCCAAGGCGAGTGACTTGAGAGTAATATGCTTCGTCGGTGGCTCTTCACAGTCACAATCTATTGACAATCAGCATCTCTGTGCACTATACTGCACTAATATGATGATAACACGTATTATCGTGCAATGTCAAGGACTAACACGCAATTTCAAGGAGAAAGTTGCAATGTTGACAGCAGAACGACGACGTTCAATTATGCAGACCCTGCACCGTGATGGCAAGGTGTACGCGTCAGAACTGAGCAAGGCCCTGCATGTCTCAGAAGATACCATTCGGCGTGACCTGCGCGAACTGGCCGCCGCTGGCGCGCTCCAGCGTGTGCATGGCGGGGCGCTGCCGCGTTCACCGGCCGGCGCCAGTTTCACGGAGCGTCAGAACCAGGCACCACGAGCTAAGGCCGCCATCGCCCAGGCCGCCATCCAGCTCATCCGCCAGGGTCAGGTGATTATTTTGGACGGCGGTACCACTCTCCTGCAAGTGGCACAGCATCTGCCATTTAATCTTCGCGCCACCGTGGTCACGCACAGCCCACCGGTTGCGCTGGCCCTGGCAGAACACCCGGAGATTGAAATCATCCTGATTGGCGGGAAACTCTACAAGCAAGGTCTGGTGGCAGTTGGTGCGGCGACCGTCGAGGCGTTTCAGAACATTCGGGCCGATCTCTGCTTTTTGGGGATAGGCAGCTTGCATCCTGAGGTCGGGATCAGCACCCTCGATCTGGAAGAGGCCTATGTGAAGCGAGCCATGATCGCGAGCGCGGCTGAAGTGGTGGCACTGACGTCCGTAGAGAAGTTAGGCACGGCTGCGCCCTACATAGTTGGGCCGCTCAGCGACTTGACGCACCTGGTGACCGAGCGCTCCGTCCCCGACGAGGTGCTGGCACCATATCGGGCGCAGGGTATTACCATCGTGCGTGCGTGAGGTACACTATGCTTCTTAAATAAAAAGTGTACACGACATGAGCAAGAATTGCTATGATTGTAAAGCTTATCCTTCTTTCGCCGTGAAGATCATGGTAATGACGACCTTATTCTCTGCAATGGCGATATTCGCCAGATTTGGCGGCTGGATCCCAAAGTCCGTCATATAGACCGTGGCGGTTGCCGTTCCCGTCACTGTCTTCCCTGCCACCTTTCCCTGCAAGTCAAATACCTCTTTATTGGTTTTTCCATGGAGCGTCAAGTTGCCGATGATCTGAAACCGGACCACTTGCCCCTCGCTATAGTTTGCTGGCAAGCCTTGTACGCAGGTAGAGGTGAACGTAGCATTGGGATAGGTGTCTGTTTCCAGGTAGTTTTGCCTCACGAAGTGATCGCGTTGGGGCTCATTCGTCTGTAATGTGCTCAAATCAACCGTGATTTGCATCCCTGCAACGAGCGGGGATGCACCCGTTCGTAGATGGAAACTGCCCTGCACCGCGTGTGTCGTGCCAATCGCATTGTTACTCGGTAAATTCCGTAAAATCAGGTTTTCATGCACGCCGTAGGATGCCGTGGTCTGATCGGGCACGATTTGAAATGTGCGCAAACCGGTTGAGGGAATGGCCGTTCCACAGGCCGTTGCTACGCCTGTAGGAGTATGGGGAGAATCGACAGTGCCGGCGGAGTATACCATATAACTCACACCCGCGACGATGATGACGAGGACAATGCCGATTCCGATCATCCAGCGGTAACGCTTCATCTTGTTTTCTCCTTTGATGCAATAGGGACATCACTATGCAGCAAGATGTTCCTGTCTTGCAGCGCAGGTTCGTAGATCATGAACAATGTGTCATGACAAGAGCAAGAAAGCGTGTTTACCCTGTCTTTTCTGGACGAGACGAAACGCTTCCTGGTGCATCGCGTTCTCGATCAGGCGGACTCTCGTGCACCAGAGGCAGCGTGAGGGTGACCGTAGTTCCCTGCTCGGGGATGCTGGTCAGGGTCAGCGTGCCGCCAAGATCAACGGCGATGCTCCGAGCGATAGAGAGTCCGAGGCCCGTGCCTCCCGCCTCTCGCGAGCGGGCCTTATCCACTCGATAGAAGCGTTCGCCCAGGTGTAGGAGGTGCTCGGCTGCAATGCCAATCCCGGTGTCGCAGACCTCCAGGAGGGCGTGTCCCTGTTTCGTTGCCGTTCGCACTGTAACATGACCACCACGGCGATTGTATTTGATGGCGTTGTCGAGCAGCGCGAGTACTGCCTGTTCGAGCAGTGTAGGATCGCCAATCACCAGGGCTGTATCGTTGGATTCTACCTGAATACTGATCTCCGCCTGGTCTGCCAGGGCCTGTATGCGCCTCGCTCCCGCGAGGGCCACATCAGCGAGGTTTATCACCTCGTGCTCCTGGTGGGAGGAACCGTTGTCCAGGCGGGCAAGCGTCAGCAAGTTGGACGCCAGGGTCGCCATGTGGTTCGTTTCCGCAACGATATCCTCTAACAGCGCTGCATCTTCTGCCGCCAGGTGTTCACGACTTCGCAGCAGGACTTCGGCATCAGCACGCAGCAGCGTAAGCGGCGTGCGTAGCTCGTGCGCGGCATCGCCGATAAAGCGTTGCTGGTGTGCCCAGGCCAGTCGTGCTGGTGCCAGCGCACGATTCGCCAGGAACAGCCCGCCCAGTCCCGCGCCGAGCAGTGCCACTCCCCCAACAGCGAGCAAGAGGGTGAGCAGCAAAGACAGCGCGGTTTCCTGTGCCTGGATGGACTCGCCAATCAGCACCACACCCGCATACCCGTTCCCCGTTGGGTTCGGGATCGCCAATGCATAGCGATAGACCTGCCCTACCGTGCCTCCTGCATCGACAGTATCGGTGGTCGGTGTGCCCTCCTCTAAGGCCTTCTTCGCCAACGTATTGTTGAGAAAGGCGGATGGGAGCTGTGCTGTATTTTCATTTTGCAGCAAGGAGCCATTCTGGTCGAAGCAAGCGACCATCTCGGACATGGATTGTCCCAGGCCAGGGGGAGGAGCGCCAAATTGACCTGGGGGCACGAATGACAAGCACGCGCGAGCGGGCGAGATCGCGAGCCATTGATTCACGTGCGCATGGGCATGCAGAGCGGTGTCGGCCTCAACGGGGGCCAGAAGGGAGAATTGGACCGCAAGGTAGAGGACCACGCTGAACAGCACAAGGGCCGCGCCCAGCACCCCGCAGTACCAGAGTGTTAAGCGAGTGCGAAGCCCCTGAAACATGGCCGCCTCAGGCCCTTGTGAGCGGTGACCTTTCCTACGATGCAGAGACCACCAGGCGGATCTGCTCCTGTTCATGCTGTTGCTCCCTTGTTGTTGTGCTATGCCTCGATCTTGTAGCCCACGCCGCGCACGGTCTTGATTAATGGATGCGAGGAGCCCTGGTCAATCTTATCTCGCAGATAGTGAATGTAGATATCCACCACATTAGAGAGTGCCTCCAGGTCATAGCGCCAGACCGCGTCAACGATTTGCGTGCGCTTGAGCACCTGGCCAGGATGGCGCATCAGGTACTCCAGGAGGGCAAACTCTTTGGCTGTCAGCTCGATGATGCGTCCAGCACGACGCGCTTCGTGCCGCACCAGGTCGAGCGTCAGGTCGCCCACAGAGAGTTGGGGGAGTTCATCAAAACGACGATCGCGACGGCGAAGCAAGGCATTGATGCGCGCCAGCAATTCCTCCATGGCGAAAGGCTTGGTCAGGTAGTCATCGGCTCCCACATTGAGACCCGTCACACGATCCTCGACTGCACCACGCGCTGTGAGCATCAGCACCGGCGACATAATATGTTCGGCACGCATCTGGCGGCAGACCTCGAGTCCATCAAGACCTGGTAACATCACATCGAGGATCACCACATCATAGGTATCACTCAGGGCAAGATCAAGGCCGGTGGGCCCGTCGTGCGCGAGATCGACGGTGTGACGCTCCTCAAGCAGGACGCGACGCAGCAAAAACGCCAGGCGCTGCTCGTCCTCTACCACAAGGATATGAATTACTCTATTCCTTTTTTCTTACTTGGGTGCCGCCGATTCATTGGCCGGCCCCTCTTCCTCTATTTATTCTACGCTATAAAGGTTGGAAATAGATTGGAAAGAGGCAGCTTTCCCCTGACGCTCATCCTCAATCTATGAGCAACCCTCGGTGAGCATACTCCTTATTATTGCCGCGATCAGATCCTTGCCAATGACCTGCCCATTCAGCGGCGATGTTAAACGGGAAGGTCATCCTGCCGGTCATGGTGAAGATCCCCAAAATGCTGGGCGAATCAAAAAATCAGCCCCTGCTCAGACGAGTTTGTCGATCCTCAATCAGTAAGAGGATGATGAGCGCCACTTCTATAGGCTTATCGAAATAGGCAAGCGTGTTTGGTTGAGCATTAGTGATCAAAAACCACGCGAGAATAGTAAAAGCGGTGTACGCAATCAATATCCAGCGAATCACCTGCTGATACCTCCGTAAGGGTGGGAGATAGAGTGCTGTGGCCAGGACGATGTAGCCGAGGAAGTTGAGGTAGAACAGCACAGGTAGCGCTGTGAACACAAGCATCATCAGAGGTGAAGGGGCTGCAAAATGCCCAGGCGGAGGACCGGCAAAATGCCTGGGCGGAGCACCGGCGAGGAAACTCATCATGAGGCCACGATAGAGGTGGACCAATCCCGTCACCACAGCAAGAAGAATGATAGCAATTTGCAGTGGACCAAGGTGTGAAATCGTTCGGCGCAGAGTTACTTGACTCATTACTGTATCGTCTCCTTCTACATTTATTGATTGAGCATCATATCAACATGATGTTGTATCGAGACCCCAATGGAGTGAACCCCTGTCGACTACATACGTGTCCCGCTCAACTCTACTCCAGGATAGCATATCTTTATTGAAATTTTATTGGAAAGAAATGAGAAAATTCTCATGGAACCTGGCACGCAATAGTGTTATGTTTTTGAATGAAACAGAGGAGCCGAGCATGATGGCCGGAACCCGGACATTGGAAGTTTCTCATGTGTTTCCAATGAAAAGTCAATACGAATGATCTATGCTTGTGTCTGTGGGAAAGTTACCCCGGAAACAACGATAAAAACATTTATTATGACGAGGAAAACACTTGTAGGGAGGAGACTTCCTGCGGAGGCACCGGATCGCGGGCCTGCTGGTGCGCGAGGATGGCACGTGGGAAACCGTGGAGCCGTGGCCTGTGGAACTCATGGAGGAGGAATAATGAACATCTGGGAAACAGTGACCTGGAATGTAGCGCGGGCAGGCGGATTTACCGCCTATGTGTTACTCACATTGGCGGTTGCAGTGGGACTGGCGCTTTCGACGCAGTTACAATCGCCCAGCCGCTGGCCCCGCTTGCTTAATAGCGAACTGCATAACTTTCTGACGCTGCTTAGCGCGATCTTTATCGTTGTGCATGTCCTGGCGGTATGGGTGGACCCTTTCACCCGTTTTGGCTGGAGCGAGGTATTCATTCCTCTTGTGAGCCATTATCGTTCAGAGTGGATGGCCCTCGGTATTGTGGCGTTGTACCTTGGAATCGCCATCGGCATCAGCACCTGGCTTCGCCCGCTCATTGGCTACACCTGGTGGCGGCGTCTGCACGTTCTGACGCTGGGCATCTATGCCCTCGTGACCGTTCACGGGATCGGCACCGGCAGTGACACGCAGACCTGGTGGGGACTGGGTATCTACCTCGTCAGTGTCGTACTGGTGGGGTCGCTCCTCTTCCGGCGGCTGCTTGCCCCAGCGAGCAAGCGCAAGCACACTTCCTCACATCTACCCTCTCGTAGGGCTGACGGTGCTCTCCCTGGGAGCGCTCGCGCTCTGGACGGTGCCAGGGTCATTGCAGCAAATGTAAAAGACAAGAATCGGGCAGAAGGTGCTCGTATGAAATGAAAGAAGAGAGACCTTTCCCTCACCTGGCTCAAGGGGGCAGGGAAGCGCCAGGATGGCAGAGTAGGAACGATATTCGTCTGAAACTGAAAGATGAAGTATCGTTCATCAATACCCTTCAAGAGACGCTCGCGGGGGTATAGTGATATCTGGTGGAGTGAACAGGCCAAAAAAAGGCAGCACAGACGACTCTCATTCTCTAAACGAAGTCGAACCTTTTTGTCGAGAACGATAAACATCTTCGATATGTCTCGTTGCTCCTTTGAGTGCACTGAGCAAGAGTTTGAGCCATTCCTCACTGGGCTGATCTGGGTCATCAACCGACCAGGCACAAGAGTATTCGCGTGACTACCCAGAGCTGGGATCCAGCTGTTGATGCCCCGGTTGATGAGTATGGCCAGCACCACTGCCCTGATCGCAGGCTGCCAGCACGAGGGTGAGCGCCAGGAACACGAGTGGGCTCACGCGCCGCCATCGTTTGTGAGCAAGGAGAGATCTCTTCATGTTCTGTCTCCGTACACGAATGAAATAGGCCCGCCTTCCCCATGACACGCTGGTGTCGGGTGGGAAGGCGGGCAGACGATCGCTATTCTCAAGAGCGGTTTGCCATGTACCTCTTGTAAAGGAAGGAAGATCCGGTGTGTTTGCACGTCAACGGCGGCGGTGTGGGCCTCTGCCGCGATAAATCCTTCGTACATCTTGCGCAAGGCCCGCCCGCTCTCCTCGAAGACGGAAAGCACTCCTGTTTCCGAGGCGACATAGAGCAGATGCCAGTTGCTATCAAGCGCCAGCACATCCGGGGTTGTCCCCACCGTCTGCACAGCGGTCACAGTCAGAGAGCGCAGATCGACCGTCAGCAGGACGCTGTTGCCGTCGCACACCACGAACGCCAGGCGGGAGGGAGCGTCGATCAGCAGACTGTGATCATGGTCGCAGTTCGGCAGCCCGTAGCGCGCGATGAGACGGTTCGTGGTCGGATCGATGACCACCAGTTGATCGAGAGTCTGCACATCCACAAAGATGCGGTGGGAGAGGGGGTCATCCTGCGTATTTCCCGCCTCCCCGCCCAGGGGTATCGTCGCGATCTGCCGCTCGGATCGGACATCAATCACGGTCTCTGTGTCACCCGTCTCGTCGGACACGAAGAGGTGCTGGGTGAATGGATCGTAGGTCATGCCATCCGGGTAGACCCCCGCCGGGATCGTCACCACCACACGCAGTGACTGTTCGTCGATCACCTTCATCTGGTTCTCGCCCGTCGCAGAGGCGTAGACCCGCCCCAGTTCGGGGATGGCCAGCACCCCATGCACGTCCGCGATGGGGGCAATGTTCGCGCGGATGCTCCTCGACGCCAGATCGAAGACCGTCACCGTGCTCGCTCCCAGATGGGAGATGAAGAGCAGCCCTCTGCGTGGATCCACACTCTGGTAGTCAAAACGCGAGGCTCCCCCTGGCAGAGGAATATCGGCCACCGTCTTGAGATGCGCCGTCTCGCGTGCAGGCGAGGCAGACGCAGGTATCCGTACAGGCAATGGTGAGGCAGATGGAGCGCCAAAGGATCGCAGGGCAGCGACCACCAGGATGGTCACAAGGAGCGCTCCTATGATGAGTACTTTCCACAGCATTCCTCTCCCATATAGTTTCCCTTCGCCTGTCGGCTTGTCCTGCTTCGCCATCAGCATCTCATCCTTTCTTGTCTCGTCGTGCTGCTCGGAAAAGAGACGTATTCCCCTGGCCCCCACCGAGGAGAACGTCCCTGCCCACGTCTGGCAACGCCTCTCCTTCAGGTCCCTCACCTCTTACAGAAAGCAGGCGCGTTCCAGAGGTGGACGATCGTCTCAGCGCCGCCCGAGGCAAGATGCGTGCTGTCGGGTGACCACGCCATGCTCAAGATCCCGTC
>WNEZ01031440.1_pt1 | contig 10881 bp, 10 predicted proteins | sample 5400521 | NCBI WGS metagenome assembly WNEZ01 (sample SAMN13153339, study PRJNA577476) | soil metagenome | isolation source: 120 cm saprolite under Douglas fir tree site 2 hole 1 replicate 1 | place: USA:California | collected 2015-04-18
GAACGGGTTGGGGGATTTGCTGGGGAGGATGCGAGCGGCGCAAATCATAGCCATTCTTTCCAGCGCTATTTGCAAGGTGCAGGTATTCCTATCCCTCCATTGTGGTTAACTCCAGAAGGAGAGCCGGTAGTGACAATCGGTGAGGATTCCTTCGAGCTACAGCAGTGGGTGGATGGCGAAAAGTATAGTTCTGCGCACCCTCGTTCTCTCGAATGGGTAGCGGCTGCCGGGGCAATGCTGGCTCGATTACATCAAGCCTCACGACGTTATCCGGGACCTGTCTATCGTTGGCCGCCGGAAGTTCAGGCCGGTGGCCTGGTGCAGGGTTGGCTGAACTTTGCACAAGGCAAGGCGGAACAAAGCGAAGTGTACGCAATTGCTGCTGCGCTTTCAAACCTGGTCGATCAATGGGAAGCTGTGCTCCCTGCTGCGATGATGAGCATTGGTTCTGTGCGAGGCCTACCCGAATTCCACGTACATGGAGACTATAACGCGTTGAACTTAGGATTTGACTCCCACGGTGTCAGGGCTGTGCTGGGGCTGGATGCATCTCGATGGGAGAAGCGTATCATCGAGCTTGCCTATGGCCTCTTCTATTTTAGCGCCCTCGAGTGGCAAGCCACTAGTAATGTAACACGCCCGCTTGTGAAACGTGGCTTAGAGCCTGAACGTGCTCGTCAATTTCTGGGAGCATATGGCACAATTTACCCGCCTGTCGCTGGTGAAGCTCAATTGCTGGTTGATGCTTTAACGCTGGTTGCGCCAATCATAACCATAAATGGCCCCCTTGAAGATATCTTTTACACACAGGAAGATGTCGAGGAAGTTTTGATCGAAGATGTGCTGGATCGGCTGGCATGGGCTGCCTCTTTGCCTACCTGGCTTGGCCGGGTGCGTCGTTCGTTTGCTGAAATGTGGAAATAAGACATTATCACTTCACATAATAATCATATGCCTGTTGCAATAAGGGGCATACTATTCCGTGCTTGCTGGCTCGACTTAAAAGGGGTCCGAAGAGTGCCCCTGCTTCATGAGGCCGATTTGCCCATATATCGCGTGCGAAAGAGGAATCGGCAAGCGGATCAAAACGTTCCGCTACTGCCAGGCTTGCGGCAGCGGGATCAGTGGGCATAGGAATGTCACATGCTCGAGCTATATACGCGATCTCTCCCGCAATTTCACCCCAACGTTTACGGGCGCCTTTGTCTTCGAGGATGATACCAATGGGTTGGCGCATCTCAGCATTTATAATTGCAAATGGCACCAGAAAGAGTTGCTTCATCCACATGCGTCGCTCAATATCATCCACCAGGGCGGCTTCGACGCCGGCGAGTTCCAATGCATACACCAGTGGCTCTAGTGTTGCCCGATGCGATGTAGGAAGGAACAATTGCGCTACTCCTGGCTTCACATCTATTACACCAGGTGAGACAATATGTGCGCCAACATATAGCACACCCGTAACGGATCTTTCTGGTCCAACTGCGCTGCATACATTATCGTACGCGGCAAAACCATTTTGCACGGTAATGATGAGCGTTTCTGGTTTGACGCGTGGGGTTATCTCATCCAGGAGCGCAGGTATATCATATGATTTTGTAGTAAGTAGCAGAATCGGAGAAAACTGTTGCACGTCATCGAGAGCTGAGCAGTTGATTGGGGAGTAGATATATCGTTTGTTATCCGAAATGATGGTCAAACCTACCTCGCGTAGTTGCCGCAGAGCTGCACCCCGAGAAATTATACGGGGGCGTAAACCTCCACGGTAGAGTGAAGATGCCAGGAAACCTCCTGCTCCTCCCACGCCTATCACATCAACGGCTGGATCCATAACTCCTCCTCATGCTCAGGTATTTCGTTAACTGATTACATTGTGCTGCGCTGTCGCTGTATCGTAATAAGGTCGCTGAGTACTCCATAGGCTGTTTGTGCTACGCCAGGTTCATGTTCCACTATTGTAATTATACCCATTGCTTCGGTTTTGAGCGAGATCATTCCTGTTGTACCTTTACCTACATATGAGATATCGTCTGAACTGATGCGGCGAGGCCGCACTTCGGCAATAAGAACCCCGTGCTTGCGATGCGCTTGACTGACCAGGCGATAAGGTGAACCTGCCAACGCTGCTGCACGAATATCATCCGGAGTGAGGTCACGAATGCCCTCGCGTTCAACCATTCGGGGAGTAAGTTGGCCCTCGAGAAGCACATTTGCAAGGATGGTAGTCTTCATCACTGCATCCCAGCCGTCTAAATCGTACCAAGGATCAACTTCTGCCACACCGATTTGCTGGGCTCGCTGGATTGCCTCATCCCGTGAGTATCCTTGCTCAATCATATTCAAGACAATGCTGCTGGTTGAATTCAGTATGGCCTGGAACGATTGAATGCCGACCGCGGGTAAGGTAAATTCTGCCAGGTTAATCAATGGCAGTCCATCCATTACTGTGGATTCGAAACGGAACTGTACTTCATAGCGGCGTGCCAGTGATTGAAGCTCCATCTGTGCATAAGCCACCGGCCCTTTATTCGCTGTAATCACGTCCATACCTGCTTCCAGGGCTTTGCGAATATGCATTTGAGCTGGTTGGCCATGTTGGGGATTGAGTGTGGTAAGCTCAATGAATAATGATGCTCCTGCGCCTTTGCCCTTTTGAATAAATACCTCGACGTTTTCCACATAGGTTCCTGCGCTGCTGAACCAGTTAATGGGATCCTGCTTGCACGCAAGCAGGTCAGCGTTGATCCCTTCGGGATGAATGTATAGGCCACGGCTACGTGAGCCAATCCCGGTGATTACCGGGCGTATGCCCAGCTCGCGACCCAACCATTCGCTCCGTGACGCTAGAAGTTCGAGGAATGCCCGGGCGACGTGCCCGTAACCCAGCAAGAGTAGACGGAGCGGTGGGAGTAATGCAGAGAGGGAGGATTCGCTCATAAGTACCTACCTGCGTCAGAAAGTAGTAGTGTTGTTCGCTGCTACCAGCGGATAGATGATGCCCAGCTTTGAACAGAAAGAAGAGAGCAACGAACAGCAGAACCGCAATTAAGACAATAACCACAAGAAAGAGTATCTTACGGATCTCGTTGAGATCAGCGGTATTCGTAGGTTGCGCCTTTGATGCCGCAGGAGGCGCTTGTGTGACCTTTGGAGTTCCCAAGGAGGTGGGAGCCGAAGACTGTATGAATGGTCTTAGTGGAGCCTGCGGAGGCGCGGAAGTCCTTGCCGGAAAGTGTACCATATATTGCGAAGCGACTGTAGGATTTGAGGTTGGCGAAGCTGTAGGTGCCTGCTGTGGTGCACCTACAGCTGGCATAGAAGTTGATTTTGGTAATTGTGGTGTAATCACTTGCTTAGGTGCCGCCGAATTAGCGGGATTTGCTCTATTATTTGGTGGTGCTGGATTCATCGAGCTGGGAGGATTGAGAGTAGAATCCTGCGAACGAGCCGCTGTTGCATCAGCCTTAGTTGTATTTGTAAGTGAACTGCCACACTGTGGGCAGAAAGTTGACTGCCGAAGCAGTTCTGCATTGCATCTTGGACAATGGAAAGTAGAAGCTGGTGGTAGTGGCGGCTGTGATTCTGTTGTAGGTGTTGCCGCGGATGTATCTTGTGGCGTTTGATCTGTGCTTTTTTGCGCATTTTGCAAGGCCTCATAAAGCATTGGCAAATCTGGTTGTGTCCTATGTGGATCTATAGGACGAGCTGATCCCACTGTAGGTGGTTGTGTTGTTGTTGGCAGCGCTGCCAAGACTGACTTGAGATCGTTCCTCAACTCTGCAACGGAATGGTATCGTTCGTTTGGCTTCATTGCCATAGCTTGCTTGATTATAGCATTGAGACGCTCGAGCAGTTCTAGCGGAAGAGTACCCAACTGTGCCAGGTGCCTTGAATAGCGGGAAGCAGGCTTTGCTGGTTTCGATACACCTAGCCGAAATTGCCGGCCACCAGGCTCTCCACTTGTTTCAGGTGGGTTATGGGCCAGTTGCTCCTGCAGCGATGGTAAATCAGGCAAACCCTGTTGAATTGACTGATTGCGGGTTGAGACGCTTGGAGGCTCATGAGTAGTGAGAGCGAAGTAGAGTGTTCCTCCCAGTGCATACACATCTGAACGGGTATCGGTACCACTACCCCCTGGATACTGCTCTAGTGGGGCATAACCGGGCGTCCCCTGGTGCCGAATGAAAAAAAGCGTACGTGCTCCATCTGCTGCTGCCTTTGCATTCCCCAGGTCCACTAATATTGCGGTTCCATTGGGTGTGATACGAATGTTATCAGGTTTGATATCGCGATGAATGACCGATGGGTTCTGACTATGCAGGAAAGTAACGGCGTCGCAGATCGAAATGATCCAGGTCATAATACGTGCCAATGGCACGACTTCATTGCGCTGGCGCACTACCCGGATGTAGTCAGTTAAATCACTGCCCTCGATATAGCCCAATACTACGAAGTAGCGTCCGCGCTCGTCAAATGCTGCCTGGAAAGCCGGTAGATTTGGATGGTGCAAGTGACCGAGGACACGCGCTTCATGCTCGAGCTGTGCTTTTCCACTTGCCCCTGCCACCAAATATTCTTTAATCGCGTACTGTTGATTCGTCTGCAGGTCTACCGCTAAATACACATGTCCAAAGCCGCCGCTGCCCAAAACACGCTCGATACGGTAGCGCCCGTACAGTACTGTACCTGGCGGAAGCGTTTCCATCATCATAGAGGAACTCTCCTTTATCGTTCTCCCTAACATCGTATCGGCAACGGGGCAACCTAGACAATGAACTGCTTCACATTTTAGCGTAGTTTAACTACCCGCGAAGGCATTATACACCACATGACGTGATCATGTCATGTAGTAGATGACCTCTTAAAAAAGGTACTGGTGTTTGATGTGCTTGTTGATGCATACCCTGGACAGATTGACAAGGCGGAACTGGGCGAACGCACGGATATGTCATACAACAGCGGCACCTTCGGCACCTATTTAAGCCTGCTCCGACGTAATGGTTTAGTTGAAGTGACAGGCACCTACGTCAAAGCTAACCCCAATATTTTTGTAGCAAGTAAAATTAAACAAGCATGAGAAAGGCCGGTGATGCCTGCTGAGATATACTCAAGCAGGCGGTAGCCCCAAAAACCGCCGCATCTCAGCGATGACCACCATCGGTGCGACCGCCGTTACAAGTTGTAATGTTCCCTGTATGATCTGGTCGGCTTCCTTGTGCCACTTGATCTCTTTATTTGTCGCTATGGTCTTCCAATTGGTCGCGTAAGTAATTCTCAGCTTCGAATGGGTCCATGATATGTCCGAGAAAAACAATATGTCCCGGAATCTCTTTAAGGTTTTCCTGCAAGATCCGCATTGGTTCACCATGAACAACCACGTCCGCAGGTTCCTTGACCATAATGTGATACGGCGCTTTCAATAGTTCCCTTTTTTTAATGACATCGTCAATATCAGTACTCACAAAGACATCATCCGGCGTGCCCCATGTAGCAAACGCATGAAGACTGAGAGCATCATTTTTCCTGTTATTCCACTTTCGACGAAGTTTCCGCTGCTCGGGAGTCTCCTGCTCAAACTCCTCCTGTAGAGATTGTGGAAAAGAGTAGAAGACGCGGGGCTCCGGTAGCTCTACCTTCTTGAGCGCGGCATAGTCTTGCAACGAAAAGGGGACCTCCGGGAAAAGTCTGTTGTGTATCTCCCGAATGAGAATCGCATCCAGTCCTGGATAGCTACGAAATCTAGGTCCTGCTGGGCAGAGTTCTATACCATCTAAGCCAACATTGCGTAGCTTTTCAGTCCATTCCTGTTCGTTATAGACTCCTCTATTCTTTGAACGGTGATTTTCCAGGCGGCTTGGTCCTGCAATGCACAGCGCTATCTTACCCTGCTTGTACCACTCCCGTATCTGTTGGAGAGCAGGCGCGTACTTACGCTCTTCTTCGAGTTCAATGATGCAGTTCCAGTCAAGACAAACAGTTATCATCAAAATCTCCAGATCGTTCGATTTCACTACCATGTTTGGTCATCCGGTTTCGTGCGCGAGTCCCGTAAAAACTTCTCCAAATCTTCCCGCCGCACTAAATATGCTTTTCCTGGCCGGTAGGCAGGGAGCTTCTTAGATCGTATCCAGGCGCGGATGGTATCAAGCGGCACACTTTTATCTAAAAGCTCATGAATATCCTCAACGGTTAGCCAGTCCTTATCATGCACGGCAACACCTCAAAAATAGATGTAAGCTAAGCGATTCAAACCAAGTATATAGGCTGCGTCAAATGCCCTCTATCTTAAGCTAACCAATCAAACCTTGATAACTTTAGATAAATATATTAAACTAATGTAAACGATCTATCTCAAGCAACGCACGTATCGCGAGGGAGGTCTTACCATGCCTGCTATTGCTGTCACTCGCAATTTTTCTGTATGTCCACTCTTAGATATCGAAGACCCGGAGTTCGCACACTGGTACAGCCTCGGCGTGTTCTGGGCCATGCATGGCGACCAACAAGGTAAAGGTCCGTATGACGATAACTATCTCATCGATGGCATCCAGCGCGGCATCACTAATGGCTGGTACCATGACCTGCATTCCGGCTGGTTCCCGATGGTCGGTTTCAAGCTTGGTATACTGCACGGTGGCTACTTGGTTCGTCCATCAGACACCCTTGTTATACTAACCGACCCGGATTTCTCACAGGGCTACCATGTCGGACGTGACTATTATTTTACCGAAGCGCCGCTAGAGGGCCGTCATTTGACCGACCGGCTGTTTAACGACGCTATCAACAGTTGGGCGCTGAATTATTCTACTTGGCATGAGCCGGAAGCAACCTTGCGCTACTGTCTCGGCTGCCGGATAGGCGAACTGAGCGGCGCACTGTTGCCATTGGCCTGTCGGTAGTTTTTTGACGAGAGGAGACAACAGACTCTTCTCACATGCCTTGGAGAGCGGGATGAGGACGAACCGTATGGAGAAGGGGAGTGCCTTTTCCTCTCGCTTGCTCACACGGCCCGCAGAGCGCATCCGAGCGCATCCAGAGTACTTGTTATATCCTATGGAGAAAAAACTACTGAAAGGCCAGAAGGGTTTCTTTCATATCGGGCAATTTCTGAGCATACGATCTGAACCACCGCGCAACCGTTTGCCGTGCCATGGCAAAGATCTGCGCAATTCCACGCAGACTGCAACGCTCCAGACAAGCCCGCAGCACGCTTTGTTGCTCCGTTTCCGAATATGCTTGCTTTGGCTTGAGCACGCGATACGTACCACAGTCCTTGCAATGATATTGAGCATTGCCACAACGATTGGTTCCATTTTTGACGATATGTCTACTCTTACAGACACGGCAGACGTGCGTCGTTATTTCTTGAATCATGCTCTCGATTATATGCCACTTACCACCTAACCACCACCTCCTTTCTTTCTTTTGAGTTTGCTTCCTCCTTTTCCTCTGCGTGGCAATCCCCCAGTCGGTGCCTGTTGTTCTTCAGTATCTTCTTCGTGCTCTCACACTCGGCTTGAGCCGGTGAGGCAACATGGAGTGGTTCGTCCAGACACCTCAGTACAGTTTCATGCAACACGTTGTCACACAGTATATTGGTGCACGTCTTCTCTGGGATCTCGCCACTTTGAGTATACCCTTTTTCATGCGGAGTGGTGCGCCTGCGGCGCATGACGTTTCAATTGCGTCTCTGCACTACGTACAGCTTCTATGAGCGTATCCGGTCCAGTAGCTCGACCAGATATATCAGAAGAAAGATACCCAATTTCACGTTCCCCTCCTTACTGCCCTGGCAATGGCCCGTTTTGCTATCACGCTCGCCATCTGCGAACGGCATTCTTTCGAGCCGTAAATATCAGAGACGATTTCCAGGTTAGCCGTTGCGTGGCTGGCGGCGTCGGCAATCACAATCTCGTCCAACTTCTTGCCCACGAGCGCGGCCTCCACCCCGCTGGCGCGACTCGGTTTGACCGATACGCCGACGATAACAACACTGGCCGAGATGCAGATACCATCGGTATCCAGCGTCACAACTGCCGCACCGCCAGCGACTGCGTAGTGTGAAGTCTTATTCGCCAGTTTCTCATAGGCGCTGCCTGTGTGAGCAGGTGGCCAGGCAAAACGCATTTCCATGATGACCTCTCCCGGCTGCAGAGCCGTCTCAAACAGGTTGAGGAAGAAATCATCGGCTTTTATGATACGCACCCCTTCTGTTCCCTGCACGATAATGTCCGCTCTCAACGCCAGTACCATGCCTGGCATGTCTGCGGCGGGGTCGGAGTGCGCTACGCTGCCGCCAATGGTACCGCGATTGCGCACCTGCTGGTCGCCAATCTGCTCAATTCCCTCCAGTAACATGGGGAAGTAGTGCTTGGTTACATTGGAACGCAGAAGTGTAGCGTAGGTAGTCATGGCACCAACGGCAATGGCTCCCTCCTCCTCGCGAATATAGGAAAGTCCCTGGATGCGTCCCAGATCGATCAGATGCTCCGGCTGGGCCAGGCGCAGCTTCATCGTTGGAAGCAGGCTCTGCCCACCGGCCAGGAATTCGGCATCGTCACCATATTGCTGCATGAGCGCGATGGCTTCATCTATCGATTTGGCAGCACAGTAATCAAATGCTACTGGCACAGACATACTACTTTCTCCTTTTCGGGCTCGGTCTATCTATGTAGCCCCTCTGCTCCCTGATGGATAACTTTCCACATTTTCTCGGGAGTGAATGGCATATCGATATGCGCTACACCGAGTGCATCGGCAACGGCGTTTGCGACTGCGGGTGTTGAACCGACCGTGCCAGACTCACCGATGCCTTTCACGCCAAGTGGATTAACTGTCGTCAGCGTAACGGTAGAATCGAGTTCAAAGGGCGGAAACTCAGATGCAATAGGCATTGCGTAGTCCATGAACGTCGGAGTCAGGAGTTGCCCGTCATCGCTGTACACCACGCCTTCAAACAGTGCCTGACCAATACCCTGCGCGAGACCACCGTGAACCTGCCCCTCTACAAGCATAGGATTGAGCTGCCGTCCGCAGTCGTCAATCGCGACCATGCGCTTGAGTTCCACAGTGCCGGTTTCTTTATCGATTTCGACCATGCAGATATGCGTGCCAAAGGGAAATGTGCATGCCTCTGGTTCCCAGAAAACTGTCGTCTCCAGGCCTGGTTCAATGCTGGGCTGGAGCGTGTTCGAGGTATTGGCTGCCTCAGCTATCTCAACAAAGGAGACCGATCTCTGGGGCGAACCGACTATGGAGAATTTGCCGTCTTCTAGCGTGATGTCTGATGGGCTGGCCTCAAGTACATGAGAGGCGATCTGTTTCATCTTCTCCTTCAGCTTCTGAGCCGCAGTGAAGACGGCAGAGCCGCCAACAGCCGTGGTACGGCTGCCATACGTGCCGCGTCCCTCAGGGGTCGAGTCTGTATCACCGTGTAAAATCGTTACCTGGTCAATAGGGATACTGAACTCATCGGCAACGAGCTGAGCGAAGGTTGTTTCTTCACCCTGTCCATGTGGAGAGGAACCGGTGTAGACCATCACAGTGCCACTCTGCTCGACACGCATGCGCGCGCTCTCGTAGAAGCCGATCGGCCCTGACCCCTTTGGTCCGAAGCCGCAGATTTCGATATAGGAGGAGACGCCGATCCCCACCAGTTTGCCTTCGGCACGCATCTGTGCCTGCTCTGCGCGCAGGGCCTGATAGTTTGACAACTGCAGCGCCTTGTCCAGAGCTGCCTCATAGTCTCCAGTGTCATAGACCGCACCTGAGGCTGACTTGTAGGGAAACTGATCAGGCTTGATGAAATTCAGTCTGCGCACCTCAGCCGGGTCTTTGCCCAGTTCCCGCGCGATGAGATCAATAACGCGCTCCGTTATATAGGTTGCTTCAGGGCGACCTGCGCCGCGATAGGCGTCGGTTGGAGCCTTGTTCGTAAAGACAATATCTGCGCTGAGGTGAACTACCGGAATGTCGTAGGCTCCACAGGAGACTGGGAAGCCAAAGCCAATCATGATCGCATCGGTAAAGAGCTGGCAGTAGGCCCCCAGGTCAGAGATGCCGTGTATCTTGAGTCCGGTGATTTTGCCTTCTTTTGTGGCAGCCGCCTCAACATAGTCTGTCTGGTCTCGCCCATGTACGGTAACTGCCAGGTTCTCGCTGCGGTCTTCGCTCCATTTCACCGAGCGTCCAAGCTTCATCGAAGCGAAGGAGGCGATCATCTCTTCGGGATAGATATCGATCTTGCATCCGAAAGCGCCGCCCACTTCGGGAACAATGACGCGCACCTGGTGCTGGGGGTGTCCGATTGCTGCGGCCAGGATATTGCGCAGGATATGCGGACTCTGGGAAGAACACCAGACAGTGAGTGATTTGCTTGCCTTGTTATAATCGGCCACCACACCGCGCGTTTCCATCGGATTAGGCGCGACTCGCTGGTTCACGAGGCGCTGCTTTACCACGATGCCACCGCCAGCCAGTGTTTGCTCGAAGACCTTGTCGATCTCGTCAGTGGGAGGCTTCATGCAGAAAGCAACGTTGGTACCAAACTCTTCGTACAACAGCGGGGCGTCTGACTGCATGGCCTTTTCGGTATCAATCACGGCTGGTAGTGGCTCGTAATCCACTTCGATTAGATCGCACGCGTCGTAGGCGACATAACGATCTTCCCCGATAACAACCGCGACAGGGTCGCCGAAGAAGCGTACCTTGTCTTTAGCCAGTGGGCCATGCACTCCCATACCATTCGCAATTTCTCCCAGCGGGATAGCGATAGCGACAGGGCCAACTGAACGCATATCTGCAGCAGTATAGACCGCTTTGACGCCAGGATGCTTAAGGGCGGCTTCTATGTTGATGCTGGTAATGCGTGCGTGGCCGTAG
>WNEZ01005758.1_pt1 | contig 10879 bp, 12 predicted proteins | sample 5400521 | NCBI WGS metagenome assembly WNEZ01 (sample SAMN13153339, study PRJNA577476) | soil metagenome | isolation source: 120 cm saprolite under Douglas fir tree site 2 hole 1 replicate 1 | place: USA:California | collected 2015-04-18
GGCCTGGCCGATGTGAAGGTATTCCAGCAACGCCGCGGTGTCGTCCGCCGACTGCTCGAAGCTGAATGGCCGATCGGCGATATCCGCCGTGTGCCCGAAGCCCTGTTGCTCGAACGCCACAATCTGCCGATCACGCGCGAATGCCGGCAGCACGTGGCCAAAGGAAGTCCCGATCGTGTCGCCGCCACCGTGCAGGAGCACGAGCGGTGGCTTCTTGCCATCAGCGATGCCGTGAATTTCGTAATAGATTTTGAGGCCATTCACGGGAGCGTATCCGGTTTCGGGATTCCTTTTCATTTCACGTCCTTTGAGAGAGGCTTGATCTTCGACTGCTGCGCCGCACCCCAGGCTCATAAACGGAGCAATTGCCGCCAAAGCTGAATTGGCCATTGCCGTTATTGTTTCATTTTCATCGGCCCACGACGGTGCAATCCGGGAACTGATTTCGTCACCGCATTGTTTTCCCTGCGCGGCAGCTTTCAATTTACCGATATCGAGTTTCATCATCTGAAGCATCGCTTTCATGACGCGTTCAGATTTTGCCGCATCTCTGTCGCTGAGCAGCTCGGGTAAAATGGTGGGAACGACCTGCCATGACACGCCGAACTTGTCTTTGACCCAACCGCACTGTGATTCCTGTCCGCCATCGGCAGTGAGTTTCTTCCAAAAATAATCCACTTCTTCCTGCGTCTCGCAGTTCGCAACAAACGAGATCGACTCATTAAATTTGAAGAGCGGACCGCCGTTCAAGGCGACGAATTTCTGGCCCTCGATCTCGAATTCGACAGTCAACACCGATCCCGGCGGTCTGCCACTCTTCGATATTTTGGCTGCTTCTTCGCCGTAGCGGACAATTTTTCCGACCTTGGAGTTTTTGAAAATGGAGGTGTAAAACTTCGCCGCCTGCTCGGCTTGATCGTCGAACCACAGAAACGGTGTGATTTTTTGCATATCGCTTACTCCTTTGTTGGTGGTGGCGGGTATTGCTCGAATTTCGGAATTGCGGGATCCATTTGATCCCACGGTTGCGCATCCGAAACGAAAATATCCATCTGCGGATGAAACCAGCTCGGATCATCGAGGCTGCCAGCCACGATTCCCACAAACTGCGATTCCCCTCCTTCAAATTCGCCTCCCGTAATTCGGGACCCGCATTCGGGACAAAAACCGCGTTTGTGTTTTCCGCGCGCCAGGCTCGGAGTGAAATGATAACGCAGTTGTCCGCGAGTTAATCGAAATGCCTCGGGCGGCACCAACACTGCGGGAGCCAATCCGCCGCCCGTCACTTGCTGGCAATCGCGACAATGACACTTAAACATCATGATCGGCTCAGCGGTGCATTCGTAGCGAACCGCGCCGCACGAGCAGCCACCGGCAAACGGAATCTTCACAGAGAGTTTCACTGCTGATCGGGAATTTCAGCTTCGACGAGTTTTGCCAATAGCGTCAGCGATTCCTGCCAGCCGAGATAGCACGCTTCGGCGGGAATGACATCGGGCACGCCTTCCTGCACAATGTTCAGTTCCGTTCCGCACGAGACCTTTTTCAGCGCGATCGTCGCCTGCATTTCGCCGGGCAAGTTTGGATCGTCAAATTTGTCCGTGTAGCGAATGCGTTCGTGCGGCGTCAGTTCGACATACGTTCCGCCGAAGGAATGACTCTTGCCCGTCGTGAAGTTTGTAAATGACATTTTGTAACTGCCGCCAACCTTGGCGTCCATGTGATGAACCCTGCCGGTGAATCCGTTTGGCGGAAGCCATTTGGCCATAGCTTCGGGATCGAGAAACGCCCGATAAATTTTGTCCGGCGCTGCCCGGAGCACTCGGTGAAGACGGATCGTGTTTGTTGACATTATTTCTTCTCCTTCGGTGTGGTTGTAGGTTGCTGACGTGGTCGTTTGATTATTTCGCGTTCGTATCTGGCTCTATAATTCCAAACACGTTGCCGGCTGGATCTTCCGCGTAGGCGAGCCAGCCGACACCAGGGATCGCCATTTTCGGCACGCAGATTTTCCCGCCCCTTTGCTCAATTTTCTTTATCGATTGGTCGAGCGACGGAACGCCAATTGTGTTTAGCGTGCCAGGACTCTGGCCTTCGCGAGGACGGGCAAGTCCGCCATTGATTCCCGGCTCTTTGTCATCGCCGGTAGTGACAAGCCAGTAATCGATCGGGCCGTCTTCAAACTTCTGGAACTTCCAGCCGAAAACGTCCTGGTAAAATGGGCGGACAGCGTCTGGATCGTCCGTGTAAATTTCGAAGTGAACAACACGCGCCATATTCAATCCTTTCTGATAAGGATTTGCTTAGTCTGTTCAGCTCCCGCTAGTACCGATCGTGGTGGCGGACCCGCTCCATCGTAAAATCGAGCTGGTCCTCGTCACGGCCCTTCGGCACAAGATCGAGAAAATTGTAAGCGCCGACTAGGATGTCGAGCCCGCGCGCGTACGTGGAATAGGTGTGGGAAACGTCGCCGTTCTCATCCCTATAAAACACGCTCAGGCCGGGCATTTCCTCACCAATCAGTTCGTCCGTTTTATAGTTGTAATACATTTTGCCTTTTGCCCGCTCCTCCTCGGTCGCTGAGACGTGATAATCGAAATTGAAATCGTTGCCGTGCGACGAGACCCACTTGAAGCGCCAGCCCATCCGTTTCTTGAATGGTTCGATCTCCGACAGCGGCGCGCGAGAGACAACCACAAAAGTCACGTCGCGATGCGGAAGGTGCCAGTTGGCGCCGTCAAAATGGTCCGCCAAGTAGGAACAGCTTTTGCAACCTTCCTCCCAGCCGGGACCAAGCATGAAGTGATAGACGATCAATTGACTGCGGCCGACGAAGAGATCGGCGAACGTTTCCTTGCCTTTTGGCCCATCGAAAACGTATTCCTTGTCGACTTTGACCCAGGGCAGTTCGCGGCGATGCCGACTCACTTCGTCGCGTAATCGCGTCAGTTCTTGCTCACGCGTCAGCAAATCCTTGCGGGCAACCAGCCATTCAGCTTCTGACACCACTTTGGAAGGATTCGCTTCGCTCCTGTTTGTTTTCGGTTCCATTGTCTCGATTTTCATTTTGTCTTTCTCCAGTTTCGTTTGTTTGATGATTCCGGTCGGGTTTAGAAAAGAATTTCTTCACGACAAACGCTGCCAGCCCGCCGGTTGAAGTCGTGCCGGCGGTAATCAGCATCAAATAGTTTGTCATACATGCAGGGCACATTGGGCGTCTCCGTTCACTTCAATAATACGACGAACGAAAGAGGCGCTTTGGGACATCTTGTTCAATATCCAGTTAACGACCGTCCGTAAGGCCACTTCGCCGCATGCGAGAGCAAGCGCGTCCGCGCGACGGCGAATTCCCCCTGCGTCCGACTCAGGCTTCTACGATAGTCTCGACTTGGCTCAGCGCTTGTCGTACTCGTCGTGCCGGCGCCACCAGACGCCCGTCTCGTTACGCCCCTTGGGAGCGCGGTCGAGCCACTGGTACATGCCCCACAGGCCGTCCAGTCCGCGCGCATAGGTGGAATAGGTGTGGTAGACGATGCCGTCCTCGAGCACGAACGCGCTCATGCCCGGCCTCTCGCGCGTGTACGTGGCCGCGTCGGTTCCGGTCATGGCCGCGTTCACGGCGACGGGCTCCGGGACCTGTGTCGCGTCCATCGCGTGGCCGCCGCGCTCGTAGTTGTATTCGATGCGCCCCTCGCGCTGTTGCTCCTCGGTGAACGAGACGTTGAAGTCGAAGTTGAAGTCGCCACCGTGCGAGGACGCCCAGGGAAACCTCCACTCCATCCGCCGCTTGTACGCCTGCAGCTTTGCGATAGGCGCCCGCGACACAGCCGAAAGCGTGACGTCGTGGTTGGCCAGGTGGGCGACGAAGCCGTCGAACCCGTCCGCGATTGTCGAGCAGGTCGCACACCCCGCCGTGTAGTCGGGCCCGAACATGAAGTGGTAGACGAGGAGCTGCGAGCGCCCCCGGAAGAGGTCTGCCAGCGAGGCGCTCCCCTCGTCGGTCTCGAATCGATAGTTCTTGTCGATTCGAACCCACGGCAGCTCCTGCCGCCGTCGCGCCAGCTCGTCGCTGCGCCGCGTCAGCTCCTTCTCCGCCTTGAGCAGCTCGAGCCGCGCTGCGAGCCACTCTTCACGTGTTCCAGTCTTGTGATCGGTCATTGTTCTCTCCTTCTTGTCGTTACAACAGCTTGGCGTGGCCCGCGCCACCGATGATTCGCGGATTATTGATTTCGTTCACTTCCGTTTCGGGTTCCATCTCTTTTAGTTTCATTTTGTTTCCTCTGGTTTGGTTTGTTTTTTTCTTTCTGCAAAACTTGCTCATCCCAAGAGCGGTCAGTCCGCCGCTCGACGTCGCGCCAGCCGCGACCAATATCATGTTTGCAATACAAATAGGGCACACAGGATGCCTCCGTTCACCGAGTCTCCCGATTCACCGTCCGGAGCTTTAAGGTCAGGCGATGGCGAGCTGCGCTTCGCGTTGCGCTTCAGCCGAAAGCGGACATTCAGCCGCCACGGGTCTGACTTCCACACGGATGCCATACGGCAGACCGGGACATTCCCTGGCGATGGCAAGCGCTTCGTCCATCGTCGCGACGTCGAGAAGAAAATAACCACCAATCGCCTCCTTGGATTCGGCGAATGGACCATCGGAGACGATACGGTCCTTGCCCGAAACGATTTTTCCCTTGCGTTCCAGTGGGTTTCCCGCCACCGCTTTGCCCTGCTCGGTCAGGCGCCTGAACCACGCCATCCAATTGTCTGTGACCTTTTGCAGTTCCTCCGGCGAAAGACTTTTACGCAGGTCGGTGCCGCGAAATAGCAGCATGTATCCGTTTTGGTTTTGTGTACTCATGATGGTTTTTAGTTAATAGTTAATAGTTAATGGCTGATTGTTGGTTCTGAGTGGATGTTTCGATGATACGACGAACAAGCGCGAACGTTTGGGACAATTATTTCGCATTTGCATCGCTCTGCCAAATTCCAAACTGATTGCCCTCGGTATCCTGGCAGACGGCGAAATAGCCCATTTGTGGCACGGCAGTTTTCGCCATGCAGATTTTGCCACCGAGCTTCTCGATCTTTTTGGAGGATTCGGTGACTGAATTCACGCTGACGTAGTTGGTAATCGGCTGTTGCGGATGCTTGCGCGCCATCAGCGCGCCGTCTGGAGTATCGTCGGCACCGCCGGTGTCGATGTGCCAATAATCGCCCGTGCCGGGAAATGGTTTAATCTCCCAGCCAAACAAATTGCTATAAAACGCCTTCGCGCGTTCCGTGTTGTCGGCCGGGATTTCAAACCAAACGATACTTGCAGCTTGTTTCTTCTCTGACTTACTCATGTTTTGCCTTTCTGTTGATGTGTGATTTTAGTTCTGTCACAGATGCGACGAACAAGCATGCGGGTTCAGGACGAAATTTTCTTTGATAAAGTAGTCTGGCCCTCAACACAGCGTTGTAGTCGTTTCAAAAGGAAGACTCGCTCCGATTTCGTTTCCGCCAGTTCAAACGATCTGCGGAATTGTTCGGCAGCGGCTTGCAGATCGCCCAACCGCATTTCGAATTCGCCCAGGACAGCATAGAGCAAATAGTACGAGCCCAGTTTTTTGATGCCCTGAATGCCTCGCACAGCCTGAAGTCCCACTTTTGGTCCGTGAATGTTGGCGACGGCAACAGCACGATTGAGAGCGACGACCGGCGACTGATCGAATTCAATCAACCGATCGTAAAGCGAAAGGATTTGTTGCCAGTCGGTGGACTCGTAGTCTTTCGCTGCGCAGTGACAGGCGGCGATTCCTGCCTCAAGATGATATTCGCTGAACTCTTCGCCGGCCGCCGACTGCGCAAAGTGAAACATGCCGCGAGCGATCATTGCCTGGTCCCATCGCGTCCTGTCCTGCTCTTTCAAGCGCAGCAGATTACCCTGGCTGTCCAGCCGCGTCGGGATGCGAGCGGTATTCAACAGCATCAACGCCAGCAGTGCGTGCGTCTTCGGCTGATTGCCGGCCGGGTGTAGCGCCAGCAACTCCGCAAGGCGAATTGCTTCGTCGCAGAGCTCTTCGCGAACCAGATTCTCGCCACTCGACGCTTTGTAGCCTTCGTTGAACAAGAGGTAGAGCGATCTCAAAACGCCGTCTAATCGCTGCGCCAGTTCGTTGCCGACGGGGATTTCAAAGGGAATTCGCGCCTGACGGATTTTTTGTTTCGCGCGCGTCAACCGCTTCGCAATCGCTGCATCCGTGGTGAGAAACGCGCCGCCAATCTCCGTGACACTGAAACCGCACAGCGTCTTCAACGCGAGCGCGACCTGCGCCTCCACTGGAATGGCCGGGTGACAGCAGACGAACATCAATCGCAAACGATCGTCGCTGATTTGCTCTTCCGAAAAAATCGCCTCATCCGGCGCCACGCCGTCGCGATCCATCAAACCAATAATTTCCGCTTGTTTGTTCTGGAACACCTTCCGGCGTCGGACCACGTCCAGCGCCAGGTTGCGGGACGCGCGCATGATCCACGCGGAAGGATTTGTCGGGACTCCGTAGAACGGCCAAGTCTGCAACGCGCGGGCGAGCGCTTCCTGGACGACATCTTCAGCGAGGCTGAGATGCTCGATTCCGAAAATTCTCGTCAACGTCGCCACCATCTTTCCCGCCTCATGACGAAAAAGATGCTCGACCACGCCGGAGACTTCCTCTGATCCTTGCACAATGTTTTTCAAGCTCAGCTGGTTTCCGTCTCAAACCTTCGAGACCTGCGATTCCTGGGACAACTCTCTGTCACATATGTGACATGAATTTGTCTCAGAGAGTTGTTTTTCAGAGCCGTTCTTCTTCCAGATCGTAAACGTCGAACCAGTGATGCACCACTCGGTTACGCGGGACGAATTGCTGGATGTAATCCTCCATGTACTCCTGGAGCTCCAGAGGCAAGTCGCTCAAATGCAGGTCACGTTCCTTGTTGTTCCAGGCGATGATCTCCGCGCGCGGGCGTTTCTTGGCGTGTTCGCCGATCCACGCGGCGATCTCATTGTCAGTCGCGCCGGTGGCGACAAACGATCGGAACTCGTCGTAATCAATCTCAGCGAACTTTAGCCAGCGCTGATCGAGCGGGCAGTTGGAATGGTATTCGCCTTCCCAGCCAGCAAGCACCGCACGGCATTTATCCACCGCGCGCGCCGCCAATACATAGCCCGCCAGCGTTTCACGCGGGCTGCGCGGGAATTGTTTGCCCTCGCGCAGATCGCGGGCCAGCAACTTCACTTTTTCGAGATTTTGGTTCATATCGTTTTGTCCTTCTCAATTACTCCCTTTCGCACCCGGCTACTCAGGGGCCCGAAGCCGATTGGGCGACGCTCCTGTCGGGTTTTGGCTGTTCCGGGTGATTGTGTTTACACGCGATCCCGACGGTTATGAGCTTCCAATCCAGATCCCAACCAGAAAGACCAACACTCCTCCGACAATCACTTGAAATGCGGCGCGGAGAAAGGGCGTATCCATATACCGCTTTCGGATCCAGCTAATGAGCAAGAGTTCGATTGCCACGATCACCACGGCAATGGCCGTGGCAGTTCGAAAATTTGGAATCAAATATGGCAACGTGTGACCGATTCCTCCTGCCGTGGTCATCAATCCGCAGACGACTCCACGCAGCAAAGGTTTGCCGCGGCCGGTCAGGCTGCCGTCATCAGAAGCTGCCTCAGCGAACGCCATTGAAATTCCCGCTCCGACGCTGGCGGCGAGGCCGACCAGGAGGGCGGCGTGGCTGTTGTGGGTCGCAAACGCTGCCGCAAAAACCGGCGCAAGGGTTGAGACCGAACCATCCATCAGTCCAGCCAGTCCGGGCTGCACGATTTGCAGAACGAACAATCGGCGATGGGCTTTCTCTTCTTGAGCCTCAACTTCTGGAGTCAGGTATTCGTGTTGGAGATTGTCGGCTAAGGTCACATGCTTTCGCTCCGCCTCCGCCAGGTCTCCCAGGAGCTTTCGTGTTGATACGTCGCTAACTTTAGTAGCAGCGCGCTCGTAGAAACGTCGGGTCTCTGTCTCCATTATCTCTGCCTGGCGCCGAACCGTTTTGATTCCCAGCGGCCGGATCATCCAAACCGGTTTGCGGTGCACGAATCCTTTCACGTCTTCTCGACGGATTAGCGGGATGTGTTCTCCAAAACGACGACGGTATTCCTCAATCAATTCGCGACGATGCTCATCCTCTTCCGCCTCCATTGCCTTAAAGATTTGGGCGGTTGCCGGGTAATCGGCATTCAATCCCGCGGCAAAGTCGGCGTAAATGCGCGCATCCGTTTCCTCGGACGAAATTGCCAGCGCGAGGATTTCCTGTTCAGAAAGGTCTTTGAAATTTTTTGCCACGTGCCTTCTCCGGTTATGAACCAGGGATGCAAAACGTTATTTCTTTGCCGCTCCAGGACTGGGCGAAGCTGCAGGAGTCGCCGCGGCGAGGCGGACTGTTGTTCCGGTAGTAAGAGAGTCCGAGGGATTGACGATTACCTTGTCAGATTCAGAGACACCGCTCAGGATTTCTGACTGAACGCCGAAGTCTCGCCCGACCTTGACGTCACGGAGCTGCACAACGCCCTTGGCGTCGACGATGCCAACTTGCACACTCTTCCCGCGAAATATCAGTGTGTTATCAGGTAAAGTAACCAGCTTTCCTAAAGCGTCCTGGGGCACTCGCACCGTGGCGTAGCTGCCAGGCAGAATCTCATTCTTCGAATTTTCGACCTGTAACTCAACCAGCATGGTCCGGGAATCCGGAGAGACCGCGCCCGATGTCGAGATCACTTTTCCCGGATACATTTTTGCGGTCTGCGCCCCGACTTGAACGTTGAAGGTTTGTCCCACCGCGATGTTTGTCGCCTCCTCCTGCGGTATGCGGAAATAAACGCGCAGAGGATCTGTCTGCTGGATATGAAACATCTCGAAGGTCGTGTTATTTGCGGTAATCAGGTCGCCCACGTTCACGTTGCGGACCGTGATGATGCCAGCGAAGGGCGCAGTCACACGTTTGAAGGCGACTTCCTGTTCGAGAAAACGAAGATTGGCGGCAAACGCCTCGGTATTGGCCTGGTTCGTGCCCTGCGAGGTGGCCATATTCTCCGCATCGAGTTGGGAGACGACACCCTGTTTGTATAAGTCCTGCCATTTTGTGTTCGTGCTTTTGGCCTGTTTCAAATTTCTTTGCGCTAGCACAGCCTGCGAGCGGGCCTGCGCGAGCTGCTGATCGAGATCAGGTGTGTCGATGTCCGCGAGCAACTGGTCTTTCTCGACATGCGCGCCGATATCCACCAGCCAGTCTTTCAGGTAGCCGTTGACCCGTGCAAAGATAGATGCTTCCTGCCATGGTTTGACTTCAGCCGGCAAGTTAAGCCCACTTTGCGGTGTGGTAGCGGTTGGTGAAACCACCGCCACGGTCGGGATCGCCAACTCCTTGGTGTCAGCCGCAGCTGTTTGTCGCTGCCGGAACTGCGGAACAAAGCCACTGACCAATGCGATCAGGAACAATGCTCCACCCGACATCAGGATAAAGCGATGTCTTCGGCGAGCCCGGCTCGGGTTTTGCTTATGTTCGTCGGTGCCAACGCTGTCGGTAGGAGTAGTTGCGCTCATATATAGAAGGATGTGTTTAGGTTGCGGAAACGACCTCCTCAAGGGCCGTTGATGGAACATTTGCTTTCGGTTCTGCTTTGGCAGGGCCGGCTGCTTGGCGGTGCAACAGGCTGAAGACCACAGGCACGAAAAGGAGCGTTGCGACGGTTGCGAGTATGAGACCGCCAATGACCGCGCGGCCGAGCGGCGCGTTCTGCTCGCCGCCTTCACCAAGACCAAGCGCCATTGGTAACATTCCGATGATCATCGCCGTTGCTGTCATGATCACTGGACGTAGGCGCCCTGTTCCGGCTTCCCACGCTGCTTTCGCCGAATCCATTCCTTCCTGAAGGTGAGTGCGCGCAAAGGTCACAACCAAAACAGAGTTCGCAGTCGCGACGCCGAGACACATGATTGCGCCCATCATCGCCGGCACGCTAAGCGTCGTGCTCATGATATGCAGTCCCCAAATCACGCCCGCGAGTGCGCCGGTCAATGCCGTTAAAATAATGAATGGGTCGAGCCAACTCTGGAAATTTACAACGAGCAGTAAATAGATCAGCGCAATCGCCACCAACATTCCGACTCCCAGTCCGAGAAAGCTTGAACTCATCGTCGATGCCTGCCCCCGCAGAACAATGCTGACGCCTCGCGGCGCGGTCTTCTGGGCTTGCGCAACGATAGGCCTAATGTCACTTAGCACTCCGCCGAGATCTCTGCCTCCAACTCCGCCGTAAACATCGACCACCGGGATGACGTTATAGTGCGTGTAGATGGGTTGGCTGCTGATCCGTGTTACGTCAGTTACGTTATCGAGGATCTGACCGTTGCCCGTTCCAGGTTTAGAGGCACTAAGTGGCATCGACCTTAGCTCAGAGAGCGTAGTTGTCTGACGTTCCGGGACCCTGACATTCACGAGATATTGGACGCCAGTGCTGTAATCAAGCCAGTAGGTCGGTGTCACCTGGCTACTGCCGCTCAAAGAGAGCAGGACGGAACCGGCCACATCCCGCTCGCTGAGCCCGAGCTCCATCGCCTTTGTTCGATCGACGTTGAACTCGAATCGCTGCAAGTCGTTAGGTTGTTGAACCCTCACATCAACGGCCCCGCGAACTTGACGGATTTTTTGAGCTATGGAATTCGCGACCTGCTGGTCGACCTGCTGATTTCGTCCGACAACTTGAATGTCCAGCGGCGCCGGAAGACCGAAGTTAATTGTTTCGCTCACGATGTCGGCCGGCAGGAAGTAAAAGGTTGTCCCGGGAAATTCGTGGTTCAAA
>WNEZ01005760.1_pt1 | contig 10878 bp, 13 predicted proteins | sample 5400521 | NCBI WGS metagenome assembly WNEZ01 (sample SAMN13153339, study PRJNA577476) | soil metagenome | isolation source: 120 cm saprolite under Douglas fir tree site 2 hole 1 replicate 1 | place: USA:California | collected 2015-04-18
TCTCGTCCTGATCGACACGGCCGGCGCCGGGCCGGAGCAGCGGGTCGAGCTGGGGGAGCTCGCGGCGCTCGCCCGGGCCGCGGGCGGCGAGGCGGCGCGCACGCTGGTGGTGAGCGCCGCCGCCGGGAGCTGCGCCGCGACGCGCACCTGGCAGGCGTTCGCGCCGCTCGCGCCCGAGGCGTGCGTGCTCACCAAGCTCGATCTGGCGCCGGGCGGCCCGATGCTGGGGCTCGTCTGGCGTGGTGGCGTGCCCGTCTCGCACGTGGCCGCCGGCCGCCGCATCCCGGAGGACCTCGAGCCGGCGACGCCCGGCCGGCTCGCGCGCTGCCTGCTGGGCGCCACGAAGGGGGAAGACCAGACATGACCGAGACCGCAGTCGAGACCCGCCGGGTGGCCCCTGCCGTGGCGGCGCCCGGCCTCCGCGCCATCGCGGTGTCGAGCGGCAAGGGCGGGGTCGGGAAGACCAACGTGACCGCCAACGTGGCGGTCGCGCTGGCGCGGCTGGGGCAGCGGGTGTGCGTGCTCGATGCGGACCTGGGGCTCGCCAACCTGGACGTGCTCCTCGGGCTCTCGCCCCGGCTCTCGCTCCTCGACGTGCTGCGCGGCGATCGCCGTCTGGAGGAGGTGATCGTCGACGGCCCGGCGGGCGTGCGCGTCATCCCCGCGGCGAGCGGCTGCGAGGAGCTGACCGTCCTCGAGCCCGCCGACCGGCTGCGCCTGCTGGACGAGGTCGACGCGCTCGGCGACGCGATCGACGTGCTCCTGGTCGATGTTGCGGCGGGCATCTCGCAGAACGTGCTCCACTTCACCGCCGCCGCGGCCGACGCGCTGCTGGTGATCACGCCCGAGCCGACCGCGCTCACCGACGCCTACGCGCTCATGAAGGTGCTCGCGTCGCGCTACGGGCGGCGCGAGTTCCTGGTCACCGTCAACATGGCGGCGGGGACGGTCGATGCCGAGGCGGCCTTCGCGCGGCTGGCGCGCGTCGCGGAGCGCTTCCTGCGCGTGCGGGTCGAGTACCTGGGCTACGTGCCCTGGGACGACGCCGTGCCGCGCGCGGTGCGCCAGCAGGTGCCGGTGGTGCTCGCCGCGCCGGGCACGCCCGCCAGCCTGGCGCTCGGGCAGCTCGCCGAGCGGCTCGCGGCGCGCGCGCCATCGGCGCCGACGGGTGGGCTGCAGTTCTTCTTCCGGCGGCTCCTGGCCGAGGGGAGGCGATCATGATGGGAACGGGACACGGCGCCGCTGCGCGCAGCCGCGCGCGCGCGCGGGCGGGGCGTGCCCTCGCGGCCTACGCACCGCTCGTCGGCGACAGCGAGGAGGTGCTGCGCCGCCACCTGCCGCTCGTGCGGCGCGTGGTGCAGCGGCTGGCAGCGCGCAAGCCGCCGCACATCGAGCTCGACGACCTGGTCTCGTGGGGCATCGTCGGGCTGCTCGACGCGATCGGCAAGTACAATCCCAAGAAGGAGGCGTCGTTCTCCACCTACGCGCAGTTCCGTATCCGCGGCGCCATCCTCGACCACCTGCGCTCGCTCGACTGGGTGCCGCGCAGCGTGCGGCAGAAGGCGAGCCTGATCGAGAAGACCGCGCACACGCTCGAGGGCAGCCTCGGCCGCCCGCCGGGCGAGGAGGAGATCGCGCGCGAGCTCGGGTTGTCGCTCGAAGGCTACCAGGACCTGCTCGCCCGCATCGGCGAGATGAGCCTCTTCAGCCTCGAGGACCTGGGCTTCGGGAGCGGCGAGGAACGCCTCAACCTGGACCGCCGGCTCGAGGAGGACGAGGAGGATCCGCTCGGCGCGCTGCTCACCCGCGAGCGGGTGAACCTGGTCGCCGAGGCGATCGCGCGCCTCCCGGAGCGCGAGAAGGTGGTGATCACGCTCTACTACCACGAGGAGCTCACCATGAAGGAGGTGGGCGCCGTGCTGGGGCTCACCGAGTCGCGCGTGTCACAGCTCCACTCGCAGGCGATGCTGCGCCTGAAGGCGCCGCTCAACGATCACTTCGGCGAGCGGGGGGACGGCCGCAGCCGGTGAGGCCGGGCCGACCATCACGCCGCAGGCGCCGGCCGAGCCGCCGCGCCGGGCGCCGGGACATGTGGACGTGATCGCGTAAAGGAGGAGCCATGGAGCCCCTGCTGCTCGTCTCGGCGGCGCTCGACTGCGCCGCGGTTGCCGGAATCGGCTGGCTCGTCGAGCGCGGCGCGCGCGAGCGACAGCGCAGCCTGGGCGAGCAGCGCGCGGCGCTGGAACGCCTGCGCGAGGACCTGGCCCGGCTGGTGCACGACGCCGAGGAGCGGACGCAGGGGCTCGCCGCGGCGCTCGATGCGCGCGAGAAGCGGCTCCGCGCGCTGGTCGCCGAGATGGGACGGGCCGAGCCGGCCGTCCGCCGCGGCACGGACCCCGCGGAGGCGCGGCTCCGCCGCCACCTCGAGGCGAGCGCCTGATTCTCCCGAGCAGCTCCGTGCGCGCCGGGATGTTCGACCGCGCCGTCGCCGAGGCGATGGCGGGCAGGCTGGGTGACGACGGGCTCAAGCACCCGGATGGGCAGGCCGATATACTGGTGGGAAACCGGCCGGCCGCCGTCAGGGGCTTGAGCGATGAACGTCGATGAGCGGAAAATCCTGCTGCATCAGCAACTTGGCGGACCGATCGACGGTGTTCCCGCGTCCTCCGGCGCGCCGCTTCGGGGCACGGCGGACGGCATCGAGCTCTCGCGCATGGAACACGTGCTCGCCAGCCTGCGGACCGAGGTGGGCCCCCTGCACCTCCCCCGAGCGGAGAAGGTCGCGGGGCTGCGTGCCGTGATGGCCAAGGGCACCTACAGCGCGGACCTCCAGGACGTGGCGCGGAAGTTCCTGCGCGAGCTGCTCGAGCAGCTGCTCGCCTGAGCGCGGGACGCCGGTCAGCGCGGAGCTGGCCGAAGCCGAGACGGCGCTCCGGGCGGTGCTCGGCGCGAGCGCGCAGCTCGCACGGACGAGCCTGCTGGATCTGCTGGGCCTCTAAAGCTCGGGCCGCCAACGGCCGACAATCCGTGGGGGGCAGGGAGCGCGATGCTGGTCCTGACACGGAAGCTGGGTGAGGTGATCCGGGTCGGAGAGACCGTCACCGTGCGCGTCCTCGAGGTGCGCGGCAATCAGGTGCGGCTCGGCGTGGAAGCGCCGGCCGACGTGCGCATCTACCGCGAGGAGATCTACCGCGCGATCTGCGCGGAGCACGAGGAGCCCGCCGCCGATTCTCCCCGCGCGCCCGCCGGAACGGGCGCCGGGTTACAAAAATAGCAGGCGGCGTACAGCCTTGTCCGCGCGCGGCGCCTTCGTGCGGGTCATTCTGCCGCGCCGCAGGCGCCCGGAACGTCAGACTTCCCGCACGCTTGGGGGCAAAATCCTGACCCGTGACCGCGCCCCCAAGCACTAGGCGTGGCGCTTGCTTCCCTCGCTGGTGGTGGCGGCCCGTGCCGCGCCGCGGGGGGACAACCATGGAAGAGCAGCCCGAAGGGTTCGAAGGCATCATCGGCAGCCACCCGAGCATGCTCGGGATGTTCGAGGTGATCCGGCGCGTGGCGCCGACCGACGCCACGGTGCTGATCACCGGCGAGAGCGGCACCGGCAAGGAGCTCGTCGCCGCCGCGCTGCATCACCTCTCGCTGCGCGCCGCGGAGCGCTTCGTACCGGTGCACTGCGGCGCCATCCCGGAGGAGCTGCTCGAGAGCGAGATGTTCGGACACGAGCGCGGCGCGTTCACCGGCGCGGTCGCGAGCCGCGTGGGGCGCTTCAAGCTCGCCGACCGGGGCACGATCTTCCTCGACGAGATCGGCGAGATGAGCCCGAAGCTCCAGGTGAAGCTGCTGCGCGTGCTCGAGGACGGGCGCTTCGAGCCGGTCGGCAGCGTGACCACGCAGCAGGTCGATGTGCGCATCATCGCCGCGACCAACCGCACCCTCGACGAGGCGGTCGCGGCCAAGCAGTTCCGCGAGGATCTCTTCTACCGCCTGCGCGTGGTGCCGATCGAGATGCCGCCCCTCAGGCGTCGCGCGGAGGACATCCAGTTCCTCGTGGGGGGCGTGCTCGCGCAGCTCGCCCAGAAGGGCTTGCCCCGCTTCGAGGTCACGCCGGCCGCGATCGCCGTGCTCGAGCGCTACTCGTGGCCGGGCAACGTGCGCGAGCTGCGCAACCTGCTCGAGCAGCTGGTCGTCCTCGGCCGTCCCGAGCACCTGATCGACGTGCACGATCTGCCGCCGCACGTGGTCGCCGCCCACGAGGCGGGCGAGGCGTCGCCGGCGATGCCGTGGCAGTTCGGCGCGGCGGGCATCGACTTCTATCGCGAGATGGAAGCGATCGAGGATCGCATCATCGCCCAGGCGCTGCGCCTCTCGGGGGGCAACAAGAAGGAGGCGGCCCGGCTCCTGCGCGTGAACCGGACCACGCTCCTCGAGAAGCTGAAGCGAAAGCGTGCGCAGGGGGGCGCGCTCGCGGCCCTCCTCGGCGCGCCGCTGGCCACGGGCTGCGACGCGGCCGTGGCGTGATGGATCGAGATCTCGGCGGGCAGACGCGGTCCATGCGCGGCTCCGCGCCGCCGCGCGCTGCGCTGCGCAAGGCCGCCGCACGGGCGGCGCGCGTGATCGTCGTCGATCACCTCGGGGGGCCGCACTCGGCGCTCGCCGAGGTGCTGCGCGGCGCGGGGTACGAGGTCGTGCTGGTCGCGAGCGGGCCGGCCGCACTGGCCGCGCTCGAGCGCCAGGGTGCGGACGTGCTGCTCACCGACCTCTACATGCCCGAGATGACGGGCTGGGACCTGGTGCGGGCCGTGCGCGCACGCGGCACGGTCAGCACGCGCGGCTGGCCCCTGTGCGTGGGCCTCACCTCCGCCGTGCTGAGCGGCGTCAGCCGCGCGCAGCTGGCGCGTGCCGAGGTCGACTTCGCGATCACCAAGCCGGGCGACCCGGAGGGCATCCTCGAGGCCGTCGAGCGCGCGCTGGCCTGGGCCGAGGTGGCGTAGCGGCCGAGGTCGCGGTCAGTCGAGGGGGATCGCGGCCAGCTTGAACAGGTTCAGCATGTAGAGCTGGTGCCCGGTGGTGGTGCCGCTCCCGAGCATGTTCGCGGTGGTGCTCACCACCATGAAGTGCCCACCCAGCTCGGCGATCGCCTGCGCCGTGTCCCCGCCGCTGATCGGGAGCTGGAAGTGCTTCGCGGTCCCCAGGTGATAGAAGTAGCCGCCGCCGTGGCAGACGTAGCCGACGCTCATGTCGGCCGGCACGGCGCTCACCGACGCGCCCGAGCAGCCGGCGGGGTCGTTGCTGACCTGGGTGAGGCCCTGCCTGGCGGCGCTGTAGACGAAGATCTGGCTGACGCGCGTGTCGTGCCCGTCGTGGGTCAGGTCGGCCGTGCTCTCGAAGGCGATCCAGTGGCCGTCGCTGCTGATCGCCGGGTGCTGGCTCGGTCCGCTCCCGTTGGTGATGATCTGCGGGTACCCGACCGGCGAGAGGTACCATATCTGGGAGACGCCCGTGTCCGCGCCCGAGAGGTCGCTGGTCGAGTCGAAGACGACGCGGAGCCCGCTGTGATCGAGGGCGACGTTGCCGCTCGTCCCCTTGCCCTGGCTCAGCTGGGAGACGAGCCCGTCGTTGGTGCGCTGGAAGATCTGGCGGGCGCCCGTCGGGTTCGCCCCGGCGAGGTCGCCGCGCGACTCGAAGGCGAGCCGCGTACCCTTGCCGCTGAGCGCGGGATTGACGCTCGTGCCCGTGGGGTCGTGCGAGGCCTGGAAGCTGGTGCCGCTGAGCCACATGAAGATCTGGCGCCCGGGCTCCGAGCAGGTGATCTGGCCGCAGTCGGAGTCCCATGCGATGACGTTCGCGCTGGACGAGATGGTGGCGTTGGCGTTGTCTCCGCGCGTGGTGATCTGCTCGAGGAGATTGTGACCCCGATCCTGCCGGAATATCTGCCGGCCCGAGCTGCTGATGGCGATCGCCAGGCGGCGCCCTCCGGCGGGGACGCGTGGCAGCGGGGTGTCGCCCGAGAAGGTGAGGCCGACGATCGGCGGCGTCTGCCGGTGGTAGGCGAGCGCCGGGAGAGCGAGCAGCCCGAGGGCGACGAGCACGAAGCCGGTCTTCGACACCATCCGTGCTTCCCTGCGAGCCACATGCCGGGCGAGAAAGCGGCGCGGCGGAGGAGGGGGTCGTGCAGCACTGCATGAGCCCGCGGCGGCGCCACGAAACGGGGCGTGCGGCCACGACTTTGGTTGGGGACCGCGAGCCACGGCTGATTCGTGGCGGTCCGCGCTACGGCACGACCGCGTTCACGATGCCGCCGACCGCCAGCGCACCGCCGTCCTCGCAGCCGGGCCGGGTGGGCAGGCCCACCTGGTTCGCGAAGTAGGTCTGCGGATCGCGGGTGTCGTTGTTGCCCCGGCAGGTCGAGGGGTCGGAGGGCGGCGCGAAGAGCGCCACCCGCCCGAGCGCGACCACGGTGCCGGTGGGGAAGAAGCCGCCGAGAGAGCCGGCGTCGAAGGCGATCCGGCCGCTGCCGTTCTTGACCTCCGCGTGCGTGTACACGCAGGCGTCCAGCGGACCGGGGAGGAACGCGCGCAGGCAGAGGGCGAAGACGTAGTCGTCGGCGCTGCCCAGGACCTGATCGGTGGTGACCGGCGTCACGCCGTCGGGGAGGGTCACCCCCTTGAAGCTGGCCTTCAGCACTAGGTTGCCGTCCAGCGACCACTTGGACGCGGACGCGAGCCCGCCGGCGCGGCAGTCGGCGTTGGCCGCGCACTGTCCGCCCTTGCCGTTGCTGCACGTGCCGCTGGCGCACACGGCGGGCGGCGTGGCCAGGCTGGAGCTGCCCTTGGTCGCGCCCGACGCCACTCCGGCGAGCACGGCCGTCCCCACGATCGCGAGCACGATGTGTCTCATCCCCCCATCCTCCTCTCGTTGGCGTTGCGCGATCGTTCATACGCCGGGCGGCGGCCGCCGCAATGCATGAAACTAGCTATCGCCGCGCATGCATGCGCTGGGCGCGCCGCGCGGCGAGACAGCGCGCGATTCCCTTCTGCACGCACGACGGGTCGAGCCCGAGCGCGTCGCACACGTTCAGGAAGGAGAACGGCCACCGCGTGTCGTCGCTCCCGAGCCAGCGCTGCGTCTCGGCGAGCAGGCGCCCGCCGCGCCGGTCCTCGGTCCCGTCCCACTTGAAGAGGAGCTCGAGCGCGTCCTTCAGTACCGCGCGCATCAGGCGCTTCTCGCCGGGCGCGGGGCCGTCACCGGCCGCGGGGAAGTACTGCGACGGCATCACCAGGTTGAGCGAGAGCGAGAGGTGGATCGGCGGGCGGCCGCGGCGGCGCGCCGGCGGCGCCGGAGCGGCGGGCTCGCTCGCGGGAAGGGCCACGGGAGCCCAGGGGAGCAACCCCCATGCCGTGCCGGAAGCGCAGCAACGACGGGGCTCCGGCACGCTGACGGCGCGGGCCTCGTGAGGAGGACCTCACACCGGACGCGCCGCGTGGGCCCGAAGTGCGCGGTTCTCGCGCCGGACGATGGCCCACGGCCGATGTGAGGATCTCCTCACATGCGATTGACTCTCGCCGCCCGCCGTCCGTAAGGGGAAGGGTGAGCTCCCTCCCGCCGGAAACCCCGGCGTACCACGCGCGCCGGGCGCGCAGCGCGACGCTCATCGCCGCCGGCGGCTTGTCCACCTTCCTCGCCTTCGTGGTCGCGACCCGCGGCATCTTCCTCTTCGACCTCGGCCGGGTGGCGTGGATCTTCGCCGGCCTGATCCTCTTGAACCTCCTCCTGGCGCTCACCGCGCCGCGCTGGTCGCCGTGGCGCTGGGCGGTCTACGCCTACGAGGGCACCCAGGTGGTCCTGCTGAGCGTGATCCTCCACCGCCTGGGCGGCCTCGAGATGGGCATCCTGTTGATCACCTATGCATTCCCGGTGATTCATGGGGAGATGCTGCGCTCCGACAGCTCGGTGTTCATCACCGCGAACCTGTGCGCCGCCTGCTACGCGGTGATGGCACGGGTCGAGAGCCGGTCGCTGCTCGAGGTGGGCGTCGAGACCCCGCAGCAGATCGCCTTCGTCGCGATTGCGTTTCTCACCCTCAACTTCCTGGCGCTCTACGCCAACCGCTACGGCCATCAGCTGCGCAACCTCGCGCGCCACCTCCAGGAGAAAGTGGCGGAGCGGACCACGGCGCTGACCGCGGTGAACGCCGAGCTGGCCGCCAAGGCGCGCGCCCTCGAGGGGAAGCAGGACGAGCTCAGGAACTTCGTCTACACCGTCACGCACGACCTGAAGAGCCCGCTGAGCGCCATCCTGCTCAACGCCGACCTGCTCCTGCAGCGCGACGGCGCGGGGCTCGGGGCGGAGAGCCGCGAGGACCTGGAGCGCATCGTGCGCCTGGCGGGCGGCACCGAGGACATGATCCGCGACCTGCTCGAGCTGTTCCGCATCACCTCGCAGCCCGAGGCGCCGGCCTGGGTCGAGCTGGACGGCCTGCTCGCGCGCGTGCTCGAGACGCTCGGCCCGCAGATCGCCGCCAAGGGCGTCCGGATCGCAGTCGGCCCGCTGCCGCGTGTCTGGGGTCAGCCGCGCAAGCTGGGACACGTGCTCGGCAACCTGCTCGGCAACGCGGTCAAGTACGTCCCCGCCCGGGGCGGCGAGGTCACGGTGTCGGGCGTGCTCGAGAACGGCAGCGTGTGCCTCGCGGTGCGCGACAACGGCATCGGCATCCCGCCCGCCTATCACCGCGGCATCTTCGAGCTCTTCGGCCGCGTCCCGGAGCCGGAGCAGGAGGTCGACGGCGGTGCGGTCGGGGGCACGGGGGTCGGCCTGGCGATCGTCAGCCGCATCGTCGAGGCGCATCGAGGCAGCGTCGGGGTGGAGTCCGCGCCCGGTCAGGGGAGCTGCTTCACCGTCCGGCTGCCCGCGGGGGGAGGAGCGTAGCGATGGCCGGAAGCGTGACGGTGCTCGTGGTGGACGACAATCAGGGCTTTCTCCGTGCCGCGCGCGCCGTGCTCGCGGAGGCGTTCGTCGTGCACACCGTGGAGAGCGGTGGTGACGCGCTCGCCTTCCTCGCGCGCCAGCCGCCGTTCGCGGACGCACCGCGCCCTGCCTTCGTGGTGCTCGACTTCCATCTCCCCGACATGAAGGCGCCCGCGGTGCTCGAGCGGCTGGGCCGCGACGCCGACCTGTGCGCCATCCCCGTGCTGGTGATGAGCCAGGCCGACTGGGAGGAGGACGCGGTCGCGGCGCGCGCCGCGGGAGCGCGCCAGTTCCGCGTCAAGCCCTCGCGCGTGCAGGCGCTGCGCGAGGCCATCGTCACCTTCTGGAAGGAGCACGCCGGTGCCGGCGCGAATCCTGCTGATCGAGGATAACGCCGAGACGGCGCGGCTGCTCGCCCGCGCGTTCGGGGTGGCCGGCGACCCGTTCGAGGTCACGGCCGTGTACTCGGCGCGCGACGGCCTCCGGCATCTGGCCGAGCACCCGGTCGACTGCGTGCTCCTCGACTACCGCCTGCCCGACGCCGACGGGCTCGAGTGCCTGCGCCAGATCCGTCACGGCCATCCCGACGTGCCGGTGGTGATGATCACCGGGGCCGGCTCGGAGGAGGTGGCCGTCGAGGCGATGAAGCTCGGGGCGAGCGACTACGTCGTCAAGCACGGCAAGTACCTGGTCACGGTGCCCGTGGTCGTGCGCGAGACGCTCGGCCGTCGCGAGCTCGAGCTGGCCGCGGCACGCTACCGGAGCGCGCTGCGCTCCTCGCGGCGCGAGGTGAGCCGGCTCCGGCGCGAGCTCCGCGAGCGCTACCGGCTCGACGGCATCATCGGCGAGAGCGCCGCCATCGAGCACGCGCTCTTCCTCGCCGAGCGCGCGGCGCAGACGCGGGTGACGGTGCTGCTCGAGGGCGAGACGGGCACGGGCAAGGAGCTCTTCGCGCGCGCCATCCACTACCACGGCGCCGGCGCGCGGGGTCCCTTCCTGGCGCAGAACTGCGCCGCGCTCCCCGAGGGCCTGCTCGAGAGCGAGCTCTTCGGCCACGTGCGCGGCGCCTTCACCGGGGCCGAGCGCGCGCGGCGCGGGCTCTTCGAGGAGGCCCACGGGGGCACGCTCTTCCTGGACGAGGTGAGCGAGGCGAGCCCGGCCATCCAGGCGAAGCTCCTGCGCGTGCTGCAGGACGGCGAGGTGCGGCCGGTCGGGGGGGAGAGCAGCCGGAAGGTCGACGTGCGCGTGATCGCGGCCAGCAACCGCGACCTGGGCGTGGCGGCGCGCGAGGGCCGCTTCCGGGCGGACCTCTACTACCGCCTGCGCGTCTTCCCCATCCGGCTCCCGCCGCTGCGCGAGCGGCGGGGGGACATCCGGCTCCTGGCGCTGCACCTGCTCGAGCGGCTGTCGGCGGAGGAGCGCAAGAGCCTGCGCGGCTTCGACGGGCGCGCGCTCCGCCTCCTCGAGCGCTACGCGTGGCCGGGCAACGTGCGCGAGCTGGAGAACGAGATCCATCGCCTCGTCCTCTGCGCCGAGCCGGGGGAGCGCCTCACCCCCGACCTCCTCGCCGCCTGGATCGTCGAGGGCGCGCCGCCCGCCGCGGCCGACGGCACGCGGCGCTTGAAGGAGATCGTGCGCGAGGTCGAGCTGGCGACCATCCGCGCGCGGCTCCGCGAGCATGGCTATCACCGCGGGGCGACGGCACGCAGCCTCGGCATGACCCGGGAGTCGCTGTGGGCGAAGCTCCGGCAGCTCGGCTTCGTCCCCCCGCGCCGAAACTCGAGCGAGGACTGACGCTCCCCTGCCGCCGTCGGGGATCTCCCTTGTTGTCGTGATTCCTGGCGCGCGCGGCTGTGATAACCGGCCGGCATGCGAAGACGAGGGGCGACCATCGCCGTCATGCTGCTGGCGCTC
>WNEZ01034237.1_pt1 | contig 10878 bp, 9 predicted proteins | sample 5400521 | NCBI WGS metagenome assembly WNEZ01 (sample SAMN13153339, study PRJNA577476) | soil metagenome | isolation source: 120 cm saprolite under Douglas fir tree site 2 hole 1 replicate 1 | place: USA:California | collected 2015-04-18
ATCGCATTGATCACGGTCTGCGGTCGACAGGCCGACATGATCTCTTGCAATCTCTCCGGCGAGCACGCATCCACTCCGAAGTACGTCCGCTTTCCGTCGAACAGGCCGAAGGATTCGTATGCCTTGGACTCTCGCCTGAGTGTGACATTATCTCATGATGGGTCCCCAACTGCAGCAGCAACTGGTGCCCGAGCATCCCGTCGCCACCGAGAACCAAAACTCTCATCGGACCGCTCCGGATCTGACAGCCGCAACGACCGGCGCATTTCTGGATGGCAGGCGCATGCTGATGGAATTTCTCCCGTGGGGTGAATCAGCCCCGCCGCAATTGTAGACTGTCGCGTCTCAACGGTGCAGCTTCCAGCTTCTGGCGAGTTCACGCAAACCCGCTTCGAGGCTCACCGCGGGAATATGAGCAAGTTCCCGGGTGATCCGTTCCGAAGCGAAACGGGCGTGCAGCGTCACTGCATCGAGACGCCGATGCGTCAGCGGAACACCGGGCAGCCCTCCTACCACACTGGCGAGGGCACGGAAAAGCAGCTCGGGCAGGCGTAAGGTCGGCCGCCGGACCCCGATTTCGTCCGCTACGATTGCGACAAGTTCCTCGATCGATATCTGTTCAGAAAGGTTGTATGTGCGACCGGCGGCGCTGCGGCGGGTGCCGCACAAGACCAATGCGCTTGCGACTGTATCCACGTGGATGAGGTTCATCACGGCGTGCGGTTCTCCGATGAAGCAAAACCAACCGCGCTCTATCATCGTGAACAGTCTGAAGAGCGAATCGTTGGGCATCCCCGGTCCCAGGATCTTCGACGGACGCGCGATGGTTACCTCGTATCCTCCCGCGGTGCCTTCGGCCAGTACTGCAGCCTCCGATTCGGATTTGGTCCTGCCGTAGAGGCTGTCCGGCTCGATTGGGCTGTCCTCGGTGATCGTACCGGCGCGGACTGCCCCGTATACCGAAACGCTGCTGACCTGCACCCAGCGGCCGATCCTGCCGGCGGCGAGGCGCGCGAGTGCCCGGGCGCCCCCGATGTTGATCGCTTCCATCCTGGCCTCGTCTTGACCCTCCGCGGCGCAGTGGTAGAGCACGTCCGCGTCAGCGACAAAGTCTTCGGAGATCGTTTCCGCGGATGCCAGGTCTCCTCTAAAAACGCGGACTGACGGAAATCGGCGGGCCGTCGCGTACGGGTCCCTGGCCAGAACGCGAATCGAATCGCCGCGTTGGATATGTTGTCGGACCAGGGCGCTTCCAACAAACCCCGTGGCCCCGGTCACGGCTATGTCCACTTGAACCTTCTACGAGAAGACTTTTCGCGACCGCTCAACGCGCACACAGTTCATTCTCTGGAGAAAATCCGGTTGAACTGCCACACAAGCTTGTAACCGATCCTGTTGAATAGCCCATTTGCCAGCGTGCGCCAGCTCCGGAGGCGAAGGAAGCTTTGTGGATGGAGTACGAACGCCTGTTGCATGTGTTTCAGTGCCGCGGGAAAACGGCCTGAACGCAGGTGCTGACGAGCCGCGATGATATGCGCGTTACTCCTCGCCTCCGGTTCTGCCTGAGCAATCTCCGGCGGGAGGCGGGGATTGCGAAAGTGCGCGGAGATGATGTTCACCATCTCATCCGCCCGGCCGGGATTGATCGGAGCGAGCGACTGTGAGCGGTCGTGCATCCGGTATGCTGCGAGGACTTCCGGGATTCTTACAAACGCGCCCTCCAATCCCAGTCGCAGCCAATACTCGTAATCAGGAGCGTGCTTCAGCAGTTCATTCCAGAATCCGGCACGCTCGAATGCGTCCCGCCGGAAGAAGGGTCCTGGCCCGGGCTGGCAGACTATCCCAACGGCAAGATCGCGATAGCTGAATTCGGGGGTGCGAACCCGCCATAGAACGCGCGATTCCGGGTCGACGCGGTCGAAGTCGCAATAGGTCAAAACGATCTCAGGGGTCGCGATGAGTTTGCCGACCGATTTCGTGACGGCTCCCGGCAGGAGGAAGTCGTCGGCTGCAAGATACGAAAGTATCTCGCCCTTGGACATCCGCCATCCCTTGTTCAGGGTCCACGCCTGCCCCATGTTCGCATGGGTCTCGTGGTGGAACTTTCCGGCGTAGGCGGCCAAAACGGTTTGGGTGTCGTCGGTCGAACCGTCGTCAAACACCATCAGCTCGATGCGCGAGTAGTCCTGAGAAAGCACGCTTTCGATCGCCTGCTGCAGGTAGGTTCCCTGGTTGTAGCAAGGGATGACGATTGAAACGAGAGGGTCAGAACGGGTCATTGCCGTTGCGAATCAGCGATCGCCCTGGCCCAACCTAGGCCTGAGTGGAACGATCACCGGAATGCGAAGGTTCGATGACCTTCCACATCCGCTCGAATTCCTCAGCGATGAGGTCCGGTGTCTCTCGTCCGAACAGAAAGCTCTGGGTCGACTTGCTGAAGAAAAGACGCCCTCGGTTTCCCTCCAGCATACTGCCTCTGTAACGATCCAGCTGGAGATTGGTATTGAATTGACAGTATGGCTTGTCGTTGAAAATAGCAATCACACCGGGCCCGGAAGATGCCCCCATGTGTATTGCTGCGGCATCGACGAGCGCCAGATCCTGTTCCACATTTGTGCAGTGGTCCTTGGCGACTATCACGTTGGGACACTGGCGCAACCCCGCGTCAATCTCGTGCTGCGCACAAATGATCAAGAACTTCACTGGATACCGTCCCAGGGAGAATTGGAAGAAACTTATCCAACTATCGCTGTGAGTGTCGCGTTCGGGGTTCGCCGGGTTTCTTCTCATTTGAACGGTAACGGGAACATCGGAACCGACATGTCGCTCGATGAAAGCTCTCGACCATGCCCGCGCTGGCGGTCTTAACTCCAAACGGGGCAGGGCCTTTTCCCTTTGGAAGTAATCGAACAGCACCTCGTTGAAGACACGGTAGTACAGGTACTCGCGATTGGCATACTGCAGAAGGGGCGGCCAGACGTCGTAAATGTCAAGGTTCCCGGACGCAAATTCCTCAAGGCGGCGGTGAGAATCGAAGAGGAAAAGGGAACCGAGATGAGGGTTGACTTGCGCCGCCTGCAAGACCGTCGGAAGGTGCCAGAGGAAGTTTTCAGAGCCGATCTGCGAGAAGGCCGGGTCAGGAACAACGGGAGAGGCTGGATCGTAAACGAGCGCCAGATCCACCCGGTCGACGCCCGCAACCTGGCGCAAGACGAGAGATGCCTCCTGTATCACCAGGATATCCCCAATGCTGAAAGGCTGACTGGAGAAATCGTAGATGACCAGTAACCGCCGTCTGTCTGAGAGGCCATCCGCGGCTACTAAATCGGAAAATGCCCGGAAGTGCCAGCGCAAAAGAGCCGCTGCCGTTCTGACCCGCCTGCGGAGTGTAGGGACAAGGTGATTGCGTTTCAGCCTCCCGATCAAGTCAGTCGGTATCTCTGCGCTCATCTTCGGGCTCCTGAATTTCGGTTCCTTGGTTCTCGAACAGTCATTGCCTCGCGGTTCTTGGAAACGTCCATTCCTTTCGAGCTCGAAGAAAGATTCGTGTAGCCATCGCAAGTGCGATGATCATAGCGACGGGCCCGCAAATATGTGGCTTGGGTGACTGAAATCTGATGCAGTACGTCCGATCCCAGGAACAATACGACGGGGCCAAACGGGAGAAACCTGGCCGCAGTGCTCGGCGAGTAGTCTTGCAGGACGACCAGAGCTCCCATCGCGGCAAGGCCGCAGGCTAGGCTGACTACGACCCCGATAATCCCTATGTGCTTCGCTTGGCGATCGAGTTCCTCGAACTTTCGCTCTGCTACAAGCCGAGCGAACTGAGGGGCGCGGGTCTGCGCCCAGGTTGATGCAAGCGCGGATATTCCGCTTGCCACGGCCCAGGTAATCCCCATCTGCCCCGCCGCTTCCGGGCCGCTGAAATAGAATACCGTCGGCGTAAACAGGTAGAACGCAAAGAACCCGCTTATCCAGCTGACTGCGATTCTCCATTGAAGAGGGAAGACCTCTCTCCACCAGTGCAGGGAGAACGAGGGGTCGAACCCCGCAAACAGTGAGGCGAGAAACCAGCGGTGGCGCAGCAGCAAGAAACAAGCGGCGAGGAATGCCGAAAACAAGGCGCTCAGACCCGCCGCCCAGAGCGCCGAGCCGGCAGAAATGCCGGACCAGAGCACCAGGCTTCTGCCAATGGCATCGATGAACCGGTAGCGGTTGACCTCGTTTATTTGCCCGCAGCCTTGCAGCAACGCCCACACTGGCGTGAGAGGAAAGGTCAGCGCACTCGCGGTGCAGAGGAGCAGCCAGGGAGCCCGCCATTCGACACTCGCTCCTGGGCCGGGGATGTCGAAGAAAAGGGTTCCGCCAATCGCCAGGACCCCGAAGAGTATCGCAGTTATCGGTACTGCAGCGGCCTGAGTGATCTTGACGGCCACCCCCCACGCAGCCGCACTTTCGAACAGCAGTTCCCTCATGAAAATCGATCCGTGAACCAGGCGCAGATCGCGGCCCCGGGAGGACATGCGAAGATCATCCAAGAGCTATGAGAAGAGAATCGCGACTGGAACAACCGGCGACTCTCAATTCTTGGAGCCAACCATTTGCTCGAATTCCGCGAATGCCCGGCGGATTTTGAAGTTGTCCGAGTCAAGGATCCTGGTCCACGCAGTTGCTGCCGAAAGCTCCCTTTGCCCGAGGTCTGCTTTCGACTGCGCTTCCAACCAAGTATCAAGCGTTCCAACGTCCAGGTGAAACACTCGATTACGGTGGGTGTATATCCTCCCCATGAGCTTGGGCAGAACTTCCGTGCTGAAGTCCGGGTGCGGAGACTTGAGAGCCCCTATCAAATCAACGACGTCCTTTTCGATGATGTAGACGGCCGCATTCGCAAGAGTTCCAGGCGGGTCTTCCACCTTCTCATGGAACCCGACGACGACACCCCGATTGTCGAGGTCGACGATTCCGCACGAACGAGGCGTCTTGGTCTCAAACGTCATCATCGTCATCACCGTTTCTGCCGGACGCCTCAGATGCCGTTGAATCATTTCGGCCGCATCGAAAACGGAAAAGCTGTCCGCGTGCGCGACCAAGAACGCTTCTTCGCCGAAAAATTCCCGGTTCAACCAAACGGTGCCTGCGGTCCCGGCTAGCACTTTCTCCCGCACGAGTGTAATGCGGTCGGACCACGGGGTCCACCGCACATAACTTTCGACGAGCTCCGGAAGGTGATGGGTATTGACTAGGAGCTCCTCGATTCCGGCGCGAAAAAGGCTTGCCAGCCAGTATTCGAGCAAAGGTCTGCCGCCGATCGGGGCGAGACACTTCGGAAGAAAGTCGGTGAGTGGTCGCAATCGGGTACCCAAACCTGCGGCCAATAGCAGTGCCTTCATTGTTTGACACTCTCAGGTGCGGTCTATCTCCGCGCGCAGCTCCTCTGAGGTGAGCGGAGAATTGCCGACACGCCCAACCTGAAGGGCTGCCGCGAGCGACCCAAGGAAAGCGCCTTGCCAGATGTTCGCGCCGACGGCCAGCGCCATGGCACTACAGGTCAATAGGGAATCTCCCGCTCCGGCCGGATCCTTCGGCGCGGTGTTGAAGACGGGCAGCTTGTCGGTGTGCCAGCTTCCATCGTGCATCAATGGTGCATATACGAGCACGCCCTCGGCGCCCAGTGTCACGAGGACATTCTTGGCACCGCATTTGGCCCTCAGCTGTTCCCCGAGCACGACCAAGCCGACGTTGAAGTCGCGAAGCGCGAGGCGTGCTTCTCGCTCAGTCGGTGTCACGAGTTCCATCCCGGTGAAACGGGAAATGTCGCCGACCTGCGAGGAGGACTGACTATCGGCCACCATCATGACTCCGCGACGTCGGCATTCCGCGGTAACGTCGTCCACGACGACCTGAGGCAAGCACCCGTAGTTAAAGTCTGAAAAGATCATGAGGTCCGTGTCGTCGAGCACCCCGCTTATGTTTGCGGTAAGTTTAGCCGCCAGTTCCCGATTGATGGTGTGCTGGCGCAGGTGGCTGACACGCAGCAGCGTCTTCCCGCTCGCGCGGAATCTCTGCTTCAGTGTCGTCGGACGGCTCACGTCATCGAGCACTTCAGCATCCACGCCCATTATCCGCAATTTTTCCGCCGCAAATGCATGCACCTCATCCTCACCGGCGACCGAGAAATAGCGAACCTTTGCGCCGAGGCTGCGCGCATGCGCAGCGACGATGCCTGCACCCCCGAGAAAGCGATCGCGATGAATGGGTGTCACGACTATCGTCGGGTCCTCTTGTGACATTCCCAACGGATCGCAGTTGACGTACTCATCGACAATCAGGTCTCCGACCACGGTTATCCTCAGGGAGGGAAATCTACCCAGCACGCTTTTCAGGTCGGGCAGTGTAAAACCATGCCGATAAGGGAAATCCCTTGGCATCGTGATCGTCGAAAGGCTCGCCTCGACAAACTCTCGCTTGAGGAGGTCGAGCGAGGAAAAGGACACTTCTCCGGAACTGAACAGCAGCTTGCCACCATATTCGTCCACCGCCGCCTGTTCAGCATTGATGTTCGTCTCGTGTTCCTTGCCCTTGACGACAACAGCGGGCCGGAGCTGGGCGACAAAAGCTTCGGGTTGATCCCGCAGGATAAATGCAAAGTCGACCAGGCTGATCGACCTAACACCGTCCAACCGCAGATCATCGGGGAGAATCGCGTTTAGTAGCCTGGAATCCAAGACAGCGACGACCAAAAAGTCGCCACAATCGGCCGCAAACCGTAGAAGCCGAAGATGTCCAGGATGAACAACGTTGAAATTACCCGACACGAATACGACGCGCTTTGCATTCCTGGCGCGTACGGAAATTTCTTCAAGGGCAGAAACGGAATCGGGGTGTAAGGTCACGATACTCTTTCGAATTGGTGAGGATGGCTGAGTTTGGTCCTCCGATGCCGCCATCGCGGCATCGCTACGCTCATAGGTGCTCGACCTGACCAGGCCCCGGGCTCAGGGACTTGGGCCGCTAAAACGGACCCTTGAACCAATCGCCGGGTACGTCGTGGGGATGCGGCCTCTGAGCTTGGAGCGGCTCAGTCGGGATCTGTCTCCCTAGCATTTCGTTTACCGCCTGGACGATATGCTCGGCGCGTGGGTGCAGGCCATGCGTCATGCCGAAGCTGGTGGGCTCGGGAATATCTGGCATGGCGATGCGTTGTGGTCGTTGCTTGAGGCTGCTCCAGCACTCCATCGTCACACGGGCGACGAGTTCCCCAGCCACAGAACCTGTTTTGGCACCGGTATCCAGTACTAGGATTCGCCCCGTCTTGCGGACCCCGCGGAACACCGCCTCCCAATCGAGGGGGCTGATCGTGCGCAGGTCGATAAGCTCGCATGAGATACCGTGCGGACGAAGGTAATCCACCGCATGAAGGGCCTCTACCACCATATACGACATCGCGACGATCGTCACGTCGTCACCCTCCCGAAGAGTGCGCGCTTGGCCGAGCGGGATGCGCTGTCCCCCCTCGGGGACCTCCCCGATCATGTTATGCAGCCAGCGATGCTCCAGGAACAGTACCGGGTTGTCGTCAAAAATGCTGGATAGCAAGAGGCCCTTCGCATCCTCCGCGCTGGTCGGCATTACGACCTTCAGTCCGGGGACATGAGCGAACCAGGCGTGCAGGCTCTGAGAGTGGGTCGGGCCTTGACCCCAGCCGCGGCCGAGGATGAGGCGGATAGTGATTGGCACAGATCGCTGTCCGCCAAAGGTGTAATACCACTTGGCGGCGTTGTTGACCAGTTGGTCCATCGCGAGCAGAAAGAAATCGAGCCGCTGGTGAACCATCACCGGGCGGACGCCGTTGAGGGCCGCACCGATTGCAACCCCGGTCATCGCGTTCTCCGAAGTCGGCATGTCGAACACGCGCGAGTTTCCGAAGCGCTCTCTCAGCCCTTTGGTGCTGCCAAAGACGGCTTTCGGGTCATCGACACCCAGACCATAACAGATAACGTTTGGATCCGCGGCCATGGCTTCGTGGAGAGCCTCGTTGATGGCTTGGACGTAGCTGATTTTTCGAGACATGTGGCTATACCGTCCGTTATCTGAACACGCGGAGGAAAGCCTCGCCCGGCCTCGGGAAAGGCGAGGCGTCCGCAAATTCAAACGCTGCGTTCACTTCAACCTCTATGCCCTGTTGCATCGCTTCGATGCGTTCGTCCGACAGCCGACGGGATCCGGTCAGATATGTTTCGTAGCGCGGAATGGGATCCAAGGCTTTCCACTCAAGAAATTCAGCCTCGCTGCGGTAACCGATATCGTTATCGTAATTCGGACCGCAATGCTCCCGCCAGCGGTACGTGTAAAACTCCAGGAACTGGGGGCCTTGGCCGCGGCGTATGTTGCCGACAGCCTCGACGCACTGCCGGTAAACTGCTTCCACGTCGTTGCCGTCGCCGTCCGATGCCGCAATTCCGATGGCTTGCACCATCTCGTGAATTTTCCGTCCGGGCGGCTGGCGGACCTGCATCGGTGAGTACACCGAGTAGAGGTTGTTCTCGCAAATAAAAAGCACCGGCAGCGTTCTGACGGCGGAAAAATTGGCTGACTCGAAGAAAGCTCCCTCTTCAACCGCTGCATCACCGAGGAAAACGCAGCTCACTTGATCGGTGCCATGAAGCTGGGCTGACAGTGCGAGCCCGACTCCCACCGGGATGGAACTGGCCACAATCGCGGTACTACCCGCAAATCCAACGCTCAGGTCGACTAGGTGCATTGAGCCACCACGCCCGCTGGAGCAGCCGGTTTCCTTGCCATAGATCTCCGCCAGCATGGCCTTGAGGTTGCCGCCCTTTCCGAGGTAGTGAGCGTGCGCCCGATGGGTGCCCGGCTGCGCTTCATCCGGAACAGAAGTTCTTCCTGGCGCTCCAAATCCAGCATCGGCGCACCGGGGGCGGAAACGATGTGAGTCATGGGCGACAACCAGGGAGTAGTCCAGGAACAATCACTGGCGGGCATTGACCAGGGAATCGGTATCTTTGCCCATATTTCCTCACGCCTGGAAAAAGCTCCTCACCGAGGCAATAACGTGACCAATCTCGGCGTCCGTGAGTTCCGGGTAAATTGGAAGACTGAGAATGCGCCGCGCAAGTCTCTCGGTGACCGGGAAAACGCCCGGGCCGTACCCGAGCGAATTCGCGCACTCTTGCAGGTGGATAGGAATCGGGTAGTGAATTCGGCTCCCGACTCCCTGTCGCGAGAGGTGCTCGACCAGGCGATCGCGTTCCTCAAGCTGGATGACAAAGGTGTGGTACACGCTTTCTTCGTGATCGCGGTCGCGCGGAACCCATACCACATCGGAAAGGCCTTTCCGATATTGGCCCGCGATCTCCCGGCAGCGCTGGTTCCACGCGTCAAGCCGCTTGAGCTTGATGGACGCAAACCCCGCTTGCAGCGGGTCGAGACGCGAGTTGTAACCCCACATCTCGCATTCGTCGCGGTTGCGAAGTCCGTGATTGCGAAGCTTGGAGATGCGTTCATAGATGGCGCGACTGTCGGTGGCGACGAATCCCCCGTCGCCCATGACCCCGAGGTTCTTGATCGGATGCAGGCTGAAGCCGGCGGCCGTAGAGAGCGAGCCGACCCGACGCCCCTTGTAGCGAGCGCCGATCGCCTGGGCTGCGTCCTCGACCACCGCGATTCGCCTGCGTCGTGCGATATCGTTGACCCGATCCATCTCGGCCGGGCGGCCGGTCAGATGCACCGGAATGATCGCTTTCGTACGGGGCGTGATCGCCCGCTCCAGCAGGGTCGGATCGATGTTGTAGTCTTCGGACACGTCGACGAACACCGGTCTGGCACCGGCGGCAACAATCACCCACGCAGTGGCAACGAACGAATTCGGACAAGTGATCACTTCGTCGCCGGGACCTATATCGAGAGCCTTCAAGATCAGGAACAGGGCGTCCGATCCGCTGGCAACGCCGAGTGCAAAGGGCACCTCGCAATAGGCCGCCGCCTCGGCTTCGAAGCGCTCCAGCGTGTCGCCCATGATATACACGCCGCTCCTGCCGACGCGGTCGAATTCTGCAATCAACCCGTCGCGCATGCTGAGATACTGGCGATCCAGGCTGACGAAAGGAACCTGCATGACCGGTCCTCTATCCATGAAAGAATTCCCGGATTAGGGCGACCACGAGATTCTGTTGCTCCCGCGTAATGAATTCGTGAACGGGCAGCGAGAGGACGGATTGGACCGTCGCTTCGCAAACGGGAAAATCACCGGGCTTGTATCCGAGAAACTTTGAGGCCGGCTGGAGATGCATCGGCACCGGATAGTGTACTTTGGCGTCCACCCCGCGCGCGACCAAGAACTGCTGCAGCTCGTCACGCCGCTCGCAGCGCACAATATAGAGGTGATAGACCTGCTTCACCGAGGATTCGCGCGTTGGTACGCGGATCTGGGGTATCGCCCGCAATTGTTCGTCGAAGTGCGCTGCATTTTCTATGCGGCGCTCGGTGATGTTGTCCAGCTTCGGCAGAAGGTGCCGGGCGACAACCGCCTGGACTGTGTCTAGCCTCGAGTTATAACCGAAAGCGCCGCATTCGTCGCGGTTGAGAAGCCCGTGATTGCGCAGCAACCTCAACTTGCCGGCGAGATCGTCCGAGTCTGTGGTGATGATGCCCCCGTCACCCCAGACATTGAGGTTCTTCAAAGGGTGAAAGCTGAAACAACCGATGGTCCCCAGAGCGCCGGCGCCGCGCCCGCGGTAACGAGCCTTGACTGCATGACAGGCGTCCTCTACGACGGCCAGCCCATGTCGGTTGGCGATCTTCATGATCGGGTCCATGTCACAGGGCTTACCGGACCAGTGGACCGGAATTATCGCTTTG
>WNEZ01005763.1_pt1 | contig 10877 bp, 8 predicted proteins | sample 5400521 | NCBI WGS metagenome assembly WNEZ01 (sample SAMN13153339, study PRJNA577476) | soil metagenome | isolation source: 120 cm saprolite under Douglas fir tree site 2 hole 1 replicate 1 | place: USA:California | collected 2015-04-18
GTAGTTGAACGGCTGATGGTGAGCCTGAAAAATCGGGCTGCCTTCGATGTTGTTGTAGATGGCGCCGCGTTTTTCCTTGGGATCGCGGCGCCCGTCGGCGAGCGCGGTGTTCCAGCCGCCCGCGTACCTCGCCCAGGAAACACCTTTGGCGGACAGGGTGTCGCCGATCGTCTTTGCGGTCTGCGGCGGGCTCGGATGGTGCGCGGGATCGGCGAAATCGAGACTCCCGCCCGGCGCCGGCGGAATGCCGCTCGGCTGGTACGGCGGTTGCGAGGTATTGACGATGTAACCGTCGGGTGAAATACGCCCGTCGAACACCTGCACGGGTCCCTCCAGCACCGATTTCGGAGAGGTCGGCCGTTTCTTGAGCTTGCCCTGCTCGTCCAGCTGGGCACGCACCGAAGCGGGAGCGCCCGGGTCCGTGGGCGTGCAGGCGCATACGAGCCACTGGTGGTTGAGAAACGAGCCGCCGAACGCGCCCATGAAAAAATTGTCGGCCAGCACGTATTCTCCGGCCCAGCGCCACAGCCGCATGTTCGAGCCGTCGTAGTAGCCCATGGCCCAGGCGCCTACGGTGGTCATCGCGACGAACATGTTGTTCCGGCCGCCGTTGATCTGTCCGATGTTCTGGTAGTAGTTGTGAATGGGGCTCGGCACGATCTGGTCGGTGCGCGCGCTCACCGGCGGTGCGTCGATGCGGAACGGGGCGTTGGGCAGGGCCTGCGGGAAGCGCGCGTCGGGCTTGCCCTGCGTATACACCGGCGGCAGGTGCGGCAGGGGCTTGCCGTCGTGGTCGAGCTGGGTCTTCTGCTGCGCCGTCGCATTGGCGATGCCGTTGGCGCCCGGGAACAGGCCGTAGAGATTGTCGAAGCTGTGGTTCTCGGCGTAAATCACCACGACGTGCTCGATCTTCGCGAGATCCTCGCGGCCCGGGCCCGGTCCAGCCAGGGCACAGCCGGCGAGAAGTGCGCTCAGAAAGAGGCTGGGAACCAGGCGGGGTCTGCAGGGCATCAGCGCTGTCCTGTCGGAAGAGGCGAGACAAAGCGTAGCAGAGTTTTCGGCGCGGCCCCTGGCCGCCGCCGTCGTCACTTCGCGACATCGCGTTCCGGAATGCAAACAGCGGCTTGAAGAATTCCGCACTTACACGCGTCGTTCCCCGGCGACACGGCTGCTCCTACGCACCCTCCCGCTCTTTGCCTAATTGCATGAATTTCCGAATGACTTTGTAGTGGCACGCGTGTTGCTAAGAAGTTTCGGATTCGAATCGCATTTTTCTCGATGCATTCATCGCCCGCAACGCCAAGGAGTAGCTCATGCTCGACAATTTTCGCCGCAGAGACAATTCGCAAGTCGGTCAACCGCGTCCCTATTCGCCCTTCAGCGAAATGCAGGAAGCCCTGAGTCCGGTCGCCGCGGACAAGGTGAAAATCGAAGTATCCAGGCCCGAACCGCTCAAGCCAGCCGTGCAAGACAAGCCGCCCCGACCGGGCGAGGATTCGGTGAGCAAGCTCATCGTCGGTCCGGACATCAAGCTGAAAGGCGCCGAAATCACCGACTGCGACACGCTGGTCGTCGAGGGTCGCGTAGAGGCTTCGATGGACAGCCGCGTCATCCAGATCGCCGAGCACGGCGTCTTCGTGGGCAAGGTGGGCATCGACATCGCCGAAATCCGCGGGCGCTTCGAGGGCGAGCTGACCGCGCGAAAGCAGTTGGTCATTCGTGCCACGGGAAGAGTGTCGGGCAAGGTCCGCTACGGGAAAGTCTCGATCGAGGAAGGAGGCGAGATTTCCGGCGACATCGCGGCGCTCCCCGAGACGAAAAACCCGGGCGCCGCGCGCGCGGCCGATCCGGGCCGCAGCCCGACCGCTACCGCCGCGGTGCCCGCGCCGGCCCAAACGGGCGCGCAACCGCTGCCAGACAAGCCCGCATGGACTTCGCAAACGGGCGCACAACCGCTGCCAAGCAAACCGGCAGGGGCGTCGCGCTGAGCTTAGCCGGCGGCCTCGCGGCGCCGGTCCGGCGTGAAATTCTCAGCTGCCGGGGATGATTCCCGGCTGAATGGAATAGCAGAACTCGGCGATCTCGCCCGGTCGCGTCCACCAAACGCGGTCCCGATACTTGTGCTCGACGCAATGTTTGAGCGCCGTGCGCAGCGGCCGCAGCCGGAAGGGCTGGCCGAACACGTAGGGGTGGATGGAGATGTTGCACACGAGCGGATGTTTCGCGCACTGCTCCAGCATCTCGTCGAACTGGTCCACCACCATGTCGCAGAATTCGCGCGCGCTGTGTTTTCGGTGCACGATCATCGGCGAGTCATTGACCTCGACCGGGTAGGGCACCGAGAGGATCGGCCCTGAGCGCGTTTGCATCCAGATCGGCTGGTCGTCGCAAGGCCAGTCCATGAAGTACGTGTAGCCGGCCTCCTTCAGGAGGTCGGGCGTCACCGAAGTCTCATAGGCGCCGGCGCCCATCCATCCCGTCGGACGCTTCTTCTCGTTGTGGGCAAAGGCCTCGGTGACCTCCCGGATGAGACGCTCTTCGTCGGGCTCCCACATCCCACGCAGGTTCTCCGAGTTGGTGCGGCCGTGCGCGACGATCTCGTCGCCTCTCTCGCGGATGCGGGTGAAGATCTGCGGCGCATAGTCGTAGAGCAGGCTGTTGGTGTTGTGCGCAAGCGGCAGCTTCAATTCCTCAGCCAGGTCGAACAGCCGCCAGATGCCGACGCGGTTGCCGTAGTCGCGCCAGGAGTAGTTCCGCTGCGTCTGCGGCTCGCCGCTCTTGGCGTTGTCGTGCCCGAGTCCAGCGCCAAAGGCAAAATACTCGATGTTGGTGGTGATGCAGAACGCGAGGCGCTTGCCGCCCGGCCAGGTGTAGTCTTTGCGCTCGGTGATCGGGACGTAGTCGTAGCGGGAATGCCTCGGAAGAAAATTCTTGGCCACGCGTCCTCCCGTCAATCGGCTTTCGCGCCTGAGGCCTTGACCATTTTGCCCAGTTTCACGATGTCAGCGCGCATATGGGCGGCGAACTGTTCCGGGGTGCTCGCGATGGGTGTCGCACCCTGAGTCGCGAAAAACTCCCTGATTTCGGGAGAATTGACGACTTTGGCAAGCTCACTGTTTACCCGCTCGACGACCTCCCTGGGCATCCCCGCCGGGCCGACCACTCCGCTGTAGAGCACCAGATCGAACCCGGGCAGGGCCGCTTCGGCGATTGTCGGAATGTCCTGCACCGCCGCGACGCGCGCCGGCGTGGTTACAGCGAGCGCGCGGAGCTTTCCGCTCTTCACATGCGGCAGCGCCGCAGGCATGGTCGAAAAAATGAAGGCAACGTCGCCCGCGATCACCGCCACGGTCGCCGGCGCGCTGCCCTTGTAGGGCACGTGCAGCAGATCTACGCCTGCCATCGTTTTGAAGGTTTCGCCCGCCAAGTGGACGATGGTGCCGTTGCCGGAAGAGGCGTAGTTGAGCTGCCCGGCTTTGGTTTTCGCCAGCGCGATCAGCTCGGGCACCGTCTTGGCCGGCAGCGCCGGATTGACGACGAGCAAAAGCGGCGTCGAGGCTACCAGACTGATGAACGTGAAATCCTTGACGCTGTCGTACGGGAGCTTGCCGTACAGGCTCGCGTTGATCGCATGCGTGGTGGCATCGCAGAAGTACAGCGTGTAGCCGTCGGGCGCCGACTTGACGACGATCTCGGAGGCGATCGTGGTGCCGGCGCCGGGCCGGTTGTCGACCACCACCTGCTGGCCGAGATTCTGCGAGAGCCTGGCGCTGAGGGCGCGCGCGAGCACGTCGGAAACTCCCCCAGGCGTGAACCCGACCACGAGGCGGATGGGCTTGTTCGGATACGCCTGCGCCCAGGCATTTGCGCTGAAAATCGCGAGGGTGAGGAGGGCGAGAGCACGGATCATCACGTTTCCTTGTCTTTATGGGGCGGGAACAGGCGCCGGAAATATAGTGTAAAGGGAGAGCTCTCGCAATGCGGGCGAGTCAGATCGTCCCTGTCTCGTGCCGGCGGCTCACGTGCAAGAAGTAGGTAAACAGGATCGCGGCGGCAACGACGAGGCTAGCGACGCCTGCAAGCCAGAATCCGGCGGCGCCCATGGGTGTCGCGAGCCCAAGCGCAGTCGCGGCTTCGATCCGCTCGAGTCCCAGCGCGTAACCTCCGCCCAATCCGATCCCCCAGAGCGCGACGGTATAGACGAGCATGGGGATGAAGGCGATCTTGTAGCCGCGCAAAGCGTTGACGATCACCACCTGCGAGGTGTCAAAGAGCTGGAAGAAGGCGATGTAGGCCAGGAGAGGAATCGCGATCGCCTGTACGGCCGGGTCGCGGGTGTAGAGGAACACGATCTGATGTGCCATAACGAAGATCGCTACGCCGGCGGAGGCGGAAATGGCGAACATCATCCCGATGCCGGTGAGCCCTGTATGCCGCGCCTCGCGCGGGTTGCCCGCACCGATTGCCTGGGCAGTGAGAACTGCGGTCGCGTTTCCGATCGCGAGTCCGAACATGTAGACGACCGCGGTGACGTTGGAGGCAATCTGGTGTCCGGCCGAAGTGGCCGCGCCGAGCCGCGCGAGGAACAGCGCCATGAAAGTGAACGAAGTCACCTCGACGAAAAACGCGAGTCCGATGGGTACGCCGAGCTTCAAATGGCTCCAGAGAGTGGGCAAGTGCGGCCAGGACCACAGGCTGAAGATGCGAAACGCCGCGTAGAACGGGTGCCTTGCGCAATAGATCCAGGCGAGCGCGAAGATCAGCCAGCTCGCGATCGCGGTTGCGACCGCGCAGCCCGGACCGCCGAGCTCGGGCGCGCCCAGCGCCCCGTAAATGAACAGGGCGTTGAGCGGAATCTTGGCGGCGAAATAGACGAGGTTGATCGCCATGACCGCGCGGGGCCGGGACACCGCGGTGGTGAGCGCAAAAAAAACGCGAAAAAGCAGCATCGCCGGCAGAGCCCAGGCGATGCCCTGTAGGTAAGCCCGCGTGCGCGCCTCGACCTCCGGCGGCGCGCCCGCGAGCCGCAGGAACGGTTCGGGAAACGCGAGCAGCAGGACCCCGAGCACGGCAAGGCCGAGCGCGAGCCAGATGGTCTGACGCGTCTCCTCGCCGATTCTTTCGAGCTGCTTTCCCCCGAAGAGCTGCGCGGCTATCGGTGAGAGCGCCTGCACCACCCCCATCAATCCGATGAAGACGCTGAAATAGACGCTTGCCCCGATCCCGACCGCGGCGAGGTCGACCGCGCTGTAGCGGCCCGCCATCACCGTGTCGAGCACCCCGCTCGCGATCACCGCAAGCTGCGCGACGAGCACCGGCCAGGCGAGCCGCACCACGGCTTTGGCAATACGGGAAACGGCCGAGGTCATGACGGGAACGATCCTTTGATGAAAATACGGATTTAAAGCGGCGCGTTCGCGTCCGCTTTAACCAGCAATTGTACGTGGAGGTTACGCTCAGTCCCGTTGCTGTCAGAATAACCGCTTTGCGTTTTAGTCCAATCAGGAAGGAGCTCCATGCGCGAAGAGACAACCGTCGTACATTCCGGACTCCACCCCGAGCGGCATCAAGGCGCCGTAAACCCGCCGGTGTTCCACGCCTCTACGATCGTCTCGGAGACGGTGGAAGAGTTCCGCCGCAGGCGCAAGAATTGGATTCTGGAGCAGCCGGGCACCTATTACGGGCGCTTCGGTACGCCGACGATCGAAGCACTCCAGGAGGCGATCGCCGCACTGGAAGGTGGGCACCGCTCGGTCGTCTACCCGTCGGGGCTCGCCGCCTGCGCCGGGGCCTTGCTCGCCTTCCTATCCGCCGGAGATCACTTGCTCATGAGCGACACCGTCTACGGCCCGACGCGCAACTTCGCGAATGGATTTCTCAAACGCTTTGGTGTGAGCACGACTTTTTTCGATCCACTCGCAGGGCATTCCATCGAGTCGCTCATCCGGCCCGAAACCCGGGTGATCTATCTCGAATCTCCCGGCTCGCTCACTTTCGAAGTGCAGGACGTCCCGGCGATTGCTGAAGCCGCCCATCGCCGCGGGATCACCGTCATCGCCGACAACACCTGGGCGACGCCGCTCTACTTCAAGCCGTTTGCGCACGGCGTGGACGTTTCGGTGCAGGCGGCCACGAAATACGTCGTCGGTCATTCCGACGCCATGCTCGGTGCGATCACCTGCACGAAGGAAGCCTGGCCGAGGCTCAAGCGCTCGACCCACGAGCTCGGTCAGACGGCGGGTCCGGACGACGTTTATCTCGGTCAGCGGGGCCTGCGCACGCTCGCGGTGCGCCTGAAACAGCACTGGAAGGCGGGTGTCGCGCTCGCCGAGTGGATCGCTCGCCAGCCCGAGGTCGAGCGCGTGCTCCACCCGGCTCTCCCCGGCGATCCGGGACACGCGATCTGGAAACGCGATTTCACGGGCGCTTGCGGCCTCTTCGGCGTGGTGCTCAAGGAGGGCGTCACCGACCGCGCGCTCTGCGCGATGATCGACGGCCTGGAACTCTACGGAATCGGCTCGTCCTGGGGCGGGTTCGAGAGCCTGATCGTGCCCTTCGATCCACGCGAGACGCGCACGGCGACGCAGTGGACCTACAAAGGACCGTGCTTTCGCATCCACGCGGGCCTCGAGAACGTCGAGGACCTGATCGCGGATCTCGAGGCGGGATTCGAGCGGCTGCGCTCGACCTGAGAGGTCGAGCCGCCGCTTAGATGACAAAGACCAGCCTAGAGACTGACACCTTAATTCGGATCGGTGCACACGGCGGCTGTCCCATAGGGACTGAATTCACCCGGCGGCGCTATGGATTTGTCGGAGTAGTCGGTCGCCAAACCCACTAGAAAAAATGTAGTAACGGTAGGCGGATCGTTGCTGGTGACCCCGGTGCGGGCTTCAAGTAGATATTCGGCCCAGCGCGCGTGATCTTTTGGATACGTGATGACCGCGGTAGCGATGCCGCTCGCGTCCGTGACACCAGTGGGATTTACAGTGGCCACACCCCCAGGTTCAAGCTTGAGATTATTGTTTCCATTGACAGGATCGTCGTCTTCGCCAGGATCGACATTGCCGTTGAAATTCTTATCTTCGTTTTCACACGTTACTGCTATAGCTTGATGCCAAGTACTGGCTACGGTGTCAAAAAAGTCGAACTTCCCCTTGTTGTAGTGACCGGGACGCAAAGCAAATATCACCGTCACGTTTGGGACCGCATTTCCCCCGGCATCGGTCACGACGGCGACCCATGTCTTTTTGTAAAGCGGAGGCTGTGACAGCACCAGATTATCGGTACCCAAACGCACCAACAGCGACTGCCCGCTGACAGTCAAGGTCGCAGTGCCGGTTACCGCCGGGCCGCCGAGCGGAACGCCACTGATGTCAGTCACTGTGGCCTGGATTTTCACGCCATTTTGCGGGCTGCTGACGCTGCCCGCAGTGTAGGTCACCGAGGCGCCGCCGGTCACATCGGTTATCGCTCTCGCCGCATTGAGAGAGCCTCCAGTGGGATCAGCCGTGACGGTAAAGTTTACGCCCGCATTCTTGACCAGATTATTGGCTGCGTCGCGCACCACCACCGAAATCGTTGACTTGTTGCTGGTCTGGGATCCCGCTCCAGTGGTGATCTGGATCGTCCCGGGGACAGCCTGGGCCGCGATGCTGCTGGCGGTAGTGGCGACGAAGGTAACGTTCAGAGTGGCGGCCGGTGTGCCGCCCGGGCCGGAGGCGGTGATGGTGGCGGTACCTGCGGAAGCGGATGAAATTGACACGCCGGGTGTGTTGCCTGCGCCGTCTGTGGTCGACGGGCTGCCGGCAATCGTGCCTCGGCTGGTGGCAAACGTTACGGGTTGACCCACCACGGGCGCTCCGGCGTTGGTCCAGTTGACCGAGATCGTTGTCGGCGTGTTCAGGGGTATGTCCACCGACGGGGCCGGCGTGGTAAACGCAAAACCTGCACTGCTGATGGTCAGTGCCTGAGTTTTGCTCGTCCCGGCCGCGGTGGCGGTGATGGTATCGTTGCCGCCCACACTGGCTGTGACGACGGCACTGACTTGACCCGCAGAGTTGGTGGTGCCTGTGGCCGGAGAAATTGCGTTCCCGGTAGCCGAAGCGAGGGTCATCGAAAAACCCGGTATGGCACCTCCCGCCGAGTCCTTGAGACTGAAGGTCAGCGTCGTATTGGAGCCAAACGCGAGCGAACTGTTGCCGCTAATGGTGATGGCTGTGCCGGTAACATCGATACCCGTGGCCGCGGTGGCGCCTTGCGTAGAAGCGGTTACCGAGATAAAACGGTTCGACTTATTGGACCCGAGATTGAGCTTGGCCGTAACACTCCCGCCTGCGTCGGATATTCCTCCCGCCGGGCTGATGGTGTTGATGAAAGCGGAGGGATCGGTGCCCGTTGAAAACACCACCGCAGCCCCGGAGACTGCCTGCCCGTTGGCATCGACGACGATCGCAGTCAGGTCAACCGTCGTTGTCCCGGAAGAGGGCATTTGCGGGCTGCTCGCCAGCAGCTGAACCCGGGTACCGGTGGGGCCGGGGACGGGCCCCGGGCCGGTCCCGGGGCCTGTTGGGTTGTTGCCGAATATGGGTGGGGTCCCCGATGCGGACGTACCCGTGTCCCTTACGCAGCCGGGCAGCGCGAGCACACCCGCAAAAAGGAGGCTTCCAATAAGCGATGGACCGACTTTGTTCATGACTTCTCCCGCCAATAAAACCGCCCGCTAAGCGAGGCGATCCGAGATACCGATGCGAAACCCGCCATGCTCCCCGAAATCGGAGGCCGAGTCAGTGAATTCTGGAACAGACTCCAAGATTTTGAGGGCTGGCCACCCCAATTACTTCTTGATGTCCAATATGATACATCATAATATTAATTTTGTGATTTTACTAGAACCCATATGCTATTGGTTATTAAGCGAAGAAAGGGAGATTCGGCCCGAATACCGGCTGGTTTCCGATCCTCTGGAAGCCTTCAGCGGAATCAGACCGGGTGGGCCGAGCGGCTGTCCTGCGGGGCTTCGGCCCGGTCGGTCATGCCGTAATCGCGCACAACGCTCGCTATGCGGAGGCGGTAATCGGCAAACACGCCTGAGCGCCCGCGCGCCTGCGCCTCGCGGTGGTTCGCAAGGTTGCGCCAGCGCCGCACGGCTTCCTCGTCGCGCCAGAACGAAAGCGACAGGAGCTTCCCTTCGTTCGTGAGGCTCGCGAAGCGCTCCACCGAGATGAATCCGTCGATTTTCTCGAGCTCAGGCCGCAGCTGAGCGGCGAGCTCCAGATATTGCTGTTTCCGGCCCGGAGCCGGAATGACCTCGAATATCACTGCAAGCATGTTGTCGTCCTTCGCTATCGGGTCTGGCCGAGCTCGGCGCGCACGAGCCTCGCGCCCTCGACCATTGCTCTCAGTTTCTCGAACGCCACCCCGCGCGGCAGGTACTTCATCCCGCAGTCGGGTGCGACGACGATGTTTTCCGACGCGACGAAGGGCAGCGCGCGGCGGATGCGCGCGGCGACTTTCTCCGGTGTCTCCACCGTCATGTCGTTGAGGTCGATCACGCCGAGGATGATCGTCTTGTCTGGCAGGGCCTTCAACGCCGAACAGTCGAGATTGGACTGCGCCGTCTCGATCGAAACCTGGCTGCAGTTGCAGCCCGCAAGCTCGCCGAGGAACGAGTAGCCGGAGGGCCGCACGTGGATGACGGCGGCGTAGCCGAAGCAGATGTGCACCGCCGTGGTTCCGGTGACGCCTTCGAGGGCGCGGTTGAGGGCTTTGAGTCCGAATTGGCGGGCCTTCTCCGGCCTCGCCTGCATGTAGGGCTCGTCGATCTGCACGATGTCGGCACCGGCGGCGAACAGATCGCGAATTTCTTCGTTCACCGCTACCGCGTAATCCATCGCCGCCCCTTCCTCGGACCGGTAGTACTCATTCTGCGCCTGCTGGCTCATGGTGAAGGGACCGGGCACGGTCATCTTGACCGCCTTCTTCGTGTGGGCCCGAAGAAACTTGAGATCCTCGACCTCTACCGCGCGTTTCCTGCGAATCCTTCCGACGATGCGCGGCACCGGGTTGGGGTGTCCCGAGCGGTCGAGCGCCGTGCCGGGATTGTCGGTGTCCACGCCTTCGAGCGCGGTGGCGAAACGGTTGGAGTAGCTCTCGCGCCGGATCTCGCCGTCGGTGATGATGTCCAGTCCCGCTTCCTCCTGGGCGCGGATCGCGAGCAGCGTCGCGTCTTCCTGCGCCTCCGCGAGAAACGCATCGGGGACACGCCACAGCTCTTTCGCGCGCACGCGCGGTGGAAAGCGCCCGGCGAGCTTCTTGCGGTCGATCAGCCACTCCGGCTGCGGGTAACTCCCTACCAGCGTGGTCGGAAACAGCATGCTCAGGGTGCCGCCTCCACGACCGCTACGCCAGTGACGATATTGTCCTGTCGGCGGCCGAAGCCATTCGCGGCCGGTCGCATCCCCGCTGCGCGGGGCCGCTGCTTCCTGCTCACGGTTTCAGCCCCTGAAACAGCTTTTCCCGGCCGAGCTTGATGCCCGCCTTGCCGTCGTACAGGAAAATGTCGGCAGTGGCGAAAGTGTCGTTGAAATTCTCCGGGATGAAGGAGCCCGTGCCGACCACGTCGAGCGGCGCCCTGCTGTTGGCGAACATCTTGCATTTGAACAGCGTGAATCCCGATGAGCCCACGATCTTGCAGGCGTTGAAACCGTTCGCGTCGAGGGTCTGCCGCAGCTGGATCACCGCGGCCACGGAGACGCCGGTGCCGAACAGCACTTTGCGCACCCGGTCCTTGACGATGTTCAGGCTGTCGGCGTCGAACGCCTCTTCGCCCATCACGTAGCGCACCGCCTCGTACTCGTTCGGTACGTGCAGCCAGT
>WNEZ01006429.1_pt1 | contig 10877 bp, 10 predicted proteins | sample 5400521 | NCBI WGS metagenome assembly WNEZ01 (sample SAMN13153339, study PRJNA577476) | soil metagenome | isolation source: 120 cm saprolite under Douglas fir tree site 2 hole 1 replicate 1 | place: USA:California | collected 2015-04-18
GATCGTCAGCGGAACGACAGCGAATAAGGCGACGGAAGCTGCGCTGGCCGCCTACCCGGGGGGCGTCGTCGACCGTGTAGTGCAGCTGAGCAACGGCGAGTACGAGGTCCACAACATCGGCGTCAACTGGCCGCACCACGTCTTCGTCAACCAGGACTTCAAGGTCGTCGGCGCCGACTAGCCGCCACGGTAGAGCATACATCAGCTCGGACGGCTCTCAGACCCCCGGGGCACTCACCACGGCGGGTCAGCGCGCGTGGTGAGTGCCCCGGGCCGGATGCCGGGAGTTGAGGAACGCGGACGTCGGATCGTGCGGTAGCGCCCCGATAGGCCCTTGCCGCAGATAACGGGGGCTCCTCGCGCATGGGCAAGCCGACCGAACCGCAGGTCAGCGTCACGGATACCGCAGATAGCAAGGTGTTATCTGCGGCAGCTCCGTCATGGAGCGTACAGACGCACACCTGAGGGGCTGGCGTGCTCAAGAGCCGGATCAACGTCACCAGGCGCTGCCACGAATTTCCAATACGTACGTGCAAGAGGTCGCTTCTGAGGCGGATTTACATTGAGAGAGCCAGTCGATTCCCATCATTCGCGCTGATTTCCTCTGTTTCACCTCAAAATCCGTGCTGATTTCACCCAATTTACTCATAGCCTCCGGCTTGTTTCTTTCCGCGAGACGCTCTTACTTGGTAGCTCTCTTGTATTGATCACTGTCAATCTATGGCGTTTTCCTCTGCTTTTTTCCAGCGTAACTTCGTTGGTGGTCTTTTTCTTGCTTCTTTACTTCAGTTTATCTCGTTGCGCATCTCGTGGGACCGACGCCGCGTGAAGCGCACACGCTCGGAAATCTTTTCCAGCACGCCCATGCGTCGAAGAGCGTGAGCGATGACTACCACCTCTCCAAACCAGGAGGGTGTTGAGGGAACCGAGTGCGAAGAGGTCTGGATGATTACCGGCGAATCAGTGATACTGTTCACATATGCCTCCTTTGTGAGGAATCCTTTCATTCTTCCTCATCAAGAAGGCATATTTTTAGGTTGGCTTGCTAGAGATTACACCTCGTTGCGCAATTCGTGGGAGGTGCAAGAGTTGCTTCAAGCCTGTGCGCTTTTCGTTGAGACCAGATGCCTGCTCCTGGATCAGTGCCACCAGCTCATAGCTTCGCTCCTGTGCTACTCGTTGCAAGCGTTCCACCTGGCGCGTCAAATTCCCTTCGTGTTCCTGTTTGGCACTGGAAACTCGTGCATAGATGGCACAGCGCAGCGCTTTTCCCTGCCCTTTGAGCAATTGGTGAACAGTAGCAACGGGAATACGACGCTGATTGGTCGCTGTACGGATGACTGGTAGAAGACCTGCCTTATCCCATCGTTGGATGGTTTTGACCGATACGCCCAACGCACGTGCTGCTTCTCCTGCTGACAGAAACTCTTTCTTCTTCATTTTCCTATTTTAATGCATTTGTCTATCTCTATCAATAGATTATTGACGTCCGCGCTATTCATCGGGTGTGCTTGGATGAATGACCTGGACCCAGAGGAATTGATCGCGCTACCTTTCTTGTTCTATGTGTTGTAGCTACGTATGTTACTTCACATTCTATTGAACATGCAAGGAGAACTATGATGCGTCCAGACATTGTCCCAGGCGCGCGCTTTCCCGACTACGAGTTGACCGACCATACGAAAACACGCCGCCGCCTCAGCGAGTTACAAGGCATCGATCCGATGATTCTGATCCTTTCACGGGGGCACTACTGCCCCAAGGATCACCAGCAACACCTGGCGTTGGCCGCTTTTTATCCAAAGATCGCAGTGGCCTACACGAAGATTGTGACCATTTCGACGGACAATATTCTCGAGAGCAACGAGTTCCGAGATGCTGTGGGAGCGCAATGGCCTTTCCTCTCGGATTCGGGGCGCAAAGTGCAGCAAGACCTCGACATACAGGAATACACGGACCCGTTCCACAATCCGATGATCCCGCACACGTTAGTGCTCGAGCCGGGGCTGGTGATCTACAAAATCTACAATGGATACTGGTTCTGGGGCCGGCCTTCGCCTGAAGATCTCTGGCAAGACTTGCGAGAAGTCACGCGCAAGATTCGCCCGGACTGGGACCTCGCAACTCCAGGGCTGCGCGAGAACTGGGAGCAGGGCGATAAGAAACTGCACTACCCTTATCGGGAGGCAAAATAGGCAGGGGTAAACGCTCTTCCTAAATGCTTCCAGGTTGACCATGCCGCGTGGTATATAATGATTGGGGCGTCTATGGCTTTGTGCATAGCAGTCAGATCATTTACCATATTTTGAAAGGCAGGAAAAAGATGCAAATGGATGGCGTACACATCACGTGGCTAGGACATGCCACCTTTAAGGTCACGACTCCAGGGGGAAAGACCGTACTGATTGATCCCTGGACTTACCAGAATCCAGCGTGCCCGCAGGAACTCAAAAAAGTTGACAAGATTGACCTGATGCTGGTCACGCATGGTCACTTTGACCATATAGGCGATGCCGTTGAGATCGCTAAGGCCACCAAACCGACATGCCTTGCCATTGTAGAGCTAGCGGGCTGGCTTGGGTCGAAAGGGGTTGGGAATACCGTGGGCATCAACAAGGGCGGTACGGTCAACATCGATGGGATCAAGGTTACGATGACGCATGCAATCCATTCGTCCGGCGTCGAGGATAACACCTACGTCGGCGATGCCTGCGGGTACGTGGTTGAGTTTGAAAATGGACGCAAGCTCTATCATGCCGGCGACACGTGCGCTTTCAGCGATATGCAGATCATCGGCGAACTCTACAGGCCAGATGTGGCACTGCTGCCCATCGGTGACTTCTACACGATGGGGCCGCGAGAAGCTGCTATCGCTGTGCGTATGCTGGGCGTAAAACACGTGATCCCCATGCACTATGCCACATTCCCCGCCCTCACAGGGACACCCGACGCGTTCAGGGCGGCTCTGCAGGCGCTCGGTCTTAACGAGGTCGAGGTGGTCGAAATGAAGCCGGGACAGACAGTTTAGCGCAGCCCGAAGAGAAGACTCACGAGATGCGATGAAGTACAACAACCTGCTACCCGTACAGGATACCTCGCGCGGATAGCAGGTCATCTGCGCTAGCGCTACGATTCCAGCATATCGTCTGCCTTGAGTTGTGCCAGCGCCTTTTGTGCGGCAGTCGGTGTACCCACTCGATAGGCTGCGCCATGCATGTGCTTTATAACTGGTTCCAGGTAGGGTTTCAGCTTAGGATTGCGCTGGACCTGGTTATTCAATACGTATGAGGTAGTCTCTACCAGCCAGGGCGACACCTCTGCCTTCATCAGCAGCTGGAGCAGCGGTTCCACGCTCAGTCTACCAAAGTAGACCAGGCCTTTAGCGCCCATCCAGGCTACTGAATGATCGGAGTCAGAGAGAGCAGCGACTAACACCGACAATGCCCGACGATCATGTATCGCTCCCAGAGCGCGCATACATTGCCAGCGCACCCAGGCTGTATTACTTGTACTCGCCTCCATGAGTGCTGGAACTGCCGCGCGGTCCAGGCGCACTAAGGCTGAGAAAATCTGGCTTCCCACCTGTTCATCTGATCCACGAAGCGCGTCGAGCAGGGCGGGCACGGCTGCTGGATTACCTACACGTCCCAGGGCCTTGGCTGCCTGCATGCGTACAGAAGGAAGCGGGTCATTCAAAGCCTCGATCAGTACGGGGGCTGCAACCGGACTTTCAAGGATGCCCAGGATATAGATGGCGGTCTCACGTACAGCGGGCCGTTTATCACGCGCCGCTGACATTGCTACGCGCTGGGAACGTATGGAATCGATGCCCGCGCCAGGTAGGAAAAGCGTACGGAGCCGCGTCCTGGTATACTGAGAACGCAGGGGCGCAGGAATAACAAAGGGCTTTCCCGCCCAGGTTCCCATAGCGATAAATTCCAGGAGATTCTGTGCCAGGCGATCATCATCCAGTGAGGAGACAGCGACTACGGCGCGGGGATCATTCTCCATGATCCAGTGCAATAGACGCCAGGCTGCACCACGCCGGCCAGCGGCGGCGTCCTGGGCTAAAATCTGTGGTGGAGTTATGCCTATTGGCGGAGCAACATCGACAGGTGACTGCTCAGGCGGAGCGGTAACAGAGGCTTCCGTCACGTTTGTTTTAGGCGCGGAATCAGAGGATGCCATCAATCAAGCTCCTTCAAAGGTCAGAGGCTGCGTTGTTGGTGCGTGGGAAACCCGGTAACGCAACCAGTGGCCGCTAGTGTTTTCTTTCTCACAAACACAGTACGGACACGTCACACAAGAGCCATGCGTGATATGAAGATATTTACAGTATAACACATAAGTGAGAGGGGCGAGGGAGGTTGGCCAAAGTGGATGAGAATGATTGGGCGAGGAGGCAAGGAGATGGCAGGACGAGCAAACAAGGTGAGTAAACAGGATGAGCAAATAGGGTGAGCAAACAGGGCGGGGGCAAGCGGGCGGGGCAAGCCCCGCCCCTACGATACACGTGATGGTGGGTTATTGCATGGCCATGAACAGGCGCTCAGATGTGATGGGGAGGTGCGTCATACGCACGCCTACAGCGTCGAAGATGGCGTTCGCTACCGCAGCGCCCACCGGCACGACGGGGGGTTCACCAACGCCCTTGGCTCCGAAGGGGCCGAGAGCGGAGGGGACTTCGACCAGGATGGACGTGATATGCGGAATATCTACGGTATGCGGCAGCGCATAATCCATGAGAGTGGAGGTGAGTAGCTGTCCATCCTCGTCGTAAACGAATCCTTCAAAGAGCGCCCAACCAAGCCCTTGCGTGACCCCGCCGTAGACCTGGCCGTCAACCTCCGCGGGATTGATGGCAAAGCCTACATCCTGGACAGCGAGGTAATCAAGCACGCGCACCTCTCCGGTAGCGGGGTCAACTGCTACTTTCGCCACATGTACAGCATACAAGGGCGCGCTTGTCCTGAGAGCAGAACGACCACGTCCATAGATGGGTTCGTACTTGCCCGCAAAACGCATGGATGCCGAAGCGATGTCCTTCAATAGGACACTTTTACCGGGAGAGCCACGCACTACTACTTTATCTTCCTCGATCTCCAGGTCGGACGGCGAGGCCTCTAGCATATCGGAAGCGATCGTTAAAATCTGGTTGCGCGCATCCTGCGCCGCGGCAAGCACGGCAGCACCCATCGTAGGGGTGGTTTTGCTGCCTCCAGTACCGCCGCTGTAGGGCATAGTATCGGTATTGTCGTGCGCTGTGTTGACCGAATCAACCCGCATACCCAGAACTTGAGCAGCGATAAGCGAGAGCGTTGTATCGGAGCCGGTCAGGTCAACGGTACCGACGATGACGGTGATTGTACCATCGGACTCCAGGCGGCAGGCGGCTGCAGCGGGTTCGGTACCACCGGGCCAGCTTCCGGCGGCTATGCCTATGCCGACCTTCCAGCCTTGCAGCTCGTCCGGTACAACCTGCTGCTCCTGGCGGTTGGCCCAAAGCGGGTGTGCCTGGGTTTTCTCCAGGCACTCGAGAAGGCCGATACGGGGCCAGGTGCGATGATCCACGGTTGGATCTCCCTCTTTCAGGCCATTCTTCAGGCGGAAGGCAATGGGATCCATCTGCAATTTTTGGCACAACTCGTCAACGGCTGATTCGAGCGCAAAGGTGGCTTGAGGCGCACCAGGGGCACGGTATGCACCAACCCCAACTTTATTGGTCATCACCTCGTAGCCGCGGAAATCGTAATTGGGGCAGCGATAGCTGCTGCCAAGGAGGAGACCACCCAGGAAAACCGCTGAACCGGCGTATGCCCCGGTATCAAAAATGACTTTGCCCTGCATTGCCACGAGCGTACCATCTCGCTTTGCGCCAAGCTTAAGAGTGATGATGGATTGCGGCGCGGGATTGCCGGCAGAGAGGTCCTCGGTGCGGGTGTAGGCGAGGCGAACAGGGCTGCGCGAGGTGTAAGCGGCGGCGGCGGCCAGAGGCTCTATCAGCCCAAATTTCCCACCGAAAGCGCCACCTATGGGTACGGACTCTACACGTATTTGTCGTTCAGGCATCTCGAGCGCCTCGGCTACACCTGAGCGTACTGAGAACATACCCTGTGAGCTGGGCCAGATGGTTAGCTGGCGTCCCGAGGCAGTGGGGGCAACAGTAATCGACTGTGGCTCTATATACGACTGGTGTACGACACTGGTTCTAAAAGTGCGTTCGACGACTACCTCGGCTTCGCGCCAGCCCGCTTCCATATCGCCAGCGTGTAAGTGCGCTTTATCGCTTACGTTTTGTGAAAGCTCTTCCCGGTCGGTCTCTACCACCTGTTCCTCTGAGACAGCCGCATGGGCACCACCGCCCGCGATCTCAGAAGAAGTTTCTTTTATGTAGACTCGTGTTAAGGGCGCGCCTGGCTGTATCGCAGCAACCGGGTCCATAACAACCGGCAACAGCTCGTATTCAACATCCACGGTGGCTGCGCCATCTTCAGCAGCGGCCTCGGTCTCCGCCAGCACGATGGCAACGGGGTGGCCGCACCACAGCGCTTCTTTGGAGGCGAGTGGAGACTGCGAGCGCGAACTACTTTCGGGGTCCGACATACCCAAGGTCTCGCTGGTATAGATAGCTTTAACGCCCGGCACTTCTAAAGCGGCAGAGATATCGATACTGACGATACGCGCGTGGGCATAGGGGCTGAGTACCAGTCGAGCATGCAATAAGCCTGCCGGCGAAAGATCACCGGCAAAGCGGGTACGTCCAATGACTTTGTCGTAACCGTCTTGCCGGCGTGTGCCCTTGCCAACGGCGGCGTGTTCTGTCGTCCTGTCAATCGTCTGTGCCATGAATTACTCCAATCCTTAAATCCTTGTTCCCGCTGTTTATGGTCTGGCTCGAAAACCGTAATCGCCCGGCCAGAAGGCATACCTCACCTCTGCTACCAAATTCTTGTGAAAGTGTAGCACATATTTGAGCTTACTGTCAGTATGCAGATGATTCAGATAGACATTACAGGGTTTTATGGCAAAATAGTGCGCTCCTATAGTAACCTCCGTCAAAAATAGTACTGACAGGTCTACAATTTGCCCATTTTTTATGGTATAAATTCTTATAGGCTGATCTTTATCTTCAGTGCGTTCTCGAAGTGCGTCCTCGAAAACACGTTATTTACTCAACCTGGCCAACGATTGTCCCATGTGCGTGTAGTCAGCGCACCAATGCTCCCTTTTCTCCTTCTTGTTAACTACGTGAAAGGATCGATCAATGAAGAACGGATCTTTTGTCTTCGATGCACACACTGGCTTCTGGGATGCCAGCAAGGAGAACTGCAAGAACCGCTTTGGCGAAGCCTTCATCGAGACGTTCTATGCCTTCCACACCGGCTTCAATCCACCTGATAAGAAGTGGACGATGGACTACGAAACACAGTTCCGTAAGGTTGACCCTGACTGGTATCTGGAGGAAATGTTTATCAAGGGCGATGCCGATATGACCATTCTCTCCACCCAGGTGCTGATGGATTTTTACCACACGGGCTTTACGAATGCCGACCGCAACGCCACCTTGCGGGATCGTGCCCCAGAGCGCATTATTTCTTTGGGGGGTGTTGACCCGCGCATGCCCAATGCCGTGCAAGAAGTGGAACGGCAGATCAAGGATTGCGGTGTAAAGGGCTTCAAATGGTATACCGCCGAGTGGCGTGGCACCTCGCGTGGTTGGAGCGCAAACGACCCTATGGTCTTCCCCCTCTATGAGAAGTGTATCGAACTGGGCGTGAAAAACATGCACTTCCACAAAGGTCCCGCTGTCGAGCCACTCTCCCTCTCCAAGTTTGATGTTCGAGACATTGACGAGCCAGCCTGGCTGTACCCTGAACTGAACTTCATTATCGATCACGTGGGCTTACCGCGCCTCGACGATTTCTGCTGGATTGCGACGCGCTGCCCCAATGTATACGGTTCGCTCGCGGTAGCGAACATGTTTGTTCACAACAATCCCCGCCACTTTGCCGAAATCATGGCCAATCTGCTCTTCTGGATCGGGCCCGACCGGATCATATGGGGGACCGATTTCCCCATTTGGTATCCGCACTGGCTACTCGATGATTTTATGGCTTTCGAGTTGCCAGACGATCTGAAAAAGGAATATGGAGTGGATCTCACAGATGAGATCAAGCAGAGAATCATCGGTACCAATATTGCTCGGCTCTATGGCATTGACATCGACAGCAAGCTCAAGACAATTGCCAACGATGAGATTGCCCAACGCAAGCAGGCCTATGTTGCATCGCGGCCAGCGACTGAGACTGGTGTTGCAGGGACAGGATCACGATGACGATTGATGTTGAGGCCGTGCGAGCAGCGGCAGGCTCGACACGTGATCCCGAAATCCGCCGTTCGCTAGCCGAAATGGGGCTACTGGATGACGTGCAGATCGAAGGTGGTCAGGTGACTGTACATTTTCACCTGACCAGCCCGCTCTGCCCATCGAAATTTGCCACCAATATCGGACAGGAGATTCGCAAGCGCGTGGAAGCTGTGCAGGGAGTAGAGTCGTGCAAGGTAGTGCTGCGCGATCATTTCCTGCGCGAGAAGATCCAGGAGCAGATTAACATGAGAGGCCGCCGATGAATGTCACACGTGTCCTGGCTGGCCGTCGCGAAGGAGAATTGCTGACCTTCCCGTCGGTCTGCCGCATGACGGATATCCTGGCACAGCGCTGCCGGGAGCAGTCATGGGTACGTACCTCGGTAGCCAGTCTGGAGCGGTTTCGCGCCATGACCGGAAATTACGATCTGGAGCTGCTTCTGGAACGAGCGCTTGCAGAACCACCGGTGGCCGAGCAGGCGCTGGCTTCCTTTGCGTCTGCCCTTGCTGGATACACCGAAAGCCAGGTCTCTGCTCTCGTAATGGGAGCAAAGATTTGGTTTCGCTTGAATGGAGTAAACGTACCCTGGCGGTCCTTGCCGGGCAGGGTTGCGCCCCCTGCTTTGATTGCTTCTGACCAACAGGGGGTAGAGCGTTTGATCCTCCTGGCACTGATTGGCAGCGGTCTGAGGCTGGCCGAACTGTTGCGGCTGCGCTGCCGAAATGCCGGCTCCCTGGACAGCGAAGGTCGCATCATCCCAGATATCCAGGCGGATCCTCTGGGGGTAGAGTATACGCCTCGACGTGGGAAACCTCGCCCATACCTGACCTTCTTGACCTACCAGGCGCGGCAGGCATTACTAACCTCCCTGGAACAACGCGCAATACATCAAACTCCCACAGAGCTTATCGAACTGGACGCGCCGCTGATCGCCCAGCCGGATGGTTCACTGGTGAGTCGTGCCAGCGTAGTGCGTGCCAGGAAGCGCAGCCAGTCATTGATTCGCACGTGCAGCGATGTCAACGTCGCATTATGCCGTGCTACCGGCGATTTCTTCCGCGAGTGGGGCCTACCCGGTTCGCGCTTCGTCGGGCCAGAAGATCTGAATATCGAGCAGTACATCTAGCATCATCCCTCTAACGCCGCTATGGCGTCTATCTGCGCTCAGGAGGGATGAAAGGAGGTACATATGAAAGCAGTTCGTTTGCACCAGTATAAAGAACTTCCGAAGGTTGAGGAGGTAGGGGAACCGAAGGTAACAGGTCCGCACGATGTGATTGTGCGCATTGGCGGTGCAGGACTGTGCCGGACCGATTTGCATATCATTGAAGGGCAATGGGCAGACCGATCGGGGGTCACCCTGCCCTATACGTTGGGCCATGAGAACGCTGGCTGGGTGCAGGAGATCGGATCGGCGGTCAGCAATGTGGCCGTTGGTGATACAGTCATTGTTCACCCGTTGATTACTTGCGGACTCTGCCGCGCTTGCCGTGCTGGCAACGATATGCACTGCTCCAACCAGTCCTTTCCAGGCATCTCAGTTGATGGAGGGATGGCAAATTTCTTGAAGACGAGCGCACGCTCGGTCGTCAAGCTGGACCCGAGCCTGGCACCTAAAGATATCGCCGCTCTCGCTGATGCTGGTCTGACTGCCTACCATGCGGTCAAGAAGGCTGCCCCTACCCTGTATCCCGGTACGAAAGTGGTGGTAATTGGCGCAGGTGGTCTGGGTCATATTGGCGTCCAGTGTCTCAAAGCGCTGACCCCAGCTGAAATTATCGTGGTGGACCGCTCGCCCGCGGCGCTTGAATTGACTCGTAGCTGGGGCGCTGATCACACCGTGGTAGCCGATGGGACGCATGTCGCGAAGGTGAAAGAACTTACCGATGGGCAAGGAGCCGAGGCAGTGATAGACTTTGTCGGCGAGCAGGGGGCCGAGCACGACGCGGTTGCTATGTTGCGCAACGCGGGCAGTCACTATATCATCGGCTATGGTGGCACACTGAATGTCCCGATGATTGACATTATCTCTAGAGAGATCAACTTCATCGGCAACCTGGTCGGCACCTACAATGACCTGGCGGACCTAATGACCCTGACTGCCCAGGGCAAAGTGAAGCTACACACCGCAGTGTACTCACTCGATGCCGCCCTCGATGCCATCCATGATCTAGACAGCGGCAATCTGCGCGGTCGCGGGATTCTCGTTCCGTGATGCGCGTTTAAGAAATGAGAGGGGAACGTAGGGACGCGATGGACTGCGTCCCTACGTTCATTGCTAGGCTTGTAGGCGAGATTGCTAAGGCAAGGTTCAATTTGGACGAATTGTCCTTGACCGTTTGAACCGTCACCCTGATGAATTTTTCCAAGCGAAGAGGGGAATCACGCCCATCGGGACGCTTGCGTCCCCGGCGTTCTGTAGGGACAAGGGGCGGATGCGGAGATGGGTGGGGGCCTTGTGCTTGTCCTGGTGAATGGCGATTCCGCCAGGGTTGCATGCTGACCCATT
>WNEZ01005764.1_pt1 | contig 10876 bp, 9 predicted proteins | sample 5400521 | NCBI WGS metagenome assembly WNEZ01 (sample SAMN13153339, study PRJNA577476) | soil metagenome | isolation source: 120 cm saprolite under Douglas fir tree site 2 hole 1 replicate 1 | place: USA:California | collected 2015-04-18
GGTTGCGGCGATCGGCCAGCTCGACCACGGTGAGTCCGTCGTACACGCCATTCATCTCCGTCTCCTACACGCGCGGCGTGACGTCGCGCACCGGGGCCGCGCCGCAACCGGCCAGGAAACCCTGACCGGAAGATCGGTCTCCACCGTCGGCATCGCTGGCCTCACCCGCCGCTCGTCGAACACCACGAGATCCGCCTTGAAGCCGGTGCGCACTAGAGCGCGATCGTTGAGCTCCTAGGCCGAGGCGCTGTCGAAGGTGAGCTTGCGCTAGGCGGCCCCTGCCGCCGCTCCTGCCCCCGGCACAGCGCGGACAACCACGCGCGTCACGGGATTTTCTGCCAGAACAGAGCGTTGGTCCAGAGGGAGCCCTACGGCAAAACGCAGGCGATTCGCGTCAGATCTGAGCAAGTGGATCGTAACTACGCGAGAACTTGAATGGTGGAGGGTAAGGGACTCGTAGATTATCCCGGCCAGGTCGGCGTATGATGCACCATCTTACCTCCGACCATGGTCATGTCGGCGGTGATGTCGCGAAGACCCGGCTCCGCCACGGTGAGCGGATCGGCACTCAGGACCGCGAGGTCGGCGAGCTTGCCGGGTTCGAGCGTGCCCTTCTTGTCCTCGTCGAAGGTGAGATAGGCGCCGTTCTCGGTCGCGCATCTGAGCGCCTCGGCGCGGGTAAGCGCCTGCTCCGGCGCGATGCGTTCATTGGTGACGCGGGAAAGTCGCGCGACCGATTGCCAGATCGGCCAGAACAAGGAGATCGGCACATTGTCGGTGATGAGCGCCACCTTGACGCCGGCGCTGAGGAGATCCTTGAGCGGCGTGTTCTCGCCGTGCCGCTCCGGCGGCAGTTGCGCCTGCCAAACGTGCCCCCGCTTGTAGACGTTCGAGTTCGTGTGCGAGGTGATGACGAGGCCCATGCGAACGATCCGCTCGACATCCTTAGGCGATAGGATGTTGATGTGGACGATGACCCAGCGCCTGCCTTTGAGCGGCACCTCGCGATCGACCTCGTCCAAGAGATCGATGAGGCCGGGCGAGCCGTAGTTGAGAACCGCGCGAATGTCGTTCTTCGCGCAAGCGAGCAGCACCTCCTTGACGCGCGCGCGGGGTAAGCCGGTGTCGTAGTTGAAGCCGGCCCATCCGGTGTAGGGGGACACCGACGCGCGCACATCGTTGCCCGGCTCGCGCCCGATATTGACGTAGAGACCGGTCACCTTGAGCCAGTCGTCGCCGAACGATGGTTCCCCCAGCCATCCGCCCCAGGCCTCGATGAAGGAGTCGAGCGGCGCGTTGCCGGCGGCTTTCCAGTTCGGGCTGAAGACGAGGCCGGCGCGCATTGTCAGCGTGCCGTCGCGGTGGGCGTCCTTATAGGCGCGGATCACCTCGTTGGCGACGCCGTGCCCCTCGAACACCCCGGTTGTGCCGAACGTGTGGTAGGCCTGCGCCGCAATGGAAATTCCGCGAACACGATCCTGGCGCGAAAATTCCGTGGCCTCGCGGAACCAGATCAGCTCCGCGGTCGGCTGCATTCCGTCCTCGATGAAAACGCCGGTCGGCTCGCCGTTCGCGTCCCTTTCGATGACGAGCTCCGGGAGCGGCGAGACCGTGTCGCGTGTGATGCCGGCGCGCTTCAAGGCTTCGGTATTGGCGCAGGCGACAAGCGGCGGCGTGCCGCGCCAAAACCCCCAGATCGATCGGATGAAGACCGGATTGTTCGGCGCGGCAACATCGAGCTCCTGGCGGGTCGGCCAGCGTTTCTCGGCCAGACTATCGGGCACGCCGAAATAGAAGGGCGGATCGCCGATCGGCATCGTCACGATCCATTCGCCGGGCCGGGCTCCGCGGGTGAGCTCGGCGATTCGATCCTGGATGTCGCGGATCGAACGCACGGGTCCGAGCGAGGGAAAGACGCTCTTCAGCCCTTCGCGGTCCATGTGGGCATGGCCATCGATGAGACCGGGAATGACGGTCTTGCCTCTAAGGTCGATGGTGCGTGTCGAAAGAGAGGTGAGCGCCGCCATGGCGGCGTTCGGACCGACGGCCAAGACGCGGTCGCCGGCAATGGCGATAGACTCCGCGATCGTAAAGGTCCGATCGACGGTGATGATCTTGCCATTGCGGAGCACGAGGTCGGCGGGCCTGACGATCGGGCTCGCCGGCGTCGCGGTTCCCGTGGGCTGCGCGGCAGCTTGGGCCGCGAGGTTCGGCGTCAGAGCTGCCGCAATCGTCGTGCTGGTGGCCGCTTGCAGAATTTCGCGGCGTCGCATGGATTTGTCCGCCATGATGGCATCGCTCCAAAACCATTCGCTCCGAACGTCTCACTCTCCACGAGTGTTGGCCCTGCCGGTGAAGGTCGCTCAGAGCGCCGCGTGCGCCTCTCGCTGGACGTCGAGATCGACGAGATCGACAGGTGACGCCGTGCCTTCGAGCATGCCCCAGCTCTTCAGCCAGTCGAAGGTTCGCTGCATCTCGTCGAGGGGAATCGGGGCGGGGTCGCACACCACGAGGCGGCTCTCGCGAAGATCGTCGATGGTGAGCGCCGCAATCTCCGGATCATCCGGGCCGTGGTAATCGATGAAGTAGTGGAGGTAGGCGCGCTTGTCGGCATTGATGCGCCGCACCGCTTCGCGCACCGCGCGGTTGAACGCGGCATAGGTCTGGGCGTCGACCCGCTCGGACCCGACCTCGGTCCCGTGGAAGAACCCGGAGCAGATCGTCCGGCACCCTTGCTTCTCGGCTAGCGTGATGTAGGGCTCGGTCAAGGTCGTCGCCTCGATCTCGCCTCTCCGAAGAGAAGCGAGGCGGGGACGGGAGCCGTTCGGGGCATGGCACACCCTGATCGCCTCTCGGGGCACGAAGCCCTCCAGCAAGTGGAGCGCGAGGTAGTGCGTGCCAAAATAGAACGGCACGCCGACCGTGCGATTCGCGAGCTGCTGCGGCGTGTAGACCGGCGACGCCGGCGGGACCACGATGGCGCCATAGGCGATGATGGCGCGGCGACCGAGCTGGCGGCTCTTGATGCCGGTCTCCTGGACGCGGCAGTAGTTGCCCCATTCGCACGCGTTGTACATGTCGGCCTGACCTTGTTCGAAGAGGCGGCCGTGACTCGTGAACGGGTTCAGTCCGCGAGGACTGGTGACATCGATCACGGTCTTCTTCTTCTCCGCGCCGGCGTCACGGTCGACCCATTCGATGTCGAGTCCTTCCTTCTCGAACAGGCCCTCGTCGTAGGCGACCAGCTCGGGCAGACCCTGGAACGGGGCGGTCGACTCCAGTACGAGCCTCTTCATGGCACGCCTCCCGGCTCTTTCTCGGCGGTCCCCCATGGACGGTGTCCCGCATCGTATCTCACGCTGGCGGCCGGCTCCAGTTGCCCGTCGGGAAGGGCTCACCGGCTGGACCGGCCATGGGTTCGGTGAGAACCTCGACGGCGGCCGCTTTCGAGCATTCTTTGTGGGAGGAGTGACAAAGTCAGCGCACGTCGGTTGAGGATGGCGGGCGGGAGTCTAACCGAAGGACACGATGCAAACCACCACGGCACGCACGTCACGCGAACTTCCCGCTGCAGCGGACCGGAGGCTCGCAATGCTCGCCTCGGCCGCTGAGCGTTGCATTGGCCACCAGGTGGAGGGAAGGGGCGGCAATGAGCGCGATTTCCCTCGAGCAGGAAAAAGAGCACGCTTAGGCGTAATGTTGACCAGGCACACGCACATCCTCAGCGTACCAGGAAAGGGAGACTCGCATGGCACGCACGCAGACGGCGTATGACATCGATGTCGCGGACGTGGAATATCTCCGACATGGGGACAAACCGCTGCTGGCGCGCCTCTTCAAGCCACGCGGCAGCGGGCCGTTCCCGATCATGGTCGAGTTGCACGGCGGAGCCTGGGTCCGGGGCGATCGCCTGAACGGTAACGCGGCGAACGAGACCCTCGCCAGGAATGGTGTGATCGTGGCGGCACTGGATTTTCGCGTGCCTCCAGTGGCACCGTATCCGGCTTCCCTGGCCGACATCCACTGTGGGATTCGCTGGTGCAAGACCCAGGCCCCGGCGTGGAACGGTCGCCCGGACCGGCTCGGTGCGATGGGAACCTCCAGTGGCGCGCACCAGGCCATGCTGCTCGGCATGCGCCCCCGCGACCCGCGCTACGCCGCGCTGTCCCTTCCGGCAGGCGCGACGACGGTGGATGGCACCCTGGACTGCGTGATCATGGTCTCTCCCGTGATCGATCCGCTCGGACGCTATCACTATGCCAAGGGCCTGCGACAGGATTGCACCCCACCCGCCGGACTGGCCGACCGCGTGGTGCCCATGCATGACCAGTACTGGCGGACGGAAGAGGCCATGGCCGAGGGGGCGCCCGCGCGCATCTTGGCCCGTGGGGAGCGGACGGCAACACCGCCCGTGTTGTGCCTCGCGCGCACGTACGAGGAGGCGCATCCACGCCCGGATCTCGACGAGTTCGTCCGCCAGTATCGGAAGGCTGGAGACCAGATCGAGGTGACGGTCTTCGAGGGCGAGGGTGAAGGGCTGCTGCGCAATCCCTCCTCGCCAGTCGCCCAGCAGGCGCTCGAGCAGATGACCACGTTCATCCATCGGCACCTCGGGTAGACAAGAGTTTCATGACTGCTGTCATCGGGAGGCACGGCCCAGCGGCGGCTGCTCGCGGCCGTGCCACCGAAAGATTCGGGTACGCCGGGGCGCAAGTCCCACGGCCGGACGGCGGAGAAGAGTACGACGTCTCTTTGACGCCCACCCGGGCCTGGGGGAGGACATGACCATGAAATTCGGGCTCATGTATGAAATTCAGATACCCGAACCCCACTATGACGGCATCGAGCAGGATCGCTACAAACAGGTCATGGCCCAGGTCGAGCTGGCCGATGAGGTCGGCTTCCAGTACTTCTGGACGGTAGAGCACCATTTCTTGCGGGAGTTTTCCCACTGTTCGGCCCCGGAAGTTCTCTATGGGGCTCTCTCCCAGCGCACCAAGCGGATTCGCATTGGCCACGCCGTCGCCCTGCTGCCGGGCCAGTACAATCACCCTGTCCGGGTGGCCGAACGGGCGGCCGTGCTCGATATCGTCAGCGATGGCCGGATGGATCTAGGGACCGGGCGGTCCACCACCCTCATCGAAATGGACGGCTTCCAGGTCGACCCCGAGGAGACCAGAGCCCAGTGGGAAGAAGCCGTCGCCATGATCCCCCGCATGTGGACGGAGGACCCCTTTACCCACGAGGGGCGCTTCTATCGGATCCCGCCGCGCTCGGTCATTCCCAAGCCTGTGCAGAAACCCCATCCTCCTCTGTGGGTCGCCTGCAGCCAGCCCGACAGCTTCCGGGCTGCCGGGGAAATGGGTCTGGGCGCTCTCTGTTTCAACCTGGGCGGCTACGCGCAAATGGCCGAGCGGGTCGGTCTGTATCGCGAGGGCATCAAGCACGCCAAACCCGTGGGGAGCTTCATCAACAACCAGATCGCGGCTCTGTGCGTCACCCACTGCGCCGACACTGACGAAGAGGCGCACGAATTCGCCGGGCCGGAAGGCGTCTGGTTCGTCAAGATGGCGGAGAAGCTCTACGCGCCCTGGCAAGGACGCCACGTCCCCGATTCCTACAAATTCGCCGTCTCGGCGGTTCAGCAGGAGCGCACGGGCAAGACCTTCGCAGACCATATGCAGTCGGGCGCCTTCGCCATGGGCAACCCGGCCAGCGTCATCAAGGTCCTCGCGAAGTACCGGGAGGCCGGCGTGGACCAGATCCTTTGCTTCATGCAGATGGGCAACCTGGCCCACACGCGGATCATGCACTCGATCGACTTGTTTGGCCGCCACGTCATCCCCGCGTTCACGTAGGGGGCAGCTATTTGCCCTTGTTATGCAGGGTGAATGACAGTCTCGTGTAATACAAAGTCCTCGCAGCCCGCTGGCCTACGGCCGCGGCCACTACCGGCTGGAGGCTGACGGCTCGTCAGCGCACGCTCCTGCGCCGAGCCAACAAAGCGTTGAAAGCTTTACTAGCAGCGTACTGAAGCCTGGTGCTTTAACGACCTCCCCCGCACCCCCACACACCCCTGCCCGGCGCGCCGCAGAAGACCCAAGGCGAGGTTAACGCTAGCTGGCTGAGACGCCGCGATCTCGACCCTGGCATGTCTCCTACACAGGCGCTGGCCTCACGCGGTCAGGGAGCCGTAGAACGATTGCCGGAAGGCTACGAGGCTCCTATACGCTACGGGTGGGGAAAAATGCGCGCTAACTACTCGAGAAAAGTAATGGTGGAGGGTAAGGGACTCGTAGATTGCGCGGTCAATCTGATGGCACCTTAGCGCGCACGACTTGGTAGATCGTGGCAATCCGTGTCATCCCGTGCCCGTTTTGCGCTCCGGCCCCGAGGGTTTTCAAGTCGCAGGCGCGGGTCTGAGGCTCCCCACGCACACACCATGGGGTTGCAGGCTCTCGCGCAGCATTTGTGATTCGACGGGTGTTACAGTTCAGGACAGTATTCGGCGATCAGCAATCGGGTCAGCTCCTCGCCGCGCCGGGCGAGCTTTTCGATTTCGCCACCCCGCATCGCCGCAAAGTCGGTTGGGTAGTCAAATACATCCTCTCGACGCACCATGTTTGGGGGCTGGTATGGGAGCCGATCATCTCGTTGTCCTAAGTAAGAGAGAATGAAGCCGCGGAGGCTACCCGCAACGACGTGACCGTGCAGGCGATCGTCGACCTCGACGAGCGCCGGGTGCTCCAGGTCATCGACACCGGCGTGATCCCGGTGTCGCCCGACACGGCGGACTTCGACGAGGCCACCGTCGCCGCCCGCTATGGGCTCCGGCCGCCACTCAAGCCGATCCGCATCACCCAGCCGGAGGGCCGGAACTTCACGGTCGACGGCGGGTTCGTCTCCTGGCAGAAGTGGAAGTTCCACCTGCGCTACGAACGGCGGGCCGGCACCGTGCTGTCGCTGATCACCTACGACAGCCGCTCGGTCATGTACCAGGGCTCGCTGGGCGAGGTCTTCGTGCCGTACCAGGACCCCGGGGTTCACTGGTTCTATCGCACGCTCATGGACGCCGGCGAGTTCGGCTTCGGCGCGCTGTCCTCACCGCTGAAGCTGGGCCTCGACGTGCCGGAGAACGCGGTGCTGCTCGACGGGCTGATCTCGGCCGCGCTGCCCGACCCGACGGTGCCGGTCGTCCCGCTGCCCTTGCCCGCCGTCGTGGGCGTCTTCGAGCGGGTGACCGGCAATCCCCTGTGCGCCACTTCGAGTTCCTGAACAACAACGCCTACGAGGGCCGGGCCGACGTCGAGCTGGTGGTGCGGATGATCTCCCAGGTCGGCAACTACGACTACGTGATCGACTGGATCTTCAACCAGGCCGGCGCCTTCAAGGTCGAGGTCGGGCTGACGGGCATCGACATCCCCAAGGGCGCGCTGAGCAGCACGCTGAGCGAGCCGACCGCGGCGGCCGACACGGCGTTCGGCACGCTGGTGGCGCCGCGCATCGTGGCCCCGCACCACAGCCGCCACTTCAACTTCCGACTCGACGTCGACGTCGACGGCCGCGACAATAGCTTCGTGCTCGGCCGGCTGAAGACGATCGGCGCCAAGGACAGCCCGCGCAAGAGCGTGTGGGTCGTGGACGAGGAGGTGCTGGCCCGCGAAAAGGACGCGCGGCTGGACGAGCCCGAGGTGTGGAAGGTCGTGAACCCGTCGCGCAAGAACGCCCGCGGCGATCCGACTGGCTACGTCCTCGAGTCGCACGGCCACGCCAACCCGCTGCTGCGCAAGGCCGACTTCCGTCGGGCCGGCTTCATCGAGCATGCGTTGTGGGTCACCGCCTTCGATCCCGAGGAGCGCTATGCCGCCGGCGACACACCGAATCAGAATCCGGGCGAGCCCGGGTTGCCCCAGTTCGTGTCGGACAACGCGAGCATCGTCAACCGCGACATCGTGCTCTGGCACACGCTGACGTTCCACCACGTCACGGCCGCCGAGGACTACCCGGTGCTGCCGCGGGAGCACGCCTCGTTCCAGCTCAAGCCCCACAACTTCTTCGATCGAAACCCGGCGCTCGATCTCCGCCGGGCGCCCTTCGAGGTGATGCCGTGAGGCGAGGTTGACCTACACCTGGCTCCTCTTCGACGCCGACGGGACCCTCTTCGACTACGACCGGGCGGAGGCGACGGCACTGGAGCAGGCCTACGCCGAAGTCGGCGCGGAATTCGAGCCGTCCTGCCTGCAAGCGTACCGGAAGATCAACGCGCGGGTCTGGCGGGAGTTCGAGAACGGACACATCACGGCCGAGCGGCTTCGCCTGCGCCGCTTCGAGATGCTGTTCGAGGCTCTCCGCCAGCCGCTGGCGCCGGCGACGTTCAGCCCCATCTACCTCCGCCACCTCGCATGCGCCAGCCACCTCATCGAGGGTGCGCACGAGGTCGTCCCCGCCTTGTGCGCGAAGTACCGTCTGGCACTCATCACCAACGGGCTCCGCGACGTCCAGCGTCCGCGACTGGCGGGCTCGGCGATCCGCGACTGCTTCGCGGAGGTCATCATCTCGGAGGAAGTAGGCGCCGCCAAGCCGGCCCCCGCGATCTTCGACGCCGCATTCCAAAGGCTGGGCCGCCCGCCGCGCAGCGAGGTGCTCCTCGTCGGCGACAGCCTCACCTCCGACATCGCGGGCGGCCACGCCTACGGTTTGGATACCTGCTGGTTCAACCCGACGGGCGCGCGCCCGGCTGGCGCGACGTCGACGTACGAGATCCGCCACCTGAGCGAGCTCGCCCGTCTGCTGCTTTAGATCGAAGGTAGGCCGAGCTCCTCGGCGCCGATCTCCTCGCGACCACGGCGCATGACCGCGCGCTGGATCACCGTGGAGAGCTCGCGGACGTTGCCGGGCCACCGGTAGCGACGCAGCCGCTCCTCGGCGTCGCGCGTCAGTCGCCGGACTTCGCCCTCACGCTGGGCCAGCCTCGCCGCGAAGTGTCGTGCGAGCGGCAGGATGTCGTCGGGACGCTCGCGCAGCGGCAGCAGGGTGAGCGTGGATCCGGCGAACCGAGCGAGCAGATCCGCCCTGAAGGTTCCCCGGCGGACGGCGTCACCGAGATCGGCATGCGTCGCGGCGATGACTCGAACGTCCAGCGATCTTGCGGCGACTCCACCGAGACGTCGCACCGACCTGCTCTCGATCGCCGCCAGGAGCTTGCCTTGCAGATCGAGCGAGAGCGCATCGATGTCGTGCAGGAACAGCGTGCCACCGTCGGCGGCCTCGAACAGGCCCGGAGCGGCGCCCTCGACGTCCGGGGACCTCCCGCGCTCGTATCCGAACAGCTCCAGCTCGAGCCGGGACGCCGGCAGAGCCGTGCAGTCGACCTCCACGAACGCGTGTGCTGCGCGACGGCTCAGGACGTGGATCTCCCAGGCCACCAGGCCCTTGCCGGTCCCGCTCTCTCCCGCGACGAGGACGGGCGGCGCCACGCCCGGCTCCTCCTCGAGCCGCGCCAGGTCGGCCATCTCCTGGCGCAGGCGGCGAGCGGAGGGGACGTCGAGGATCAGCCGTGGGCGAGGCCCCGAGCTCTCGTGAAGACTCTGCAGCCGCGAGAAGGTGCTCAGGCAAGACAGACAGTCCTTGACGTGGGCGGTCACCTCGGCGGCCCCGGCGGCGGGCAGCGAGCCAAGGACCAATTGCTCGAGAAGCGGGCCGGGCAAACACGTCCGCTCGTTGAGGCGCCGCAGCAGGCCCGGGAAGAGCACGTCGTCCGGCACGAATCGTGGCTGGCTCATGGCTCTCGGATGTGCTCCATCAAGCGCTGGCGGAGCCGGTGGAACCGGCTGTCGATCGTGGTCAGCGCGGCGAAGGAACTGAACGGCGGTCGTTCGAGCGTCTGCTGAATGATCCGGGCGGACACGCCATTGAGCTTGGCGAGGAACAGGTAGCGGTCCTCGGCAGGCCAGGACGAAAGGAGCCGTTCGGCCCGGTCCAGCTGTTCCGCCGTCACCGCCTGCGCGTCCTGGGGAGATGTCTCATCCGGAATCTCGTCGTAAGTTGAACTCGCGCTCGGTTCCCGGCACGCGGCGGGGGAGGCCTGGTGATCGAGCTCACGGCGGCGCGCGCGCCCGCGAAGGACGTTCAGAGCGCGGTTTCGAATCGCCGTACAGACGTACGCGTCGATCTCGGCGTTGCTGGCTCCGCGAATCTCGCCGCGCCGAACGACGGTGACGAGGCTCTTCAGCGCTTCGGCCACCGCGTCCTCACCGTCGGCCTCGCCCAGCTTGTCGAGACCGCCCAGAACGGCGCGGCCACGGGCCTTCACCCACGCGGCGAAGTGCTCCCATGCTGGTGCCTCGCCGGCACGACAGCGCGCGAGCAGGGCGTGCAGCTCCCCGGGCATCACTCGGCAGGCTCCAGCGCATGATACTGGTATCGCTCGCCTCCCTGGCCACCGGACCGTCTCACTCCGAGATCTCCTGCCCTGTCAGACACCGCGACGCCGCCGGCCTTGCAGGTCGGCGAGGTGTGCGGCCAGCCGCCGCCGAAGGTGTCCTCATGAACGGAGGACACTGACCATGGCAAAGAGGATTCTCGCTCCCATCGACAGGCGCGGGCCCGGCGAGCGGATCGTGTCGGTGCTCGGCGCGCTGGCCCGGGATTCGGGCGCCACGCTGCGATTGCTGCGGGTGATGCCGGTCCCCGAGCGTGTGGTCGGCAATCACGGCCAGACGGTGGCCTACGTGGATCAGGAGATGTCGCGGCTGACGGCCGAGGGCAGAGGAGACCTCCGGCCGCTCGAACATGAGCTCGGCGATGTCACGGTAGAGAGCGTCGTGCGCTTCGGCGAACCAACTGAAGAGATCCTGCTCGAGGTCGAGGCCTTCGA
>WNEZ01020696.1_pt1 | contig 10876 bp, 13 predicted proteins | sample 5400521 | NCBI WGS metagenome assembly WNEZ01 (sample SAMN13153339, study PRJNA577476) | soil metagenome | isolation source: 120 cm saprolite under Douglas fir tree site 2 hole 1 replicate 1 | place: USA:California | collected 2015-04-18
AGCGTTGCTTGTCAACCCTGACACACAACCAGATCGCGGTGTAATGTTCCTCAATCCGTTCGAGGCTGCCGCCCGCTCCCTGGGCGTGACGTCGGTAAATGGCGAGGTGCACGATCTCCAGGGTATTGATGCGGTAATGGCTGGCTTGGCAACAGAGCCGCGTGGTGGTGTCGTCGTGATCGGCGACGCCTTTTTTGCCAGCCATAGCACTCAGATCGTCGCCCTCGCAGAGCGTTTCCGGCTGCCGGCGGTCTATCCTTACCGGTATTACGTCGCCCAGGGCGGGCTCCTGAGCTACGGAGTCAACAACGTCGATCTGTTCCGACAGGCTGCACCCTATGTCGATCGCATTCTGCGAGGCGCAAAGCCGGTCGATCTGCCGGTCCAGCAGCCCACCCGCTTCGAGCTAGTCATCAACATGAAAACAGCCAAGGCTCTCAGCCTGACAGTGCCGCCGTCGCTCCTCGCGGGCGCCGATGAGGTGATCGAATAACCCGCTAATGGCTGCTTCTGGCACTCTCGAGACCTTCGGTGACGACACGCAAAGGTCCGGTCGTGATGCCAATCCGGACATTGAGCAGACATCGAAGAAAGGCCGAGTCTGACCCGAAGCGGAAGAAAGTTGTCCGTGGGCACCGACAGCGACTATGGTGCGTCCGTCGGAGATCCTTGGGGTGAGCGTCATGAGCATCCGCACACCGCGGGATATCGTCTTTGGTCATGCCCGGATCGGCTACAATAAGGGCCAGGGACCGATGCAGGTTGTGGCGCTTAAACTCGACGCTTATCTGCCTGCAGTTCCCGGCCGCGCAGCGACGCCGGCCCTAGTGCTCGCTCACGGCGGCGTTTTTCATCGAGGATCAAAGGAGAGTGACATCTTCTCCTCCGACACCGGTACTACCACGGCAATCGCCGAGTATTGCCGCCGCTTTGCCATGTTGGGCTTCCCCTCGTTCTCCGTGCAGTACCGGCTCGCGCAGATGGACCCGGAGCCGAGCCGCGAACCGGTTCTTACGCGGCCCGACGATGTGCCGATGTCGCGCGTCAGCGTCATGCGTGCCGAGATGGGCCTGCCGCCGATAGAGCCGAGCGATATGGCCCGCTTCATGGAGGCTGCGTTCGACGACGTCGCCGAGGCCGTACGCTTTGTCAAAGCGCGCCACGTGGATTATGGCGTCGATCCTGAGCGTATCGTGCTCGGTGGCTTCTCGGCGGGCGGGCGGTGCGTCACTTATGCCGCTTACGGCAAGCGTGTCGGCGTCGCTGGAGTCTTTTCCCTGTCCGGTCCGTTGATGCCGGTAGATGCCGCGGCCTATCTGGCCTGCGGGCATGACCTGCCGCTACCGGCGTTACTGATGATCTCGGGCGAACGCGATCTCGACTACGTCTGCACGTTTGTCCCAGAGGTCGAGCGGCAGTTTCGGGCGGCCGAGCGACGCGTGGAATGGGCTCAGGTGCCGGGTGCCACCCATTTCTACTCGTCCGAAAGTCACACATTAGACGGCCGCACAGTGTTTCAGGTCATTCGCGACAGCATCACTACGTGGGTCGGACAACAGATCGAACCTGGCCGCGCAACTGGCATCGCGAAATCCCCCGCCGACCGGAGCTAAGCGTAGGCTCGAATCGCAGATCTGTCTGCGCAATGGCACGAGTGTCAGCTCTTGGCACGAAGCGGACCAGTCGGGCCGGTCTTGCGATGTCCGTTGATCGGGGCCGATCGGAATTAGCGGGCGCGGCGTTTAACCGAGCGAATGACCCCCACAGCAGACTCCAAATGGCAGGCAGTCCGCTGATCGGCCTCAGGAATATCCGACGTTCCGGCTGACTTATGCCTTCCAACTCGATATCCTGCCAGCAATTCCGGCTCGCGACATCAAACCATGACTTCTTTGATTTCTGCAGGCTATAGAAGCAAAGTGGACGAATACGTCGCGGGGCGGCCCGAATATGCCGGAGCATTGCTCCCCGACCTCCCGCCCGCCGACACCATCATCGAACTTGGCGCTGGCACGGGAAAGTTCACTGAGCTTTTAGCGTTGACTGGAAGCCGCATCGTGGCCGTTGAACCGATCGAGAAGATGGCTGCACGCATCCCGGTCGATCGTCTCGCCACAGTTGAGGTGCTAATCGGTAGTGCCGAGTTCATTCCTGTTCTCGATCAGGTGGCAGACCTCGTCTGTTGCGCGACCGCCTTCCATTGGTTCGAATATGAGAAGGCGACGCACGAAATTCTTCGCGTTCTGAAGCCAAACGGTGCGCTCGCCCTGATCTGGAACGTGCGGGACGATCGGGTGCCCTGGGTCGCTGCTTTTTCTAAGATTATGGACACCTATGCTGGCGACACGCCGCGGCAATCGACCGGAAAATGGCGTATCATTTTCAATGATGACCGCTTCAAGCATCTGACAAGCAAAAACTTTCCCTTCAGCCAGCCTATGCCGGTGACTGGCATTGTGGACCGCGCCCTATCTACCAGCTTCATCACGGTGCTGCCGGAGGACGAGCAGAATATTGTCCGTGCCAAAATTAGGAGCATCATCGAGAGCGACCCCTTGCTTAGCGACCATGACGTGATCGAATTCCCTTACGTGACGGAACTGCATTTGTTCGGAAAGCAAGACTGAATTTCTTGCTTGAATGCTGCGGTACATGAGCCCGCTTGTGGCCCAAACCGGTGGTTAGAGGGCGGGCAGAGCATGTCCGCTCTGCCCGGGGATTTCAGACATCAACTTGTTCCGCTATTGCCAAGGCGTCATCGACCTCGATGCCGAGATATCGGACCGTGCTTTCGATCTTGGTATGCCCGAGCAAGAGCTGGACAGCCCTTAGGTTGCCCGTCCGCCGATAGATCAGGGTAGCTTTTGTGCGACGTAGCGAATGCGTCCCGAATAGCCTCGGGTCCAGCCCCACACTTCCGATCCACTCAGACACGAGCCGGGCATATTGGCGCGTTGTCATATTGCGGTCAGGACCGTGACGGCCGGCGAACAAGAACTCGCCTGGCCGTTTGCCGGTGGCCTTTAGATAGTCATCGACCGCTTGGCGGGTCTGCTCGCTCAATTCAAATCTGACAGGCCGTCCGGTTTTCTTTTGCCGAACCGTTGCGCGATCCGCTGTGTACCCGCCGGCAGCGACATCCTCGACCCGCATGGCGACGACATCGCAGCCGCGAAGCTTGCTGTCGATCGCCAGATTGAAGATCGCGAGGTCGCGAGTGCGGCCTTCGATCTGGAGTTTCGTCCGGATCGACCAGACGTGTTTTGGTCGCAGCGGCGGTTTTGCCCCGGTCAGCTTGCCCTTATTCCAGGGCAACCGCTTATGCGACGTCGGGGTGGAATTCATTTGATCCAGCATGGTCATACTCCTCGGTTACAGAGGAGAAGAGCATGTGCCAATGGTTAGGCATCGTTGATCCGACCAATCTGCTCCTTTTGCGGAAGTCGTGTATCTTGAGGCGACCGAGCAGCTCGCTCATAAAACCATCTTTGAAGGGTTCGTGGCCGTGGTCCGTAGCAAGAACACCTCGCCAACTTGGAGCGACGTTAAGACTGCACTCATGGACTTCGATCGCGCGGGTCTTCGGGGGCTATTGCAAGACCTCTACGCTGCGAGCAAAGACAACCAGGCATTCTTGCACGCCCGCTTGGGCTTGGGTCATGATCAGCTCCAACCCTTCAAAGCGAGTATTTCCAGATGGATATCCCCGGACCTAATGAAGGGCCAACCCGTATCGGTTTCAAAAGCCAAGAAGGCGATTGCGGATTACAAGAAAGCCATTGGGCGCCCGGATGGGATAGCGGAACTGTCGATATTTTATTGCGAGGAAGCATTCGGCTTTCTAGAATCCTGTAGCATGGAAGATGAAGGCTATTTTGCTGCTTTGATCCGCATGTACGAACGGTCCCTCGAAATCGTATCAAGCCTACCTCCTGCCGGGCGCACCACCTACCTCGAGCGTCTCGACAAGCTTAGATCGTGCGGTGGGAACGTCGGCTGGGCGGTCGAGGAAGAATTCAATAGCCTTTGGTACGCTGCCACTCTGGACGAGCACCAGGACGAATGAAGTCTCATTCTGTCGGACAAGTTAGGGGGCGATCGCCGTCAACAACAAGTCGACGATCGGCAATCTGGCGCCGCAGGGGAGATCAACAGCCTCTGCCAGTCGCACAGCTTCCAGATCACGAAAATCGATAGTGCAGCAGCACGAGGACCAATAGCGCCAGGAACGTAGTTTCGCCGACCATCAGCACCACAGGTTTGAAACCAATATCGGCCAGCTCGCGCAACCGCGTCTTGGTGCCGAGTGCCGCCACCGCCGCGACCAGACACCAGCGCGACACATCGGAGCCGAACGCGGCCACGGTACTCGGGATGGCATTAAAGCTGTTCAGTGCGACTAGGGCCACGAAAACGATGGCGAAACCGGGCAAAAGCGGGGGCCGCTTCGCGCCAGGCTCGGCTCCTGATCGGCGGTAGCTAACCATGGTCATGACGATCACCGGCAGCAGCATAGCCACGCGCAGCAGCTTGACGACGGTCGCGACATCGCCGGTTTCAGCCGACATGCTGTAGCCGGCGCCGACGACTTGCGCGACGTCGTGAATGGTCGCGCCGAGAAATACGCCCGCCTCTCGCGTATCGAGCCCGGTCACCTGCGCAAGCATAGGATAGACGATCATGGCGAACGTCGAGAGCGCAGACACGCCGAGTACCGTAAATAGCGTGGCACGTTCCTTCAGCGGGTGATTTGGCAATGCTGCCGCAATGGCCAGAGCCGCCGATGCGCCGCAGATAGCGGTGGCACCACCGCTCAACAATCCAAATCCTGCGCGAAAACCGAGCAGTCGCGCTGCGACAATGGCGGTCCCGATCGTTAGCGCCACTGAAAGCAGAACCAGGGCCACCGGTTGCCAACCAAGCGCGGCTATCTGGAGCAGCGTGATTCGCAGGCCGAGCAGCGCGACGCCGATGCGCAATACCGTGCGCGCGGTGAACTCGATGCCGGGAACGCAGGCACTTTCGTCGGAAAGAAAATTCATCGCCATGCCGAGCAGGAGTGCCAGCAGCATCACTGGCGCACCGTAATGCTGCGACAGGAACGCTGCCGCCGCGGCCAAGACGGCACTCGCGAGAATGCCGGGGAACAACGCGCGGCCAGTCGTCAACCAGGTTGCCCCGCTCACCGAGATCACAGCCGCAGAAGCGCGCGGGGTCACGCGAACGATCCTTGCAATGCATGCATTGCTCTAGGTTCGACGATGCGCTGCTTATCGGTCGCATAGCCGTTCCGCGCCACCACGAATGCCGCCGCCGCGATGATGCAGGCGAGGGGTGTCAGAGCGAGCGCGTTCTCCAGCCCAACGGCATCGGACAACAAGCCCCCGATGAACGGTCCAGCCGCGAGACCGAACAGGTTCTGCATCAGCGACAGTACTGACGCGCCGGTCGAACGGACACCCGGGTGAATGACGTCGATTACGATGGCTGCGGCCGGGCCGGCCGTGCAGGTCGCAAGGAAGCCGCCAAGCAGGATCAAGCGAAACTGGCTGGCTTGGGTCAGGACAACTCCGATATGCCCGCCGCCGAAAGCGAGCATCAGCGTGACCATTGACAGCAGGCTCAGAATCGCGATGGCGATGAATTTGCGGCCCGGACGCCGAATGCCGGCGCGATCGACCACGGCACCCAGCACGAGGCTGCCTAGAGCCCCGGCGAGCACCACGAATGCGGCTTGGAACCCGGCTTTGTCAGCTGCGATTCCGTAGAAACGATTGAGATAACTTGGCAGCCACGACCACAGTGCAGACAGCGCGATTAGCTGCGCGGCCGCGCCAACGCAGACCCAGCGCACCGTATGCGACTTGAAAATCGAACGAAGCATCTCGCCGCGCGTTGGCGACGGTGCGATCTCAGCAGTGGTAGCAGTGCTGACTTCGACCGTCTGGTAGTCGCGCACGAACAGATACAACAGCGCAAAGAACAGCGAGAACGACGCCGAGTACCGAGCCGATCGAGGCGAAGGCGTAGAATCCACCAAGCAATCCAGCGCGCATGCGCTGCGGAAAGTGCGTTGCCACCATCGCCGCGCCGACCGAGCCATAGCCGGCCTCACCGAGGCCAACGACAGCGCGCGCAACGAGCAATTGCCCATAGCTCTGCGCGAACATGCAGGAGATGCAGGCAACGCTCCAAAGCACAGCCATCGCTACGATACTCTGCACCCGGCTGACGCGATCCGCGATCCATGCGACCGGAATGCCGAATACGGCAACCGTAATGGAAATGACCGAGACGAGCAGACCGAGCTCCTTGTCCGACAAATTCCATTCCGCCTTCAGGAACGGAAACATCGAGACGATCACCTGTCGATCGACGTAATCGAAAATGAGCAAGGTCATGGTCATGCCGTAGGCAAACCAGGCGGCGCCGCGCCCGAATAGAAATCCGTCCCCACCATCGCTGTGCGAACCATTGACAGGCTTATTCATGACCGTTTCCTCAATCGAAAGTTGGCAATAAAAATCAGGACATCAGCATGGTGCGCCGATGCTCACGCGCGATTTCCGGCAAGCGATGAGACCCGTCAGCAGCGAGCTCGGCGATGAAGCCGTCGCCAGCTGGCCAGTCGCCATAGCCGGACGCGGGATTGAGATGTCCGACCTCGCCGAGGTCGGCCAGTTTACTGCCCCAGGATCGAGCAAACGCCGCGATCCGTTCGTAGCGGGCTAGCGGATCGTTGCGGCTCGCCGCCACGATGCTTCGGAACGGCAGCGTATTACGTGGCACCGGCAGCCAGCCGCCGGCTTCAAGCGCCTCCGTCGAAGGATAGCCTTCCGGCATCGGCTGATCAAAATCCGCCGGCGTTGCCAGCAATGCACCGCGCAGCCGGCGCTGCGTGCGCCGCGCCCAATGCAAGGTCGCGATCACACCGCCGCTATGCGCGACGAGAATGATGGGACCTTCGATCCTGGCCGCCTCCTCCTCGATGGCTTCGACGCGCTGCAGGCAATCAAGATTGCTGCGGCCCATCGGCGCGACGGTTCGAACGCGCGGCAGGCGCGAGGCCAAGAGCGTCTGCCAATGTTGCGGGACGGTGTCCCGCAACCCCGGAACGATCAGGACTGTAGCCTCGCGCCCGGCCATCATCACTTAGCCGCCTGCTGGAAGTTGTGGACGCTCTTGCGGTTCGGCGCAAAGCCGTTCTTTGCCAGCGTCTCTTCGGTGCTGCTGTAGAACGTGCCGATCTTGCAGATCTTGCGGGCTTCCTTGCCGCTGGCGACCTCGCGACCAAGTTCGCGCGAGATACGGACGAGCTGCTCGATCTGTTTGACTGTGCTGATCTTGCTCCTGTGATCCTGGGTCCACAAATTGTCCTCGATGCCGCATCGGACGTGCAAGCCCATGGCGATGGCCAGGGTGTTGATCGGTAGCACGTTGCGCATGGAGCTTTCCAGCGTGAGCACGGAGCCGTCGGGCACCGCCCGCAGGAAGTTGGCAAGGTTGTAGATGTTCGGCGCGTCCATGCCGCCGCCAATCGCGACCCAGTTCATCACCAGCGGGCCCTTATAGACGCCGCGGCGGATCATCCGCTCGACGGTCTCGAAGCTGTTGATGTTGTAAAACTGGAACGCGCTCTGGATTCCCTTCGCCGACAGCCGCCTGACATGCTCTTCGGCCCAGGTGGGGCCGGCCGGCACGATCATTTCGCGGAAGGCCTGGTAGAGGGCGGGTTCCGCGAGCGAGGTGCCGGCGATATCGGCTGGTTCCATCTGCTCGAAGATATTCATCTGGGCGGTATTGACGGTAACCGTCACCTGGTCCGGTGTCGGGGTCAGTTCAGCGAGCATGTGGCGGGTGTCGTCCGACAGCCACTTGGCTGCGTCGCCTTCGGTTTCGGGCGCAAACGAAATCGAGCCGCCGACCTGCAGCACCATATCGGGCACCGCGACGCGCAGCCGCGCCAGAAGTTCGTTGAATTTCGAAAGCCGCTTGGAGCCCTTGCCGTCGGCCTCGCGGACGTGAACGTGCAATACCGTCGCGCCGGCATTGTAGCAATCGACCGCCTTCTGGACCTGCTCGTCCATGGTGACGGCTATATCTTCGGGGAAATCCGAAGGCAGCCATTCCGGGCCGTACGGAGCTGCGGTGATCACCAGTTTGTCTTGATTCTCGGGGAAGAGTGCGCCGTCGAGGAAGTGCATGGTCGTGTCCTTTCGATCCAGAGAGAAATGTTGCTTGCGTTGGTTCAGGCCGTTCGAATTCAGAATGTGGCGTCGCCATTGATGCCCGCACGTTCTATCTTTCGATGGCAGCGCGAGCATTTCATCACGGCGTAGTGCCGGGTCACGCGGTTGTCCTTCACCGCGTGCCGACCCTTGGACGGGCTCTTTGTGCGACGACCGGAAAGTAGCGGAGCTTGGTCCGGCCTGGTTGACCAATTGGGACACGCGATTTAACATCTTGGGACATTGCTTGGACGACACCATGCCCCGCCTGATCCGCAGCGCAGTCTTAAGCAATTACGTCGAGGTCGCGCGATCGGTCGGTCTCGATCCCCACCGCATGATTTCCGAGTTTCGCCTGCCGACCGCTTGTCTTACAGACCCCGAAGTCAAGGTCTCGGCGGCGGCGGTGGGACGCCTGCTGGAGGGGTCGGCGCAGCGCTCCGGCAAATCTGATTTTGGTCTGCGACTGGCCGATCACCGCACCGTCGCCAATCTCGGCGCACTCGCGCTCCTGGTGCGTGAACAACCGACAATCCGGAAGGCGCTTGATGTCCTCGTCGGCTACATGTTCCTCCACAGCGAATCCCTAGTGCTCACCATGAGTGAAAATGATGGACAGGTTATCCTGAACCTCGCCATTGAGGTCGATCGCCCAGTGCCGATCCGTCAGAGCGTTGAGCTCGGGATCGGCTTCCTTCACCGCAGTTTTCAGCGGCTGTTTCGCCAGCACTGGAAACCCAAAATCATCTGCTTCACGCACGCAGCACCGGCGCAGAAAGATGCATATCGAAAGTTCTTCGGCACCGACATTAAGTTCAATCAGGACTTCAACGGCATTGTCTGTGCGTCGCGTGACATCGACGCGGCGGTTCCCGCGGCAGATGCGAAGATGGCCCGCCACGTTCAGCAATACCTCGACACGCTGGCAGCACGCCGCAATGCCACGATGAGCGCTAGCGTGCGGGAATGCATCTATACGATGCTGCCTTCGGGCCTGTGTTCGGCCTGTTCCGTTGCGGCGCGAGTCGGCGTCGACCGGCGAACGGTACATCGACATCTTGCGCGCGAGGGCAAGACTTTCTCTTCGCTGATGGATTCAGTGCGCGCTGAATTGGTCACCCGTTACATCGACAACCGCGACCGTCCGCTTGCGTCAATCGCCGAATTGCTCGGCTTTTCCGCACTAAGCGCGTTCTCGCGTTGGTTCCGCACCCAGTTCGGTTGCAGCGTCTCAGAATGGCGAACTCGCACCGCAACGTCCAAGCCGACTGAAACGGCTCACTCGAGATGAGAGCCGCCGCTGGATAGCTGACGCACGGCTGTCCCGATATGTAAAGTCTGCTGTCCCGTGAGGTCAAACATCAACTTCGAGCCAGGAATATCTTTGCCTTCATGATCGGCGCATGGCAGCACCGGCAGATTGTGAGGCGGGAGATGCGGAATCATTTCACATCCGAGTTCTTTGTTGATCCTCGCTGGCGCGCACCGGCCCAGCGCCCGAACCGCGCCGCGATGTCTCGCGTGGCTTTCGTCGGCCTTGTCGCGGGATGGATCGGCTTCTTAAGTGGGATGCTGTTCATTTTGATCTTCGTCCGCCTGCTTGGTTAGGGTGATTGATGATCGTATGCTCATGCAACGTCTTCAGCGACTCACAGGTCAGGTCCGCGATCGCGAGTGCCGCGCACCGGCCGCGCATGAGCCGCGTCTATGCGTCGCTTGGGTGCGTCGCGAAGTGCGGCGGCTGCGCCCATACCATCAAGAAGATCATCGATGAAACGAAGACTGCTCCGATGTCTAGCGGTTGTGCGGGCCATCTTTCGAGTGAGCACTAAATCGCGAGCCCGTCAGACCGGAACAGGTCAGTTCGAACATTAGGAGCGTGAGCCAGACCGCAGTCGCGACCAACGAAGTGACCTTTAAAGTGCGCGCGGCGTCAGAGCTACGAAGGAAGAACGGTTCTGCTACGAAGCCCAGTTGCACAGTTTCTGGAAAATATTCGCATAGCGCAGCACGGTTGAGGGGCCCGAAATATCAACTTCGGAATGTCCGTTGTTGCCAGGAACGGACATGCGGCAGCAGCCTGACGATGTCCGCTTCTAGGGGTCGAACGGACTTCCCATTTAAGCGGGGCCACTTCCGGTTTTGACGGTGGTCTCAACCGGTCGACGCAACACTTTATCTTAAAGCGAAAAGATGGAGTGAGACGATGGATCAAGGCTTTCGTCGAGGGTTTACGGCGGCCGAGAAGGCGGAGTTATGGGATCGCTGGCAGCGCGGGGAGTCGCATGGGATCGCTGGCAGCGCGGGGAGTCGCTCAAAGCGATCGGACGGGCGTTTGGTAAACCTTCATCGTCCATTTATTTCCAGGTGTCGCCATACGGTGGAATTCGTCCAGCTCCTCGGCGTCGATCGCGATTGGCGCTGACGCTCTCGGAACGCGAGGAGATATCGAGAGGCATTGCGGTCCATCGATCGGCACGCTCGATGGCGGGGTTGCTGGGCCGCTCGCCCTCGACGGTGAGCCGGGAAATCAGCCGGAATGGCGGCTATGATGGCTACCGAGCGGCTTTGGCGGATGACAAGGCCTGGGCCCGAACCCGTCGCCCGAAACGCTGTAAGCTGACGACCAATGTTTGGTTGCGACAGGC